>OJBY01000007.1_pt1 | contig 197689 bp, 181 predicted proteins | sample 1591731 | NCBI WGS metagenome assembly OJBY01 (sample SAMN05416837, study PRJEB24817) | seawater metagenome | isolation source: Sea water | place: Canada:Atlantic | collected 2013-07
AACAAGCTTCTTGGGTTGCCCCGAAGAAGTGGAGCGCATTATGGCGATTTCTCGCCGCACGTCAACTGTTAAATTCACTTTATTTGCTTAAAAAGGTTTGTTTGCTTTTTAATTGAACTATCCGACTATTTTACGGACTAATAAATTAGTCATTAGGCTTATAGTAGCTCTAGTTGTATTTCAATAGAACTGATTCTCATGTATAAAAACACAGGAGATAATAATTAATTTATCCTCTATATTGTTTTGCACATAAGAATAATAAAGTGTAAATATAATTAAGTTTACGCAAAGAGCATTACAAATGAAAAAAATTATCATCTTGTTAATGCTTGCTGGTATTAGTAGTGGAGTCGTGGCCAAGGATGTTGCCGAATATAAACAAGAACGTTTAATCGCTAAAATATTAAACCAACAAGTTAAAAAGCATAGAAGCATACGTAGCAGCGTACATTCACTTCTTTCTCGCTACCCAGAGAAGGTTGACGTTGTAATGGCTGTCGCTTTAGATCGATACCCAGAAAAATACCGTCAAATAATGTTAGGCGCTTTATCTGCTGAACCTGTTTTAGCATGCGATGTTATAGAGCACGCCATTAAAGCTGATGTTGCCCCAAGTAGTAGTTTAGTTAAGATTGCAATTAAAGCAGAGCCTGCCTATGCGCAAGAAATTGTTAATACAGCATTAAAATATAGCCCAGCAGAACTTGAAAGCATTGTGAGGGTAGCAATACGCACTGAACCTTACGATATGACTAATATTGTTAATAATACTGCATCAAACTACCCGTCAGAAATGTTAAATATTCTTACCGCCGCTCTAACGGCGATCCCAGAACAAGCAACTAATATAGTAAAAGATATATTGGCGTTGTTTCCATTGGAAGCGGATACTGTTGTTACTACTGCTGTTACACAAAGCGACGATAGTTATAATAACGGTATCGTCAATGCAGCAATAGATTCTGGCGTTGATAGAGATTCAGCAATTGCGGCAGCCATTGCTGGTGGTGCGAAGAAAGAGACCTTAGCCAAGCTAAATAACTGAACATTTAGTTCAAAATATGGATACTAAAAAGCCCAACAGTTATGCTGAGCTTTTTTCGTTTTACTACTTCACTTGAAAAGTATCAGTAAATTTTAACTAACTTTGCTCACGTTCAATCGCGCGATAAGCAATATCAGTTCTAAACTCTACACCTGGCCAAGAAATTTCTGCTAGTAATTCATATGCAGATTTTTGAGCTTGTGTAACATTATCGCCCATAGCAGTAGCACATAGTACTCGACCACCTGCGGTAACAATTGCACCATCTTTTTCTGCAGTACCTGCATGGAAGGTTTTGCGATCATCAGCTTTGTTGGTAGCTAAACCTGAAATTACATCTCCTTTAGGGTAACTTGCTGGATAACCAGCTGCAGCTAAAACTACGCCAACTGCCGGACGAGGATCAAAATCAATGGTTGCTTGATCTAATTCACCACGACATGCCATCAAACACAATTCAACAAGATCTGAGTTTAAGCGCATCATAATAGGTTGAGTTTCCGGATCACCAAAACGACAGTTGTATTCAATTACCTTCGGTGTGCCATCAGCATCAATCATTAAACCTGCGTATAAAAAGCCTGTATAAGGAGCACCTTCATTTGCCATGCCTTCAACAGTAGGCATGATAACTTCATCCATTGCGCGTTGATGAATTTCAGGTGTAACCACCGGTGCCGGAGAATAAGCTCCCATGCCACCAGTATTCGGTCCTTGATCACCATTGTATGCACGCTTATGATCTTGGCTGGTCGCAAATGCCAAAACATTTTTACCGTCTACCATAACGATGAAACTTGCTTCTTCACCTTCAAGGAACTCTTCAACCACAACACGATGACCAGCATCACCAAAAGCATTACCCGCTAACATATCTTTGATAGCATCTTCGGCTTCTTTCAATGTCATAGCAACGATAACGCCCTTGCCAGCTGCTAGGCCGTCGGCTTTAACAACAATTGGAGCGCCCATTTCACGAACATATGCAATTGCTGGTTCAATTTCAGTAAAATTTTGGTACGCGCCTGTAGGAATATTATTACGAGCTAAGAAGTCTTTAGTAAAAGATTTTGAGCCTTCCAGTTGTGCAGCTTTGGCACTTGGTCCGAAAATCATTAAGCCTTCAGCCTGAAATGCATCTACAACACCATCAACAAGAGGTTGTTCAGGGCCAACAATAGTAAGAGCAATATCATTGCTTTTCGCAAATTCGACTAAAGCAGGAATATCACCACCTGAAATAGCAATATTTTCTAATTTTGCTTCTGTTGCTGTACCTGCATTTCCGGGTGCAACAAATACTGTTGTTACTGCAGCTGATTGTGCTGCTTTCCATGCAAGAGCATGCTCACGACCACCACTACCAATTACCAAAACATTCATTAACTTAAATTCCTAGTTTACATATGCCGCTACATGGCAATACCACAATAGCGGCTTAGTTAGTTTATTTTACAAACTTTAATGTCATACGATCGCTTTCGCCAATCGCCATATATTTTGCTTTATCTTCTTCGCCTAAACGTAAAACTGGCGGTAAGGTCCATACACCTTTTGGATAAACAGCCGTATCTTTAGCATTAGCATTTACTTCACTACTTGCTGCTAAAGTAAAACCAGCAGCCTTTGCTTGTGCAATTGTTTTGCTTTGAGAAACATAACCCATCGCTTTTTTAGCATCAACACCTTCAGGTAAGCGATGTTCAACAACACCTAATACGCCACCTTTTTTCAATGCTTTGTAAGCATCTTTAAAAGCTTGTTCTACGCCAGCGTCACGCCAGTTATGCAAATTACGAAAAGTTAATACCATATCTGCACTGCCTGCAGGAGCAAGCTCACTTGCTTTACGAGGGACAAAATTAGTTAATTCGACTTCGCTAAATACCGCGTTACTTGCCAATTTTTTAACTAATTTTTTACGTGAATTACTGTAATAGTTATCTTCACCAGTATCTGGATAATGTGCACCGTAAAGTTTGCCTTTACCTTTTACTGCAGGTGCTAAAATTTCAGTGTACCAACCACCACCTGGAGTAATTTCTACAACGGTCATTGATGGTTTAAAGCCAAAAAATTCTAAGGTTTCTTGAGGATTACGAAATTGGTCACGAGCTTTATTTTTGTCAGAACGATGTTCACCAGCAATGGCTTGTTCAAGTTGCCCTTCCTGATGAGCACTTGCAATGCCTGAGCACAATAAAGTTGCAGAAATAATTGAAGCAGTAAAAACTTTTTTTAACGTTAGCGCTGTTGTATTCATTGTTATCTTCCATTAACTAGTTATTTTTAAACGCTAGTTATAGCAGATTTTCTCAAGATGTTCAGTGCCATTAGCATTATCTTATCGATAAAAAACGGCGTTTGAACTTATCTCAATATTTCCAAATGTAACGTAATTATCTCTTGAGCAACGTTTACATAAGGCTCTTACTAAAAGTGCTCAGTTACTTAATATAACTGAGCACGGTATAACTCTTAGTATTTTCTAATGGCGGAAGTGACGCATACCAGTAAACACCATGGCAATATTGTGTTCATCAGCAGCAGCAATAACTTCGTTATCACGCATAGAACCACCAGGTTGAATAACGGCAGTAATACCAGCTTCAGCAGCAGCATCTAAACCATCACGGAATGGGAAGAAAGCATCAGATGCCATAACAGAACCCGCAACTTCCAAATCTTCATCAGCCGCTTTAATACCCGCAACTTTTGCAGAATAAACGCGACTCATTTGACCTGCACCCACACCAATCGTCATGCTATTTTTAACATAAACAATGGCATTAGATTTTACGTATTTAGCTACTTTCCAACAGAATTGTAAATCACGCATTTCTTCATCAGTTGGTTGACGCTTAGTCACCACTTTTAAATCATCTGCCGTAACTTTGCCTTGATCTCGGTCTTGTACTAATAAGCCACCATTCACACGCTTGTAATCTAAACCGGTAGTTTGTGTTGACCATAAGCCACATTCTAACAAACGAACATTTGGCTTAGCCGCAATAATTTGTGCTGCAGCATCAGAAATGCTTGGTGCAATAATAACTTCAACAAACTGGCGAGAAACAATAGCTTCTGCCGTGTCGGCGTCTAATTCACGGTTAAACGCGATAATGCCACCAAATGCTGAAGTAGGGTCAGTTTTATAAGCGCTTTCATACGCTGCCAAGATATTATCACCAATAGCAACACCACATGGGTTAGCATGCTTTACAATAACACAAGCGGCTTCATCAAATTCTTTAACACATTCTAATGCTGCATCGGTATCAGCAATGTTGTTGTAAGATAATGCTTTACCTTGAACTTGCTTCGCCGTTGAAACCGAGGCTTCTTCTGGGTTAGCTTCAACATAAAAAGCAGCATCTTGATGAGAGTTTTCACCGTAGCGTAAATCTTGCGTTTTAATAAACTGACTATTAAAAGTACGCGGGAATTTTTGTGCTTCTTCACTTTCAGCAACGTCACTACCATGTGCAGGTAACATTTTACCGAAGTAATTTGCAATCATGCCATCGTATGCAGCAGTATGCTCGTAGGCAGCAATCGCTAAATCAAAGCGAGTTTGATAAACCAAAGAATCACTGTTGGCATCCATTTCCGCTAATACGCGGTCATAATCATGTGCATTTACAACAATCGTAACATCTTTATGGTTTTTCGCAGCAGCGCGAACCATTGTTGGGCCACCGATATCGATGTTTTCGATAGCATTTTCTAAGCTACAGTTTTCATCAGCAACAGCATTAGCAAATGGGTAAAGGTTTACTACAACAAGGTCAATTGCACTGATGTTATTTTCAGCCATAACCGCTTCATCCATTTCACGTCGAGCTAAAATGCCGCCATGTACTTTTGGGTGAAGTGTTTTTACGCGACCATCCATAATTTCTGGGTGACCAGTGTAATCAGATACTTCTGTTACTTTAATACCATTTTCAGCTAACAACTTGGCTGTACCACCCGTAGATAAAAGGTCAACGCCTTTTTGTGATAACGAGCGAGCAAATTCTACAATACCAGTTTTATCTGAAACACTTAACAGTGCGCGTTTAATTGGGCGTGGTGTATCCATGGTTTTTCTAATTACCTATAATTAAAATGATTGTCTGGCCTATGACACATGTCCGTGGCGGTGAGCTTAGCTCTTTATCGCTTCCATTATCGTCGATACGCGATATTTTTATTAGAACTGAAAGTTGACTATTTGGATAACTTTTACAGCCCTAATAACAAAAAAGCACCCGAGGGTGCTTTTATTTGACAGGTTAACCTGTCGTTATTCTTAGTTCATACCGTATTTTTTTAACTTCTTACGTAATGTACCACGGTTAATGCCTAACAAGTTTGCTGCGCGGGTTTGGTTACCACGAGTATACTGCATTACTTCTTCAAGCATTGGTGCTTCAATTTCTGAAAGCACAAGGTCGTACATATCATCAACGTCATTACCGTTTAACTGAGACAAGTAGTTTTTAATAGCTACTTTCGCTTGTGTGCGTAAAGGCGATGCCTTTGTCTGAGTTTGTAAATCACCAGTAATAAATGGAGAGGAAATATTTTGTTCAAACATAAAGTTCAGACTCTTTCTAAAGTTAAATTATCAAAATACATAGTTAATGCATCGAGTTGTTCTGTTACAGACTCAAGCGCATTAAAAATAGAACGAAACGATTTTCCTTGTTCATGCGTTTGCATATACCAAGAAACATGTTTACGGGCAAAACGTACACCCATAAAGTCACCGTAAAATTTGTGCAATTCCTTTACATGCTCAATTAAAATTGAGCGTACTTCATCCGTTGAAGGTGCAGACAAATGCCTGCCAGTTTTCAAGAAATGATTAATTTCTCGAAAAATCCAAGGTTTCCCTTGGGCACCACGACCAACCATTATTGCGTCAGCCCCAGTGTAATTTAGTACCTGTTCCGCTTTTTCTGCACAAGTAATATCACCATTAGCAACAATAGGAATACTTACTGCTTGCTTAATCGCTCGAATGGTATCGTATTCGGCATTACCTTTATAAAAGTCATTGCGTGTTCTACCGTGAACAGCAAGTGATTGAATACCGTTATGCTCAGCAATTTGAGCAATTTCAATTCCATTGCGAGTGTTTTCACACCAGCCAGTTCGAATTTTCAACGTTACTGGAATATCAACCGCATCAACAACAGATTTAACAATCTGCTCGACTAATCCGGGTTCTTTCAGTAATGCTGAACCTGCTAACTTCTTATTTACCTTTTTCGCGGGGCAGCCCATATTGATATCAATAATCTGCGCGCCCTGCTCTGCATTAAACTTAGCAGCAAAAGCAAGCTCTTCAGGATCCGATCCAGCAATTTGCACTGAACGAATACCTGCCTCTGCACTATGCAACATACGACGTTGAGATTTTCCGGTATTCCACACTTTAGGGTTCGAAGACATCATTTCTGATACTGCTAAACCTGCGCCCATTTGGCAGCACAATTGCCGAAAGGGTTGATCAGTAATTCCCGCCATGGGTGCAAGCATAGTATTGCTTGCTAGTGTGTATGGACCTATCTTCACGCTGTTGTTTTTTTGAGCTACTAGTCAAAAGGGCGCTAAGTTTACGTGTTTTTTTTCAGATTGAAAAGGATATAAATTGAACAAAAAGCGCTTTTTTTCACGTTTTTTATATTGACATTTTATAAAATGTTGATGGGAACAGTTTTTGTACAATTTGATAACAAAAACTGTTCATTTTTTAAGACATTTAGTCGTACTAGTTTCGAACGCCAGACAAGCGTACCCACTCATCTTTAATGGCAACGGGGTCCATTTGACAGCTTTGTCCGTAAATTTCTTGTAATTGCTGAGCTTGTTCTTCTAGCACACCCGATAATGCAAGCAAGCCATCCTGAGCAACGTACTCAAGAATCACCGGTGCAAGTTCACGTAATGGCCCAGCTAATATATTAGCTACGACAACATCGGCTTTAAACTCAGGTTGATCTTTAGGGAGGAATAACTCTAAACGATCTTCACATTGGTTACGTTTAGCATTCTCTAAACTTGCTTGCAACGCTTGTGGGTCAATATCAATACCAATCACTTTCTTGGCACCTAACTTTAAAGCTGCAAGAGATAAAATTCCCGAACCACAACCAAAATCAACAACCGTTTTGCCGGTTAAATCTAAACCATCAAGCCAAGTTAGACATAATGCTGTTGTTGGGTGTGTACCGGTACCAAATGCTAAACCGGGATCAAGCATAACATTTACCGCTTCAGGCTCTGGCACTTCACGCCAGCTCGGGCAAATCCATAGTCGTTCGCCAAACTTCATCGGATGAAAGTTATCCATCCACTCGCGTTCCCAGTCTTTATCTTCTAACTGTTCCAGCTTATAGCGCATTGCTTCTTTTTCTGGATGAATGCTTTTCAAATACGCTAACACTTTGTCCATGTCATGGCTGGCATCATACAAGCCCATTACTACCGTATTATGCCAATAAATAACATCATCACCTGGCAAAGGTTCATATATAGGTGTGTCTTGAGCATCGATAAAAGTAACGGCTTGTGCGCCACAAGCACTTAGCCAATCACTGTATTTTTCGGCAGTTTCTTCATCTGCACTTAACCTAAGTTGGATCCAAGGCATGTTTTCTCTCGTTACAAATTTTTTGCACAGTTTAGCATCCAATAGCGCGACAACATACCCACTTGGTCATATACTAAAATAAAAAACCAATAGAGACCTCACGAATAACAATCACCCTAGGGTTTAAGTCATCTATTTTAATGAGGTGCTAATAAAATGCTAAAAATAGCCTTATTTATATTCAGTTGTTACTCAACAACGGTATTCGCACAACAGCTTAATATTGTTAGTGAAGAAGTCCCACCATTACAAATGCTAGACACTAATCGCCAGCCTATAGGTGCTATGGTCGAAATTGTTAACGCTATGCTACACAAAGCCCAAATTGTTGCTGATATAAATATCTATCCATGGGCTCGTAGTTACCAGCTAGCGCTAAACGAAAAAAACACCATCATATTCTCTTTATTTAGAGACACAAAAAGAGAAGATAAATTTCAATGGATTGGTAAGCTATATACGCTAAACTCTTATCTCGCGACATTAAAGTCACGCCCCGATATTCAAATAGACAGTCTAACAAAAGCAAAAACCTACAGCATTGGCACCATTAGAGGCGATTTAGCTGAAAATTATTTATTAGAAAACAACTTCATTTTGAATGAGAATTTATTCATTAGCAGCAAATACAATGTTTTGTGGGAGCTACTATATAGTGGTCGGATAGATGCGGCATTTACCAACAGTATACTTTGGCGCTATGAACTAGAAGATATCGGGTTAAATCCTGAACAAATAAAGCTCAATTACCAAGTGCCTAACTTTGCCAGTGAGCTATATATTGCCGCAAGCTTAAACACCGATAAGAAAATTGTTGATGCTTTGGCAAAAGCGCTAATCGCTATAAAAGCAGATGGCAGCTACCAACGTATTTTAACAAAATGGCATATGTAGCAATCAGTCGCACATTTACTATAGCTTGAGCTTATGTTCGCTATAACGATTAATAGCAAAATCGTCAGAGGTGTTTTGATATTGTAGGTTAAATAACAATTACTCTACCTCAAGGACAGCTATGCTAGATTTATTACCCGACTTGTTTGATGAATACGCCAAGCAACTTACTCTCGCAGCACCCATTTTTAAAGATTATGGTGGTAAAAAACTATTTTATGGTGAAATGGTTACCGTTAGCTGCATAAATGATAATTCGAAAGTTAAAGAGTTAGTAGCACAAAACGGAACCGGCAAAGTAATGGTGGTTGACGGTCAAGCAAGTATGATTCGTGCCCTACTTGGCGATATGCTTGCTGAGCAGGCAGTGAAGAATGGCTGGCAAGGTATAATTATTAACGGCTGTATTCGAGACGCAGGAACTATTGCTACATTGCCCATTGGTGTAAAAGCATTGGGTTGTTGCCCAATAAAAACAGAAAAGTTAGGTAAAGGTGAAATTAATAGTGCTATAAGCTTTGCAGACCTAACCTTTAATCCAGGTCAATATATTTATGGCGATAGTAATGGCTTAGCAATCAGTAAAGCACTATTATCTTTTTAACAACTAAACCTTACTGATGCAGGTATCAACAAGGTTGCAAGCATAGCTAAACCTTAGAGAATAATAACCATGAAGTATTTCCCTATATATCTAGACGCCAAACATATTAACGCAATGATTATAGGCGGTGGCGAAGTTGCGGCCCGCAAAATAGATTTATTATTGAAATCGACCACTAATATTACAATTATGTCTGAAACATTAAATAGTAGTGTTGAACGCTTGGTAAACCTTCATCAGTTGACATGGCTTAAACATAATTATCAACCGGGCCACTTCAGCAATATCAACATTGTAATTGCTGCAACCGACAGCACAGAAGTAAACAGCGCAGTAGCTACCGAAAGTAAGAGCTTAAAACTACTGACTAATGTTGTTGACCAACCAGAGCTTTGTACCTATATAACACCTGCGATTATTGATCGAAGCCCGATAATCATTTCTATGTCTAGCTCAGGAAGCGCGCCAATTTTACTGCGCATGCTACGCGAACAAATAGAAAAAACATTGCCTAATGGCTACGGTAAATTGGCAGACTTCTCATTTAAATTTCGCGACCATGTTAAAGCACGCGTGAAAAGCATGCGTGATCGTCGAACATTTTGGGAACGTACCTTACGCGGCAAAATAGGCCAAGCTATTTTAGATGGACAAACAACAACAGCAGAGCAGCAGCTAATTGCCAGCTTACAAGAAAAAACATCACTACCAAGTGGCGAAATCGTTTTTATCCACACCTTAGAAGGTAACCCTGACCACCTAACATTAAAAGCACACCGTGAAATGCAATTTGCAGATGCTGTTTTTTATGATCAAGAAGTTAATACCGACCTGATTGAATATATACGCCGCGACGCTAATAAATATCCACAAGATATTGCATCAAGTATTCTACTAAATATTCAGCATGCGTTAGAGTTAGCCGAACAAGGTGAAAAGGTTATTTACTTACTCGCTGGCAATATTGATATTCCGAGTAACTCAATGCTTAGTCAAAGCAGCGTTTTGAAAAAGCACATTTATAGTGGTAGTTAAACCAAGAACTACTTTCTAGTGGCTTAAGCAACCAATGTTAAGCCTATCAAAAATATACTTATTAAAAGTAAATCACTAAACTGCCCTAACGCTTGCGTTGACTCTGCTACTTTAGTTTCATTGCTCATATATACCTCTGCATTACCTATAAAGCTTATACTTAAATAGAGTCATCTATACCGTTTTAGTTCATCCCTTTACGCATCTTTACACATAACTTTTAGGTGTTAAAATAACATTAACAAACACTTAACAAAAATCTATCTATTTAGAGCTAGGTAAGTTTGCTATTTAGTTCTTCTAAATCAACATCATCGATCACACGAGGCAAGGATGAGCCGTTTAATTACACTATTATTTTCACTACTATTAAGTTTTTATCTAACCGCAGAGCAACTACCGGTAAAAGCATTCGGAAATTTACCAGAAGTAAGCCAAGTAACACTGTCACCTGACGGTAACCAAATAGCTTTTATTAGAATAATTGATGGCGGTACCTATATTGGAACAACCGACTTAGTAAACCCTAAAACACAATATATTGTCGGAACAGATAACCAAAAATTTAAAATTGGTTGGTTTATCTGGGCAAATAACGAAACAATACTACTCAGCGCCGACTATCCCGTTAGCCGATATGGCAGTAAATACACAGAAACACGATTACTCAAAGTTAAAGCCGACGGCAGCGACTCTGCAGTAACCGTTATTATTCCCAGAAATAAAGAGCGTTACTCTCAAATACAAAATAACATTATTGATATTTTACCTGATGAGCCAAACCATATTTTAATGGCAATTGACCTCAAAGTAGCCAACCAACCTGATGTTTATAAAATCAATTTAGAAAGTAGTAAAATAAGACATTTAGAATACAAAGGTAAAAGTTATATTTATGATTGGATGACAGACCAACAGCACCGTCTTCGTTTAGGCTTCGGCATGGATGAAACAAGAATATTCTATCGCCTGTATGATTTAAAAACTGAAAAGTGGCGTAATATTTGGGAGTACGAAATTTTTGATGCTCCAGACATATCACCTTTAGGTTTTGGTAAAAATCCAAATGAGCTTTACATACGAGCAGATCACAATGGTCGTTACGCCATATTCAAAGTGGACGTAAGTAAAACTGACTTACCAAGAGAGTTAGTTTATGCCGATGAAGATTATGATATTGAAGGCTCTTTAATTTATTCCAAGAAAACCAACGACGTCATTGGCGTTTATCACGGCGAAGCTAATAACGCGAAAATATTCTTTGAAGAAAGTCATGTCGACTTTCAAAAAGCACTTGATAAAGCTATTCCCGATGCTTTCAATAATATCGAAAGCATGAGTGCTGATGAAAGCCGTTATATTTTATTCACGAGCAATTCCACCAGACCAGGTGCGTACTTTCTGGGTGACCGAAAGCAAGGTTCACTTAGTTTTGTTCTCGAACAGTACCCATTACTAACAGATAAAAAGCTCTCAGGTAAAACCAAAATTAGCTATCAAGCAAGAGATAACACAACAATAGAAGGCTACGTTACACAACCTCATGAAAATGCCCCACAACATAAAGCGGCATTAATTATTCCACATGGCGGCCCTATGGCTAGAAACTATGCTGGGTTTGATTGGTTTTCAGAGTTTTTTGCTAGCCGCGGTTACACGATATTAGAACCCAATTTTCGTGGTTCGTCAGGTTATGGTTTTGACTTTGAAATGGCTTCAATTAAAAACTGGGGGGGAGCAATGCAAGACGACCTTGCTGATGCTGCTTTATGGTTAGCAAAAAATCATGATATTAAGGAAGATAGAGTTTGTATTATCGGAGCAAGCTATGGTGGTTACGCCGCATTAATGGCTGCGGTTAAGCAACAAGATATTTTTCGTTGTGCAGGGAGTTTTGCTGGCGTTTCTGATCTTGAATTAATCGTCAAAAAATCACGTAAATTTACTAATTATAAAATTGTCAAAAAACAAATTGGTGATGACTACGACAAATTAGAACAACAATCACCAGTAAATTTTGCTGAAAAAATTAACATTCCAATACTCCTTATTCACGGTGATAAAGACCGAGTTGTTGATGTTAAGCAAAGCCAACTAATGCATGAAGAGCTACTCGACTATGATAAAAATGTTCAATACGTTGAATTAGAAAATGGTAATCACCATCTAGAAATTGAAAAGAACAGAGTAAAAACGCTCGCGTCATTTGAGCAATTTTTACAAACGTATCTACTAGCAGACGCCGATTAAATTGACACGCGAAATAAATTTTTATTACGCAAGGAAGCTGACATTAATGCTAGCGCTAAAAAAACTCTAGCATTGCATCTGCAGATAACGGCTTATGTAAATGAAAGCCTTGTGCGAAGTCACAGTTTTGTTGCTTTAAAAAAGCCAATTGTTCTTTAGTTTCAACGCACTCAGCAACAATTTTCATATTCAAGCTATGCGCTAAAATAATAGTAGAAGAAACAATGCCTCGGCTGGCATTGTTTTCTGCTAAATCCATAACAAACATGCCATCAAGCTTTAAAGTATCAACCGGCAATTCTTTTAGATAACGCAGCGATGAATATCCCGTACCAAAATCGTCGATAGCTATTTTAATGCCTAGCTCTTGTAAGTCAGTCAATACGTTAATCGTGCGCGTTGAATATTCTAGAAACACTTCTTCGGTGATTTCAAATTCTAAATACTTAGGATTAATACCATAATATTTAGCAATGTCTATTATGTAAGGCACTAAATCGACATCAAGCAACTGGCTTGATGAAATGTTTATTCCTACACGAATATCGATGTCGCCCCAAGCTTGTTGTTGTCGACAAACTTCATGAATCACCCATTTACCAATTTGATTGATTATGCCAATTTCTTCTGCAACAGGAATAAAGCTTGCAGGAGAAATAGCACCTAAATCAGCATTATTCCAGCGCAATAACGCTTCTACTTTTTCAATTTTACCTGAGTCAATATTAACTTGTGGTTGATAAACCAAATAGAGTTCATTATTAGTAATAGCATTTCTTAAGTGGTTTTCAATCGACAAGCGTTTATGAATAGCTGCATCCATATCATCATGATAGAAACTATAATGACCAGGCCCTTGTTCTTTAGCATGGTACATACTGACATCGGCATTCTTTAACAACTGGCCACTATCAGTGCCGTCCATTGGATAAATAGAAATACCTATACTAGTTGAAACATGTAAAACGTGTTTATTCAGTGCAAATGGGGCTTCAAAGGCTTGATGTATTTTTTGTGCAATTCGAGCGGCGCCTTCAGGCTTGTGAATGCTTTCCGCTAGGTAAATGAACTCATCTCCGCCCAAACGAGCAACCGTATCGATATCTCGACCAATTTGTTTTAAACGCTTTGCTACTGCTTTAAGTAACTCATCCCCAACATCGTGCCCTAAACTGTCGTTTATGATTTTAAATCGATCTAAATCCATAAATAGTACAGCTAAACCATCTTTATTTCGTTTTGCAGCTAAAATTGCATGCTCTAAGCGATCCGATAATAAATAGCGATTGGGGAGTAATGTTAATGAGTCATAATGCGCTTTTTGATATAGCTGCTCAGTTCTTTCATCAACAATAACTTGTAAATTATTACTTTGATCTTGTAACGCTTGCTCTCGCTCCTCAACAACATTAATCATGTGATTGAAACCATGCGCTAAGGTACCAAGTTCGTCATTAAGTTTTAAATCTAAACGTTTTTTATAGTCTTTGCTGCCACTGAACTCTCTTACATGATGCACCATTAAATTCAGTGGTTGCGTGATAATTCGTTGGGCAGTGGTTGATAAAAATGCCGCTAAGAAAACACTGAAGGCAATAACTAATAGTAAAATGTCTCGATAATAAATTCGCTGTTGATTGAGCTTTTCTAACGAGGTGCGAATGTAGAGGTAGCCTAATGGTTGCTCTTGATCAAAAATAACATCAACGCTTTCAAGGTAGTGCTCACCTAATATGCTGATTTTTTTCTTCAAGTTTTTACTAAGAATAGCTTTGTTTTCGTCGATATACTTAACACCCAATTTATGCTCGGAGCAGTTAGGGGCAAGGTGGTATTGAGAAAATTTAGTACCGTCAGCCAAATACACTGCGGCAAACTCTATGTATTCATTTTTTGAGAATAACTTCAACGTATCTGTAGCGGATACATCATCATCAAATATAATAGCTGAAACTAACGATGCCCCCACTATTGCCGCCTGAATTTGACCACTTTCTACCGTTGAGTTTTCCAGTATTGTTTCATTATTCTTGTAAAATAATAGCCCCGCAACACTTACAACAATGATGCTCACCAATACCATCAAGATAATAAGCTTATAGCGAATAGAAAAAAACTTAGTTCGCGTCATGCGTTTTCCTTTCACTAATTTTGCGATGTGGGTTACCTGAAATAATTGTCGCGTGTTTTAATAGCGCAGAGCTTAATTTAAGTTTTGCATCTAAAACAGCAGGCAAATTAACTTCCAATTTCACTCGTTTATTATCACGAACAAAGTTAACCATACCCCCTTGATTAATAAACTCTTTAGATTGACTAACCAGTAATATATTGTGTTGTGCTGGTAATGCAGCCCAAAGCTGAGCTAACTTTTTCGGATCCGCATAAATTATCTGACAAGCATTAACACTGGCTTGGCTTATTTGTTGAGAACGAGTGATAACAATTAATTTTCCTGAGCGTGTTTTCGGACGCCGCTTAACCATGTCGTTAATGTATTCTTCAAAAAGATCATCTCCAAGTATGCACACATTTATACTTTGATTTTCTTGTGCTTGCCACTGGGTAAAAGACGTAATATGCAGTAAAAGTCCGGCCATGATCTGGTGATGTTTAGAAACATTGGGGTTAGCAAAGCTAAATGGAATTGACATAAAAAAAAGTAAACAGACAATAAGTATATTGCACTGCTTTTGCTTGTTTTTAAGTATTAATCGCATAGTGGGCAAGTTAGTCGCTACCTAAAAGCTATTTTGCCAATTTACACTAAAATTCAGTTTTTCTTTCGTCTGAATACCATTTAAATTCTGATAAACAGGTTTTCCTATTTCGATTGCAAAGGCTTGTGAGTAAAGAATAATATCAGCCCCAACAACAACACTCACTTTTTTCCCGCCATAATTACTCGGCTTAGTTATTCCTGCAGGGTAAGGAAATTTTGGGTTTGGTACAGTGATTTCATCGTCTTGACCAACAATTTGCCCCCAATCTTGAAAAACCACTTTCATAACAGGATGAAAGGCATTATTTACCTTCCATTTACTCCAAAGTGAAGCAGCAAAGCGATTACCTAAGCGGTAATCTCGATCATTTTTACCTGAGCGAATTTTAGCAAAAAGGTTAACGCCCCAGAGGTAAGAGTCTTGATCGTTGATATAACTTAAACCAATAGGTAAATCCCAAGTCCCTGAACCAAGTTGCATGGTATAAGGTAATTGTTGATCACCTTCAGCACGAGGCGTATCACCTTCTTCATCTATAGAACCCGTAGGTAATGACACCCCTACCGATAATGAAAGCTTTTCACTATCCCAACTATTTAATAGTGTCGTAAAGTTTACTGTTATATCACCAATGCCGTCGGAGCTAATATTAAACTCATCGTAATCGGGCACAAGGCTGATATGGTCAGTGCTTTGTACAATATAAGGCAAACTAATACTGATACTCTGCTCTTTTGCTAAAAAATAGCTAATATTAGCAATATAAGACTCTTGAGTAATAGTTGTTGGCAGTATTGGATAGTTATCATCTGTTCGAAGTTCGTCACCATCAAAATAAACCTCATCATTGCTTACTTTATCGTTACCATTTAAATAACCATCGAGCTTAGAACGCTTATAAAGAAAATTGAAATGCCATGGTTCATATGTACGCATATCCATGTCGTCAGTAGAAAGTGCAAACAACTCTTGCAAGCTTAGATCAGCCATTTCAGAGGGGGTATTAGCAACGACTAAAAATGGGCAGGCAGAAATAAAAAATAAATTTATAAACAATAACTTAGAAGACATATTACTTTTCATACAACAAGTGACCTTGGTAACAGCGAGGCAAGCACACTAACAAAATTTAATACGGAATGAATTACAATTTTGCCCTAATGCATAAGAAAATCATAGTTATATGGGGTATTACATTATAGGTCATTCCCTGAGCAGCGAATGATAACTTGTTTTTATGTACAAATACTATGCTTGCCTGAACATTATTTGGCTAGCATTAAAATGTCAGTAGCACTCGATAAAGCATCGCCTTATCAATACTCCTTATAGTTACCATTGATAAAACCAAGAAGATAAGGTTTCAATTTTATTAACAGCCAGTGGCTATCTATGAAAAGATTAAATCGAATATAGTTTAATCGAATATGACTTAGTCAAATATAACTCCCCCTTTCGGAGGAGAAATAATACGTTAATTAAGCAAGGTCAGCGGGAACACTTGGTAATTTCCATCACTAGTGATAACCGCAATGTTATTAGGGGAAGCAAACGCAACCTGTAGCACAGAAGATCGGCCAACCTTTGCTGATTGCCATTGACCAACAAGCTCACCATCACTAACTCGCCACAACATAATTTTTTGTTTCGGTGAGCCAGTTAAAAAGTGACGTTTATCTGCTGAGAATGCAGAATGATTGATTTCTAGAAACTTGAGGCTCGTCTGTAATTCGCTTAACTCAGTTTCATTTTTTCCGCCTATCTGCCAAAACGCTCTGTCGTTTATCGAATCAATAGCAAAAGCTAAACGACCATCATCGCTAATATCGACATGATTTACGCGTGTTCTGTGTTGATACACCGCGGTTTTTTCGCCATCACCTGCTTTCCAAACTGTTGCCGTTTTGTCACTAGAGCCAGTAAAAGCCAGTTGACCATCTGCCGACAATGCAACGGCATTGATATCTAATCGGTGTTGCTGAAATACACTCTTCTCAGCCGTTTTTGTATTAATAATGCTAGCTTGACCATTACGATAGCCAAGCAGCAAAGTATCACCATTTGCAGATATCGCAATATCATTGATGATGTTGTTATCGGCATACCACTCATTAACCAATATCATTTTTTTATTGGCCTGCAATTGATATAAGCGCACAACCATTTGGTTTGAAGTATAAAAATATTGCTGCGAAGCTGATATACCGACTAATTCAATATGTTCGGCATCCTTACCTGTAATACAAGGTATTTGTTGCTGTTTTGACTTATTGTTCCATAAACAAATTTGTTTCGGCTCAGCAATTAACGACAGTAAACCATCAGATGAAATTGCCGCTGCTTTAATGGTTGTTTGCGCATAGCGATGAGTTTCTGTTGCTTGCGACGTTTGCGTTTGGCTCGGTGAACATGCACTCAAAGTCAATAAAAACAGCGGCATGGCTATAAAAGCCTTAAAATTGTAAATAGAATACCTGTTCATAAATTCCTCAACCATTTTTTATCACCATAACTGACATTATTCGACTTCTTAACCTAACTTATTTTTCGTCTTTGTACTTTGCATTACTCTCTACCTGTTTCAATTTACGATGCACCAAAAAACTCACGGGCAAAACCATATATAAAAACGTAATCAAGCCAATAGCCATAATAGGTCCTATTTGTGTGGCAATAAAATGGTTACTGTTAATGTGAATTATTGCCCATATATAAGGCAGTATAACTAATGCATAGCCCCAACAGGCCATTTGAAGTGCCGTAAATGTTGACTTTCTATCAAGGTAGAGCAGTAAAGAAATACTGAAAAATGTAATAATCAGTGAAGGTCCATCAAATAAAAACCACACACTATCCACCTGACCGAGATAATCACCAATACTCGACCAAAAGGCACCATCAAACAATGCCATATGAGCTTGACCTGTTAACAGCGTTTGCCAAAAGCCTGGTGCATATTCAGCTAAATTATCAGCATATGATAACCATGCAATTAAGGTAAATGCTGTTGAGAATAATACCAGTGGTATAACTATATTTAATTTTCTAATAAAGCTAGGCGAGTTAAATATTTTCTTAAAATAAATCATACTTGTATGTGTTGCTTGTTGCCAAAACCAAGTCCTAGCAGATTTATTATTCGCCTTTGACCTTTCGTCAAATTCTTCCATTAAATCGCCAAGAATAGCTTCTAGAACAGTTGCTGGTAGAATCCAAGTTAATAGTAAAACTGCAAAACTAGGAGGCGAAAAAATCTCATGCTCAATGCATTTTTTAATATTATGGTTCATATCAAAATTCTCCAATAACGTTGAATGTCTTCACTTCTGCTAGCGTGATAAATGCAACATCTTGCCAAAGCCTATCCATTGCCGTCCGCGCACGTTTAAGGGCAACTTGTCCTTGTGAGGTAACATTAAAAAATCGCTTTGCCCGGCCACCACGCTCTGCTGTTGCTTCACCTAATTGACTAGTAACCATGCCCTTTTTCTCCAATCGCTCTAAGGTAGAATAAATAGCACCAATAGCAACATTACGGTTTACTTCGCTATGCAACAACTGTCTAATTTTTGCTCCATAAGCGTCACTGCCTAATTGGATCAGCGCCAACATTGTCATCTGTTCAAACTCACCAAGAAACTTTTCTTTATCTGCCATCATGCCTCCCGCACCTAATTAACTACATTGTAGTTAATTAGTAAAAACCTGCAACTAATTTTTACTACAATGTAGTTATAAACTAATACCACCTAACTCTGACATTTAAAATCACCTTCAATATCATGATATTAAACAACATTATAAAAGCACTAGTACAAAACTTTAGTAGAAAGCAGAAACGATAAAAGATATTTACTAGCTAAAAGGTAAATTTACTTGCTTTTTATTCATCTCCCCCTTAAGATCGCAATCGATAATCATTCTCATTTAGATTCCCATTAACGAAGCACGGTAAAATGTATATAAAAGCTAGCCTATCGGCCATGATTTTGGCTTTGCCTATCACATCAATAGCGCAAACATCACCAGACTCAAACCAAGAAGAACACATTGTTGTCACAGGAACTCGCACAGCAAAACTTTTAAGTAGCTCACCTGTTTTAGTGAATGTAATTGATGGTGAAACTATTGCTAAGATTAGCCACGGCACCTTAGCACAAGCATTAAACTATCTACCTGGCGTAGTGGTAAAACGTAGTGTTAAAGACGGCTACAATATTCAAATGCAAGGCTTTGATGGTGACCATGTTTTAGTTCTAATCAATGGTCAACCTGTTATAAGCCCGACGGGATCTTCAGCTGATTTAGACCAAATCCCTGCCGATAACATCGAACAAATTGAAGTTATTCGTGGGGCAGCATCGGTAATGTACGGAAGCTCAGCTATGGGTGGCGTAATAAACATTATTACCCGTAAAAGCGATGAGTCGGCATTAAAGGTCGACTACGATATTAGCCAATATCAGGGTAATACGATTGAAGATGGCGACCTTAATCACACCATTAAAGTCTATGCCAACGAAAACATTATTGGCTGGCAAACACAGCTAAGTGCTTTAGTTATTGACGATCAAGGCTTTGATTATGACAGTGAAACTGTTTCGCAAAATGCAGCTAGTGTCGACAAAACGTTCATCACCCTAGGTGCAAGCAAAGATCACGGTACGATTGAGACAAGCCTTAAGTACCAATGGCTAGACGAGAAAAAACTAAAAGATAGTACAAAAATACCAAACCAAAGTGGCATTATTTATTACCAAACCGATGTTACTAAACATCAACTGGATTTTGGCCTAAAAAGTACTAAAAACCAAAAATCACCTTGGCAGCTCAATGCAACACACATTAATCATCAAGAGGTTAGTGGTCAATCAAATAGCATACGCGACACTAGCATTAAGCTATCCGAAATTAACGGTCAAAAAGTCTTTCAATTAAATAACATTGAGCTAGTAACGGGTGGCGTTATTCATGCTGACAAACTTCACCAGTTTAAGCCTGTTGACAATATTATTGAGGTCGACGACAAAAGCCGTGAAAGCGTTGAATTATTTGCTCAAGGCAACTGGATCAAAAGCAACTATCAGTTATTAGCGGGTGTACGTGGTCAATACGATTCTGATTTTGGCCAACACAGCGCGATTCGCTTTAGCGCGATGAAAAACTTCAAGTTCGAAAACGCCACTATGCAATGGCGAGCAGGAATTGGTCAAAGCTATCGTGTACCTAATTTAAAAGAGCGTTTTTATATTTTCGACCATAGCGCTTTAGGCTATCAAGTATTAGGGAATGAAGATTTACAACCCGAGACCGCTGAATCAATCAACTCCAGCATCACCTTTAATACTTCAGTATTTGAAAACACTGCAGATCTACAAAGTGATATCAGTGTTCATTACTCTAAAACTGAGCAACTTATTGATTCGGTAATTGATGATGAGCAATCAACTAGTGATTTAAAGGTTTATCAATACACAAACATTAGCGAAGCAACTATCCATGGCTTTGATATTAGCTCTGAATTGAAACTGACCGATTGGCAATTTCAACTTAATTACAGCTACTTAACTAGTGAAGATGACAATAATGAACGTTTATTTTCTCGCCCGCGCCATCAAGTTAAATTCAATATTAATTATGACATTGACGCCTACGACATTGAGCTAATTGCCTATGCCGTATATCAAGCTGGCGAAGCCGTTACAAAGCAAGCGGACGGTACTAAAAAAGATGTTAAAAACAATGAATTTGCCACCTTCAATATTCTTATGAATCAATCTATTACTAACAATCTATCGTGGCGATTTAGTATCGACAACCTTTTAAATGAACATCAGAACACCTCGATAAACAGCGAAACCACATTTGACGCAAGACCTATTAGCAGCCGCACTATCAGCGCCGGCATAAGCTACCAATTTTAAGAATTTAAGTATATTTTGGAGAAAAACATGAACAACAATTTGTCAACACCATTTAAGCTAACGAGTTTAGCCTTATGTATTTTACTCACTGCCTGTGGTGGCGGTAGCAGCTCAAGTAATGATGTAACACCAGAGCCTACTCCTACCCCAACACCTACGCCGACAGCGCCGACACAAGGTGAAATTATTGGCCCACACGGTACTGGTAGTGTTAGCGCACCGGAATTTGTTTATTACGATCTAGACGCTAAAGCGGTTGTTGAATTAACCGAAGAGCAAGCTGAAACAGATACGGTATGGGATGTTGCGTTTAAACGTAGTGGGGTTTACTTAAACCAACACAGCGACAACACAGTAACGGCTTATGCGACGGGTAATAACAGTGACTTTTTTGATGCCGATGGCAAAGCCATTGCTGCTAGCTTTATTGCCGCAACGGTAGAATCTGAACTACCTGATTATTTAGCCATAAAAACTAGCGATGTTCCAACGGACGAAACTAAGTTTGTTGCTGATGTAACATCAAATATTATCGACGGTTTTTACGACTACAACTCTACAACCCATGTTGTTACTGCAGCCAATACTAAATACTTTATCGCCAACTCTGATGACGCTTTCACTAAATTTAGAGCAACAAGCATTACCACTGCTGGGCGAGGCATAGGTCAAATCACCTTACAAACGGCGTATCAAAGTAGCAGTGACGCCGCATTTGCCGCAGAGCAAGAGCTTGTTATTGATGCAGCGTTAACCTGTTCAGGTGATGTAACACATGTTTATGTTGATTTTGATACTAATCAAGAAGTAACAATGGCTGATGCATGGGACATTAACTTCCCTTGTGCAGCAGATAAAACCGGGGCTGACTTCACTATCAATATTGCTGAAGACGCACAAGCAATGCATGATTTTGACAACAACTATGATGCTATCGACCCCGCGGCTGTTGCTTACTATGGTTTAAAAAGCAATATCTATAGTGTTAAAGCCTTTGACAACACACCTTGGTACCAATATGGCGTAAATGGTGGCCATTCTTTATGGTCACAATTCGACGTATACCTAATCAAAACAGCAACTAAAACTCACAAAATGCAGATTACCGGTTACTACGATGCTGACGGTGTTTCAGGCAATATCAGTTTCAGAGCTGATGAAGTTAATGAAGAAGCCGGCGAAGCGGGTGCATAACAATCTTGACTAAAACATCAAGCTCAAGGCATAAACTCTCCCGTGCTTTGGGCTTGATTTTTATTTAATACTAATAACAGTTTAGGAAAATACTATGATCGCCCAGATCGAACAAACCATGTATCAGCTGTCAGACTTTTTTATGGCTCCTGTACTTTGTCTTATCGCATTACTATTTATTTACTCGTTATTTGCCACTGGCCAGTTTTTTAGCCAAACCATGCAACGACGCCGCCATTACAAGTCATTCTTGCAATTACTCAATAGCAAACTAGGTAGTAATCCAGCATTAAAGTTAAACGGCTACCCTATGGCATCGCTTGCCAATGAAATGCCTAACATCAGCCAAGATCAGCTAGATGTTGCCGCATTAAAAGAACTAGAAGGTGTGCGAAATGTAAGTCGCCTAGCGCCAATGCTAGGGTTAATCGCGACGATGATCCCAATGGGACCAGCACTAAAAAGCTTAGCTGACGGTAGCATTCAAGGCATTAGTGAAAACCTTATTGTCGCATTCTCAGCAGTAATTTTTGGTTTAATCATAGCCTCAATTACCTTTTGGATAGCATCCGTTAAGAAGCGTTGGATGGTTGAAGAGCTAGTTGCCCTTATGCCGTTAATTAATAAAGAAGCTGAAAAAAAGCTACAAGAGCACAGTAACCAAGAATCAGCATTACCTATCCAAGCTGTGGAGAAAGATTATGAGGCTGCTTGATGAAGATGAAGGCATCAACCCTGCCTTGTCGGTTGTTAACTTGGTTGATGTGTTCTTAGTATTAGTCGCGGCATTACTCATTGCCATCGCACAAAATCCACTGAACCCTTTTTTGGCAGAAGACGTCACGGTTATTAAAAACGAAGGCAAAGATAATATGGAAATTATCGTTAAAAAAGGTAATACCATCGAAAGCTTTAAAAGCGATGGAAAAACCGGTTCAGGTACAGGAAAAAAAGCTGGCACTGCTTATGAAATGGCAGACGGCAGCATGATTTACGTAAAAGAATAGCGATAGCAACTTATGAACAGTTTATTAATTAAAATTTCCATATTATTTTTCGGCATCCTTGCGTTTATCAGTAATGCGTTTGCAGAAACAAACCAACAAGACGCCGTAAATAAAAGTCAAAGCATCCTCTTTGTTAGCACAGCGCATACTAATACGGCAAAAATTACCTTATTAAAAAAAGTTGCTGATGAAAAAAGCAATCAAACTTGGAATATTGCGCAAAAATCAGCAAAGTCGTTATTAAAAACAGCCAATAAAGCTGGCGAACTAACGGCACTTTTCAACCAATATGACTTAGTCATTCTTGATGCCGTATCGGTGCGAGAAGCTAGCGCTGCATTTGATAACTACGTAAGTGAAATCGCAAAGGTAAAAGCCACAGTTGTTGCCTTTAGTTACTTACAAAACCAAGGTCTCAATAAAGGCTTAACAGGTGAAAATGGCACTACATTACAAGATTATTGGATGAATGCTGGCCGTCGAAATCTCGACAATATGCTGAGTTTTATTACCGTAAAAGTTATCGCGAACAATGAAAATTCAACAACAATTGCCAGTGTGCCCGCGCCGATTATTTTTCCACAGCAAGGAATTTACCACCCAACACTACCGAACTTGATCATTAACGATTTGGTGGAATATAAAAAACTACGCCCAGTTAAGCCACAGCAAGCTAAAATAGCGGTATTGTTGCAACGAGCATTAATCGAGTCTGAACAAACACAATTAATCGATGCCACGATTAAACAGCTAGAAGCTAAAGGTGCTTACGTAGTGCCATTCTTTTTTGAGCTTAGCCCTGTTAGCGGCGACTACAGCCAACTATTACAAATCCCAAGCACTGAACAAGCTACTGACAACCAAGCCATAAATGCTCAAGACTTAGCCATGAAAACAGATGTTGATTTGATTATCAGCTTCCGCAATATTCACTGGGCCAATAAACGTAAAGTAGAGTTTGAAAAGTTCGGTGTCCCTGTAATGCACGCGATGACTTATTATTCGGGCGATAAAGCCACATGGGAAAAAGACATGCAAGGTGTGAGTGCCAACATGATGTCTTTCACCTTAGTACTGCCTGAAAATGCTGGTGTGGTCGATCCTATGATCGTCGCTGCCATGAATATGACAGATCAAAACGTTGAAATTATCGATTATCAGCTAGAGCACTTAGTCAATAAAGCGATTAACATCGTTAACCTAAAATATAAAGCAAACCAAGATAAGAAATTAACCATGTTTGTTTGGGGTGATAAAGACGTGGGCGCGTCTTTTATGAATATTCCTGAAAGTATTGAAGCCATTAGTCAACGTTTGGCCAACGAAGGTTACCAAACCGCAGAGCGTGACGCTGAATACTTTGTAGAGAACGCAAAAAAAATACTTGACCCATTTTACCGTGATTACCAGTTAACAGAGTTATTAGATAACAACTTAGCTGAGTTAATGCCAATTAATAAATATTTAACTTGGTTCAACGCACTACCGAAAGAACTAACACAAAAAATTAATGACCATTGGGGACAACCACAAGACAACTTTATGGCGGTTGAGAAAAACGGTGAACACTATTTCATTTTGCCGCGTATTCGTAATGGCAATATGCTAATTATGCGCCAGCCTCCGCGTTCTGATGATAAAAATGATGAAAATATGATTTATCATCAAGGCCTAGTACCAATTAATCACTTCTACCTTGCAGCCTATTTTTATGCCCGTGAATATTGGCAATCAGACGCGATTGTGCATTTGGGTACCCATGGCTCACAAGAATACTTAGGTGGCAAAGAACGAGGTTTATCTATTTACGACCAAGGTAATTTAGCGGTTTGGGATACGCCAGTGGTTTACCCGTTTATTGTTGACGATGTTGGTGAAGCCATGCAAACCAAACGCCGTGGCCGAGCAACAGTTATCTCACATATGACACCACCCTTTGCTGCTGCAGGTTTAGAAGGTGAAATTCGCAATTTACATGAATTGATGCACCAATATAAACAGCTTGATCAAGGTGGCGTAAAGCAAAAAACAGCTAGCCAATTAACTAAGCTATGTTTCGATACTAATATTTGTAAAGACTTAGGCTGGGAACAAGCACAAATAACCGCTGCATTTGACGAATTTATCGATGCTTTGCATATTCACTTAGAAGACTTAGCAACAGCGAACCAACCGTTAGGTTTACATACCTATGGCTATATTCCTGAGCAACCGTTAACTATTTCAACCTTAGTACAAATGCTAGGTAACGATTTTACTCAACGTGCAAGTGAATTTGAGCATGAGAATTACGCTGATAATTTAATTGGAGAGCATCATGATGACGACGAAGATGAAGGCGTTTCGCATAGCCATACTTATCATTCTGAAGACCCTGTAAGTCGTGATGGAAATAGTACTGACAACGAGTCAGAACTAAGCACAAATTCAGTTCAAGCACCAAGCCCTGAAAATGAAAATGACATTACTCGGTTATCAGGTTATTTAACCGTTAAGAACTACATCATTGCTACTGATGAGCCTTCAACGCAGCAGCCAGTGCCTTTAACTGAGCTTTCTGAGTCACTACAAGCTGATATTGAACGAGGTAAAAAACTTTACCAAAGTATGGCGAGCATCCACGAACTTGATGCTATGGTCGATTTTCTTAATGCTAAATATATCCCAGTAAAATCTGGCGGCGACCCAATACGTCATCCAGAATCACTAGCAACAGGTTATAACTTATTTGGCTTCAACCCTTCCCGTGTTCCTACGCAAGCAGCATTCGAACAAGGTAAAGAGTTAGTTGAGCAAATGATTGCCAATTACTACGATAAGCACCAAGCCTACCCGGATAAAATAGCCTTTTCGTTATGGTCGATTGAAACCATGCGTCATTACGGCGTGCTAGAATCACAAGTCTTGTATGCCATGGGGGTTAAACCTAAATGGAGTAAAAGCGGCCGAGTTATTGGCACTGAAGTTATTCCGTACAGTGAATTAAAGCGCCCACGTATCGACGTCGTACTTTCTGCAACCGGTTTATACCGCGATGCTTTTCCTAATGTCATGCAAATGTTAGCAAAGGCGGTTAACCAAGTTGCCGCTTTAAAGGAAGACAACAATTCAGTTTGGCAAAATAGCCAAAAAGTAAAAGCCAACTTGCTCGCTGAAGGTGTTGACGAAAAAGAAGCAGAATATTTATCAACAATTCGCATATTTTCAAATCAATCTGGTGATTACGGTACAGGCGTTGATGATGCAGCGTGGGCCAGTGATACTTGGGAAACTGACAAGAAAATATCTGATAACTACTTAGGTAAAATGGGCTACTTCTTCGGCGCCGACAATAGCCGTTGGGGCGAAAAAGGCGAAAATACTGAGGGTAAAGATATTCAGCTATATGCCAAGCAATTATCAGGCACTGACATTGCGATGTTTGCTCGCTCTTCAAACTTATTTGGTATGTTGAGCACAGATGATCCCTTTGAATACTTTGGCTCGCTCAGCTTAGCGGTGAGAAATATCGACGGTAAAAGCCCTGACATGGTAGTAGCAAATTTACGTGATGCTAAAAATGCGAAAGCGGAAGATGCTGGGCTATTTCTCGCTAAAGAACTACGTACTCGCATGTTCCATCCGCGTTGGATTAAAGAACTGCAAAAAGAAGGTTATTCAGGCGCGGTTTCTTTAGCATCGAAAATGGACAATTTCTTTGGCTGGCAAGTGGTTGACCCTAACTTAATTCGCAACGACCAATGGGATGAATACTTAGACATTTACGTTAACGATAAATTAAACCTCGCGCTTGATGAATGGTTTAAAGATATCAACCCAGCAGCGTTTGCCCGTATGATGGAGCGAATGTTAGAAGCTGAACGTAAAGACTATTGGCAAGCTGACCCTGAACGTTTAAAACAACTTGTTGAACAGTATATTGGCGTCGTTAATAACAATGACTTAGTTATTTTAAATGACGCCGTCAAAGAGCATGTTAATGAACTTGCCGAAGGTTATGGTTTAGCGCCATTAGTTGCAAAAACCATGGCAGCGATGGCAGCATCAGCAGATGCACAAAAAGCGTTGAACAATCAGCAATTAGCGCAGCAGCAGAGCAAAGTAGCATCGCAAAAAGAAAAAGCAGAGCAACAAGTTGAAGGACAGAAACTGGAGAAACAAACGGTACAAAGTATAGAACCAGACGATGTTATCTATTACAGCTTAGCGGGTATTTTATTGCTGATAATATTGGGGGCGCTGTGGCAAGTGAGAACAGCTAAACCAAACAAACAGCAAATATACTTATTAGCAACTAAGCAAAACCATAAGATTGATAAAGCGGCGTAAGCACACTAACACTACGACATAAAAATAAAGGCAGCATCATTAAAAGTGATACTGTCTTTTTCGTCTATTTACTGTAAAGAACTATTACTGCAAGGAACTATTACAGCAAAAAACAAGAAGCTACTTTCTAGCCACCAAATGCACCGCACTGGTAGACCGCTCTATAAATGCACCTTCACAATAGGCAAAATAATATAACCAAAGACGTTTGAATTGCTCATCATAACCAAATGGCGTCAGTTCCGACCAAGAAGCTAAAAATGCTTCTCTCCAATGTGCTAAAGTTTTTGCGTAATCTAAACCAATATCGTCAATGGTTTCAGTCACCAAATCAGTATGTTTAGTTAAATTTTCAGACAAGGCAGTAATAGAAGGCAAAAAACCACCTGGGAAAATATAGCGTTGGATAAAATCAACATTATATTTGTAGTATTCAAAACGCTGGTCAGCAATGGTAATTGACTGTATCAATAACTTACCACCTTTTTTCAAGCGTTGATTACATTGCTGGAAAAAGCTTGGCAAGTATTCATAGCCAACCGCTTCAATCATTTCAATTGATACCAACTTATCATATTCCCCGGTAAGCTCTCGGTAATCTTGCTTTAACAGTGTTATTTTGTCGGTTAAGCCTAGTTGCTCAATACGGTTTTTAGCATACTCATGTTGAGCATCTGAAATGGTAGTTGTAGTTACTTTACAGCCATAATGTTGGGCGGCATAAATGGCTAAGCCTCCCCAACCTGTACCTATCTCTAACAAATGGTCACTTTCTTTCAGATCTAAGCGCTGGCAAATAGTGTCAAGCTTATGAAGTTGTGCTTGTGCCAAATCAGCATTTTCATCGGGATAAATGGCTGATGAATACATCATTTCAGGGTCAAGAAAACGGGTGTAAAGTTCATTACCTAAATCATAATGGGCAAGAATATTCTTTTTTGAACCGGCTTGGCTATTACGGTTACGTCTATGTAACAAGGCATACTTAAGTTTTGTTAACCAAGGTTTCTGCTTTTCAAGCGCATCTGTTTGTTGCTGACCACGAGCAAAAATTCGTATCACCGCTGTTAGGTCAGGGCTACTCCACTTGCCGGCAATATAAGCTTCGGCTGCACCAATGCTGCCGCCTTTAACAAAGTCACGATAAACACTAACGTCATGAATATTAATGCGACCACGTAATAAGTCGCTGCCTACAACTTCAGGAAAAAGAAAATGCTGACCATTGTCGATTATTTCAACTTGCCCATATTGCAACTTTGCCAACACTGAAAACACAATATTACGACAACGCTTATCTAACCAATTAGCTTGTTTTCTTATTTTTAATCCTGAAACTTGTTCCACAACTCAACTCCTTATTTAGGCTCTGTCGGCTGACTTTTTTGATAACCAATAAACGGTATGCGTTTAATCAATAGTTTTAATGCTTGCCAATAAATACCTAGTACTATTTTTAATGTCATCGCTGGTAAATTGCACCACAGTTGCCAAAACGCTTTGCTGGTAAAAGGCTTTTTGCTTAGCGCCATCGTGGCATCAAATACTTTCTGCTTATTATCTGCTTTATTGTTATCGTCCTTGTTGTCACCATTACAATGATTTTCAATGCGAATAAATAATTTATCGCTATTGCTCATCGGTGGTTTAAACAGCCATTGATAATGCATATTCAAATCCATAAAAGGCGACACATGAAAATTTTTATTGGTCACATGTGCGGCTGAATTGTCATCGTTGTTATTTTGCTCAATAGGCACTAAATAATAATGACGTTCATTCCACGGCGTGTTGCTCACTTCTACCAATACCTGTGTACAATTTTCATTTGCGCCATAGCAAAAGTAGAAATTTGCAGGACTAAAATAAAGCCCTAAACACCTCACCTGAACCAACATGGTGATACGACTAACTTCTGCCAGACCATCTTCACAATCCGATAAAGCAATTACTTTATTCTTTATACGTTGCTTAAGGCCTTCAGGTTCACCTTTGATGTAATCTTTTTCTTCAAACCTCAATAAGTTAAACCAAGAAAAGCCAAATATACTTTTCGGGCATTGCTTGGCTTCCATCTCATCTACGTCTAAAGCCAACATAAATAATTGATAGGCAAAACTATGTGCTTTAGGGTGAAAGCGTCGGTGGCTGATTTCACCACGATAAATATGACTATGCGACAACTGCTCAGCCAACCTTTTGCTTTAATTGACTTTGTTGCAGGTAGCAATCAAAGCGTTGACCAATATCAACGGCACTTCTTACACCGTCCTCATGAAAGCCACTATACCAATAAGCACCAACATAATGTGTGTGCTGCTTGCCACAAATAGTTAGGCGTTGTTTTTGTGCTTTTATTGATTCAGTTGAAAAAACTGGATGATGATAGGTAAATTCTCGCAATATTTTGCTGGCGTCGATAGCTTCTCGCTGATTCAAAGTTACGCAAAACGTATGTTCGGAATTCAAACCCTGTAAAATATTCATATTGTAAGTAACGCTGGCCGGCTTTGTACGGTTAGCACTTAATTGGTAGTTCCAGCTCGCCCATGCTTTTTCACGTTTAGGCAAAAGTTTGGTATCGGTATGTAGTACCACTGAATTTTCACTGTATGGCATCGCACTTAATATTTCTTGCTCTTGCTCGCTAGCATCACCTAGTAACTTCAAGGCTTGGTCTGAATGACAGGCAAAAACAACTTCATCAAAAGTTTGTATTTCGCCACTCGCAAAATGTAACTGAACTTGCTCATTTTCACGAGTAACCTCAGTAATATCGGCATTAACATGAATATTATTGGCGAATGACTCGCACAGAGGCGCTAAGTAATTTCTTGAACCACCTGGTACAACATACCATTGTGGGCGATCAGCTATATTCAACAAGCCATGATTATGAAAAAATTTCACAAAGAAATGAAATTGAAATTGTTCCATTTGCTCTAACGAGCTAGACCAAATAGCCGCTCCCATAGGTAAAATATAATGTTCAGCGAAATAGTCACTAAATTTGTTTTCTTGTAGAAAGTCACCGAGCGTTAATGTTTCACTATAATTTTGTTGCTGATAGTTTTGCTTACATAACTTATTAAACCGAAGAATTTCTTTCACTAGCAGCCAAAACTTAGGTTTAACGATGTTACGGCGCTGAGCAAAAAGTGTATCTAGGTTATGACCATTGTATTCCATTCCTGTATCGGCATTATGCACTGAGAAACTCATCTCAGTTTCTTGTTTACCAACACCAATTTCGTCTAACAATGCTAAATAATTGGGGTACGTTTTATTATTAAAAACAATAAAGCCTGTATCAATGGCGTACCATTTATCGGCAACTTCTACGTCAACAGTTGCGGTATGGCCGCCAATATCAGTACCTTTTTCAAAGACACTAACATGGTGCTTTTTCGATAATAAATAGGCTGCTGTTAAGCCAGAAACACCAGCACCTATAACGGCGAATCGTTTCATACTTTATTACTCCTTAAAATAATACTTTGCCAAACAAAGTCTGGAAATAAGGCGAGTAACTTCAACGTTAACGTTAGCCTTTTTGGAAAGTGTAAATAGGATTTTCTAGCGCTTACGCCTTGGTAAATTCGGCTAGCAGCTTGTTGACTAGAAAGTAAAAATGGCATGGGAAAATCATTTTTATCGGTTAATGGCGTTTTTATAAAGCCAGGGTGTACCAGCGTTACATCGATATTTTCTGATTTTAGATCAAGGCGTAAACTTTTAGCTAAATAATCAATTCCGGCTTTTGAAGCGCCATAAGCCTCAGCACGAGGAAACGGTAATAATGTTGCACTAGAGCTAACAAAAACAACTTGTCCGCCATCAGTAACTTTGGGAAGGAAGTGTTCAAGCAAATAACCTAATGACTGCAAATTAGTTGCGATAACACTGGCAAATAGCTCACCATCGAATGCTTTAGCATTATCAATATAACGACAGTCACCAGCATTAAGCATTAAAATATCAATATGCCCAACATCACTGAGTTGATTAGCCGCTTGAGCAATTTGTTCGTTATCAGTGATATCAAAGGCTAACGGAATAACATTGCTATTATGCTCGGCATATTGCGCTAATTTCTCTTGGTTACGGCCACATGCTACAACCTGATAACCACTTGCAGAATAGTGATTCAGCAGTGACTCGCCAATGCCAGAAGTAGCACCGGTAATGAGAATAGTACGCTTCGCGTCCATTACGCTGTCGCCCTATTTTTAAGCCAAGAAATAATGCGTCCTAATAACGGTAGTTGCTCATATAACATCGCGCCTAAATCAAGGTAATCACGATGATAAATAACTTTATCATTTAAGCCTTTGATATGTGAACTGCCTTGCACATTGACAATTTTCCCTGCATTTAAGCGTGGGTGCTGATAGCTCATCTGCCAATAAACTGCCGCTTCATTATTTTGTTCAATCACATTTTCAATTTTAAACTCACAATAGCTAAGCTGTTGGTAAAGGTTATTGAAGTAATGTTGTAAGTGTTCTAAACCCGTCAGCTGATGCATAGGATCAATAAAGACAATATCTTGATGATAAATATCAGCAAGCAGATGTAGATTACCAGTTGAAAGCTTTTGATAAATATTGATGAAATTAGCCAGCCAAGGTGCGTGCTTAGCTACATTATTTATTTCATCAATTGGCTTCATTTGTTGATTTAGCATAATGACTCTTTATTAATTATTTACCACAGCCAGTTAAGGCATTGATACTTGCTATCGATAAAACTCAATGGCAGCTAATCGGGCGGCTTTATGCTCGACAACCGCTGGCCAGTAAACATCTAAATTTTCTTTGGCAATATAAGCATGTGGAAAATGAATTTGCTTACTTGGTAAATCAGCCAGCTCTGGTAGATACTTACGAATGAACTCACCATCAGGATCAAATCTTTCACTTTGGCGAATAGGGTTAAAAACACGAAAATACGGTTGAGCATCACAACCGGTACTAGCAGCCCATTGCCAACCGCCATTGTTGGCAGCTAAATCACCATCAATAAGTTTTTCCATAAAGTATTTCTCGCCCCAGCGCCAATCAATTAATAAGTGCTTAGTTAAGAAACTTGCGACAACCATGCGCAACCGATTGTGCATCCAGCCCGTTTGGTTAAGTTGTGCCATGGCCGCGTCAACCAAAGGGTAACCTGTTCGCCCTTCGCACCATGCTCGGAAATATTGGGGGTTATTAGGCCACACAGTAGCACTGTATTTATCATTAAAAGATTGATGTTTTGATAATTTTTCTTGATGAAACATTAAATGACGATAAAACTCACGCCAGATTATTTCGTTCAACCAGACAAATTCGTCACTATCAGCGGCAAGTAAAATATCGGGAAAACGTTGTATCATCAAGGTTAAAAGATACCGTGGGCTAATGGCACCAATAGCCAAATATGGCGAAAGGCCAGACGTTGCCTTGATAGCCGGAAAGTCACGCTCTTGTCCGTAATACTGCACTTTGTCTTGAAAGAACGTTGGAATAACTTGTTGCTCGACTTGTGAAACTAATGGCCATGCATTCGATTCACCAGAACAAATAATAGGTGTTAGAAGTTCGCTTGATACTTGGCTTGATTTTGATATTACCGGTTTGCCTAAGTAGCTAAACCCTTGCTGTTTTACATAGGTAAGCCAGGCACGTTTAAAAGGTGTAAATACCTTATACATACCGCCAGTTTTATTAAGTACCTTACCTTTTTCAACAATAACATCGCTTTCAAATAAGCGTAGTTTAAGCCCCTGTTCCAGGCAGGCTTTATCGCGTAAATTTTCATTCACTTCTAGTTCTCTATTGGCAACAACTTCATCAATACCATGCTGACGGCAATAATGCTTTAAGAACGCAACTTGATCAGTAAAGTCATCGCAATACTCTACTTGCAAGACAATATTTAGCGACAATAATTGCTGCGCAAGAGCATTGACATGGCGCTTAATAAAATCAATCTTTATCGGCGACCAATCATGCTTTTGCCATTGTTTTTCACTGACAAAAAAAACAGCCTTACCCACTTCTGAGCCATGATGCTGCTCAAGAAAATAATGTAAAGCTGGATTGTCGTTTATTCTAATGTCGTTGCGAAACCAAAGTAACAATGACTTTCCTTAGTACTTATTAATGAGTATTAAAACTTAGGGAAATAGCCTAATAAAGCCGTTTATTAGTATCCATAGCGTAATTTCAGTGCTGTTGGATAAGGATCCAAATAAGCTTGTTGCGCGATATATGACTCAGGGTGTTGTAATAAGTAATGTTTAATCAAGGTTAATGGCACCATTAATGGCATCAAGCCTGTACGGTAAGCATGTATTTGCTCTGAAAGCTCTTGTCGCTGCACTTTATTTAAATGCTTAGAAAAATAGCCTTGGATATGCAACAAGGTATTCGCATGATTCTTCCGACTTGCTTTAAGCTTTAATGCTGTCATTAAACCAAGAATGTATTGTGCTGCCATCTCATCAACAGCCAAATCAGCCCTTGCTAATAATCGTCCCAATGTTTTATAGGCAACTAAATTATGGCTCATCAAGGTATATTTATACTGTGCGTGAAAGGTCATTAATTTGTGCTTACTTATCCCTGAAGCTTCAAGCGCCTGCCAACGACGGTAAGCATAAACGCGAGCGACAAAGTTTTCACGAATAACCGCGTCATTAAGACGACCATTTTCTTCGCATGGCAACAGTGGGTTAGCTTGCATAATTTCATTGGAAAAAACACCAATGCCATGAGCCTGCAGTGAATTACCTTCTGGCGAGTAAACCTTTACGCGTTCCATACCGCAACTCGGACTTTTCGCACAGAAAATATAACCACTAAGGTTTTTGGACATACTAGCCACTTTTTTACCGTAAGCTTTAATTGCTTCGGTAACATCACCAGAACCATCAGGCCGTGACAATTTTATCATTTGCTCATCTTTGATCAAACGTATGGTTGGTCTAGGTACGGGTAAACCAACTGCTACTTCAGGGCAGTAGGCTTTAAAAGTGACATGCTGCCCTAACTCGTGCATACAAAAATTTGATGGCTTATTACTGGCATCAAAGCGAACTTTTTCACCATTTAAACAAGCACTAATGCCAACAACAATATCTTCTTTTTCGAATTTATTAGACATAACCATCTCCAACTAATAGATGAAAGACCCAATAGGGTTTAGTAACTTATTAATACCTTGCGTAAAGTGCAGTGAGTCGTTAGCAACGGTATAACAAAGACAACCATGTTCTGATACCGGATGATGTTGGTGACGTTTATCAAGCATGATGAAGTCGCCTGCCACATATTCTCCCTGCTCATCAGTGAATGAACCTGCCAATAATAAGGTTAATTCAAAACCATTATGAGTATGTTCGGGCACAGAACCACCGGGATCAATGTGCAATAAGCTAGTGTGAATTTCACCTTCATCCAACTGCAAACGTGCTCTTGATAACTTACCAATTTGAGCGGTTTTACCTAATTCAATATTACGTATCGCTTTTGGTAGAACATACTGACTGCCTTTAAATTCGATAGATGACCCTTCATTATGTATTTTAACTGACTCGATATCGTCAGAAGCGGTAATTTCATCAATAATGCTATCAAATTCTAATTCAGCAACTTCAGCCATATCTTCATCATCAACAACGAACTTATGTAAGAAGTTTTGTTCGAAACTCGCTTCTGCTACTTGCTCGGTCAATTGACTAATTTTTTCTTGGCATTGAGGACACATATCAGCGTGAATCGCGATACCTGCCGACAATGAAGCGGGTAAATCACCATTAACAAAGTTCTGCAATAATTCAAATTTAGGATGGTGCTTAATCATGGTGATCTCCTAGTTTAATCTTAAGTTTGCCAAGCGCGAGACGAAGCCGCGATTTTACGGTTCCTAATGGCAAATTAAGGTGTTCAGCAAGCTGTTCTTGAGACATTTCTAAAAAGTAAAACCCTTTCACCACTTGCTGCTGATTTTCAGGCAGCGTCTCAATAACACCTTTTAAATTACGATTTTGAATATGGTCGGTAAAAGTCTCTTCCTCAGTGTTCATTGACTCTGCGAGCGGCCAAATATCATCACTGAGATTATCTTCTTTATTGGCCTTAACTTTACGCAACATGTCGAAAGTAACATTACGCATAATGGTATAAACCCATGTTGTCGCCGCACCTTTACTGTCATCAAATAGGTGCGATTTACGCCAAACATTGGACATAGTGTCTTGCACTACTTCTGCAGCTTGCGCTTCATTATTGAATTTACCTTGTGCAATACGCTTTATTTTAGGGGCAAAAAACTTAAACACAGCGGTAAACGCTTGCTTGTCTCGGTTAACAGCAATTAATTTAAGCCATTGACAAAGTTGAGGATGATCAATTTTATTAGTCATGTTACTAGGTGTAACAGCTGCTTGATGACTTGGCAACTTTGATTGAACAGACTGCATAATGTTTATCCATTATTTCCACTTAAAAACCTATACGCTGTAATCTTGAAATGAGATCACATTATTTTAATATTTTTTACTTATCGCGAAAATTGGGTTAATTATTACTTTCTTCTGCCAGAATAATAGCCTCAACAAATTGCATAGCGTGGTGAAATGAATCTTGCTCGATAAAAGCATTTTTTTCATCGAGCTTAACTGGCAATAACTCTAACCAGCGTGCTACAACCCAGTTTGTTAGTTGAAAATTTTTATCAACGTACAGGTTATCCAACTCACTATTATGGCTAAAAACCTGCTTTAGTGATGATGCAATTTTGTCGTTAGTTTCATTTACGCGAGTTTCTGACCAATGTGCTCTGCGATTGACTTGTGCATGATGTAACTGGTTTTCATCTTGCTGCAATGCACTAACATCAACCAAACATTTGCAACGAACATCTATCAACAGCAGACCATTTTCGCTTTGATCAAAGTCTATAATTTCCACCCAGCTTCCTATTGTATTTAGCTCTGATGTAGATGTACTAGCATTTGGCAAAATCACAAAACCATTGTTTTTCATCGCTAGCGAAACCATTTTTAAATAGCGAGCTTCAAAAATACGCAAGCGGGTAATACCTTGAGGTAACAAGAAAATAGACAAAGGAAAAATGGGTAAATTAAATGTTGTCATAAAGTTAAATTAGATACTGCAAATGAACGTGTAACTAGTTATACGTTGCAAAGGTAGAAAACGATCAAAAAAAGCCCCTGTACTAAGAATCAAAAGTAAGGGGCAAAAGACACAGCAATTGTTTAATGGGCTAAGAAAGCGCTAATCTGTAATAACAGTGTCAATAACATGAATAACACCATTGGTTGTGTAAATATCAGTAACAGTGACATTTGAACCTTGCACTTGCAGTGCTACTTGTTCTTGTGAAACCTTCCACCAAGCATCATTCACCCCCTGGCCATTCATATCATTGGCTTGTGTATCGCCGACATAAAAATAAAGTGGACGACCTAAATAGGTTGCTTGCATGCTACCGTCGTCACGCATCACCATTGCCAAACCTTTAATGTTGTCTACTTCATTGTCCGTTACTAGTACCGGCGGCCAATTGGAGGCACACCCGTCATTACAAGTACTGCCTGCCGTACCTAAATCGTTGTCGAATACATATAAGGTGTAACCATTTTTAGCTGAGTTCATGCCACCAACCAATATTTCAGCGGCGCTGTCATAAGCCACTTCATCATTGCTGGCATTGGCTGTTTGACTAAAATTAACTAGTGTAACAGCAACATTTGCTCCACTGGCAGTTTCTACCATAGCGCCATTTGCAGCAAAGGCAGCCAAGGAGTTAACCTCAGCACCGCCAACTACATGAGTTAACAACACATCGGCTAGTGCACTCGTATCAGCGAGTAAAGTATTTAGTGTGCTAGATTCTATTTTTGCAAACGCAGCATTGGTTGGTGCAAATACAGTAAAGGTTGCAGTTTCATCAGCTAATGTGTCCACTAGGTCAGCAGCAGTTAATGCAGCGACTAAGGTAGAGAAGTTTTCATCCCCCACAGCTACATCAACAATGCTCATGGTAGGTTCAGCCTTTACTGTTGGTGGTAAAATAACTTGGTCAACAACATGAATTACACCATTATCAGCCATCACATTTGCCGCTGATACAGCTGATTTATTAATGAATAATGCAGAGCCAGACAACGATAATGTCGACATTTGCTCGTTCGCCATGGTAACCATTTTATTGTCAGACTGAGCAATGGTAACCGCTGCATCTTGTAAAACTGTTGCACCTGAGACAACGTGATAGAGTAAAATATTGGCTAAAGCATCAGGGTCAGCCAGTAACGCATTAATGGTTTCTTCACCTAACAGCGCAAAAGCAGCATCTGTTGGCGCGAATACGGTGAACTCACCTTCAAGATCCGCCAAAACAGTATCTAAGCCAGTTGTTTGTAAAGCAGTAACTAAGGTTGTGAAGCTACCGTTTTCTGCCGCAACATCCACAATGCTATTGGTAGGCGTCGGTACTTCAACATCACCAACTACAACCATATCAATAACATGAATCACGCCATTGGTTGTGTATATATCTTTAACCGTAATATTTGCTCCACCAAACATTAAACTGTCCGCAATGCTATTAATGGCAATAGTAATTTCAGCCCCTGATAAGGTTTTAGCTGTCATGCCATTCAATGAATATGCTCTTACTGAAGAAACTTCACTATCAATCACGTGCTGCAACAATATACTTGTTAGAGCATCGGTATCAGCTAGCAGTGCTGCAATCGTTTCAGTACCAATCAACGCAAATGCAGCGTCAGTTGGTGCAAATACAGTATAAGTTTTCGTTTCGTCTGCTAGCGCACTATCAAGGTTTGCAGCTTGTAATGCAGCCACTAGGGTAGTGAAGTTACCTGCTGCTACAGCGGTTTCAACAATATTCATTGTTGGTTCACCTTTATCTGCAGGTGGTAGTAGCACAGCGTCAAGCACGTGAATAATACCGTTATCAGCTTGAATATCGGTTATGGTAACCGTTGCGGTATTTACCAATAGGTTATCGCCATCAAGTGATAACCCCACACTATCACCATTTACCATGGCAACTGTAGTGCCTGCGCTGGCAATAGCAGCAGTGGCATTCACTTCGCCACTAATAACATGGTAGGTTAGAATATCAGACAGCGTATCGGTATCTGCAAGTAAGGCGTTTATCGTATCTTGCCCTAGTAAGGCAAAGGCTTCATCGGTTGGTGCAAAAACAGTAAAACTACTTGTCGTATCGGCTAATGTCGCGTCTAGCCCTGTTGCTTGTAAAGCAGCGACAAGTGTTGTAAAACTGCCATTAGCTACTGCAACATCAACAATGGTATTAGTCACGACGGTTGGTGGCGTAACCACAATATCTTTTTTATCATCATCGTTACAGGCTTGTAAAAATAACAAGCTTATAACGGCTATTCCTAGTACTTTTAAATTTCTCACCTGCTTATCCTCTTATTTAAACACTTATTTGAATTACAGGTAAAATTACGAGGCTAGAAATCAAACAGATCATAAATAATTTGAATAAAATTAATTATTTTTAGCCGGTGATCTTTATCATCAGTATGCGCGTATTGCTTGGATTGAACGAAGAAATGAAAGCGTTTCTGATGCAGAATTTAGTCAATATATTCAATTAATTAATCAATTAATTTTTAAGCTAGTAGTTTAGATAAAATACTTAAATTGAACCGCAAGAGAATTTAGAGTCTGAGCTTGTAATTTGGTACAAAAATTATTTAATTTTGTGGAGTAGCCAACAACAAATATATGCTTATTGGCACTTTTTATTCGGTAATTGCTTATCAAAAAATAACGTAATTTCAGCTAGTGTGACACCAAACTTTTTCATCTCAGTACGGTTGAAAACACGATATTCATCAATTTGATACATCCAATCATCAAGTGAAAACTGTATTTGGTCACCATCAATTGGCACTAGTAAGTTGTACTGCCATTGAAAAGCAAAGCCAACCTGCTGGCCATAGGCTTGACCTACAACATCTTCGGCACTGCCCTGATATTTACCTTGCGCAAGTTTTGTTAATTGCCAATTACGATAACTTACCTCACCATCAACAAAATAAAACACTTCTTTAAGTAGCCCTTTATTACCTTGCCATTGCCCATCAATTTCCACACAAAAGCGACGAGTAACATTGTTGGTATAATCTTGTACCATGCCCCAGGCCACGATATTGCCAGTGAAATATGTTTTAATATCGAAGGTAGGTGATGTTGCTTGGTATTCTGCTAACTTTGCCGTGCAACTCGACAACGATAATAGAACTATCAACAATATGCTCAATCTATAAAAGCTCTTCATATTAATTCTCCTAGAAGCTGTTTACGCAATGTTGGTTCACTAGTGTTTTCATCTAACCAAATTCGCAAAAATAAATCGGCGAATGCTTCACTTTCAATTTCACCAACTTTTTGTTGGTTGAAATAAAACAGAGTTGTTGTCGCATTGTTAAGTAAGATAAGTTTATCGCCAGCTCTAATATCAGGCCAAATATTTTTTAGTGCTACTAAATACGGTTGGTATTCTTTCTCAGTTATTGCTAAATGCTGCCACTGAGCAACAGTATTCTCTATTAACTCTTGCTTAGTGATGTCTCGCAAATATTTTATTTCAAACATAGAATACTGGCAGGGGTGACTTAACGGCAATTGCCCATCAGAAGTGAGTAATCTGCTTTCATAAATATCCCAAAAAAGTACTGAAAACTTCGCCGTTCCCAATAATTTCAAATTATTATTTTCAATTAGCTTACCGAAATTACTGCTGGTTAAGGGTTTAGCATTAACGGTTTGGCAACTATTCGAATTGGCAATTTCAATATCCTTTAAGTTTACCTTGGCATCATCTGCGATGACGTAGCTTGATATACACAGACTAGTGCAGAATATTTTAAGAGTCTTCAATGTTAGGTGGCTAATTATTTTATTCCGCATAACACTTCTCCTCTATACCTACCCTTTCACTCATCAAAAAAATAACAACTAATAACGGCCCCCAAATACATGCAAGTAATAAGTAGCTTAAGCCTGTAGATAAAGTTAAGTGCACTACGGAGAATTTTGCCCCTGCCAAATAACTTAGTGGCGCGGCAATGCCACCAACTAAAAGTTGCAGTATTTTCGATTGCGCTAAAAAACCTAAACTATGTCGAATGGTCGCAGCAAAACAGAACCAAAGAGTAATTAACCAAAGAGGAATATATTCAGTTTTAGGAAAAACAAATATGCTGTTGTACTCCAATGTACTGTCGAGTAACACACCTATGGTTGCTACAAGTAGGATAAGTACTAACTCATTTTTTTCTGCTTGAAAATATAAGTGAAAAATAAACAAAGTAGCGGCAAAAGGAATAAAGCTATTACCGAAAAAAATCAGTCCAAGCCAAGTTATATTGAAACCGACTAGGTTAACTATGCTCCATTTACTCAACCTATAGGATAAATTTTTCATCGTCGCATCACTACCTTCTTTTAATGTTAAGTAGCTATACGTACTAGGTGCTGAATTAGATTAATTGAGTTGCTATTTAGATCATAAAACTAAAATTTAAATCACTTTAAAAATAACTAAATAGTACCTTTTATGATCGAATAACCGATAACTTTCGTAAAACATAAGAGAAACAATTTGAAGGGATTTTTATGCAAACAAAACAGTATTTAGGCTATTTAGGCCTTGCACCTTTCGCATTAACATTGGCTTTAGGTTACACAGACGTAAAGTTGTTTACTCAGTCGCCCGCACAAATATTTATATTCTACAGTGCTATTATCCTCAGTTTTGTTTCAGGAACGTTATGGCGACAGCAAAGTAGTAATGTAAATACAAAACGACAACTGCTAAGTAACCTTTTTAGCTTGCTAGCCTTTGCCTCGTTACTTTGTTCTCACCAAGTTGCAATCATAGTATTAGCGACATCATACTCGGCGTTGTTAGGTTGCGAGTATTTCTTTGACCGCAATGCCCCTAATTGCAGGGATTATCTAATAATGCGTTTCCACTTAACCGCGCTAGTCATTTTGATACATATTATTGCCTTTTTATTGTGGTAAAAATATTTCAATTCAAAACACATAAATCACAGGAGCTGATAATGTCTAAAGACAATATATTAATAATAGGGGCTAGTAGCGCTATAGCTCAAGCCGTGGTGCTAGAACTCTTAGCAGCGAAGTCCAAGACAAATATCATTATTATCAGTCGAGATCTCTCAACATATGACAATATTACTTCTGTGCAGCTGACTAAAATATTGATTGATGATTACCAGCCATCTACGATCGAAAATACAGTTAATGAAATTAGGAAAGTCGAAAATTTAGTGCTTAAGCAAATATACATTTGCCACGGTTTGTTGCACAACCACGTTATAACTCCAGAAAAACGTATCGAAGATTTTTGTGCGGAATCTTTCTTATCTATTGTACAAGCAAATGCTTTAACCCCAATACTTTGGATAAAAGCATTAGTACCTTTACTTACTTCAAAAGAAGACTGTAAACTCGTTGTTTTTAGTGCTCGTGTCGGCAGTATAGAAGACAATAATTTAGGAGGTTGGTATAGCTATCGAGCATCAAAGTCAGCTTTGAACATGATGCTAAAAAATGTTGCGATAGAGCTTTCAAGACGTTCAAAAAATACAAAAGTTATTATTTTCCACCCCGGCACAACAGACACAAAACTGTCAAAGCCATTTCAGAAAAATGTTCCGGAAGGTAAATTATTTACCGCAAAGTTTGTAGCGCAACAGCTTTTAAAGATCATTGCCGTACAGGCATTTGATCAAAAGGCTAGTTTTTTAGATTGGCAAGGTAAAGAAATTAAGTGGTAAACACCAGTATTTCACTGCCAACCAAACCGCCAAAGTGTTGGCTTTTTTAAATCTCGCCAATTAATGGAATATTCTCGCTTATTAATAACCGCAGTTATTATGCATTCAATAACATTTTTCTGCTCATCAAATAGAACCTTTGTAATAATAAAATGCTTTTCTCTATTTTCAACATTCAGCTTAGTCCATTTACTATGTAAGAGCACTTTCGGGCTTACTCTGTTCATGCCTTTGAAGCCAATAGTTTATTAACCTTAGATACAAAGGCGTTCAAGGTTTCTTGTTGCTGAAAATCTACCGTATAACGACCATGAAAAAGTAATGTTAATGTCAGATCTTTATAGCTTAAAAAGCAAGTATAGCCATCAAAATCATGCCAAGCTTTTACCCCCTGATACTCATAACAACTATCAACTTTATAGCCTTTAACAAGCACTAAATTAAAAGCCTGCAATACATCATTTAAAACAATTTGATTTTTTTCCATCATTAAAATGAAACCTTTTCACGATAACAACCAAAAGTAGACTGACCACACATTTCATCATAAGCACTTTGAAACTCAAGTAATGCTGAAAAAATATTATGTCGGCGTAAATAGGCTTTAGCATCGACTAGCGATGTAAACATTGCTGCCTTTGTATTTTGTTCTAAGCCGCCAAGGTTATCTCTCGAGTCTATCATTCCAACTAAATAGTGACTTGAATCTGAAACACCAATTATCACAGGCAGTAAACAAGATGTTGAATTTGAATGCATAACAATTCTCCGATATTGATTTCCAATAAATACGAAAGAATCAGCAATAAAGTTCAATGTTAGTTTTAGGCGCATTTTAAATCTCAGAATGATCTATTCATTCAGGAATATCCGCTTAACCTTGCTATCGGCTAGATGTGAATATCCTCGGTTGGTAGTCCTACGGCATAGTTCTGCTCAGAGTATGAATAAAAACCAAAATTTGACAAAAATAATTTTCCATAAAGGTCAACGATATAGTTATCACTATGGAAAAATAACAAAGGGAGCGATACATTTTCGCAACATCAGCATCACCTATATATTGACTATAAATAATGAACCATTAATTGTATAAACCTAGTAGGATAATCTATAGAACACATGATAAGGTATGAAATAATTATCATTTTCTATTTTTATGAGTATGTTTTATTATGATAAATCCGCTATGGTTAAAAACTTATTGCACATTAGCTGAACTGGGACATTTTACCCACACCGCCACTGCCCTGTTTATGACACAGTCGGGTGTTAGTCAACATATTCAAAAGCTTGAACAACAATTAGACGTAGCCCTGTTACTCAGAGAAGGTAAATCTTTTACCTTAACCGATGCCGGTGTACGCTTATATCAAAATGGTAAGCAACTACTACAGGCAAGTGATGACCTTGCCACATCAATAAAGCAAGATGACGCCTATGTTGGCAATATTCGCATATCATCTCCTGGTAGTGTTGGGTTAAAGCTATACCCTCAGTTACTTGATATTCAGCAAACTCATCCAAAACTGTCTCTCGACTATACTTTTGCGCCAAACCAGAGCATTGAACAAGCGTTAATTGAACGTAAAATTGATATTGGCTTAATGACGGAAACCACTAAAACAAGTAAATTAACCAGCCAAAAAATTGCCTTAGAGCCTTTAGTGTTAGTTACCAGCAATAAGGTGAAAGAAATAAACTGGCAAGTATTAGGTGATTTAGGCTTTATCTTGCATCCCGATGTTGAGCATCATGCGAATTTATTACTTACTGAGAATTTCAAACAATTTGAACATATAGACCAATTTGAACATAAAGGATTTTCCAATCAAATTAGCCTCATTCTTGAACCCGTTAGCCGAAATATCGGCTTTACCGTTTTACCTTTACATGCAGTAAATGCCTTTCATCAGCAAGAGCACATTTGCATTCATCCGCTAGCAAAGCCTGTCAGTGAAAGCTTATACCTTTGTCAGAATAAAACAGCTTTTGAAAGTGCAAGAAGCAAGTATCTACAAACTGTAATTACTGATTTCTTGCATCAAAAATAAAGCAAGTTAAGCTGCACTATGTATGCAAAGTTTTAATAAAGCTTTAGTTATTTATTAAAACTACCATCAGGTGTTCCTGAGAAACACGCTAATACATAGGGATAACTTCCTGTAATGTAATAGCCATAAACGCCGTCTTTAGTCATGCCGTTACATTCATCTAAATCACCAACACCCTCAATGTATTCATAGTCATCTCTAAAAGCGCCATCATAAGTTCCACCCGGATCGCCAGTGCCACTTGGACGTGTTCCTGATTTCAAGCGATAACTCGATAATGCCTTGCGAATATTACCTTGGTCATCAAAGTAAGAGCCAAAGATAGGGAAGCCGTCTGCCGCAAAGCCAACCACTGGTGAGTCTTGATTGTCGCTATCATCAAATAGCGCAAGAGGTGAGCCGTGATAGTGATAAGTTCCATCAGGTTGCGCATGTGCATTATGGGAATCAACAGCAAAGCCATTCGCTTCATGCATTGGGTCATATCGCCAAGGTTGTGCCATATCATTACAACCAACTTTACCATTGCCAATACCAAAACAGCCTGCTGCTAGTAAATCAACTTTCACACCATTGAGCATAATAGCGTTGTCCATTTGCAATGAAATGCTGGTTACTTGGCTAGTAATACTAGGAGAAGTGGTTATTTCAAACTGATCATTCTGTTCGCTGACATGATTGGGGAAGGCATTACCACCATCATTAAAGTCATGATTGGGAATCGCATTAGTTTGAAACACACATTTATCTCCCACTTGGGAAATAACTAAGTCGCCATGAAAAACTATACCGTTATTCACATCATTTACGTTCGAGGTAAATTGCTCAATATAATCAGCACAATTCTCACTTTTATTCACTAAAATTGCATTAGTTATATCGATAGGTCCTGATGAGTCTTCAGTGCCATAAATAAGATCAGCTACAGCTTCTAAACTACTCACTTGCTCAAGTAACGAAGCATCATTAGTAGGTAATAGGTCATTAGTTTCAGCAAAGTTATCAGATAATGAGTACAACTCTTGTTCACCACTTTCAAATTCAATTAACTTGTAGTCATTCGAACGAGTTGCCCAACCACTAACGTTGTCAGACTTAAACGCGGTATAAGCATAGCTGTTACTCACGGCGGTTGAATCAGTTAATAGCGCTTTGAAGCTTTTACTGTCATGTACTTTGGTCTCACTAACGCCAGCAATTTCGGCAATAGTGGCATATAAGTCTGTTGCGGTCACTAAAGCATCTTCTCTCTCATTTATTCGTGTAACACCTTTACCAGAAATAACAAAAGGAGCAGCGATGCCACCTTGATAAAGTGTGCCTTTTGCATGATTAGTTTCAAATACTGAGGTATCAATAACACCACTCGGCGAACCATTATCACCAATAAAAATAACAATAGTATTATCACGAGTCGCTTCATCAAGCGTGTTAAGTAATCGACCAATTTCCGCATCCATAGCTTCAACAGCCGCTAAATAGTACGCTCGTTTATTACGACTAATATCATCAGCGGTGCCTGATAAGTCACGATCATGCAGCGAATTTGGTGGTAAATGAAATGGAGTATGCGGCGCTGAATAAGCAACCCAAGCAAACCATGGCGAGGTTTGCTCATTAACCCAATCTATTGCTAAGTCGGTAATTTTTGTTGAGTGATATTCCGTTGTATTTTCAGTTTCACCATTAATCGTTAATGACCAATCATAATAGTTATCAATATTAGATAAACTACCTGCATAATAATCAACACCAACATCATTAGGATGTGTTTCACTGCCATTACCCGTACTTAAATGCCACTTACCAAAAACCGCTGACTGATAACTTTCTGTTTCGCTATTTCGTTTCAAATATTGCTGCAAAATTTCATGTTCTGTCGATAAAATTGCAGGTACTGTTTCAACACCACTATTTACACCATATTTACCGGTGATTATTGTACCTCGTGTTGTCGTGCATGCTGGCGTAACCCACATGTTTTCAAACACCAAACCTTGTTGAGCTAATTCATTCATCGTCGGAGTAATTGGTACATCTTGGCTAAAACTATATTGCGCTGAGGCATCAAGCCCTTGATCATCTGAAATAATAAAAAGAATATTAGGCGCGGAATCAACTTCTGGTTCAGGCGACGACCCAGTACTATCGTCAATTGGTGTTGGCTGGACAACTTCATTGTCTGTAGCAACTTCTTCATTGCTTCCGCCACCACCACACCCTGTAAGTGTAATAACTCCCGCCACAATGAATAAATAAACAAAACGCATATTAAACCTCATATTGATTTCCCCTAAAATTTACCGACAGATGAAAAGCAAACAATGTACTTGAATAGATAACATGAAAGCTTAGTTAGTAAATATACCTAGTGAATGTGCAAATAATGAGGAAGCGACAGGTCACATACTATATTAAGGCAAGAGCGCTAGCGTAGACTTAACAATACTATGTAATAGTTGAACTAAAAAATTTATAGCTAGTAATCTCAGCTAGTTCATTATAAATTGTTCTTTTAATAGGCTATTAAATTAATATGCCTTTAAAATTACATGTTCAAAATCTTCTAAAAATAAAAGGAAATTTATATGAAGACTATTACGAAATTAGCAGCAATATTATTTTTTAGCACTATCGGCACAAACTCTTTTGCGGCCACAGCAACCATAAGCGCCTGCCAAGAAGAAGTATGTAAAGACTATTTTAAGCAATATAAGAAATATGCTCGATTAGGATATGCGGATGCTATGGTTACACTAGCAGAGCTTTATTACTACGGCCATGGTACTGAAAAAAATATAAAAAAAGCACTAAAACAATATAAAAGCTCTGCAAAATACGGGTCAGTAAAAGGTCAATTTAAAACAGCCATGATTTATCTTAATAATGATGAGCATAGAGACTTAGATGATGGCATAAAATATCTCAAAAAAGCAGCTAGGAATGGTCACGACACAGCATCTTTATTATTAGGTATCATCTATTTCTCTTCTGATAATCACAAACAAGATTTTAAAGAAGCTGATAAATGGTTAGCTAAAGCTCACAAGAAAAAAAATAAAAAAATACCTGCATTTATTGAACATATTAAATCTACTGGTAATTTTAACGCCAACAACTTCCCTGACTTAACTGCAGCAATTGAGGAAAATCCAATTCAAATAGCGAGTGAAGCTAAGCAAGCTCCAAAAAATGTAAGTACTGCATCGTCAAGCAAAAAACAAAAAGTAGAAGTTATAACTGTTTATGGCTCGCTAATAGATATGTTTGATGCTCAATTAGCTAGCTTAAGAAATACTTACCCTGAAAAAGGTGCTCAAAATACTGGTTCTCGCATTGCAGGAAAAACTTGTGCTCAAACTCTTGCTTGTGGAACAACTAGTGACGAAGACTTTACTAGAGGAGTAAGAAACATAATGGGAGATCAAGCAGTAGCAATGTTTCATGAAGAATTTCGTGGAACGGCAGGTTTTTAATCTACCGTTACTTCACCACATGTAAATCTAAGGCGAGTAATACAATTTACTCGCCTTAATTCATTTATGGTTAATAAAACAACAGCAACATACCACAAATTAAAAACTCTTACATTTTTCAAATGTGATTTCCAATCTAGCAAATTAAAACATAATTATCTCGACTGAGGCACTTTTATACTCGACGCAGGTAATTACAAAATATTAACTACCATCTTCAATGAATAGTGCATATTTATATGAATCATCAACACAAAAAGTGTTTTTCTTTCCTGTATAATCCGCTGAAATTTATCAAAGTAAAACTCAGAAAAGGAATTCAAATGATTTTCAAACAATACTATTTAGCCATCCTGTGTATTTTTCTAGTAACTACAGGTTGTGGGGGTAATAGCACTAACTCAGAAAAGGAATTAATCAATAACCCTACAACAGTAAATATTTTAGGGCTAACTCAAGCAAACGAAGGGCAATCCATTGAATTCATCGCAGAAGTAAACTCGCCTGAAGACATAAAAATAACCGACTACTCATGGTCACTTAGTCCCAAACTCAATATAAAACTTGTAAAAAAAGGTAATAAAATTAGTTTTGTTACTCCTGATGTGAATGAAAATACAGATATTAGTATAAGCGTAATAATAACTGACACCTCAGGTAATTCAGTGCAATCCAGTCACCCCCTAACAGTTTCTAACATAACACTTAGCCATAATATAACTGTTATCGAAGCTCAAAACGGCAGTATTACTCCTGAGACTATTGGTGTTGAAGAAGGAAGCACATACACCTTTACAGTATCTCCGGAGGAAAACTATGAAATAGCGTCAATATATGGATGTGAGGGAGTGTTAAATAACCATTTTTACTCAACTAGTCCCATATTCGAAGACTGTGAGATTAACGTTTCGTTTCAATTAATGCCACTATCAAAACAAGCAAATATTCAAAATACTGAATTGGCGAGCTGCGTTGATACAACTAATTACCTTAAAATTTCAGATGTTACAGTATTAAGTTGTCCTTATATATCTAATCTTCAAGGATTAGAGGTTTTTTCCCACCTAGAAGATTTAGAGCTAACCCAAGCGGAGTTAAGTGGTAACGTTTTAATACCTCACTTTCCAGCATTAGGTACACTGCGTATCCAACAAAAAAGCCATCTCAAAAAGTTGCTAACCAATATTGATACAACACTGAATAGTACGTTAACTGATGTAGATATTACTCATACTGCAATATCTACACTTGACGTTAATTTATTAACAAATTTGGAAAACTTAAGACTTCCTTATAATGAAATATCTGAAATGGATCTTTCAGCCCTACATAAACTTGAATCTATTCATATTTATGACAATCAACTTACACAACTGAGCTTAGAGCATAATTCAAAACTCACCCATGTCTTTTTAAACAACAACAATTTCGCTAGTGTGCAGCTAAATGGTAATGAAAATTTAGTTCAAATAGATCTATCTAGAAATAATATTTCAACCATAGATTTATCAAATAATATCAACCTTAAATATTTAAGCATTGGTTCAAATAAGCTGATGAATGTTGACTTAACACATAATGTTAACTTAGAAAAAATTTGGCTAGATACAAATGAAATTAAAAATTTGAACGTGAATAAAAACAATTTCTTAAATCTAGTATGGGCACAAAACAATAAGTTAGAAAACGTTGCAGGAATTGAGTCTATTATCGATAAAAATGTATATTTTTCTCTGTATAACAATAGATTCAGCTCTGAAGAGATAAACTATTTAGAAAATTTAAAAGACAATCTTGGTTATAGTGGACTTAAACTAGTCGAATAAGAAATTTTTATTTAAATAGATTATTTGAGTTTAAAGTTACAAATGTACCAAGCTAGATACTTACTCTTTCTTGGTCATTTTACTCACCACCAATAGGTAAAGTTATCTAGCATTCCTTAAGTTTCACAAAGAAGAATTTCGTCATAAAAAATACGGTCTTCCACGGCGCTTTAATCATGAACTATTAGCGCTACTATTTTAGAAAACCGTATTTTATATAATTATTTATCGAAAGATAAAAAGCATTAACTCGAACGTAGCTTTGACTCAAAGAATGCTAGCGATCTTGACCAAGCCAATTCAGCATTTTTTTCATCATATCGTCCTGTTGAATCATTATGAAAACCATGTTTCGCATTTGCGTACATGTGCATAACAAAATCAACGTTATTTGCAGTTAAATCTGCTTCATATTCGGGCCATGAAGCATTAACTCGTTTATCTAATTCGCCTAACTGAATCATTAGGGGGGCTTTAATATTATTTCTTAGCGATTTTTTTGCTGGTGTACCGTAAAAAGGTACGCCAGCATCAATGAGATCACTATCAATTGCCGCTAAATAATTAACTATATATCCGCCAAAGCAAAAACCAATAGCTCCTAATTTACCATTCGAGCGTGAATGAGATTTTATGAAGTTTCCTGCGGCAACAAAGTCATGCTGAATTTTTTCTCGTTCTAGTGTTCTTTGCATTGCTCGGCCTTCATCATCATTACCTGGGTAGCCACCTAACGGAAATAAGGCATCAGGTGCAAAAGCAATAAAGCCCGCTTTAGCTAATCGACGTGCGACATCTTTAACATAAGGATTTAAGCCTCGATTTTCATGAATAACCAATACTACTGGCATTTTCTGCGTATTTTCTTTTGGCACAACTAAGTAACCTCTACCTTCGCCATGCCCTTGCGGTGACGGGAAGTTCTCATAGCTTGCCTTTATATCAGAATCATTAAATGATACTTGCTCTGCTAATGCATAATTAGGCAGCAATGCTGAGGTTAAAACCGACATAGAATAACCAAGCGCAACTAAGCCACTTAGTTTTTTCATAAATGTTCGACGGTCCATGCCACCATGGGCATATTCATCGTACCAATCAAATGCTTCTTCTGGGATATTATTATTTGGCATGCTCAATCCTATATTGAATTCGCTATTGTCATCTAAAGGAGTGGTTAGTGAGTAAATAAATATGCGATAACATTGAGATTATTGCAAAATTACTTTTAGAACATTAGTCTCTCAGCAGCTTTATAAATCCCCTTAAATCGCTTTTTCATCTACTTTTTCAAGACGTTTTAGCCATAACTTATTGGCTACTAAAAATGCACTAAAATTGAAGCTTGACCTTTCTTGGTCATTTTACTGACCACCAGCTTGAATGAGTTATCGATCATGCGCTCTATTTCTCCTTGTGGAATTGAACCATCAAGAATCACCGTATTCCATTGTGTTTTATTCATATGGTAACCAGGAATTACAGATGGGAATATATCTCTCAACATAACCGCCTCATCAGGGTCACATTTTAGATTAATACAATAGTGTCCTGCCATTTTGCCATTGGTATCTTTTTCGTTGCCTTTACCAAGTGCGAGAGTTGCAAACATTTTACTTTTAACGCGAAATACCTTTACATCATCACCGAACGGGTAATACATCGAGGTTTCTATTTTGCTTAATAAATAGTTTTCTGCCTGCTTGTGATCCATAGGTTTTCCTGATGCTTCCTATTAATATGAATCATACTGTAATCAAAATTTGGCTATAAAAAAACCTAGCGAGCTAGGTTTTTAACAAAATGAACAATAATTAAACTTTACGTCGAAAAGCCAAGCCAAGGAAAGTTAGAGAAAATAGTAACATTGTATTTGGCTCTGGCGCTTTAACAAAAGCGGTATCAACAATGCGTACAGCATCATCATTACCATCTGCCCAAATCATAAATGCAGAGCCTATTAAATAATCAGGAGCGAAATAAACACCTTCTTCATCAATCATCAATGAAGCATGCTGATCAATAAAAATATCAGTAGTTTCAATGCTAGTAGGCGTTAAAAACTCAACAAGAGAAAAGTTTAAATCATCACCTGCGCTCAAGTAATCAGCATAAAAACCTAAAATATTGACTTCTTCTGAAAATGAAAACAATAAACCTTCATCAAGATCAGTCAAGTCGTTAGATTGACCGCCATCAAGATAGGAACCATCTTGATCATTTGATCTAACGCCTAAACCAGAATCACCTTTATAAACGCCATATTGTCCAGATAGTAACTGCCATGGAGATAAAACCTCTTGGTTACTGTTAACGTTTGTGGTCCAGGCACTAATAGTTAAAGTGACACCATTTTCAGTAAAAGCATACTGTTCAGCTACGCCTTCATTATCGCCAGTAAAATCGATGACATTAATAATATTTGCCGATAATGGCATTGATGACATCAGTAATAAAGTACCTACAAACTTAATAAACCTCGTAAACATTGACTCTCTCGTTGTGCGTATTAATGGGGGTAATAAAGCTAAGTATTAGCTTAAAAACACCAACACAGAAAAAACCGAGCCACGACAATAACCCACTGTAATACAATGAAAATAAATATTTTATTTAGTTATGTTTATCAAGATGTAAAGTTAGTCGACATGAGTTGTTTAATTAATGTTCACCTTTAATAATTACCTTGGCAACTTCTAATAAGTTCATGCATTCAAGCTTATTAGAAGCTATCGATAAGTCACTAATGTTGGAATCGTTAAAATATTTTTTCCAAAGCGCTTTAGGCCAACATAAATCGATAAAAACACTAAAACTATAATCGCTAAAGTCATTGACGCATGTAGCGGCTCGCTTGCCAATAAAGCAATTTGAAAGCTCGCTGTTGCTGCTAAGTAAGCCAAACTAAAACTCCATAGCGCGGCGAAAACAGCCCAACGTGTACCTACTTCATTCTTAATAGCGCCCATTGCGGCCGCACAAGGCGTATAAAGTAATATAAACAGTAAATAGCTAAACGCACCTATCTTGCCAGCAAAAGCAGCCTGCATAATAGTAATAGTACTTTCTGCTACGCCCTGCTCTTTCGCTGCCGTTTCAATACTCGACACATCACCAATATCTGTACCTAAAGGATCGTCAGCTTCTATACCTTGTAAGTTATCCGAAATACTACCAAGAGCTTGTCGCCACAAATCGCTAAAGGAGTCTGGTTCGCTAGCTTCTTCAGACGCCGGAGAATATAAACTATTAAATGTTGCCACTAAGGCTTCTTTAGCAAATAAGCCAGTAATAATACCAACACTTGCTTGCCAGTTATCTTCTTTAACGCCCATAGGCGCTAGTAAAGGTGTAACTACTTGCGCGCTTTTGCTTAATAAAGAATCTTGGCTATCATGATGACCAAATTCACCATCGGTACCTAGTGAATTAAAAAAGTTTAGGATACACACAACGATAACAATTGTTTTACCTGCGCCAAAAACAAAAGAGCGTGTTCTTTGCCAAACTCTCTGTAATAAAAAAGACAATTTAGGCCACTCATAAAGTGGTAATTCCATTATATTGATTGAATTACCACCCATTAAAATGGTTTTTTTCAACAATAAACCGGTGCAAAGCGCAGCAGCAATTCCAATAAGGTAAAGTAAAAATACAATATTTTGTCCTGACTCAGGAAAGAATGCAGCAGCAAATAAAGCATAAACAGGCAAGCGAGCACCACAAGACATAAATGGTGACATCATCACTGTGGTAATTCTTTCTCGTTCGTTATCTAAAATTCGTGCCGACATTACCGCAGGTACGGTGCAGCCAAAGCCAACAATTAACGGCACAAAGGCCTTGCCAGGTAAGCCTATTTTTTGCATAGCGGTATCAACCACAAAAGCTGCTCGGGCTAAATAGCCACTACTTTCCAGTAACGATAAGCCAATAAACAAACAAGCAATAACCGGAATAAAAGTCGCCACCGTTTGAATACCTAAACCAACACCACCTAGTATTGTGACCAGCCAAGCAGGTAAATCAAAAGTACTTAAAAAATGCAGAGGATAATCAACAAATATTGCGCCAGCTAAAATATCAAAAAAGTCTATAAAAGCGCTACCAACATTGATGGCAAACATAAACAACAAATACATCATGCCAAGGAAAATAGGAATACCGAATAACGGATGTAACATCCAATGGTCAAGCTTATTGCTAAGGCTGTTATTTTCAATCGGCTGAACTGTCACGTCAGTTAACAGTTGCTGAATAAAGGCGTACCGAGCCTGCATAACGGCCATCGCTTTTTCATCGCCTGATTGGCAAGTTTGTGAACTTGCACAGGCTTGGCGCTCTAACGTGATTGGCATGCCTTGAAAATCTGCTAGTATTTTTGGCAAGGTTAATAGGTGTTGTTCTTTGCGTGTCGCAGGAATATTTACCAGTACTTTATTCAGTGCTTGCCCTGCGTTTTTACTGGTGCTGTTTTCAGTGACAACTGGACAACCTAACGCTAGAGAAAGCTTATCTACATCGATATCTTCAGCTTCTTTACGGTCACTTTTGTTTAATACCACCACCATCGGCAAACCGAGTTCAAGTAATTGGGTAGTCAAATATAGTTGGCGTTTAAGCTGTGTTGCGTCAATCACGTTGACCAAACAATCTATAGCTTCTTGCTTAATAAAGTCTTGCGTTATCGATAAGTCTTTGCCCTGCTGATTACGTTGCGCCAGCGAACTCACACCGGGTAAGTCGGTCAACAACGTGTTTTTATTATTAAGTTGGCATTGTTGCTGTTTTGCAGCAACCGTTACTCCAGTCCAATTACCTGTTTTTTGCTTAGCGCCTGTTAAGGCATTAAATAAAGTACTTTTGCCTGAATTGGCAAAACCAACTAAAACAATATTTTGTTCTACCATTAGCTTAATAACTCAATTTTTATTTGCTTCGCAATATCACGTGGAATGCACATTTTCGTGCCATGTAAATGAAAGGCCATTGGACCATTAAAAGGCGCTTTATGCGCCAAAGAAATCGTTGTTTTTAAGGCAAAGCCTTGCTCAATAAGCTGCGCACTTAAATTAAAGTTATCAGGAAGAAAACAAATGCGAGCTTGCTGATTGATAGGTAATTCAGATAAAGTCATGGTGCCACCAACAAACGATAATAATTATCATTTGATAATACTAAAGCAGAAGCCATACGACAACATAATAGATTGTTGTATTTACCCTAACTTGATCTAACGCACTAATGTCGGCAATTTATAACCATTAAATAATAGCTACAATGTTTGAACAATCGATGAATTGAACACTCCAATCAGTCAATAAATAGTTATTTTGCAATTTTCTTGCAATATTGTTCAATAAGCTCCGTCATATATCGAATAAAACGATCATATCATCGGATAAAAGATGACAAACTCAATTTCAATGGCACAATGACTTAGTAATAAAAATAAAAGGATATTCAATGAAAGCAATTTTTGCTCTGCTACTTATGTGCATCAGCACAATAAGTTATGCAGTTGAGCAGGCTGAAGAAATTTTCAAGCAACTAGCACCCTCACTTTATCAAATACGCTTGATTGACAAAGCCAGTGGTGAAAAGTCATCAATCGGCTCAGGATTTCAAATAAGCAGCGACGGTTTAATAGCGACTAACTATCATGTTATTTCAGGCTATGCTCGTCACCCACATAAATACAACATTGAATTCTTAGACAATAAGGGCAACAAAGCTGCATTATCGTTGAGAAGTGTCGATGTCATTAATGATTTGGCCATAGTTCAACGTGATGTAACTGGCGAAATGCCATTTTTTGACATAGCCAAAGTGGCGCCTACCAAAGGTGAAGAGTTATATTCACTCGGTAATCCACATGACCTAGGCATGATAGTTGTTCCCGGTACTTATAACGGTTTAAAGAACGAATCATTTAATGACCGCATTCACTTTACCGGCTCTGTTAACTCAGGCATGAGCGGTGGCCCAGTTGTCAATAAAGAAACCCAAGTGGTTGGTGTCAATGTTGCAACATCAGGCAATCAAATTGGCTTCTTAGTTCCGCACGATAAATTACTAGCGCTCTATCAAGAATATAAAGTCAGCCCACCAGAAACTATTGAAAAACAGATGGCAGCGCAGCTAATGCGCAGTCAAGATAAGCTCATCAATACGGTATTAAATAGCGACTGGCAACTTAAACAACTAGGTAGAGGCTTAATTCCCACTATCGACGTACCTTTTATTCGTTGTTGGGGCGAGTCGAACTCAGATAAAGCTGATGCGCAAATTATGGCCGCCGTTGCAAACTGTGACCTTGACGAAAACACCTATATTTCTTCAGACTTTTTCACCGGTTCTTTAGAAATGGAATATCGTTATATGGAGTCGAACAAAATTGGCAGCACTAAGTTCTACCATATTTTTGAACGTCAGCTTAATCAAGTGGCTCCAGGTAATAAAGCCGGTAAAGACGACGTCACTGAATATCAATGTCATCACGATATCGTAATGCCAACTGACAGTAATATTAATAATAAAGCGGTATTTTGTACACGCGCTTACAAAGACTTTCCTGAGTTATTTGACGTCATATATATCGGTATTTCAATCGACCACGAGCAATATGCTCTGCTGAGTCATTTTACGATTTCAGGGGTTGCTCAAGACACTTCGCTGGCCTTTTTGACTAAGTTTATGGAGTCGGTCAAATGGAATTAATTATTGAAGAAATCACTTACGGCCATAAATTACTCGGTCGCCATAAATTTTCATCGAGCAATATCACCATCGGCCGCGGTTACGACAATGACGTAATAATAAGTGACCCACATGTTTGTGCCGACCACTTACAACTGCATTTCGATGGCGAACATTGGTTTGTTAACGATCAAGGTTCTATTAATGGCAGTTACCTTGAGGGCAGCAAAGATAATATTATTCAACACAAAATAATATCTGGCGATATTGTTACTATTGGTAAAAGCCAAGTTCGCTTTGTTTTTCCAAGCCATCCAGTTGTTGAAAGTATTGCGATTAGCCCATTTGAAAACTTAATTAACTTAGCTCGTCACCCTTTTGTTTTAGCCTTAAGCATGACTATATTTGCCAGCATTGCTTGCTGGATTATTGATTTAAATAATGCCAAGGAAGTAAGCCTAACTCAAATGTTGGTGCCAACTATTGGGTTAACACTTGGCTTTGCACTGTGGCCTGCCGCTGTTGCATTGGTCTCACATTTAACCAAGCATGACGCCCACTTTTGGACGCAAATTGGCATTAGCTTTGTATTCTTTAATTTAATGTGGCTAAGCGATATTTTCGAAAATATTGTCCAATTTAATACCTCAAGTAACTTCTCAATGATTGGGTTGATCACCATCATTCCATTGGTACTAGCTTTTGGCTTATTTTGGCTAAACTGTTATGTCGGATTTCATATGACAGCACGCCGACGTAATGTAGTTTCATTTGGCTTAGTGGTGTTATTGTTCGGTGGCAGCTTTGTAGTACAGATGAGTAAAAAGCCTGACTTTAGCCCTCGTCCGCACTTTAACACTACCATCATGTCACCTAGCTTTTTGTTCATGCCTAGTAATGATGTGCAGTCTTTTGTAAGCGATAGCTCGGCATTATTCGAACAAGTAACTAAAGAAGCTGAAAAAGACAAAAAAGATTAATAATGATGAATAGAAAAGTACCTACATAGCTGTAGGTACTTAGTTTTTGTCTGGAACAAAAAAACTGACCGCATTTCGACGTATGCATCGAAAGACAGGAAGTCTGAGAGAAGCCTGTACATACACGCTCCTGTGCATCCATGCACTCGCGATATTGCTTACAAGGATGTAAGTACTTAGTTTTTGTCTGGAACAAAAAAACTGACCGTACATCCTGTAAATAAAAAAGCCTGAATCACTTCAGGCTTTTTTGTAGCTACAACTTAACGGTAAAGTTTAAGGCTTAGCAATAAAACCAATGGCTTTATAAACGTCAGCAAGCAATGCACTTGCACGTGCAGATGCTTTTTCAGCACCTTTACGCATTACTTCATCTAAGTAGGCTTGGTTATTGCGAATTTCATGATAACGTTCTTGAATTGGCGCTAGCAAGGCAACAACCGCTTCAGCAACATCACCTTTTAGGTGACCATACATTTTATCTTCATACTCAGGCACCAATTCTGCAACTGATTTACCGGTTGTACATGATAAAAGTGATAATAAGTTAGACACACCTGGCTTTTCAGCAATATCAAAATAGATATTAGCCTGTTCGTCTGAGTCAGTTACTGCGCGTTTAATTTTCTTGGTAATTTTCTTAGTATCTTCTAATAAACCAATAAAGTTACCTGGGTTAGTATCAGACTTCGACATTTTCTTGGTCGGCTCTAATAAACTCATTACACGAGCACCGAACTCTGGAATATAAGGTTCTGGCACCTTAAACGTTTCACCGTGTAAGTTATTAAAACGTGTTGCAATATCACGTGCTAGTTCCAAATGTTGCTTTTGGTCATCGCCTACAGGAACTTGGTTCGCACCGTATAATAAAATATCAGCAGCCATTAATACTGGATAGGTAAACAAGCCTGAATTCATATTCGCTTCAGACTTTGAAGACTTATCTTTGTACTGCGTCATGCGGTTTAACTCACCCATTTGGGTGTAACAGTTTAAAACCCAGCTTAATTGCGCGTGCTCTGGCACATGTGATTGAATGAAAATGGTACTTTTTTCAGGATCAACACCACAAGCTAAATATAAAGCTAAACCATCTAAAGTCGCTTTACGTAATGCTTCTGGCTCAGGACGAACCGTAATAGCATGCTGATCAACCAACATGTAATAACATTCATGGCTGTCTTGCATGCTTACCCATTGCTTTAACGCACCAAGGTAATTACCAATAGTTAATTCGCCCGATGGCTGACAGCCGCTTAATACAATAGGTTTGCTCATTTGTTATCCTTCAATTTTCTTTATTTCAATTGCTTGAGTTTAAGTAATTATTTATTTAACCGTTGCTAGCTCGGCACGCATGTCATCAATAGCAACTTTATAATCAGGTTTTGAGAAAATGGCTGAGCCCGCAACAAACATGTCTGCGCCTGCTTTAGCAATTTCTGCAATGTTATCGGCTTTTACGCCACCGTCTACTTGTAAACGAATATCAAAACCACTGGCATCAATTTTTTCACGCACTAAGCGTAATTTGTCTAAGGTAGTCGGAATAAAAGATTGACCGCCAAAACCTGGATTAACTGACATTAATAAAATGACATCAAGTTTATCCATAACAAAATCTAAAATATGCAGTGGTGTTGCAGGGTTTAACACTAGGCCTGCTTTACAGCCGTTGTCTTTAATTAGCTGTAGTGTTCTATCAATGTGATCACTCGCTTCAGGGTGAAAAGTAATAATATCGGCACCCGCTTTAGCAAAGTCAGGAATTAAACTATCAACTGGCTTTACCATTAAGTGAACGTCGATTGGGGCCGTAATGCCGTAGTCTCGTAATGACTTACAGATCATTGAGCCAAAGGTAAGGTTTGGCACAAAGTGATTGTCCATTACATCGAAATGAACAACGTCAGCACCTGCGCTGAGCACGTTTGCAACATCTTCGCCCAAACGAGCAAAGTCTGCAGATAAAATTGATGGAGCAATTAAAAAATCAGACATAGTTAGACCCTCGATAAAATCAGCGCTACTTTAACTCAATTAGGTAAATTATGCGACTGAGATTCAGCACATTATCAGCAATAGCTCACTTTACTGACCATTTTTTGTAAACTTTTCGCTTACTGTAATTACTAGCCATGCACTTGTTTTGTACATAAGCATTTATTCTTGCACCAATTCAGCACAATCAGCCAACACCACCCCACGATAACTGACAACAACAAACCGCTTAACACCATGATATTAAATAGATTATAAAATTTCATTCTAGTCAGGCATTGTCTTTGCAATGGTGCTAGTAATTATAAAAACTTAGTGGACTCAAGATGAACAAAACAATTAGCGCGCTTTCAATTTCGGCAATATTAACTATTTCAGCAGGTCTTTCAACATCTGCGCTTGCGGTTGACGGCTTGTCAGCAAACGCGGCGGCAGCAAGTAATTACTTATGGCGTGGTGTTACACAAACCACCAATACAGCGGCCGTTTCAGGTGGTATTGATTATGAAACCACTTCAGGATTTTCAGCAGGCGCGTGGGCTTCAAATGCTGACTGGGCAGAAAGCATGACCTACGAGCTTGATGTTTACGCGGCCTATTCAAATGAATTAGACAACGGGCTTGGCTACAGTGTTGGTTATATTTATTACAGCTACGATAGCGATGCGGAGGCTGACTTTAGTGAAGTTAACTTTTCATTGTCGTACGACGCCTATTCAATTACTTACAACACTTTAGTCGATTCAGACGCTGACGGTGATTTCGGCGATGACACCTACATTTCAGCTGATGCTGCTTTTGAAATTTCAGCAGGCTTAGAGCTGGGCTTACATGTTGGTAGTTATGATTTTGATGCTGGCGGTGATTATGTTGACTACGGCGTTAGCTTAAGTAAAAACGGCTTTACTTTTGCCATTTCTGATACCGATATTGACGGTGCTGATGGCGATGTAAACTTTGTCGTTAGTTATAGCGTTGATTTAGACCTATAATACCAATTGAAATAATGAATTAAACAAATAATACGGCGCGTGAATTCCACATGGCTTTCAACCACACGCGCCATATTTAGCAATCCTAAAAACTAATTTAAGCCTACTAATTTAAGCCTTTAATTTTCACTTGTTGCTGTCGATGACTCAGTTGCTGACAAACTGTGACTAAATCAGCATGAATACCGCCAGCAGTAACATCACGTCCAGCCCCCGGGCCACGAATAATCAATGGATTTTCTTGATACCACTCGCTCTTAATTTGAAAAACATTATCGCACGGCGTTAATTGGCTAAAGGCATCATCATTGGCTAATTCTTCCAAACTAACCTTTGCTCTTACTTTACCATTTTCGCTAACAAACCTTGCTACATAACGTATACCACAAGCTTTCTCTTTTGCGGCACTTAAGCGCAATAAGAACAAATCATTCAACTCTTCAGTTCTTTGCAGAAACTCCGCTAGTGGAATATCACGTAATTGTTCTGGCACTAAGCTCTGGCAATCAATATCTGCTAATGACAATTCAAAACCAGCCGCTCGCGCCAGAATAAGTAGCTTGCGCTGCACATCTCTGCCCGATAAATCTTCACGAGGATCAGGCTCAGTAATGCCCTGTTCAAGGGCGTTGGCTAACAATTCAGAAAATGGTGTTACACCATCATAATACTGAAATAGCCACGACAAAGTACCGGAGAAAATACCAGAAATTTCGCTGATAACGTCACCACTATTATTTAACTCTTCAATGCTAGAATTTATTGGTAAACCTGCACCTACTGTTGTGTTACCAAGCCAGAGACTATTATGTTTTTTCGCCGTGTTTAGCAACTGTTGATAGTTTTCAGTTGCTGAAGAAGCCGCCCATTTGTTCGCGCCAATAACATGAATACCTTGCGCAAAAAACTGTTGGTATAGCTGACTAAAACCTTCGCTTGGCGTAATATCGACTACCACTAGTTCATCATATGGATGATTAGTTAACCACTCGACAAGCTGCTCACTTTCATAGGCTTTTGCTTGTTGCTGATAACTCGTAATAGCTTTTGTAACATCCAAGCCATCGGTATTGATTAACGCTTTAGTCGAACCAACTAACCCCACTAAATGAACATTCTCTAAAACGGGTAACCGGGCTAACTGCTTTGGTAGTATTTCTAAAAATCGCTGACCAATGTTACCTAATCCCGCAACAACTAAGGCGATATTCCTGGCATCTTTAGTCATATCTGCGTGGATATTATTCAGTAGTTCGCCAGTACAAGGCTCTGGTAATACAGCGATATAACTATGCTGATTTTCCGCATGAGCAAAGTGTAAAGTGCGATGATGGCGTAATGCTCGTTTAAACCGAGCGCGCATACCGCCCTGCTTTGCCACTTGATAACCAACAACGGCAATAATGGCAGCAGGCTTAAATGACACTTCAGTATCGTGACTTGCCAACCATTGGCTTAACGCTTTTTGTTGCGCCTGCGTGATCACCACATAACCTTCATCAAGGTTATAACAAACCGCTGAAAACTCTTTAACGGCGCGGTTTCCCCACTCGCCGAGTAAACTTACCGATTGTGCGAGGATCAAATCATTTAAATAAGTGACTGATAATTCTTGTTTAGCAATTTGGCCGAACTTGCCAATTTCACTACCGCTAATTTCTGGTGCAAAACTACTAGCGACATGTAAATGGGTATTATGGCTGGTCAATGGCTGCAATGTTTTCGCATGTAATACCGGATTACCTAAACGACCAAGCTCATTGGCCACGGCATTAGGCAGGCGATGTAATTTTCTCGCTTGTGGCACAACACGTGGGTCGGCACTGTAAATACCGTCAACATCGGTCCACAGCGTTACATTACGCGCCCCAGATAATGCCGCCATTATCGTTGCTGAATAATCACTACCATTACGCCCCAATGTACAAGCTTGCTGTTGCTGATTACGGGCAATATACCCCGTCACTACTGCTAGCTGTTCCGGCTGTTGCAGGTTTGTGAAGTTCTTTTCACTTACGACATAATCAATAGAACAACTTTTTTCATTTTCTAATAGTAAAAAGTCTCTGGCGTCTAACATGTAACTTGGGCAAACACTTTCACTGAGCACTGCTGATAATAGTCGAGCCGACCATATCTCTCCAAAGGCTAGAAAGTCATTTTGATAACGCTCAGGACTCGCTGGTAAGTGTTGAGATATTTCTTCGATATCATCACTCAGTAAACTTTGTAGGCGCGCAGCGCTACTGGCATTTAATAATGCAGAAATTAAATTTCCTTGGTTAACTTCTAGTTCGGTAATGACGTTTGATAATTGTTCTTCTAATGCTGCGACTTTACTACTTTGACTATCTTGCTCAATATTAAGTTGCTTAACTTCATCAAGCTCAATGGCAATTTGGTAAATGCTAAATAACGCATCAGTTGTGTCGCCATTAGCTGATACCACAATAATGTCATTGAGTTGACAATGTTGACGAATAATATCCACCACACGTTCAATACAAGCCGCAGTAGCTAAGCTACTACCACCAAATTTATGCACGTTGCAGGCTGTTTTTGCTAATTGGTTTTTTGACGGCGTAAGCTTTACCGCTACATTTGAATCTATCATTTTATTACCAAGGGTTATCTATCAAACAACTAAAATTTAAAATTACTTTTATTCAAATAATTAGCTGATTTCACGTTCACAACAAATGCGTTAACAAGCTAAGTTCAAGTGACTGAATAAACTATTGTTGACTCGCCTCAAGTGCTTGAGAAAGGTCAGCCAAAATATCTTCAATATCTTCAATACCAACCGAAAGTCGCACCAATGACTGCGTAATTCCAGCTTCAAGTTGCGCTTCAATTTCCATACCGGCATGTGTCATGGTTGATGGGTGGCTGATCAAGCTTTCAACGCCACCAAGTGATTGTGCAAGGGTAAAAAGTTCAACTTTATCGAACAGCACTTTTACCGCATCAACACCGCCTTTGATTTCAAAACTCATCATGGCGCCAAAGTCACATTGCTGCGTTTTAGCCAAGGCATGTTGAGGGTGCTCTGCTAAGCCTGGAAAATATACTTGCTCGACAGCGCTGTGTTGCTGAAGAAACTTAGCCACAGCATCAGCATTTATTTGGTGTTGCTTCATGCGAATTGGCAAAGTTTTCAAACCTCGTAATGCTAAATAGCTATCAAAAGCAGAGCCTGTAATACCAATACAATTTGCCCACCAAGCTAATTCTTCACCTAAACTTTGCTCTTTAGTGACTAAAACACCGCCAACAACATCACTATGACCATTAATATATTTAGTGGTTGAATGGAAAACAATATCAGCCCCCAACAATAATGGTTGCTGTAAAACTGGTGATAAAAAGGTGTTATCAACAGCAACTAACGCCCCAGCTTGATGTGCTTGTTCCGCTATCGCGGCAATATCAACCAAACGTAATAAAGGATTGCTCGGCGTTTCAACTAATACCAATTTAGGTTTTGTTGCTAATGCTTGAGACAAAGCTTGTTGATCATTTTGATCAACCACCAGTAAGTTAAATTGCCCACGCTTGGCTAAATGAGTAAATAATCGAAAACTGCCGCCATAGCAATCATGGGGAATAACGATGGTGTCTTCAGTACTAAGTAATTGGCAGATAAGGTGTACCGCTGACATACCAGTGCTGGTTACTATACCTAAAGCCCCCTGCTCTAAATCAGCAATGGCTTGTGCAAAAGTGGCACGAGTTGGGTTGCCTGTACGTGAATAATCAAACTGACGTTTTTCGTTGAAACCCTTTAACGCATAGGTACTAGAGAGGTGAAGCGCTGGCACAACAGCACCATGATGTTGGTCACTATTAATACCTGCTCGAACCGCGGTAGTAGCAATTTTTTTCTCACTCATGTGCTCTCCAGTATAGACGCTTGAATATTTAGATGTTTGGACGTCTACAAATCTAAACGGTTTAAATCCTCGGGTCAAGAACTTTAGACATCTAAGCTTCTACACATTCGTTATTGACTCACGCCTCACAACCAGTAAAATTAGCCGTCAAGAATAAACTTATAACTTACTGGTATACCAGAGAAGCAAATTATAGGTTTATCACAATCATTTAAGTTTAGAGGAATATTCATGGCAGAGTGGAATGGCGAGTATATTAACCCTTACGCCGAACACGGGAAAAAAAGTGAACAAGTAAAAAAGATCACCGTGTCTATCCCTTTACGTGTGTTAAAAGTATTAACCGATGAAAGAACACGTCGTCAGGTAAATAACCTACGTCATGCAACGAACAGCGAACTATTATGTGAAGCGTTTTTACATGCTTTTACTGATCAGCCTTTGCCAGACGATGCTGACTTAGCAAAAGATAATACACAAAAACTACCAGCGAGTGTTCGTAAAGCGTTAGAAGCACAAGGTGTGACTGACTTTAGTGAATACGAAACGGAAGTTGAAGATTAAACGGACGTAAAAATCCGGTATTAAAAAGGCGCTTTAAGCGCCTTTTTTTTAGCTCGGCTAGTTAGATCATTGCAGTTTGTGTATTGTTTTTATTTCAGCTATTTGTATTATTTTTGTATGTAGTTAAAGTAAACAGCAATATAAGGTAGTGTCGGATTACACGTATAATAAACTGATTCGTACGAAAGATTGATTAACAAAATAATTAGCTAATTTCATTCCAACGCTTTTAAAAACACCAATAGCTGCTGAAGACAGTTTTATGAAAACTTGTACAGGAATAACAAAAAAATGAGTAACCTCAAATGGTATAAAAACCCAGAAATGATAGTGGCACTTTCCGCACTATTTATTGGTTTAGTAACCGCATTTACTTCTATTTATTCGGCTTACGTTGATAGAACTTACTCAAGAGCATCAGTTTGGCCGCGGTTAGAAGTATTTAGAAGTGTTAGCGTTGATTCATTTAGTTATGGTGTGACAAATAACGGAACAGGTCCTGCGCTAATAAAATATGCGAAGGTAAAGAATGGATCAAAATACCTGAAGCGTTGGAGCGATGTAAAGCAATTTAGTGAAATAAGACAGTCACATATAAACAATCGTACACTATCACCTCAAAACAGTATTACACCACTGTCATACAAAGGTGATAACGCCAAAGCTTTGAGAAATATTGATGACAGCATAACCATTGAGCTTTGCTATTGTTCTGTCTATGAAGATTGCTGGGTGATTGACCGTTCAAATACTCCAACGCCAGTTGAAAGCTGTCTCATTGATAAAACACAGGCGTTTTTGCAATAAACATAAATAGGTAGTTAATAAATGGCAAGCGAATCAATAATGCTTTGGAGTATTTTATTTAGCGGTATAGGTATCGGCTATTTTTGGTACGGTAGAAAACAAAAGGCTATTGTTCCCCTATGCGTAGGCTTGTCACTTTTTGCATTTCCTTACTTTATGCCGAACGTCGCTATATTGCTTATTGTCGGTATTATTTTAGTGGCGATACCTTACTTTATTAAAATATAAAATCCCTGCTAAATGGCAGTAAAAAGGCGCAATTAGCGCCTTTTTACTGCCGAACAAGTGAATTTTTTTGATTACTAGTTTGGCTTATTCAGCTGCAATAAATCCCATTTTGTTCCGTATAAATCTTTAAATACCACCACAGTGCCATACTCTTCTACTCGTGGTTCTTCAGCAAACTCAACGCCGTGAGCTTTCATGTGCTCATAGTCACGCCAAAAGTCATTAGTTTGTAGGAATAAAAAAACTCGTCCTCCCGCTTGATTGCCAATAGATTTAGCCTGTTCATCATTACTTGCTTTTGCTAGCAGCAAGTTAGTGCCAGTAGAGTTAGGTGGAGATATTTGCACCCAACGTTTTCCGCCACCTAAGTCAGTGTCTTCAATAAGCTGGAAGTTTAACTTTTGGGTATAGAATTCGATTGCGTCATCATAACTTTCGACAACTAAGGCAATATTTGAAATATTTTGTTCGATAGGGTTTGACATGCTAATTTCATTTTACTTTCTGGCTAGGCAATAAAATTATTTTACTGCATTTTGAGCTAAACAATAAGTAAGATTTTTCGTCAGTATGAAGACTACCAAGCAAGGAATGACCTTATTAATTCACATGGCTTTGCCTTAATTTTATCCAAAAAAAAGGCGTCCCATCGACGCCTTGGTTAAATAACCCAATCTACACACCAAACTAATTTGAAAAAAACTTCGTCTCCGTTACCGCTTTTACATCAGGCATATCACTAACACTCACTTGCAATGACACTTCACTAACGCGCTCTTTAATCTCATCAGGCCTCATCGTTAAGTGCACGGGTACACTGGCAATTTCACCGGCTTTAATTAAGATATTCTCATCGGCACTTAAACTGACATTACTATTGAGTACGCTAACGTTAAAGTGACGGTCTAGCTGAGATTTATTAGTTACTTTTAATAAGTAGCTATTCGTTACGTTGTCGTGGAAATCAACTTGGAACAAGGTGCCGCGATCACGTAATACAGAGAATTCAATCGGTACTCGCACCTGAATGGTATAGGCCATAAAAATCATCGCTAATATCGATAATATGCCGTAGCCAATAATTTTTGGTCGTAGTAACTTAGCTTTTTTGCCTAGTAAGGCATTTTCACTGGTGTAACTGATTAAACCTTTAGCATAATTAAATTGCGTCATGGTTTGATCACAAGCATCAGCACACGCACCACAGTTAATGCACTCATATTGCAGACCATTGCGAATGTCGATACCAACCGGACAAACTTCAACACACAAATTACAGTCAACACAATCTCCTAGGCCAAGCTCTTTTGGGTTATCTTTACGTTTACGACGACCGCGATTCTCACCACGTACTTTGTCATACGCGATCAAGAGGGTATTTTTGTCGAACATTGCCGATTGAAAACGCGAATATGGGCACATATAAATACACATTTTTTCACGTAGCCAGCCGGCATTTCCATAGGTACAAATAGCAAAGAACAATACCCAAAATGTTGTTAGTCCTGTCCAATTAAGAGCAATTAAGTCGAGGTAAAGTTCATGCGTTGGCAGGAAGTAACTCATGAAAGTAGTTGCTGTTAAAAATGCCATCAAGCCCCAAACAATATGTTTGGCAGATTTACGTGCAATGGTGTCTAAAGTTTTTGGCTGCTTGTCACGCTTAATACGCTGATTTCGACTACCTTCTAACCATTCTTCAACCCAAATAAAACTAAAGGTCCAAACGGTTTGTGGGCATACATAACCACACCAAATTCGTCCTAACCAAGTGGTAACAAAAAACAATAAATAACAACTGACAATCAACAAGCCCGCTAATAAAGTAAAATCTTGCGGGAAGAAGGTTTCTGAAAAGATATGAAATTGCTGTTTACCGATATCAAATAATACCGCTTGATTGCCTTGATAGCTTATCCACGGCAATAATATAAACACCATGACAAAAACAAAACCCGTAAGCTGACGGATACGTTGATAGCGCCCTTTTTGCTTACGAACATAGACGGGGGATTCAGATTTGTATGGCTTGATGATCAAATCTTCAGCTTTATAATCAAACTTCATGGTTTACTACTAATACTTACAACAGGATACCCGCTAATAGCAATTTACGAACCAAGTTCAATTATAAATATAAAGCGTTGTTTTAAATGAAAAAATGCATTTATACGGAATATTTACCACACACAAAAAGCACGACATAGCGTGGTTTCGCGATATATCGTGGAAATAAGAAGTTTTATAGAGAGGGGAAATCTAGTTCGGTCTAACAATTTTGAGCTTTTTCATACGCGAACGTAAGGTACTTTCTGGTAAATCTAATTGCTTTGCAGCACCTAAGTCGCCACCAATGCGCCATTTACAGGCTTTAAGTACGTTAGTAATATGCTTGTGTTCTGCTTGCGCCAAAGTTTCGTATTCTACTGCTGCCAATGGCTTTGCCGAACTTTTGAAATTGAAATTTAAAATCGATGATTTAGTCAAAATCATTTCGCGTTCAAGTAAGTTCTGCAATTCTCGAATGTTACCTGGCCACTGATATTGCATCAATTTGGTTAAACTCTTATTACTAATTGCAGTGATACTTTTGCCTAATTTTTTATTCAAGGTCGTAATAATGGCTTGTGAGAGTAATGGAATATCTTCTTGGCGATCTCGCAGTGGTGGTACAGTAACAGGAAATACATTAAGTCGATAAAACAAATCTATTCTAAATTCTCCGCTAGCAACCATCGCCGACAAATCTCTATTTGTGGCCGCAATAATACGAATATCAACGGCTAGCGTTTCACTGCCACCAACCCGTTCAAACTCTTGTTCTTGCAGTACACGCAATAGTTTTCCTTGTGCTTCCATGGTTAATTCACCAATTTCATCAAGGAACAGCGTACCGCCATTGGCGAGTTCAAAACGTCCTTTACGGCGTTCAGTAGCACCGGTAAAAGCGCCTTTTTCATGACCAAACAGCTCAGACTCAAGTAAACTTGGCGTAAACGCCGCGCAGTTTACTTTTACCATAGTGGAGTTTTTACGTTGACTTAAGGCGTGAATATTACGCGCAACAAGCTCTTTACCTGTGCCATTCTCACCCAGAATTAATACCGTACTGTCAGTTTGTGCAACAAGTTCTACTTGCGAGAGCATTTTAGTTACCACTTTACTTTGGCCAACTAAGCCCGCCGATGACCACTCTTGCGCGAGTTCATTTTGTAGATAGGTGTTTTCTGCTTTAAGCTGTTCAGTAAGCGATTGCACATTTTCTAACGCACTACGCAATGCCAATTCAATTTGTTGTTGCTGACTAACGTCACGAAACACTGCAACAGCGCCAATGATTTCTTTATTCTTATAAACTGCCTGTGTGGTGTACTCTACAGGAAAGCTACTGCCATCTTTACGCCAAAAAACTTCACCACTGACTTGTCGAGAAACGCCATCAATGGCGGTATTAAAAATTTTGCAGTCACAGGCAGGATAAGCCTCACCATTACTGTAACTGTGGTGATGAAATTGGTGAATGTTTTTTCCCAACAATTCAGCTGACGACCAACCTGTCATCGCTTCTGCCGCCGGATTAATGAAAATAGCCCGCCCTTGTGCATCCAAGCCATAAATACCTTCGCCGACGGCATTAAGCAATAACTCTGAATCTGCAAGATAGGCTTTAATTTCATTGTTCATTTTATTTCTCATCGATAAATTAAGTGCTTTAAATACTAGCCACGATATGTCGAGGGCATTATCCTTGATATTGACAAAATAGAAAAGGGTTCTCTTAATCAAAGGTTTTCTAGCAACAGCAATCAATGTTGATGTAATCGATAGTTTGCCGTGCTTATCCATGCCACATTAGGACAACTAGCCAGTAAGCTAGAATTTGAACTGCAACTTTGGAGGGATACTATGAGTAATAATTCAGCCGCCTTACTTGCCGCCATGCGCTTGCCATTTTTACTACTGACGTTTGCTGTTGTTTTACTCGGCATAGCTTTAGCAACAACTAGCACTATTGAAGTATCTATCACTAACGCTGTTCTCGTTATGTGTGGAGCACTAACAGCACATATTAGTGTCAATTTACTCAACGAGTATCAAGACTTTCATAGTGGCTTAGATAAGTTAACTGAAAAAACACCGTTTAGTGGTGGTAGCGGCGCGTTAATAGTCATGCCTTCAGCAGCTAGATTCATTGGTAAAATGACGGTGTTATTTTTAGTGATAACGATGGTAATCGGACTATATTTTGCTTTGACTATTGGCCTCCCCATAGTTGTTATCGGCGTTTTAGGTCTAGCGATTATTCTTTTATACACTCAATGGATAAATACTAAACCAATTCTGTGTTTGATCAGTAGTGGCTTAGCTTTTGGGCCGTTAATGATCCTCGGCACTTATTATGTGCTTACAGGTGGCGTTACTTGGGCAGTATTATTAGTTGCGTTAGTGCCATTTTTTCTCACTAACAATCTTCTTCTGATCAATCAGTTTCCCGATATAACGCCTGATAAAAGTGTTGGACGAAACCACTTTCCTATAAAATATGGTATCAATAAAAGCCTTTATGTTTACCTAGCTTTTGCGTTATTAGCGATCATTAATACTGTTGCTATTTTGTTTAGTTACAATTTTCCAGCACTAGCTTATACAACCTTGATACCTATGGTTATTGCGCCAGTAGTTGTTTTAGTATTAATGAAACGTGCGGCAATAATAAATAATATTATTATCGCTATGGCAGTTTCTGTTATGAATGCTGTTGTCAGCCCATTGTTGCTTGCCCTAGCAATTTACTTAAACTAACAAATGCTATTTGATGAATATATCAAACCTATAAACTAAAAAAGGGAAGCATCACGCTTCCCTTCCAAATAATCTTACCAGTACATATTTTTTAGTAATAATACCTAGCCAGCATAGTTTTCTGGCATTTCTAACGCAGCAACACCTGAGTCGACTGCGGCTTGTGCAACGGCAATAGCGACAGCAGAACGTAAACGTGAATCCATAGGTTTTGGAATGATATAGTCTTTACCAAACACTAGGCTTGTACTACCGCTAGCAGCTAATACTTCAGCCGGAACATCTTCTTTTGCTAGGGCACGAATTGCGTGTACTGCAGCAATTTTCATTTCGTCATTAATCGTTCGAGCGCGCACATCTAATGCACCTCGGAAAATAAATGGGAAACAAAGTACGTTATTCACTTGGTTTGGATAATCTGAGCGGCCTGTTGCCATTATTAAATCATCACGTGTCGCCATGGCAAGTTCTGGTTTAATTTCTGGATCTGGGTTTGAACAAGCAAAAATTACCGGATTAGCCGCCATTAATTTAACATGCTCAGGTGATAATACATTTGGTCCAGATACTCCAACAAAAACGTCTGCACCGTCAATTGCTTCTTCTAAAGTGCGTTTATCAGTGTTGTTGGCAAAAAGTTTTTTGTATTCATTTAAATCGTCACGGCGAGTATGAATTACACCTTTGGTGTCGAGCATATAAATTTTCTCACGCTGTGCACCACATTTAATTAGCAACTCCATACAAGCGATTGCAGCAGCACCTGCGCCCATACAAACTATATTGGCATGGCGAAGCTCTTTGCCTTGTATTTCCAAGGCATTAATCATGCCTGCAGCAGTAACAATTGCCGTACCGTGTTGGTCGTCATGAAATACCGGCACTTTACAGCGTTCAATCAGCGCTTTTTCGATAGCAAAACACTCTGGTGCTTTAATATCTTCTAAATTAATGCCACCAAAACTGTCAGCAATGTTAGCGACAGTATTAACGAAATCTTCAACGGTTTTATGCTTAACTTCAATATCAAATGAATTGATACCAGCGAAACGTTTAAACAACAATGCTTTACCTTCCATTACAGGTTTAGAAGCCATTGGCCCTAAATTACCTAAACCTAAAATAGCGGTGCCATTAGTGATAACAGCAACGGTATTACCTTTACCAGTATATTTGTAAACATCATCAGGGTTTTCAGCAATAGCACGAACAGGCTCAGCAACACCGGGGCTATAAGCAAGCGAGAGATCTAGGCTAGTTTCAGCAGGTGTCGTAAGTTCGACACTGATTTTACCTGGAGTTGGGTATTCGTGATAATCAAGGGCCTGCTGGCGAAAATCGGTCATGTCTGTTCCTAGTCTATGAGGCTAATGCGTAAGTTGAGTCAATGCTGCAATCGTTAAAGTACAATTCATGAAATCTATATTCATTATTGTTAATTTGTATACTATTGCATTGAGCTTGGTGATTTCAAGCCTTTTTATATATATTAATTCGCTACAAGCTATAAATAATATAGCGTTATCATTTTGATATTTCACATAACTTAGCTGAATATTCAGCATATAGAGTTAAGTATTCATAGATTAATAGACCTTACATCGGCATATGCAAGGCTAACCGAGTTAATAATAAAACTTAAGTTTAAAACAAGCGTTTTACCTGAAAAGTTAGCCTGTTTCGTATCATTTCATTGTAGATTACAGAAATTCGACGCTGTTCACTATATTTGGCCATCAATTGGTTAACCTGCTAAATTCTCTTTTAGAGTATAGCTAACAGCTAACTGAAAAAATTATTAACCTAAAGTAGCGATGATGTGATTTGGATAATTACGCAATTTCAGGCATAAAAAAACCACCTAAAAGGTGGTTTCTTAAAATTGCTTAAAACTGTGAAAATTTAATTATTCGTCAAACGGATTAACTAAAATCATAGTTTCGTTACGATCTGGACCAGTAGAAATAATATCAACAGGTACGCCGGTAACTTCTTCAATGCGCTTAATGTAAGCAATTGCATTTGCTGGTAAAGCATCTACAGATGTAGCACCAACAGTTGTTTCGCTCCAACCTGGCATTGATTCATATACTGGGGTAATTTTTTCGTAACCTTCAGCGGCTGTTGGCGGTACAGTGATAACTTCGCCTTCTGCTGTTTTATAGCCAGTACAGATTTTTAATGTTTCTAAACCGTCTAATACGTCAAGTTTAGTTAAACAAAATCCGCTAATACTATTTACTTGCACAGCACGGTGCATAGCAACAGCATCAAACCAACCACAACGACGTTCACGACCGGTTGTAGCGCCAAATTCATGACCTACAGTACCTAGGTGATTACCAACTTCGTCATCTAATTCAGTTGGGAAAGGGCCTGAACCAACACGTGTTGTGTACGCTTTAGTAATACCTAAAACGTAATCCAAGTAACGCGGACCAAAACCACTACCAGTAGCAACGCCACCAACAGTTGTATTTGACGAAGTTACATATGGATATGTACCGTGGTCGATATCAAGTAATGTACCTTGAGCACCTTCAAACATGATAGATTCACCCGCTTTACGCGCTTGATCTAACATTTCAGAAATGTCTGCAACCATGCTCTTAATAACGTCAGCAACAGCCATTGCATCACGAAGTACTTCTTCGTAGCTAACAGGTTCCACTTTGTAGTAAGTAGTTAATACGAAGTTATGGTATTCCATAATTTCTTTTAATTTCGCGGCAAAAGACTCTGCGCAAAATAAATCACCAACACGTAAACCACGACGAGCAGCTTTATCTTCGTAAGCTGGACCGATACCACGACCTGTAGTACCGATGGCTTTGCTGCCACGAGCTTTTTCACGAGCTGCGTCTAAAGCATTATGGTAAGGAAGAATTAACGGACATGCATCACTAATTAAAAGACGTTCGCGTACAGGTACGCCGCGCTCTTCTAACATAGCCATTTCTGTCATAAGTGCTTTAGGACAAAGAACTACACCATTACCGATTAAGCATTTCACGTTATCACGTAATACGCCTGATGGAATTAGATGTAATACGGTTTTTTCACCGTTAATGACTAGTGTATGACCTGCATTGTGGCCACCTTGATAGCGCACTACATATTTTGCTTTATCAGTAAGTAAGTCTACGACTTTACCTTTACCTTCGTCACCCCATTGGGTGCCTAGAACTACGACGTTTTTACCCATGTTCACATATTGGTAAGAAAATTAGGCGGGGATTCTACCAAATATCAATATTTTGTCCAAGCAATAATTGTTGATTTTTAGTCCAAATTAAAAAAAGCTAAGTACTAAGGCAAGTTAGCAATGAATTAATTTATCAGCCACAGCAGCACTAAACCAACAAATACTAAAAAAATGCCAATCTGTCTGATAGAGCCGATAGATTCATTAGCCAGTTTGAGTACATAAGCACGCCACTTATTCGGGAATAAAGCAGGAATAAGCCCTTCAATGATTAATGCAATAGCAATTGCCATCAGCAATGTAGTCGTCATAAACGCTCCTCACCTGATGATACCTGTTTTGTAATATCATCAAATTACGTCAATTTATTTTGTAGTTATATGCTCTTGTGCCTCGAAACACAGGATGTATGAGAGAGGCCTAAACATATACGCTCTTTCACATCGACATGTAGGGATACATTAATGTCGTGAGCCATGTTCTTACATGGATGTAAGTCATTAGGGTAATGCAGGAGCAATTACCGAGAAGGCAAAGAACGACCATGTGATCACGTTATTGCCTGCATGGATGCAGGTACTTAGTTTTTGTCTGGAACAAAAAAACTGACCGTACATCCTGTACATAAAAAAGCCATGACAAATGCCATGGCTTTTATAACGATTCTTAAAAGATATTACTTATCTTTTTTGCCGTTTTTCAAATAGTTGAAGAAGTCACTATCAGGCTTCACAACTAAGATATCATTCTTAGAACTAAAGCTTGTTTCATAGGCTTCTAAACTACGGAAGAAATCAAAGAATTCGGCATCTTGTCCGTATGAATCAGCATAAACTTTTGCCGCTAATGCATCACCTTCACCACGAATTTCCTGTGCGTTCTTTTGAGCAGTTGCTAACATTACTGTTACTTTTGCATCAATAGTTGCACGAATGATTTCAGATTGCTCTTGACCTTGAGAACGATGTTCTTTGGCCACGGCAGTACGTTCAGCACGCATACGCTCGTATATTGAGTTACTAACTTCAGTCGGTAAGTTAATGGCCTTAATACGGACATCAATTACTTCAATACCTAAGTCTTCACGGCTACTTGCAGCACTTTCTAGTGCTTTTGCCATGATGTCATCACGATCACCCGATACGATTTCTTTAATGGTACGAGTACCAAACTCAGTACGTAGGCCGTTGTTAACTTTTTGCTTTAATAACGCGCGAGCATTATCAATTGAACCCGACGTTCGCAAATAGTAGGTAGAGAAATTAACGATTCGCCATTTTACAAATGAGTCGACCATTAAATCTTTCTTTTCAGACGTTACAAAACGATCTGGTGCTTCATCTAAGGTTTGAATACGTGCATCAAGTTTACGTACGGTGTTAATAAATGGGAATTTGAAATGTAGACCAGGGTCATACACTTTCATATCGCCACTATCGCCGTCACGCTTAATTTTTGAAAATTCAAAAACAATACCGCGTTGGCCTTCAAAAACAATGAATACAGATGAAACAGTTAATACAAATAGTAAAGCAATTATTGCCAGTAGAAAGTTTTTCATGGCTTAATTTCTCCCACTATTATTGAAGCGATCATTTCGACCTGATAGCGCTGGGGCTGTATTAGTACTATTGGTCGAGTTTATGCTCGGTAATGACTGCTGAATAACACGTTGGCCAGTAGATTGTTGTTGCATAATCTTATCTAACGGTAGGTACATCATGTTATTACCACCATCAACATCAACCATCACTTTACTGGTATTACTGTAAACTTTTTCCATCGTTGTCAAGTACATACGTTGGCGAGTTACTTCAGGTGCGGCTTGATATTCAGGTAACAGCTTATTAAAACGTGCAACTTCACCTTCAGCATCTAATAAAACTTGTGCTTTATAAGCTAATGCTTCTTGTTCTAAACGTTTAACTCGACCACGAGCACGAGGTTCGATACCTCTAGCATAGGCTTCTGCTTCACGTAAAAATCTAACTTCATCTTCCTGTGCAGCAATAGCATCATCAAAAGCATCTTTTACTTCTTCAGGAGGACGAGCATCTTTAAAGTTAACATCAACAATGATCAAACCTAAGTTATATGGTTCGATAATTTTATCTAGCTCTGTCCAAACGGCTTGACGTACTTCTTCACGTCCGCTGGTTAAAATGTCATCCATTTTCGAATGACCAATAACATAACGAAGCGCGCTATCAAGCGACTGGCTTAAACTATCATCAGCATTAGTAACACTGAATATATAGTTACGAGCGTCAACCACACGATATTGAATTTGCATTTCTACGCGCACTACGTTTTCGTCTTGCGTCAGCATAAAGCCAGCAGATGGCAAATCACGAGTTGTTTGCATATCAACTGGGATAACACGCTCAACAAACGACCACTTCCAACGTAAGCCAGGCTCTACTAAGCCAGCATACTGACCAAAGCGTAATACGATACCTTTTTCAGCCTCTTTGATGGTATAGAAACCTGTAAAGGCATAAACCAACATAGCCACAATTAGCAATACCATGATGCCAACACTAGAAAGACTCTTTCCAGAACCGCCGCCAGATTTTTTGCCGCCAAAAATACCGCCAAACTTGTTGCCGATATCTTTTAGTAAATCATCTAAGTCAGGTGGACCTTGATTTTTGCCACCTTTATTTTTCCAGGGATCTTTTTCGTTATTCCCCGGTTCATTCCAAGCCATGGTGCTCTCCGCTATAAAAAATTAATGCGTAACTGATATATTCGCAATAAAACAATAGATTTGGTCTAATATATCAGTCTGTTAAGTTTGAATAAAGTGCTCTATTTCTACTTCGTCTTGTTTCAGTAACCGATTCCACTCTCGAAGCGGTAATTTTATGCTCACTAAACAATTACCTTGTTCGTCATAACTCTCATCAAGAATACAATTTAATTCATAAAGCTGACCACGAAATTTACCTGCACTTGGCGGTAAACACAGCTGATGTTGGACTATTTGCTTACCTAGGCGTTCAGCCAGCGCAATAAATAACAGCTCAATACCAATACCTTGTTGTGCAGACAACCAGACACGAATTGGCATTCCAAGCTCATCACGATCAATTCTTGGCTCAACGTCATCCAAACAATCTATTTTGTTACAAATTAATAATTGAGGAACATCGCCGGCTTCAATTTCTTTTAAAACCTCTTCTACTTGCTCAATATTTTCGCTACGTCGCTCGTCAGAAATATCAATAACATGTAACAGCAATTCTGCTTCACGAGTTTCGGTCAGTGTCGCTTTAAACGCTGCTACTAAATCATGAGGAAGATGACGAATAAAACCAACCGTATCAGCCAATATAACTCGGCCAACATCTTCTACTTCAATTTTACGTAAAGTAGGGTCTAAGGTAGCAAATAGCTGGTCAGCTGCATAAACATCTGCTCGAGTTATATGGTTAAATAATGTTGATTTACCCGCATTGGTATAACCCACTAAAGAGATGGTTGGAATTTCAGCGCGAGTTCTTGCCCGTCGACCTTGTTGCCTTTGCTTTTCAACTTTGCCTAAACGCTTACGGATATTAACCATACGTTCATGCAGTAAACGTCGATCAGTTTCTAATTGCGTTTCACCGGGGCCGCGTAAGCCGATACCGCCTTTTTGGCGTTCTAAATGCGTCCAACCTCGAATCAAACGCGTACTCATATGACGTAATTGCGCTAGTTCTACTTGCAACTTACCTTCATGAGTTCGGGCACGTTGAGCAAATATATCGAGGATCAAGGTTGTGCGGTCAATCACTCGACACTCGCACAAGGCTTCAATGTTTTTTTCTTGCGACGGCGCTAAACTGTGGTTAAACAGTACAACGTTCGCATCATACACCCGCACAGCATCAGCAACTTCTTGTGCTTTTCCGGTGCCGACAAAATATTTTGGATGTGGAGTATTACGTTTACCTGTCACGGTATTTAACGCACTCACTCCCGCAGAACTGACAAGCATTTCAAACTCTTGCAGATCTTCTCGAGTGTTATCATCAGGGAAATCTAAATGAACAAGTATCGCCTGCTCACCTGCTTGATACCGATCAAACAAATGAGCGACTCCATACAATACTAGCTTTTTCCATTAATCTTCTGAATCCTGATTATAGTCTGATTGGTTAGATTGTGGAGCTGGCATAGTAGTAACTGCACGAGCTGGAACAACCGTAGAAATGGCATGTTTATAAACCATTTGGCTAACGGTATTTTTAAGTAAAATTACAAATTGATCGAATGACTCTACTTGTCCTTGTAGTTTAATGCCATTGACTAAGTAAATTGCTACTGGAATACGATCACGACGTAACGCATTCAAAAATGGGTCTTGTAAAGATTGCCCCTTTGCCATTATTTGGCCCCTTTTGTTATTTTTAGTAAAAGTTAAATATCAAAATATTTTATTAAAATTATTCAATAAAACTAGCTGGTTAATGCACAACTAAAGTAATTATACATCAATGTTTAAAGTTTGCTTACTGCAGATAAAATAACTTGTAAATTATTTTTATCTTCCATATGCAACCAGTGTAAATTTTGCCAACTGCGTAACCAAGTTAATTGCCTCTTCGCCAGTTGGCGTGTCGCACAAATACCTTTAAAAACCATTTCATCGTGGTCACATTCACCTTGTAAATGTTGCCACATTTGGCGATATCCTACACAACGAATAGCCGGTAAATCATGATGTAAATCATCTCTTGCTTTTAAAGTAACAACTTCTTGTTTAAAGTTCTGCTCAATCATTTGATTAAAACGTAACTCTATTCGAGCATGTAGGTCACTGCGTTCTTTTGGTGCTATGGCAAACTGTAAAACATTTCCACTGACTTTATCACCCTTTATTTCGGTTAATTGTGTCAAAGTATTACCTGTTTTTCGGTACACTTCTATTGCTCGCGCTAGGCGCTGCGGGTCATTGGGATGAATACGTTCTGCCGATACTGGGTCAAAACTGGCTAATTGCTCATGCATTGCCAGCCAACCTTTTTGTTTAGCTTCTATTTCAATTGCTTTACGTATTTCAACATCTGCTTCAGGCAAAGGTGAAATACCTTCTATCAAGCTCTTAAAATACATCATAGTGCCACCGACTAATAAAGGAATGCGTCCTTTAGCTCGGCTAACGGCAATTGCTTTTAATGCGTCCTGACAAAAGTCAGCCGCAGAGTAACTTTCAGCTGGGTCGCGAATATCAATTAGCTGGTGTGGATATTTCGCTAACTCTTCAGACGTTGGTTTAGCAGTGCCAATATCCATGCCTTTAAATACTAACGCTGAGTCAACGCTAATAATATCGCACGGCAAAGCATCGAAAAGTGCCATCGCTAGTGCGGTTTTTCCTGATGCTGTTGGCCCCATTAAAAAAATAACGGGAGGTTGCTGTGATTCAGCATTTAATTGGCTTACAACGTCAGTCATTATTATTTGGTGTTTATGCTAATTGGCTTATAGACGATGTAAGGTCTATAGCGACAGAATTCAAGCGTAACTGTTGTTCAAATTGACAATTAAACTGGCTTTTTGCGTTTCGCCACACCTGTAAAGCCTGATCCTGACTCACTTCTTCATTCACCATCAGTTCTGCTAATGCCATTTGCCATGCTATTTCTGAATGTACTTCGGTTTGGACTTCAACTTGTAACTGTTTAATTAATCTATCAAAACTACCAGTAATATCTTTATTTCTCAACAGTGCGGGGAATTGTCGAATTTGTAACGTAGCTTTATTAAGCTGACGAATCTCCATGCCAATATGTTGAAATTGCTTTTCATTTATTTCGACAAAATTAGCAACTTTTTCACTAACCGCTATTTTTATTGGCAATAATAATGGCTGAGAAATCAGTTTTTCATGCCAGCGCTGCTTCACGGTTTGCAATTTTATCAGTAAATCAATTTTCTTAACGGATAGTAATCGCAGCTCTTGCTGCTGCTGAAACACTAAATAATGGGGCTCAAGCCAATGTAAAATTTTAGTCTCGGTATCACTTACTAATTGGTTGTCCGGTACTGGATTAACCGCTACTTCCGCATCCGATATGGCAAGGTTTTCTCGTGCTTGTTCAGTGTCTACTAGCGGTGTCATTAAATCGCTATAAGCTTTGCTCGCTTGTTCACTCACTTTCGATGTATATGAATGTGTGGCCGCCGGTGAATATTGTCTTGTCGAGTGTTGCCCTATCGAGTGTTGCCTTATCGAACTCTGCTCAGAACTTACAGAGTCTGCGGATGAAGCTTGAGACACCGACCGTGTATACGCTTGGCCTACTGATGATTCACTGCTTGCTCGTGTTTCTGCCCGCAATGGCGTAACAAAACTTGTATCGGCACTGCTAACTGAACTTTGATGAAAAGTATTATTACTAGCAGGAATTATCTCACCGGTACTATCATCAATTGCTAGCTCTGATTCGCGTGCGGAAATTAATGCCTGATGACAAACAGAATAAATAAAGTCATGAACATAACGCCCTTGATGAAACCTAACTTCATGCTTTGCAGGATGCACATTAACATCGACTTCACGAAAATCGAGCTTTAAAAACAATACAAATGCAGGGTAACTGTCATTCGGTAATAATTCAGCATATGCCTGGCGAATAGCATGATTAATCAATTTATCGCGCATCATGCGGCCATTAACATAGCTATAAGTTAAATCATTTTGGCTACGATAAAAGCTTGGTTGTGCTATCCAACCATGAATATGAAAACCATCATGCTGGCAATCGACTTCTAGTGCATTATCAATAAATTTTTGACCACATATTTGTGCAACACGTTTACTACGTTGTGCGGCAGAATTAGCGATGCGAAATTGTTTAATCACTTTATGGTTGTGCGTTAAAACAAAAGCGACATCAAAACGGGCCAGTGCGATGCGCTTAATCACTTCTTCAACATGACCAAATTCAGTTTTTTCAGTACGTAAAAACTTACGTCTTGCAGGGGTGTTAAAAAATAAATCTATAACGTCAATCGTAGTGCCATCAGGGTGTGCTGCAGGGTTTACTGCCACAGTCATATCACGACCTTCAGCATTTGCTTGCCATGCTGATGTTTGTGCCTGTGGCTTTGAAGTTAACGTTAATCGAGAAACCGAGCTGATACTGGCTAATGCTTCACCACGAAAACCTAAGCTGCTAATGGATTCAAGATCATCAAGATCTTTAATTTTACTAGTGGCATGGCGGCTTAATGCTAAGCCCAATTCGTTTTTTGCAATACCTTTGCCGTTATCAACAATACGTATGCGTTTAGCGCCACCTTTTTCAATATCAATTCGAATGCTCGTAGCGCCAGCATCTAAACTATTTTCCACTAATTCTTTTACAACAGATGCAGGGCGTTCAACCACTTCGCCTGCAGCGATTTGGTTGGCAAGACGAGCGGGTAATATTGCAATGGTCATGTCTAGATTAATCTGCCTGTGGAATTTTTAATGTTTGGCCAATTCTAACAACATTAGATTTTAAATTATTAGCTGACTTTAATTCACGTATCGATACTTTATAGCGTTGAGCTACTACTGAAAGCGACTCACCTCGACTTATTTTGTGTTCACGTACTTTGGTTGCAGCGAGTAAGCTGCCATCTGGTGGATTGCGAGAGAAATAATGGTCTACCGCGGTATAAATTGCCTTAGCCAATTTTTGCTGATGAGCTGAGTTATTTAAACGTTTTTCTTCCTGCGGATTAGAAATAAAGCCAGTTTCAATCAATACCGACGGAATGTCTGAAGATTTTAATACCGCTAAACTTAAACGCTCAGGCTTTTTCTTATGCAATTTGGTGACTTTCTTTAGCTGCTTAACCACATGCTCAGCAAAATCATAACTGCTTGCCATAGTGTACTCTTTTTTCATATCAGCGAGTGCGATTGCTAAATTATCATCTTTGGTTTTTTTAATAGTTTCACCGGCACCACCTAACAGTTCTGAATTTTTCTCTCGGTTTTGAATCCAACGTGCGAATTCAGAGTCGGCACGGCGAGTAGCTTGTACTAGTACAGAAGCACCACTAGGTTTAGATGAGGTAAATGCATCAGCATGGATAGAAATTAACAAATCTGCCTTCGACTTTCTCGCCAGAACGGTTTTACGATTGTGGTTCACGTAGTAATCACCGCTGCGGATCATAACCGCTTTCAAGCCTTTCTTTTTATTAATTAACTTAGCAAGCTTTTGCGCAATTTTTAAAGTAACTCTTTTTTCGTAGGTTCCCGCTGCACCAATAGAACCGGGGTCTTCACCACCATGTCCGGCAACAATGGCCACAACTATATCACGCTTACCTTTACTATTATCATGCTTGGCAATTGTTTTGCTTTGTTTGTCGTAAAGATCTATAACAAGGCGGTCACCATATTGTCCTGCTGGTGCTAAAGGAAACACTGACACTCGATAATTATCAGCCATTTCTAACACTAAACGTGTCGTGCCTTTTTTCTTCGAGGTACTAGAGCGAATTTTTTTAACCCGTCTATCGGCTTTAATAGCCGACATTAATGACGCAATATTTTTACTGTTTTTAAAGTCAATCACTAAGCGATTAGGTGACTTTAAAGAGAAATATTTAAAATCAGGCTTTTGACTGAGGTCAAAAACTACACGCGTACTATCCGGCGCTGGCCACACACGAACGCTTTTAATGTTATTAACAGCGTTTGCATTAACCATTATGCATAGCCAAAGCATTGCAATACTAACTATGTGCTGTGCGGTTTTCTTAAAACGCATTAAGTAGTTTACCCCTATCAATAACTCTTTTAGTTTGGTTATTTTTATAATTATTAGTTTTACTGTCATCAATTTTACAAAGCGAAAGCTGATATTTTCCCCGCTTATTTCGCCTTTAATAACTCTAGGCTAATACAGCTTATGCCTTTAAAGCTAGTAAAAGTTTCTGCCCTATCACGGTATCGGCTTGTATAGTCATACTGCGTTGTTCACCACTATATGCCAAATCAATCACCATATCAGGTGCGGCAATCATACCGGTGCCTTTTTCAGGCCATTCAATAAAGCTACAGCTACGCTCATTAAAGTAATCTCTAATGCCCATGTACTCTAGCTCTTCTGGGTCGGCTAAGCGGTATAAATCAAAATGATAAACCTGCCACTCGGCTAAATCATAGGGTTCAACTAAAGTATAAGTTGGGCTTTTAACATTACCAATATGTCCCATTCCTTGAACAAAGCCACGGGTTAACGTGGTTTTTCCTGCACCAAGATCGCCATTAAGGTAAACAGTAATACCTTGTTGTAACTCTGATTTCACAAGATCAGCGATGCGCTTACCCATTGCAATTGTTGCTACTTCGTCAGCTAAAATAAAGCTTTGTTTTGTCACAAAATTAGTCATGTTTTCGTTTTATACTTTTGTTTATCATTCTAAAATATTGCATCGGCCAATCCACTAATACGTTTCAGCATTAATTAACCGTTGAATTTCAGGGTAAAGGTCACTAGCAAGTATACCAATTTGTCCTTGCTTTTTGGCAATAATATCAGCTGCACGGCCATGAATATAGACACCAAGACGAGCAGCTTGGTATAAATCAGCGGTTTGTAAAATTAAGCCTCCGATAATTCCGCTTAAAACATCTCCCATACCACCACTGGCCATACCCGAATTTCCGGTAGTATTTATCCAAACGGATTGTCCATCTGACACTAACGTTCCTGCACCTTTTAGCACACAAATACCACCGTAACCTTGCGCTATCTTTTTAACAGCAGCAAAACGATCAGCTTCAATATCTGCAATAGTACAAGCCAATAGCATTGCCGCTTCTCCTGGGTGCGGCGTTAACACCCATGTTTTCTGTTTTCTCGGCTTTTGCGCCAGAAAATATAAGGCATCAGCATCAACCACTTTTAGTTGAGGGAAATCAATTGCCAAGTCAAATAAAGCATTTGACCAGCTATCTCGTCCTAAACCCGGACCAATAACAATGGCTTTTACTTTAACTAAGAAGCTTGCGTCGGCTAACTCTTTTGCGTTACTAGCAGCCACCATTAATTCTGGTCGACGAGATAGTAAAGTATTTCGTGATTGCTGATGACAACAAACACTCACTAACGCAGCGCCTGTGCGCAATGCAGCTTCTGATGCTAAGCATATTGCGCCAGTAAAGTCATAATGACCGCCAATGGTTAGCAGCATACCAATACTGCCTTTATGGCTAGCTGCCTGACGTTTGGGCAAGTTGGGTAATTGAGAATTAGCTAAGCGAAAGCATTGTGTAGCAGCAAATTGTGCAAAGGTTTTATTTACTTCTAATGTTTCTAAGTGCAGCTCACCAACATAATTCGCTGATCGCCCTGTCAGTAAACCCTGCTTATAAGCAATCAAGGTAATGGTTAAGTCGGCTTTAACTGCAATTGGCGTAGCAATACCTAAGTCAGCATTTAAGCCAGACGGCACATCTACTGACACTCTTAGGCAGTTTTTGTTATTTATATCTGAAAAAAGCTGAGATAAGGCTGGTGATAACTGCCCTTGAAAACCGATACCAAATAAACAATCAAGAATTAGCTCGCCACTAAAACTTTTTACTGCATCATTAACTTCTGAGGCATGTGCAGTAAATGTTATAGATACAGAACATTGCTCAAGCTGGTTCAGCGCCTGAAGCGCATCACCTTTAATCTGTTGTCTCGCTGCATTAACGACCACAGTCACATTCATGCCTGCTTGATGTGCTAACCTAGCAACAATATAGCCATCACCGCCGTTGTTACCTTTACCTGATAACACCAATATTCGACGTACCGATGGATAGTATTGTCGAATATTATTAAACACCGCAGCACCAGCGCGCTCCATTAATTGAAATAAATTTATCCCAATAGCTTGCGCTGCATCAGCTTCATACTGCTGCAGTTGATTAACCTTATAGACTTGATGTGTTAAACTCGTCGACATTGTTTTCCCACCTTACCGCTCTAGCTACTGCCACCATGACAACTCCTGCTATTAACTATCAAGAATTAACTGAAAAAATCAAGCTTTGGGGTCAAGAACTTGGCTTTTCACAAGTCGGTATTTGTGATGTTGATTTATCAGCGCATGAAGCAGCGCTTACTCGTTGGTTGGAAAATAATTACCACGGCAATATGGATTATATGGCGCGTCACGGTTTAATGCGTGCACGAGCAAAAGAGTTAGTTGAAGGCACATTAAACGTGATCAGTGTTCGCATGGATTATTTGCCAACAGATGCAAAGTTCGCGCGGATATTAAAAAATCGCGATCATGCCTATATAAGCCGTTATGCCTTAGGTCGAGATTATCACAAGTTAATGCGTAAGCGCTTAAAGCAGTTGGGTGATAAAATTCAACAGCACTGCGAAACATTTAACTACCGCCCTTTTGTTGATTCAGCGCCGATACTTGAGCGACCATTAGCTGAAAAAGCTGGACTAGGCTGGGTTGGTAAACACTCACTACTAATCAATAAGCAAGCGGGTTCGTGGTTTTTCCTTGGCGAGCTGTTAGTTGACTTACCGTTATTGCCCGATACAAAGCCAGAAAATGACTGTGGAACATGTGTCGCTTGTATAAAAATTTGTCCTACACAAGCCATTGTAGAGCCTTATGTTGTTGACGCTAGACGCTGCATTTCTTACTTAACTATTGAATTGCGGGATGCAATTCCGCTTGAGTTTAGGCCACTCATTGGTAATCGTATCTATGGTTGTGATGATTGTCAGCTTATTTGTCCGTGGAATAAATTTGCCAAACTCGGCAGTGAAGATGATTTCAAACCACGCCAAAACTTAGACAATATTGCTTTATTGACCCTTTTCTCATGGGATGAAGCAAACTTTTTAAATAAAACTGAAGGTTCGCCAATTAGGCGTATTGGCTTTGCTTGTTGGCAACGCAATATTGCCGTAGCTTTAGGTAATGCAAATTACTCGTTAGCTAATGTCGAAGCGCTAACAGATAAACTTACTACTGCTGATGAAATGGTTGCTGAGCATATTCATTGGGCACTTGAACAACAAGAATTAAAGCTTCAAGAACTGAATCAAGATAAAAACCTACGCTTAACCGCTAGATTAATTCGTTCGGTAGAAAAAGGTATGCCGCGCGATGCCTAATGCTAAATTCTGACGACAAATTATTTAAGCATTAGACGCATAAATCGAGCAACTGTTTAAGCACATAGTTTTTGCCATTTTTCCGTCAACTCTTTTAGCACAATAGGTGTTTTCCCTTCGAGAGTTTTACTGGCAAACTTACTGAACAACTGCTCAACTAAAACCACATGCTCATTCGTCGCTTCATCTTGCTGCTTAATAGTAATTAATATTTTTAACTGACTTATCATCAACTTAATATTATCAGGGCTTAATTGTAATGCCTGAACTATTGCGTCTAATGCTGGCAGTAAACGATTTCTTTGAAAATGCTCAACTGCCATACTGTTTAGCTGTTTAGCTGTAAAATGTATGTCTTCACGCTCTTGCGTTTCTTGTTCAATATAGCGCCTTACCACTTGGCAGTTCAGTGAGTCGCCCGATATTTGATTATTAATTGCCTGTAATAAATGAATAGCATCTTCACGCATACCCAGCTCATGTAAAACTTTTACTTTATCAAGATTGTCTTCAACTATCGTAGTCGGTTTTAATGACATATGATTTTCGACTAACTTGGTTGCTTTAGCTTCTTCATTACGAACATTATGCAATCTAGCTTTCGCCACCACTAATTGCGGTTTAAACAATTGGATGTCTTCATAGTCATTTTCAAGTTGCTCAATATAACGATCGGTTTGCTTTAGCACTGCTTGAGCACTTTCATCCGGTGTAGCACATGCTAAATCTATGCCTGCGCGAATAACATTAAGTAATAATTCAGGCGAATCATGGATAGAGTTTTTTGCTTGCTGAGCAATATTACGAGTCGCAAGGTATTGGCCTTTATGATCATGAGTTAGTCGCGCTAAATCCCAAGATTTTTTATTACGCTCAATATTTCTCGGCGCTAGAGCCGTTGCCAGTTTTATTTCATCGTAGGCGAGTTGGTATTGTTCTTGTTCGATATAGTATTGCGCCATCATATCGTGCGCACCAAAACGAGTTTCAGGCTTATCAGTCAGTTTTTTAAGCATTTCTTGAATTTCGTCAATACGCCCCTGCTTTAACAACGCTTTGGCGTAGCCAAGATAAACCCATGAATATTGATAATGGGTTAATAATTCTTTATAAAAAGCTTCAGCTTCTTGAAATTCAAATAGGCGTAATAATGAATCGCCTTTAATACGATTTATATTCGGATGAAATGGAGCCAACTTTTCATTGAGTAAGTATCTGTCGGCAAAATATATTGCCTTAGCAAACGCTTTTCTATCGATGGCGCTATAAAGATTAAACAATGCTTGTTTAACTTTTAAGGTTGCCGTTAAACGTGTTTGTACTTTTTTAATCGCTAAAGGTTTAGTCCAAAAATCATCGGGTTGCAGCTCAATAATTGAATTAACTAACGACTCATCTGTTTCTGAACTCAGAAAGATAAGGACGGTAGTTTTAGTGACGTGGCCTTTAAATTTAAGCTCCTCTAATAAGTGAAAACCATCTTTATCACTTTGAACATTAAAGGCACATATAACGATATGAAAATGCATTTCATTACATAGTCTTAAGCCAAAATAGGCGTTTTCTGCACAGCGAATTTCTCTAATGCCAAGTTCGTATAAGCTTGATTTTAAAATATCGTGAACTAGTCGATTATCATCAATAATCAAAACATTAAGCTTATCAAGCTGCGCTAAAGTGTTTTTTTCAACGCTTTCCATCTTCTACCTTATGACCATCATGTTCGGTGATATTTATTGTGCTCTTCGTTGCTGACGTTGCTCACACTGTATCAGTACAGTTTGTTTTTCTTCATTACCAAGTTTTCGCCATGCCATAATTTCATCAATATGGCGATTGCAGCCTAAACATATGTCCTGTTCATCTAAACAACAATTGCGTACACATGGGCTGGCAACTTCGGTATTAATTTTATTAACTTGTTCTACATTCATATCGATTCCGCAAATTCAAATAACTGCGCGTGGCATAACTTAAGTTGCACTAATTGTTGCTGCACTTGTTTGTTTTGTTTTAATGATAACGCATTATCTGCGTTTACATTAGCGAGTATTTCTTTGCATTTTTGACATTGCACTAATAAAGGCTCAGCCGCTATAACACCTGCAAGGTGTATTATGCATTCTAAACATTGTTGAGCTAGTAATAGATCACTTTCATTAAAGCACTTTTCTAACTGCGATAGCTGTTGCTCAATGTCCATCAAGTATTCATCAAGCATGAATGCCGCTAACTCTGCAGAGCCTTGATTTTGAGCATATTTGGTTAAATCAAAAAGCTCTGTACATTGTTGCTTTTCAAAGGCTGTACTCTCAAGGAAGTTTAATGATTGTGAAACATCAATTGCCTCTTTTACACGCTGAGTAATATTGTCTTCTGCTTGAAGTAATTCGTTTTCAGGAGCCAATGTATTACTTTCAACGGTGCTGTTTTCAGCAGTATTTTCTTGCGTTGTTTTCATCGCGTTTGACTGAGATTTAATATGCCCAAGTGTTGGCTTTAACCAAGACGATAATAGTTTTATAATCGCTTGAATATCCAATGTTGGCGGCATATTACCTTTTTGCCAAGATTTTTCCTTGGCTAACGATGCGATAAACTCTTTAGGTACTTGGCGTTGGTTACTTAAGTAAAATACGCCACGTGTACAACTAACAGGTTCGGAAATCTCAATGTCAAAAGGTATAAATTCTGAAATCACCAGTAAGTAGTGCCCTGTTTTCCAGCGCTGCTCTAAGGTTATTTTTTGAGAAACTAAAGTTACACGTAAGCCTAACCATGATAATAGCTGTATTAAAAATTGGTGAGCACTAGGTTTGGCCACCGCCAGTAGCACTTCAATATTTGTTGGTAGAAAGCGATATTGACCAAAAACATCTCTATCAATTAATAAGTTACTCTTATTATCACCCAACAATAATTGTTCAAGGTTACTGGCTAATTTATTTTCATACCAAGGCAACATGCACTGAGAGAATAAACCGGTATCAGCAATATGTTTATTCCTTAAAGGTTGAATAACCAACACTTTAGGCTGTAATTCCTCGGGCAACGTTTCCACATGCTGAGCAATTAAATCATAGTCAGAAAAATACACTTCAGAAGATACAACAAGGGCATCCAGTTTGTTGCTCGTTAGGTGTTTCACAGTCAATTGACGTTGAAACATGGTTAAGTCCTGCATTGTTTCAATGTTAGCTTGTGTATGCTCTAACGATTGACAGATTCTTTTGCGATTATGTTCATCGGTCGCAATAACTAAAATGTCTTTATGAGCTAATTTAACGACACTATTATCTGTAGTACTCTCTGCGGCAACAACTAAAGGCATGTCGAAGGAAAATTTAACAGTTTTATCTAATGTTTGGCTTTCTTTGTTTGTAACATTAAACACCAACATTAAATCGCTTAAGTAACCAAAATTCGAAACGTTGTTTTCCGAATTTACATCAGTAATGTGTGCTAAATGATCAGCTGATTGTACTAACTCTTTATGGTTCAAAACGTCACTAACTAAAAAGCTACAACGAACCATTTGTTGAGCGCTGCTGACATCAATAACTTTAAGGTTAATATCGAGCGTTGTATGCTGTTGATTGGCCAGTAATACCTGACAGACTTCATATATCATGGCTTGGAAAAGCTCACTTTCCAAGGTAATACTAGTATTGAGGTTTTTATCTACATTGACATATAAAGCGTTATTTCTATTACTTTCAAGCGCGCTAACATTCATAGCGGTCGTATGTATTTCATCAACAATGTTCACAGTAGATAAGGCCAGCAGAAAATCGTCTAGACGTAATTGAGCACTGATTTTTTGTTGCTGACACAAACTTACTAAGCTTTGTAACGATTGCTCTTCATCTTTAGAAAAATTTTGCTGAGTTGTAGAAGATAGTTGCCTCTGTAATAGAATATTGTCGATGACTTTAATGGTATTTTCGCTCGAGGTAATAGTCTTGAGCTTTGCTGACTGCTCCTGTTGCTGCAGTTGCTGCTGCAATTGAATTTTTGCATCTCGTAAGCTTTGTAATTCTTCAGTTAAACAAACGCTGCCAGACCAATTATTATTACGATACTCAATGGTTAACGAAATAGCTTTTTCTTGTACGGAAATTAAAGATAAGCGCTGAATTCGCTTTGCGGATTTTGCCGCTTTTGCCGCCTCTAATATTATTTTAACATCGCTACGACTAAATAAATGGCGCCAATGTTTTACTGTTTCGTTAATAGCTAATAACGAATCTAAGGACTGACTTTGCTGGGGCAATGTTTCAGGCAGTTGCCAGAAAACATGACCACTATGTTGACTCATCGATAACGCATTCAACTGATGCTGCTGTTTAAGATTAAGGTAATCGCTTTCATTATATTTCGGACGTGAAAGCTGCTTAAAAGCAAGCAATATATCCGCTACTTCTTGTGTCGGAGGCACACCAGACACTTCACCTTTGTTAGCATATTCCGTAATAATCTCAGTACTTTGATTACCAATACGTCTTAATTTCGAACGCATGCTGATAATTAGAAAAATACAAGCTAAACCTAAAGCAGTGAATATCGCCACAACCAACCAAATATAATTTTTTGCCGCTATCGTAATATTTGCCTTTGCAAACCAGTGTTGTAGTTGTTGTACCAATGTTGTTAGTTGTGGTTCAACAAGAGGTGATACTGTCATTAATAGTGGCGTTAGTGCTATTTTTTGCGCTAATAATTCAGCACGAAAATTTTCTACCCTGCGCAACTGCCCATGCCATTTGGCAAAGGTATTTTGCTCAGTAAACAGTAAGTCACTTAAGACACTAATTTGTGCTTGTAATATTTTATCGTCAGAGCTTCTATTCGATATTTCACTAACATTCAATAACCATTGCTCAAGTGCTAAGTTGGTTTGTTGTTGTAAAAAATCAAACTCACGTAAGTCATATTGTAAATCAAGATGATTAAACATCGCCAAACAGCTAACTAACAGGCGATGTAATTCGCGATTTTGATTAAGATTAACAACAATATTGCTCAACGCTTTTGCCCGCACCGCGGTAATACGGTCAGATAACTGATCAGAAGTGATTTGTTGGTATAAACTATTTTGCTGCTGGGTTTGTTTGGAAACGAATACTGACAAATTGTCGGTCACTAGGGTCAGTTGAATAATAACATTGTTTTTCAATTGAATATTGCGTCGATCACTGTCCGTCAAACGTATAACATTTTCAGCTTGAAGATGAAGTCGTTGTGACAACTTTTCAAGTAGTTGTCTATTTTCACTTTTGAGTGGTAATAATTTTTTTAGATTGTCAGTCAACGTTCGATAATTACCGCTAAACTCCGTAGCAGTTTTACTCGCCACTATTGTGTTTATCAAACGTTCGTTGTTTATCAGTAATATTTGGCGTTGATTATATTTATTAATTTCAGGTAATTGTTCAGTGCTGAATACATCAAGTTGCTGTGCTTGATAAAAATAAATAGCAACACCGGTTGAGCCACTTAAAACAACGCATAACAATAGTAACAATAATCGACCAGATAATTGGCGATAAAGCGGCAAAGTTAGATCCATGAACGTGGCAACACCTTAACAAGTCAAATACATAGACATTATGCATAATTTATGTGGTTAATAGTGTTAGATTTAACGGTAATTAGCAACGTTTAATCGCCGTTAGAATTTATTCTCCGGTCTAGATATTTTCCTTATAGCTACTTTTTTCTTTTTTCTACCCAAGCCCAGGTCATAATGCATTCAATCGGCTGCTGCCCTGACTCATCAGTAATTGCTACTGCAATATCCATACTGCCTTTTTCTTGGCTTAACTGTGTAATTTGCTCATCTGATATTTTCGCTACCGCGGTTAAAGCACCTTGCATGCGACGCTGATAATGAATTGTCATTGATTTTAGCAAAGGTAAATGACTGTCAGGCAAGTTTAAACCAAAAACAATACCAGTAGCTGACTCTGCTAAAAGCGCTGCAGCAATGGCATGTACACCACCAATATGGTTTTGAACTTTTTTTCGATTTGCTATGACTAACTTTACTTCTTGTTGCTGAATATCAACCAAGGTGACTTTTGAAGTATTGGCATATTTAACTTGCGAGCAAAACAACTTTGTTAATAAAAATGAGTGGGTAGCTGTTGGGAATTTTTTGATTAACGCAACAGCACGACCAAAACGGTTAGCCATAAATGTCCTTGGGATATGATTAGTAGAATGACCTTAAGATTGCAACAAACTGGTCAGACCTGCAAGGTTATTATCAAAAAAAGACGCTAATGCGTCTTTTTAAATTTTTATTTTGGTGCTAACAACGTTTAAAATTTAAAGAAATGTTCTTGGTAAATTTTTAATTCTGCTATCGATTCACGAATGTCGTCAAGCGCTAAGTGCGCGCCAGTTTTAACTACCTTATCAAGCACTGCAGGGTTCCAACGACGCGCAAGCTCTTTTACGGTACTGACATCAAGGTTACGATAATGGAAGTAGTCTTCAAACTCTGGCATGTATTTATTAATAAAACGTCGGTCTTGGCCGATGCTATTACCACACATAGGCGACTTACCTTTAATCGCATATTGCTCGAAAAAAGCTAATGATTCTGCGCTAGCTTGCGCTAATGTCGTTTTACTATCTCGACATCGCTGTGTGAGACCTGAGTCACCATGATGTTCAATACACCACTGGCTCATGTTATTTAAAACATCATCACTTTGATGAATAGCAAAAACGGGGCCTTCCGCCAATATGTTTAGTTGACTATCAGTCACTATTGTCGCAATTTCTAAGATGACATCAGTACTTGGCTCTAAGCCGGTCATTTCTAAATCTAACCAAATCAAATTGCTATCATTAGTGCTCATTATCATTCCTACATCAATTAGTCTTCGTCATATTCACCTATTTTGCCAAACAAACCTTACAATATGTTGCTGGTAAAAGGCGCGATTACACATGCATTTAAGCCGTGCTTGAGTATATAATACGTTAGAATGCAACATGATTAAATTTATTTGTGATTTGCCAAGGCAGATTAAAAAACAGATTCTGAGTTAACATAAAATGAGAATGACTTGTGGCTAAAGCCAAAAAAATAACTAAAGGTCAAGCTAGACAGATCAAAGCTAACCAAAGCAAGAAGTTACGTAAATCTACTGAAAAAGTGCAATGGCAAGATGACCAACTAGGTTTAGCCGAAACAGGTACTGTTATCAGTCGCTTTGGTCAGCATGCTGATGTTGAAGGAAATGATGGCGAAATTTGTCGTTGTAATTTACGCCGCAGTATTTCTTCTTTAGTTTGCGGCGACAAAGTCCTTTGGCGTAAAGGTAAAGAAAGCCAACACAGTATTTCTGGTGTTATTGAAGCCGTACATGAACGAAATTCTGTCTTAAGTCGTCCCGATGTTTACGACGGTGTAAAGCCGATTGCCGCTAACATCTCACAGATCCTAATAGTTTCATCAGTATTACCAGCCTTTAACCCTGATATTATTGACCGTTACTTAGTAGCTGCAGAACAAACAGGCATAACTCCGGTTATTTTGATGAATAAAATTGATCTTCTTGACGATAGCAACCGAGCGATCATTGAGAAGCAATTGAGCATTTATCGTGATATTGGTTATCACGTTACTTATGTCAGCAATGAAACTGGTGCTGGTATTGCCGAACTCAAAAAGCAACTTAGCCAGCATACAAGTGTATTTGTTGGGCAATCAGGCGTAGGTAAGTCAACACTTACTAACACCTTGATGCCTGATTTAGGTGTTGTGACCAAAGTAGTTTCAGAAAACTCAGGCTTAGGGCAACACACCACAACAGTCGCTCGGCTTTACCATTTTGAAGATGGTGGTGATTTGATTGATTCTCCAGGCATTCGAGAGTTTGGTTTATGGCATTTATCGCCTGAACAAGTCAGCAATGGCTTTACTGAATTTAATGACTATCTGGGCACATGTAAGTTTAGAGACTGCAAACACCAAACAGATCCTGGCTGTGCTTTAGTAGCTGCCAAAGATGCTGGGCAAATACACCCAGAACGACTAGCAAGTTTTCAACGAATATTAGCGAGTTTAGGTGACAACACCTTAACAACGCGCTTTAACAATTAAAAATAAAAAAAAATTAAGGAACAACAGTGTTAATCAATAAAATTAAAATCGCTCTGCAATATCTCATGCCTAAACATGGAATTTCACGCTTAGTTGGCAAGTTTGCCGCAGCTGAGGCTGGCTGGCTAACCACAAAAGCAATTAGCTATTTTATAAAGGCTTATGACATTAATATGGCGGAAGCAAAATTAAAAAATGCTAGCGATTTTAAAACCTTTAATGACTTTTTTACCCGTGAACTAGAAGATGGTGCTCGCACCATTGATAGCGACCCAAGCACAATTTGTTATCCTGTTGATGGCGCAATAAGCCAGCAAGGCCCAATTGAAAAAGGCCAACTTATCCAAGCAAAAGGCTTTGACTATAGTTTAGAAACATTACTTGGCGGTGATAAAGACACCGCAGCGCCATTCCAAGATGGTGAGTTTTCTTGTATTTATCTAGCGCCTAAAGACTATCACCGTATTCATATGCCAATTACTGGCACATTACGTGAAATGATTTATGTACCTGGTGATTTATTTTCTGTAAACCCGTTAACTGCGAATAATGTGCCTAACTTATTTGCACGAAATGAACGTGTGGTTGCGATTTTTGATACCGCACAAGGCGCAATGGCGATGGTATTAGTCGGAGCAACTATTGTAGCTAGTATTGAAACCGTGTGGGCAGGTACCGTAACACCACCTGCTGGAAAAGATGTGTTTCGTTGGAAATACCCTGCAAGCGGCATTGATGCTATTACCTTAGAAAAAGGCGCTGAAATGGGACGATTCAAATTGGGTTCAACCGTTGTTAGTACTTTCGCCCCGAACATGGTGAAGTTTAATCAACAAGCAGGACCTGAAACCGTGACTCGTTTGGGTGAGCATTATGCTGACTTAGTTGCTTTTGAACAACAAGCAAGTGACAAAGACGACACCAATAATGATTAATTATCATTTTTTATTTATTGCCATAACTAATAACGGCATAAAATGAAAATAATAGCCCATCGTGGCGCTAGTGGAGAGTTTCCAGAAAACTCTCTATTAGCTTTTGAACAGGCGATAACACAAGGCTGTGACGGTATTGAATTTGATGTGCAATACCACCATGCCAGTGGCGAGTTTATACTGCTACATGATCAATACCTACAATATAACGGTCAACGTACTCACTATAATCAACTTACGCTGACTCAGCTATTAGATTTACCCCCATCTAAAAACCAAAATATTTGTACCTTACCAGAAGCTCTTCGTACTATTTCAAAGCATTGCTTTATTAATATTGAGTTAAAATCAGCGGCACAAGGCTCAGCGTTACTACATGAAATAGCACAATTAAATCAGCTAATTAAAAAGGTAATCAATGAAGGTGTTATCACCGAAGAACAATTAATACTATCTTCGTTTAATCATCATGCACTGTTACCATTATCAGCAGTGCTACCCAACGTAAGTACAGCGGCACTTATTGCCTGTTGCCCAATTAATTATGCTGAGTTTTGCCAGCCGTTGAAAGTTGCGCAATTAAATTTAGCAATAGACTGCCTGAACCAAGAAATAGTCACTGACGCTCACAAACGTGGATTAGCGGTTTGGGTATATACGGTTGATTGTGTCGATGAAATTGAGCAGTGCTTGTCTTATGGTGTCGATGGTATTTTTACCAACTTTCCTCTGCGTTCGCGCGAGCTACTTTTAAGCATTCAATAGACTTAATTTTAGCTAATATAGTCAACGATTAATTACAAATTATTACTTTTTTACTTGTAACCACTAAAACAATTTAGCAAATGCTATTGCTCATTTATTCGTCTCAAGCTAGGATAAGAGCAATAAGATACGAGTATGTTCGTATTAAAATCATACAAACATCTATCATAATTTTGTTTTAAGGAATCTCAATGTCACGGGATAAATCAGATATAAAGCCAACAGAAGCTGAACTGACGTTGCTTAATATCCTCTGGAAAATGGGGCCTGCAACGGTTCGACAGATTCACGAGTGCGTTAGCCAAACTCAAAAAACTGGCTATACTACAGTATTGAAAATATTACAAATAATGCATGAAAAAGCATTGGTCATTCGCGACGAATCGAATAGGGCTCATGTTTATGCTCCTGCGAATAGCGAAATGGTGACTCAATCATCGTTATTAAAAGATTTAGTATCAAAAGCGTTTGGTGGTTCAACATCAAAGTTAGTCATGCGCGCTTTAGATAACTCAACAAGCAAAGAAGACATTGAGGACATTAGACAGTTACTCAACGAATTAGAGCAACAATCTTAGTTAGCAGCATAGCTAGCGCAAATTATTAAACGGTAAACAAAGTATTCAATGATGCAGGAAAGCTTAACTAATAATCCATTATTAGCCGGTATAGCAATAACTCTTATCCACTTTTTGTGGCAGGGGCTTATCGTTGCGCTGGTATTAAAGCTTTTATTGTCATTAATTTCCTACCGGAAGTCACAAACCCGTTATGCTTTGGCTTCTACAGCGATGTTAACTAACCTTGCTTTGCCTTTGATAACATTTTTCATTGTTTATGATAATAGTTATCGTCAGACCACTAACTTTGTACAATCGATACCTTTGCTTGATCAAGGCTTCTACCTTGAAAAAATACAAGTAAACGCTTGGTATGTTGAATGGCTTGAATATTTACCTGCTATTTCTATTTTTTGGTTAAGTGTTGTTACCCTGCTCTCCGTTAAGCTATTAATTGAACTATATAACGTCAATAAATTACCTGTGCAAGGTACAATGCCAGTTAGCCCAGCGCTGCAAATTCGTTTTGAAGGTTTAGTCAATAAAATTGGTCTAACGAAAAAAGTAACGCTTTTACTATCTAGCAAAACAGATGTGCCAATGGCGATTGGTTGGTTAAAACCCGTAGTACTTATTCCATTTAGTATGGTTTCAGGTTTAACCCCTCAACAATTAGATATGCTGTTACTACACGAATTAGCACATATACGTCGTCATGACTATTTGGTGAATTTCTTACAAACACTGGTAGAAACACTATTGTTTTTTCACCCAACGGTTCGTTGGGTATCAAAACAAATGCGTAACGAAAGAGAATATTGCAGTGATGATATTGCCGTACAACATGGCAGTAGCGCAATTGCCTACGCGCACACATTGGCAGACACCGCTTCTTTATGTCAAAAACATAGACATCATGCTATTCCAAGTATGGCGATGGCAGCATCAGGCGGAGATTTAAAGCAAAGAGTCGTGAGATTATTAGAAAATCAACCGCATTGTAGTCAAACAACAGATTCAGGAAAGTGGTTAGCTTCATTTACCATTTTGCTCGCTATTATTTTTGGTTTTTCGCAGAATTCGCTAACACTACCGATCATAGATTTGCAGTCTGGCAGTATTTCACTTAGTCATTCACCTATTGAATTAAATAAAAGTTCTGTAGCTTATGCCCCTTTAGCAATTGAAAGCTTAAACACGAATGCTTCACTTGCAAACCAATTGATCGCGATTAACAACAAAGCTAGTGTTAAAAATAAAAAGGTAGCAGCAACTCAATCTATTGATGAAAATAATTATTTAGCTGGCATTAACCCAAAAAATAAGTTTACAAAAAAAACATCAACATTAAATGAACAAGTTAAAAGTTCGGCCCCAAGCACCGACACTATGTATGTTAATGAACTACCTATAGTACAAGGTTCAATAGCAAAACAGAGTAACAAGCAGAATCAAAATAAATTGATAGAAGAGCCTATATTAGCCAGTAAGCAAGTACTTAAAGCTAGTGCAAATAAGTCTATGTCGGATATAGCTTTTGAACGCACTGATTCAAGAAATAACGCCGCAACTTTAGCTAATCCATACTCACAACAAGTGGCTTCATTATTAGACGCCCCTAAAGCGGCTAATACACAACTTGGCGTAAAATATCAGTCACAACCAGAGTTTGATTCATCAAAATTAGCAAACAATGTTTATCGTGATATTGATAGCCGTATCAGTAATAAATTTAATGATATCTATGCAACGAACGCTGAAATCCTTCCAACAAGCAGCCTAGCTAAATTGATTACGTCAATAGAGCCTAGATATCCTTCTTCAGCCAAAAGAAAAGGTATTGAGCTAGAGGTCATGGTTGAATTTAGTATTGATAAGAATGGCTTAGTTAAAGACATTCAATTTGAGTCAAAAAGTAAAGTAAGCTATTTCCGTAATGCTATTCGAAATGCTATGGAGAAGTGGCGCTTTCTACCTGCCGAAGAAAATGGCACTGCGGTAGAAAGCAAAATGTCAAAAATATTCTCTTTTAGCCTATTAAAATAAAGGCCCACGTTGTTTACGCATTGACGAAAATTTATCTTGCTGTTCTGGTGTCAGTATTTGCATTATTGCATGACGCATTTTAGCTTTTTCCATCGCCAAAACTTGAAATTCATCCTGAAACTCTACATACAATGTTTTGAATTTACTTTCATCAAACTCATCTGCTTGTGCCAAAATTCCAACTTGCTCTTTAAACCCTGACATTGTTGCTCGATGTTCTTTCTTATCAGCTTTCATCTCAGTAAAAATTGTTCGAAACTCTTGACGCTGAGCCTTGGTAAGGTCTAACTTATGTGCCAGCATTTTAAAGCGCTTCTTCATTTGTCTTTTATGGCCTTCTTGCTCACTACCATGGTGTTGGCCAGTATGAGATTTGCCATTACCGTCGTGATTATGACCTACGGCACTGGCATTAAAAGTTGTTAAGCACAGTGCGGTAACACCTATAGCTAAATAAGGCTTGATTGCGCAATATAGTTTATGTGTTTTCATCAGTGGTACTCCTCAATTAATGTAAGCAAAGTATAAAACCTGCAACGAAAAGAAACGCAAACCAACGTAAATGTTATGTAAATATCCTAAGCACAGCAAAAGTAATACGCTATGATAGTGACAATTGAATGGCCAAGATCTTGTGGTAAATATGAAAAAACATAAACTTTTATTAATAGATGATGACAAAGAGCTTGCTGAGTTACTATCTGATTACCTCGCTACCGAAGGTTTTGAATTAGTTTGTTGCTATGACGGCGTATCAGGCTTAGAAAAAGCATTCGATGATAGTATTTCTCTCATTTTACTAGATGTTATGATGCCCGGCTTAACCGGTTTTGAGGTATTAAAAGCCCTTGGTGGTAACCATAAAACCCCAATTTTAATGCTAACCGCTAAAGGTGATAATGCTGATCGTATTCTTGGCTTGGAATTGGGGGCTGATGATTACTTACCGAAGCCCTTTCAGCATCGTGAATTGCTAGCACGTATCAATGCTATTCTTCGACGAATCGATATTGTACAAACCAGTAAAGAACAAAGTAGTGCATTAGAAGTTAATAGTGTCATACTCAATCATGCAACCCGCCAAGTCAGCTGCCATAACGAATATATAGAACTGACTGGCACTGAATATCAAATCACTGAATACTTAATGTCTAAACCCGGTGAAATTGTCAGCAAAAATGAAATTTCCGAGCGAGTTCTTAAACGAAAGTTAAGCGCTTTCGACCGCAGTATTGATATGCATGTAAGTAATATAAGACGAAAGCTTCTGCCATTTAGCCCAAGTGATAAACTCAAGACTATTCGTGGCGCTGGTTATATTTTTCTAGCCGGTGAGCTTAGCTAATGATAAAGCTTCACAGTCGATTTTCCTCAATAGGGGCAAAGCTGTTTATTTGCTTCTGGTTAATCGTCGTATTAACTATAGGTATCACTCGCCTTGTTTCTGAGCAGTTTCGTCCAAAAAGCTTTATTGTCCCTACCCATCACTCAGATATAAGTAAGCTTGAGCGCATCAAAAATTTAATTTCTCGTCAGGCACCGATGAACCCGCAAGCTTTGTTGACAATATTACCCAAGCGGATGGACAAAGAATTATTAGTAAAAAACATGCTGAGTCAAGAAGTTATATCATCAAAATCTTGGCATATTTCACATTTGGCAAGCTTTCTAAGTGAAAATAATTTAGATAGATTAACTACAGTGAAGTTTGAATTTTTCCGTATGACCGGCCCTATTGCAATAGAGATAAATAACACTCCTTATCAAGTTTTTCTCGCGAGTCGCGATAGAAAATCTCGTTTGGGTGCTTTTATGTTACGACTGCCAACTTGGATTCGTATTAGCATCCCCATTATTATTAGCTCAATTTTTCTTTGGCTGCTGACTCGCTCGTTAACTAAGCCGCTGGTAGCAATGCAAAAAACAGCTGCTCGTTTTGGCGATGGCGAATTTACCGCACGAGTGCCGTTAGCAGCACAACGTAATGATGAAATTGGTGCTTGTGCAAGCAGTTTTAATTTAATGGCCGAAAAATTGGAACAAAACATTGGCTCTCATCAACGATTGATGGCTGATGTTTCTCATGAATTGCGCTCTCCAATGACACGCTTACAAATTGCTTTAGGGCTTGCACAGCAAGAAAATATTGCCCCAGAACTTCTACAAAAACACTTACAACGCTGCGAGTTAGAAGTTGCACGTTTAGATGAAATGATTTCAAGCGTTTTATCACTTTCTCGCATGGAAAACACCATCAGCCAAATGGAACTGATGTCTGTTGACCTTAAGCAATTATTAGAACTTTGTATAGAAGACGCTCAGTACATTGCCAATGAGAAATCAATTGCGATTACACTTAAGGGTGCAAGCACCTGTGTAACTCAGGCAGATCCTAATTTACTTTCCAGCGCTTTTAATAATATTTTGATTAATGCTGTTAAGTATAGCCCCCCAAATGACACACTTATAGTTTACTTAACACAAAATGGTAACAGCTTTACTATAGAAATTGTTGATAGTGGAACTGGCGTGCCTGCAGAAGATTTAGACAAATTATTCGAACCCTTTTACCGTGTTGCACAAGCACGCGACCGAGCAACTGGCGGTACAGGTTTAGGTATGGCAATAGCTAAGCAGGCTATAGTTGCACACAACGGCCATATTTATGCGAGCAATAATCAAGGTAATGGTCTTACCGTCACCATTGAATTACCTGTCATTATCAGTAAAGATAGCTTATAAGAATCAAACTAAACTATGTAAAAATAGCTTATATCTTTATAACTTATGGGAGTATTTTAAATGGCCGATGCGGTAAGCATAGTTGTGGAACGAACACTAACGCCTGAAAAAATTATCGCTATCGATGCCTTTTGGCAAAATGTAAACCAAACAACATTTATCAGCACTGACAAGATTAAAATTGCTTACGTGACAAACTTTAAACGTGCTAAAAAATCTTATGTCGTCATTATACCTGGGCGCTCTGAAAGCTATTTAAAATACCAGGAATTAGCTTATGATCTGGATCAGCAAGGATACGATAGCGTCATTATTGATCACCGTGGACAAGGGTTGTCACAACGCCTTCTAGCAAACCGATTTAAAGGCTATGTGGCAAAATTTGATGATTATGCTGACGACCTGCACCAACTCCTTAGCCAAGTGCTACCGAGTTTACACCCAGAAAAGTCACATAGCGCTTTTATGTTAGCTCATTCCATGGGCGGAGCAATTGCCTTACGGTACCTACAAAAACACCCAAATAAAGTGCAGTCATTAGTTCTTAGTTCACCAATGATAGCTATATCAAGTGGTGGCACGCCAAGTACAATAGCTGAATTTATAGTAAATACGGGCACAAAAATAAATCAATGGCTTTCAAACACACCTTGGTATTTTTTCGGGCAAAATAATATTAATAAAACATCTTTTGCCGATAATAAACTCATGCATTCAAAAACACGATTTCAGCGCTTTCGAACGCTATACGAGGAACAGCCGGAACTGAAATTGGGTGGTGTAACATTTCATTGGCTTAGCCAAGCATTAGCCACCAACAAAAGCATATTTAATGACCTTGCTAACATAACTCAGCCAGTGTTAATGATACAGGCAAGTGAAGAGCATATTGTAGATAATGCAGCGCAAAACAGCTTCTGTCAGCAGTTATATAAAATTAATCCTACCGCATGTATTGGTGGAGAACCCAAGGTTATTTCAGGTGCTTATCACGAGCTATTTTTTGAAATTGATGAATATCGAGATATTGCGTTAGACTCTGCAATTAACTGGTTTTCATGCAAGTCATAGCGTAAAACAATGATACTAATCAACAGGCTTTTCATTGTTGGCTAGCTCATTACTGACAACTGATGAAGGATCATGGTGAATCAAAACCTCACACGGGGCTAAAGCCTGAATAATTTCGGCTTCAATCGCTTCACCGATGCTATGGGCTGCTAAAAGAGACAAGCCATCATCTAGCTCTAAATGAAATTGAATAAAGCGATTTTGACCTGCTTGACGTGTTCTCAGCTCATGTAAGCCTAATGCGCCTTCATGGGCATGGACAATCTGCTTTATTTTATCTAATTCGCCTTCTGTAAGTTCATGATCCATTAGTTGGTGCACACTCATCCAAATAATTTTACTAGCACCTAATAACAAAAATACACCAACACCAATAGTAAATACACCATCGGCTTGTAACCAATAACCTTGGCTTAAAAATAACGCCAATAATACGCCCAAATTAAGCAGAAGATCAGATTGATAATGCAGAGCGTCAGCACTTATCGCAACAGAACGGGTTTTAGCAATTACGTATTTTTGCACTAGCACCAATAACAACGTCATCACAATAGCAATAATTGATACCCAAATGCCGACCTCAGTTCTGACAATTTCTTGTGGGTTTATTACTCGGTCGACACCATTAAAAACAAGTAACAATGCAGAGCCAAGTACAAATGCGGCTTGTACAAGTCCAGCAAGACTTTCAGCTTTACCATGGCCAAATTTATGTTCATCATCAGCAGGGGCAAGTGCAAAGCGCAATATAACCACGTTCATCACTGAGGCAAATAAATCTAGAATGGAGTCTGTTGCCGAGGCAAGCATAGCGCTGGCATCAGTCGCAAACCAAGCATAAATTTTGAGTACGACGAGCAATAACGCTGTAGCAGTGGCAGTAAATGCCGCTAATTTAACCAGTGCAGTATAGCGTTCTGATGGTAAGTTATTGGTTTCCATGTTGCCCTCAATTAATAATACAAATGCCAATTTACAGATATCGTTTTAGCTATTTTAATTGCTTTACTTTACCAACGACGCGTTAATTATTTAGCATAATTATAATTAAAGCAGGTTATAATAATAATCATTATAGAATTTATTAAGTGCTTGATATGTTAGACGTCGTTTTATTCCAACCTCAAATTCCACCTAATACGGGTAATATTATTCGCTTGTGCGCTAATACGGGTTTTAGGTTACATCTTATTGAGCCATTAGGTTTTGATCTAGAAGATAAAAAGCTAAGAAGAGCAGGATTAGATTATCATGAATTTGCAGCGTTGAAACGCCATGCAAACTTTCAAAGCTTTGTAGAAAGCGAACAACCTGAACGTATTCTTGCTGTAACGACTAAATCAACTGGCTATTATGGTGATGTAGATTTTAAAGCTGGTGATTATTTATTATTCGGTTCAGAAACCGGCGGTTTACCAGAAGATGTTAGGCAACAAATTCCTGATCAAGATAAAATCAGGATCCCAATGTTAAAAGACAGCCGCAGCATGAACTTATCTAACGCGACCGCCGTTATTGTTTACGAAGCATGGCGTCAATTAGGCTTTGCAAATTCAATTTAGCTACTAAGCAATCGTAAGTAACCGTCAATATTACGAGCACAAAAAAAGCGCATTACGTTAAGTTAATGCGCTTTTTTAATTTAAGCTAATTTTCTACTTCTATTGAGAAAATCATTCAAATTTTCGTTCGCGAGACAATAAATCTGCTGCTGCAAGTTTGGCATCTTTACCACAATAAAGTACTTGATAAACTTGCTCAACAATCGGCATTTCCACGCCCATACGCTCAGCCAGCATATGAACTTCTTTAGTATTGCGATAACCTTCAACCACCTGACCAATATCCGCCATCGCTTTTTCTACCGTTTCACCGTGACCTAATGCCAATCCAAAACGACGATTACGAGATTGATTGTCAGTACAAGTTAATACTAAATCGCCTAAGCCAGCCATTCCCATAAAGGTTGACGCTTGTGCATTCAAAGCACAACCTAAACGCGTCATTTCAGCTAAACCACGGGTAATTAACGCAGTGCGAGCGTTCGCACCAAAGCCAATGCCATCAGCCATACCGGCGCCAATAGCAACAACGTTTTTCACCGCACCACCAAGTTGAACACCAATAAAGTCATTATTGCTATAAACTCTAAATGTTCTTTCACAATGCAACAGGTTTGAAATATCGCTAACAAAGTCTTCATCGCTTGATGATAAAGAAATTGCCGTTGGTAAACCTGCCGCCATTTCTTTTGCAAACGTAGGACCTGAAAGCACCGCAAGAGAAATATCTTCCCCTAGCGCTTCTATGGCAACATCTTGTAGTAGTCGACCAGAATCATGCTCTAAACCTTTAGTGGCCCACACCAAACGCGCATCTTGACGCATATGGGGCTTTATTTGACTAAGCACTTCACCAAAAGCATGACTAGGCACAACTAATAAAACATTTTTGCTGGCACTAGCTACCATGGCTAAGTCAGCACTAACAGCTAACGAGTCTGGAAACTTGCTACCAGGCAAATACTTTTCATTTGCGCGGCTACTGGCCATTTCTGCGACATGGTTAGCATCACGGCCCCAAAGCAAAGTTTGATGGCCATTACGCGCTAAACAAATAGCTAATGCAGTGCCATATGAACCGGCACCGATAACAGCTATAGCTGCAGATTTATCAGTCATAAATTAATGCGTTTCTGTACTAGCTGGTGCTTGTTCTGCTTGTGCTGCACGTTGTTGTACATAATTAGCAAATAAAGCTTCAAAGTTAACTGGTGCTAAGTTGATTTGTGGGAATGAGCCACGGCTTACTAGGTTAGCAACTGATTCACGCGCATATGGGAATAATGTAGTTGGACAGAATGCACCAATAGTATGTGCTAATTGCGCTTCAGGTAAGTTACCAATAGTGAAAATACCCGCTTGCTGTACTTCAGCTAAAAATGCTGTTTGCTCTTCAATTTTAGCGGTTACTGTCAATGACAAAGTCACTTCATAAGTATCGTCAGCCAATTTATTTGATTTTGTATCAATGTCTAATTGAATTTCTGGCTTCCATTCTTTTTGAAAAATAGCCGGAGAATTTGGCGTTTCAAAAGAAATATCTTTCGTGTAAACACGTTGAATCGCAAATTGTGGTGCTTGTTGCTCGTTTGTTGCTTCTGCGCCGTTTTGGTTTTCGTCAGCCATTTTCTTACTTCCTATGTTTTCGTCATTTATTGACGAATTAAATTCTAATTTTCACTTACGCCTGCTCTATTTAGCCCGCAATAAGTGTGGTTAATTTTCCTTGGGCATGCAAAGCAAATAAATCATCACAACCACCAATATGTTGGCTATTTATAAATATTTGCGGAACTGTTGAAGCCCCTTGGCTACGTGTGATCATTTTCTCACGCAACGCTGCATCACCGTCGATTTTAATTTCGTGGTAGGCAACCTGCATATCATCAAGTAAAGCTTTCGCTCGCATGCAATAAAAACAAGTTACTTTAGTGTATATTTCAACTGCCATCATGATATCTCGTTGTTTTTTTTGTTACTTTTTCGCAACTGGTAAGCCAGCACTTTGCCAAGCATTCATACCACCTTTAAGCAAATTCACACGAGTAAAGCCTGCTTTAGCCATTTGGCTAGCAACTTTACCGGCACTGATACCTGCCGTACATACAATAATGATGGGATCGTCTTTATGTTTTTCAAGACTTGCGAAATCATTTTTACTAACTTTTTCACTATTAAGGTGAATTGCATCGACAATATGACCTGCTTTAAAGTCTTTATCGCTACGAGTATCGACAACAACACCTGACTCTCTATTCACTAAGAAAGTCATTTGTTGCGTACTCAATTGTTTAATCGGCGACATTTGAATTCTAATCGTTAACACGACAATCATTGAAACAATGGCAAGCCAAGCCGCGCTTAGTAAAGGCTGGCTCATTGCAAACGTAATAAGTTGGTCCATAAATTCTACATTCTAATTAACTAAAATTGGCAACAGTATACAGGCTAATAAAATAAACCCAAACTGAACTTTTCATGGAATTGGGCTTTTAATGTTTCTAAGATGATGCTGATCGAATAAACAACAACTTTTAAGGCAAAACTGCAGGTAAAACTGAAACATTTTCTCGCGATGTTCAGAAGATATTAGGCTCGTCTCTTGATATACTGGCGGCGAAATTTACATATTGTCCCATTAATTGACGTTTTATCACTCATTGAATGATTAAAGGAAGCCGTAATGCCAAACAAGAAGTCGACAGTTCTTATTATTTTAGATGGTTGGGGATACAGAGAAGATCCTGAGTCCAATGCTATTTATCATGCCAACACACCTGTACTCGATAACTTAATGGCGAACAAACCTAACATGCTGATTCAAACATCTGGCATGGCGGTAGGTTTACCTGAAGGACAAATGGGTAATTCAGAAGTTGGCCATGTAAATTTAGGTGCTGGGCGTATTGTTTATCAAGATTTTACCCGCATTACTAAAGCTATTGAAGATAAAGAGTTCCAAGCCAACCCTACGCTATCAAACGCAGTAGAAACGGCTGTAGAAAATAATAAAGCGATACATGTTTTCGGCTTATTATCTCCAGGCGGCGTACACAGTCATGAAGAACATATATTTGCCATGCTAGAAATGGCTGCAAGTAAAGGTGCAAAAGAGGTTTACTTACACGCATTTTTAGATGGCCGAGATACTCCGCCACGCAGCGCAGAAGCTTCACTACTTAAAGCACAAGAAAAATTTGCTGAACTTGGTTGTGGTCAAGTTGCTTCCGTTATTGGTCGTTATTACGCCATGGACAGAGATCAACGTTGGGATCGTGTTGAATTAGCGTACAACTTAATGGTATCCGGCGAAGCAGAATATCAATATAGTTCAGCAACGGATGCATTAAGTGCCGCTTATGAACGCGATGAAAATGATGAGTTTGTTAAAGCGTCTGCTATCACTGATAGTAAAGGCGAAACAATAACAGTAAATGATGGCGATGCCATGATATTTATGAATTTTAGAGCCGATAGAGCCCGTCAATTTAGTCGTTGTTTCACTCAAGCTGATTTCTCTGGCTTTGTTCGCAAACAGCAACCTAAAATAAGCAGTTTTGTTATGTTGACTGAATATGCGGCTGACATTAACGCACCATGCGCATTTCCGACGGTAAAACTCGATAATGTATTGGGTGAATGGCTAGAGAAACATAATAAAACTCAACTACGTATATCAGAAACAGAGAAATATGCTCATGTGACATTTTTCTTTAGTGGTGGTAAAGAAGCGTTATTTAAAGGTGAAGAACGTATTCTTATCCCTTCTCCGCAAGTGGCCACTTATGATTTACAACCAGAGATGAACTCAACATTACTAACCGATAAACTTGTTGCGGCGATAAAAAGTGGTGAACATGACTTTATTGTTTGTAATTATCCAAATGGCGATATGGTTGGTCATACCGGTGATTTTGATGCTGCCGTAAAAGCCTGTGAAGCTGTCGATACCAGTATTGCCAGAGTGTTAACCGCACTTGAAGAAACAGGAAGTGAATGTTTGATAACTGCCGATCATGGTAACGCAGAACAAATGCTTGATAATGTTTCAGGACAAGCTCATACAGCACATACCTGTGAACCTGTGCCGCTCATTTATGTCGGTAGAAATGCTCAAGCTGCAGAAAATGGTGCGTTAAGTGATTTAGCCCCAACCATTTTATCCTTAATGGAATTACCACAACCACAAGAAATGACCGGTAGCAATTTAATGAAATTAAGCTAGGTCGTTATGGTGTTTTTAACATTGCAGCATAAAAGTAATAATTCTTCTGTCATCACTACTATTATGGCTGTAGGTTTATTGCTTTTTATATTTTCTTTTCAAGCATTAAGTCAAGATAAAGCAGTTAAAAACACCGATATAACCAACCAAAAACTTAATGATATTCAGCAAGCTATTACTCAGCAAAAACGTGCACTCAACAACACAAAAGTTAAAATTAGCGATTTAGAACAGCAATTAAAAGCTGATGATATTGCGATTGGACAGATAGCGAAAACACTATCGACAACCAGTAATAACCTAAACGATACGCAAAAAAAATTAAGCCAGCTCAGCGTAGAAAAGCAACAACTCGAATCAGAAAAAAAACAACAAGAGCAAATTTTAGCAAAACAATTACGAGCGGCCTATTCAACTGGGCATCATGATTACTTAAAATTAATACTAAACCAAGAAAATCCTGCCAGTGTGCAACGTACCATCACCCATTATCAGTACTTAAACAAAGCCAGAATTAATGAGATAGAAGCCTTTAAAGAAACCATTGTTCAGCTCAATAAAATAACAACGCAGCATCAAGCACAAGTGGCACAATTGCAGCAATTAACCCAAGCACAGAACCAGCAGAAACAAATTCTTGAGTTATCTAAAACCAAACAAAAACAAACCTTAAAAGCACTTAATAGCAAACAGCTTAATGGCCAACAAAAATTAACTAAGCTTGAACAAGAGGAAGCTTCAATTGTTGCTTTACTTAAAAGAATGGCTGAAGCCGCTCGTGCCGCTGAAAACTTAGTCGGTTTAAGTAAACTAAAACGAAAACTCAATTGGCCTGTTCGCGGCAGAATACAGCATAGTTTTGGTACTAAAAAGCAAGGCTATTTAAAATGGAAAGGAGTTTTCTTATCTGCGCCAATTGGTCGCCAAGTAAAAACTGTTCATAGTGGTACCATTTTATTTTCAGATTGGCTTAAGGGTTACGGACTAGTTTCTGTGGTTGATCACGGTGACGGTTACATGAGTTTATATGGTCATAATCAAGCATTACTTAAATCAGTTGGTGATCGCGTAGAAGCCGGTGAGCCTATTGCATTAATAGGTCAAAGTGGTGGCCAAACTCAGTCAGGGCTTTACTTTGAAATTCGTCATGCTGGAAAAGCAATGAATCCAAAGCTTTGGTGCAAATAATACCAATCACTATTATTAGTAAAACATCGTCGATTTCATCGGTGTTAACTGTTACGCTAACTAAACACTTATCATAATAAAAAGACTGTCTGTGTCACGAATATTTTTTGCACTTTGCATTTTATTAATTTCACCTTTTATATCAGCAAAATCATTGCAAGTAGCCATTATTATTGATGACATTGGCTATCGAAAAAGTGATCTTCAAGCGTTATATTTGCCGGGAAATATTAGCTACGCAATTCTACCTCAAACGCCGTACGGTCGTGCTTTAGCGCTACAAGCCAAGGCGAAAAGTAATGACGTGATCCTCCACATTCCTATGGAAGCTCAAAACGGTAAAAAATTAGGCCCTGGTGCGCTCACCAGTCAAATGAATGAAGCAGGAATTCGACAACAATTATCAAAAGCTTTTGCAGAAGTCCCTTTCGCTTTAGGCATAAACAATCATATGGGTAGCAAACTCACTGAGCTATATAAACCTATGGCCTGGACGATGCAATTTCTAAAAGAACGGAATTTAATTTTTGTTGATAGTATGACCAGCAGCGCTAGCCAAGCCGAAAAAGTAGCAAAAAGTTTTGGCGTACCAAGTATGCATCGCCATATATTTCTTGATAATAAATTGGAGCATTCTTATATCAGTGCTCAATTTGCCAAATTAATTCGTGCTGCGAAGCAATATGAGACAGTGGTTGCTATCGCTCACCCGCATCCAGAAACAGTCAGCTCTCTACTCAAACTTTTACCGCAACTTGCTGAAAATAACATTGAATTAGTAGCAATATCTACGCTATTAGCCACTCAAAATGCAGAGCTGCCACAACAAATTAGTGCTGATGAATAGAGCTTCAAGCACTTAATACGTTGTCAGACATTTTTCATCGATTTTTAGATTTTAATCTTATGTTTCTTTAACAGTTGATGTAAATATTTCACAGGTATTGCGTAGGTAATGCCGCTAGGTTTACTGATAACCGTCTCTTTGCTCTGCTGCACAAACACTTTATTAATAATGCCTATCACTGCTCCTGTTTTAACATCATACATCGCACTACCGCTATTGCCAGGATATGCAGTTGCATCCAACTGATAGACTAAGTAAGGATCACGCAGCCGTTTTAACATTGCGATGCTAATTTGCCTTGAATCATCAAGCGGGATAATAGTTGGCGTTATTGCAGCAATCATGCCCTTATGTGTTACTGGATAAAGCCCTAGTACAGCACCAATCGGGAAACCGGTAAATGCAACATCACTGCCTTCAAGGCGAAAATCATTATTCGATAGCTGCATTGCTGGCAATGGCTGCCCATCGATTTTTAGAATCGCAATATCATGTTCTTTGTCATTGGCAATAAGAGACGCAATTCTCACTTTAGTTGCAGTACCTTTACCACTGAAGATCGCAAGTTTTTGCAATAAACTATCATCTAGTTCTTTATCAATCACATGATGATTAGTAACAATATAAGTGCCGTTCCCGATAACAAAACCACTGCCATAAAGCCTATTTTTAGGCTGCCCCGTAGGCGTGTAAACACCAATTCCGACTACCGACGGTTTAATCAATTTAACAGTTTCAACTAAATTACTATAAGCAGCGACACTATATGTTAGCTGCAGAAGTATAAATATTTGAATAATACGAATCATAAATGAACTCTTTTAACTAGTTTCAAAATTTACCTCAACTTAGCATACGTTAAGTTAGCGAATTTAACATTATGGCTCATAATTAAATCACATAAAATATTAAAGTATGTGAGGAGACTTGAGTGGCAGAAATAGTACCTATTTTAGCTGGTGGTGGCACTCGTCTACCCGCACATATTGGAGTTCTACAAGCACTAAAAGAACTACCAATTGATTTTTCTCATATTGTTGGTGTATCAGGGGGTAGTATTATTGCTAGCTTGTACGCTTCAGAACTATCATTAGAAGAAATAAAACATATTGCAATGAATACCAATTATAGCCAGTTCAGAGGCTTTTCATTGTTAGGGTTAATACGCAATGGTGGGTTAAGTTCCGGTGACATATTCGAGCAATGGATCGATCAACACTTAAATGGAAAAACCTTTGCAGATTTAAACTACAATTTACATATAGTTGCCACAGACGTGAAAACAGGGCGACCAGTAATTTTCAATAGGCAAAGAACACCAGGAATGAAAATATCTTTGGCGGTAAGGTTCTCAATGTCCATCCCACTCATCTTCAGCTTTAAAAGCTTTGGTAAGCATTTAATGGTGGACGGTAGTATCTTATCAGAAGACGCTTTGCATCGGGATTGGGCTATGGATGGTACGCCAGTGTTATGTTTTCGTTTGAGAGGGGAGTATGAATATGATGAACTAAAAACAAATGGGCTATTTCCCATCGTTAATTACGTTACATTACTCATTAGAACTTTTATGACGACAATATCACGTGAATACATAAATGACGCTTTTTGGCATAATACTATTATTATCAATACCGGATTAACTTCAGCTGTCGATTTTGCCATGAGCAAGGAAGAAAAAGCACGTTTATTTAATGTTGGTTATAGCACTGCAATGGAAATAATCCCAATTAAAACGAAACATAAAATTTAATAAAAGCAATTGATGATAATTGATTTTATTTTATCAATAACTAACCATATAATATGTATATAAACTCATATTTTAACTGTGTTTCTATTAGCAAACACCCCATTTCCTGTTATATTTTAATTACTATATATAAAACATTTTATCACCAGTCTTGGAGACGTGGATTGAACAATGAGTGACTATTCAATTGCCAAACATTTTGATCAGTATTTTCAAATTCAATTTGCCAATACAAAGGAACTGAGGCAAGAAGCATTTAAAATTCGCTATGGTGTATATAGCCATGAACTTGGCTGGGAGCCAGAAAATGCGCTGGAAATGGAAACTGATGAGTGTGATGACTATTCGTATCATTGCTTGTTAAAACACAGAAGAACTGGAATTTTTGCAGGTTGTGTTCGTTTAGTTATTCCTCCTTTTACTGAACCAAACTTACAACTTCCGTTTGAAAGAAGCTGTCTAGAATCAGCACGAACCGAAATAATAGATTCTACTCAGTTACCGAGAGGGAGTTTTGGCGAAATATCAAGACTAGCAGTTCTTTCTTCATTCAGACGCAGAGAAAAGGAAAATCGAAAACCCTTTATAATTAATGATATGGATCCAAATACCGTTTTCACTGAAGAGGAGCAGCGAAATTTTCCAAACATTGCTATCGGTTTATATTTAGCCTCAGTTTCACTGGCTGAAATATGTAACCACCAAGGGATGTTTGTGATGATGGAACCTAGACTTAACCGTTGTCTTTCTCGTATTGGCCTGAAATTTCAGCAAGTTGGAGATACCATGGATTATCACGGCAAAAGAGCCATGTTTCATTTAGCTAGAGAGGGCTTTAGTTCAAACCTTACTCCTGAATTAAAAGAGCTATACGATATAATTAATAAAGAATTATTAACTCAGCTGTTTCTCGTACCTTTTGCAAACTCAGCCGATAAGCTCTAAATAACACCCTGAGGTAAATATATGAACAGCTCTTTTGAATATGATTTAGCCTTTTCAAGAAATATAGGTTGGTTAACTGAAGATGAACAACAAATACTAAAAACTAAGCGCATTGCCATTGCGGGTATGGGTGGTGTCGGTGGCTTTCACTTAATAACATTAGTTCGCTTAGGGATAACAAAATTTCATTTATCTGATTTTGACCAATTTGCCTGTGAAAATACAAACAGACAAGCAGGGGCAAATGTTACAACATATAATAGAAATAAACTCGATACCATGGCTGAAATGGCCAAACAGATTAACCCTGAAATTGAATTAAAACTTTTCCCTGATGGCATTAATGACGACAATACCGCAGAGTTTTTAGAAGGGGTTGATTGTTACGTCGATTCTTTAGATTTTTTTGCTATTAAACCTAGGATCAAAGTATTTAAGCTTTGTGCCGAGAAACAAATACCAGCAACTACGGCTGCGCCAATAGGGTTTGGTACAGCATACCTAAACTTCTTACCTGGCAAAATGACATTTGAAGAGTACTTTGGATTAGACGGTTTTAGCGAACACGAACAGTACCTGAAATTCTTTATTGGTTTAACTCCAGCAGCACTTCAAAAGTCCTATTTAGTTGATTCAAGTAAACTGGACTTAGCGAATAAGAAGGGTCCTTCAACAATAGTTGGCTGCCAATTAGCGACGGGAGTAACCGCGGCACAAGTAGCCAAAATATTTTTAAATCGGGGCGATGTACTTAATGTACCTTGGGGGTTACATTTTGATGCTTATAAAAATCAATATGAGAAAACTTGGCGCCCTTGGGGGCATAAAAACCCGATACAACAATTAGCATTTGCTGTCGGAAAGAAAAAACTACTTAATCAAATGCAGCCACCTATGGCCAATAGCATAGAAAATGCAACACTTGCTGAAAAAGTTTTAGATTACGCTCGCTGGGCTCCCAGTGGCGATAATACGCAATGTTGGCGATTTGAGTTAACAAACGAGCTTTCTTTTATTGTTCATGCAAATGACACAAGAGAGCATGTAGTTTACGACCTTGATGGTCATTCAAGTCATTTGGCTCATGGAATTTTACTTGAGACAATTAACATTGCAGCCAGTAAGTTTGGATTAGCGGCTAATGTATCAACAGATGTTAGTAACGAAAGGGCCCTCAAGTTTGCTGTAGAGTTGGTTAAAGATGGAAAAACAAAAGAAAGCACACTGCTCCCATTTATTAAAACTCGCGCCGTACAGAGAAGAGCAATGGGTACACGGGCAATAAACGACTCTGAACGTAAAGAATTAGAAGACTGCTTACCTGAAGGACTATCAGTTCAATGGTTTGAAAGTTTTAATGATAAGCTTTCAATGGCTAAACTAAATTTTTGCAATGCTAAAACTCGTTTAACAATGAAAGAAGCCTATGCTGTACATAAAGAAATCATCGAGTGGAAAGTTCAGTTTAGTGAAACTAAAATACCAGAACAAGCGCTAGGTGTTGATTGGGGTACAGCTAGGTTGATGCAATGGATGTTCAAAAGCTGGAAAAGAATAGCATTTGCAAATAAATTTTTAGCTGGAACTTTCTTACCTAGAATTCAGTTGGACTTTATTCCAAGTCTAAAGAGTAGCGCTCATTTTGCTATTACTGCAAATAAAAAAGTAGAAAGCATCGAAGAGTATATTGAAGCAGGAAAAGCAATCCAACGGTTTTGGCTAACCACGACAAAATTAGGATTTGGTTTCCAACCAGAGCAAACACCTGTAATATTTTCAAAATATTTAAAGAATGATATAAGCTTTACTAATGATCAGACTGTAATTTCTAATGCCATCAAAGGTAAAGATATGTTTGAAGCATTACTAAATAACGCAGAAAACACCGTATTTTTGGGCCGAATTGGCCGTAGCGCCCCACCAAAATCACGCTCAATACGCCGACCTCTTTCAGAGCTTATGATTAAAAAACCTTAATTTACCAGAATGTATCATTTGTATAAGCTTACTGAGTAACAGCATTGCAACTTAGTAAGCTTTCAACCATCACACCATGTATTTCAAACAGTTATATTCATATTGCTGAAGGCTAAAGCCATTGTATAACAATGAGCTTTACATTACCTATACGCCTTCTCTAGATACACAATAAAACTAAATATACGTATAAACAGTGTAAAAAACACATAGTCACTTTTACTTATTTAATATTTATACACAAAAAAACCGAGTAACAATGTTACTCGGTTTTCATTCTAATTGGCGAAAACAATATAAATATTGTTAATTAATGTACTTTAAGCCGACACTGTTTACGCTAATTTTTCAGACGATTCGATTAAGATTTACGACGTGAACCAGCAAAGCCTAAAAGGCCTAAACCTAAAATAGCTAAAGATGTTGGCTCTGGTACGTTAATTGACATGTTGGCATCATGTTGAACAGTGAAATCTTGAGAGCCACCTACAGCGCCATACACCGCATTTAAACCATTAATATTTTGAACGGTTGCATCATAGTCAATTCGCACAGGATCTGCGATAGTTGATAGATCTTCGCCCCAGCTAGAGAAGAAATTACCTGCCGTAAAGCTACCAGTCATAAAAATATCACAAGCACTTTGTCCTGTAATTGAAACATCTCCTGTTCCACCATCAATTGCTGTATTTAGTAAACAACCACCACCATTCAATGTAAAGTTGGCAAGAGAAACTCTTGTTTCACGACCATTAGTACCACCTAGGCCATCTCCGTCTACACCGTTCATATCCCAATAAAGATAAAGCTCTGCACTAGGTAACGTTGTAAAATCTACAACAGTAGTTGTTGGTCCTGTTTGGCTAGCAAAACCTTGGACATTATAGTCAAAATATATAACCATATTCGATTCTAAAGCCGTACCATCAAAGTTAGTGCCTTGATATGGTAACCCTACATTATTAAGAGTTAAGCCAACTACACTAGTAGAACCAAATTCATTAAAAAAGTCTGGACCGAAAATAGTACCATCACTATTTGAATCTGTTTGTGTTACAGCAGCTTCTTCCGGCAAAAAATCAATTAAGTCAAAAGTTACATCAAAGCCATTATATTGCGCACCTTTAAAATCTATCTCGCTTGCATTCGCCGAAGTAGAAGCACCGGCGATTAAGGCCAATGCTATCAAAGTATTTTTAAATTTCATCATAATTTCCTTATATACATAATTAACAATATTTATCGAATCGAACTGAATATAGCACAAGCTATGCCAACACAAGAAAATCAAACAAAAACAATGAAGTGACCTACAGTGAAAAACAAGTGCCGTCTCTATTGTAAAATAAATCGACACCTTGACTAATTACTTACTCGGCAGCAAGTTTCTTTGCTCTTTCATAGTGTGCTTTAATTTCAGGGGAATTAGGTGCTAATTTATAAGCTTTGTTTAAATAGTCTAAGCCAACTTTAACTTCACCCAATTGCACTTTAATCCATCCAATAGTATCAAGTACCGCGGGAATGTTAGGTGCAATTTTAAAAGCCTTCTCAGCAAATTCGTTAGCAACCTTATAGTTATGTTGCTTTACCATATTCGACGCTAAATTATTCAGAGCTATTATATTATCAGGGCGATATTCTAATACCTTAAGATAATAATCATTAGATTTTTGGTACTCTTTAATTGAGGAGAAAAATTTTGCTAGTGTGAATAGACCTTTAAAAGACTTCTTACTCTTTTGAAACTCTCTTTCAAGCAGATCACCCGCCTGCTTTAATTGCGCTTTAGATTTTAATACTTCAGCAAGTAACTCTGCAGACTCCATAGATGGAGACACTTCATAATAATTAAATAGTAATTCTTCTGCTGTATCAAAATCACTTAGAGCTAATGCCAGCTCACCTTCTAAGCGCTTCAACAGGGGATTATCTATTTGTGCTTTTTTAAGCACCGAGAGGGTTTCATTTGCCTCAGATGTGAAACCAAGCTGTATTTGAAAGTTTAGTTTCAGCATCAATAACTGAGGATGTTCAACAAAAATTAATTCGGCAGATTTTACCGTATTGTATGCTTCTTCATGTCTATTTAATAAGTCTAGTATCGCAATTATTTTTAACCAACTTTCCGGTGCATTAGGCTCTAGCTCTTTCCATTGAGTAAAAGTATTCAAGGCATCATCAAATCTCCTTGCGTATAACTGGCTATTCCCTAACACTTTCCAACCAACAGAGTTTAATTTATTTTTTTCTGGGTTAAGTAATTCAATTGCCAATTCAGCTTTATTATCGTGCCGATGTATAATTGCTAGTGCTATTTTTGGAGCCAGTAAAGATGGATGAGCTTCTCTATGTTTTTGAATGAATAATTTTGCCTCTTTAAAATTGTTTTCTGCGCGTAATAAACTAATAATAATAACCATTGATTGAATATGATCAGGATCATTTTTTAGGATGTTTTTCGCTGTTTTAATTGCAACCTTATTATTGTTGCTTTTCATTGATGCTCTAATTAAGTTCATTTGAGCCCCCATATGATTAGGGTTTATTGCCAATGCACCTTTAAGTGCATCAATAGCTTTTTCAGTTTCATTTGCATGGAAATAAATGACTCCTTTTAAAGCTAAGCCGTCTTCAGGACTTGCTTTTTGCCACTCCTCTGCGGATGCTAGCGCTTGTGCTAAATCATTATTTTGCAAATGCGCTAAAGCGATAGTTAACCAAGCGCTATTTACTGTTTCATCATTTTTTATAGCGGCTTCCAGGGCAGCTATTCCCGAGATATCTGAAGACTGTAATTTCAACATTCCTTCTCGAAGTAAGTTAACGGTATTGTCATCATCAATAGAATTTGCTTTAGATAGCAACTGTTTCGCTTTAGTAATATCACCCGCTCTCGCTAGTTGCATTGCAGTCTCTGCGAAAAGGTTACCATCTAATTCAGAGAGCACATCAAATTGTTCCAAGCTTTGCAGAGCATCCTGTTCATAACCTAATTTAAGCTGCAAAAACGCAAATAATCTTCTCAGGTCACTGTCTTTAGATAAGTTGTCAGCATAAGTATTAAGGTGCTGATAAGCAACTTCATAACGTGCCAATTTATATGCGCTTACACCCGCAATTAAGCGAGTAAATTGGTAATCTAAACCACTATTTATTGCTTTCTCTGAAAATTCTATAGCTGTTAAGTAGTCTTTTTTCAAAAAAGCTACTTGAGCTTTTAGTTGTTTAGCTAAAGGAGCTCCTTTAAGAACTTTTAATATCTGATCAATCTTAGTTTCTGAAATTTCAAGATCGCCTGCACCAATTAAACTATTAATTTCGAGTAATTTTACATAATTCTCCTGAGGATGATTCTTGATATAACTCGCAAAAGCTTGGCTCGCCTTAGTAAAGTTTTTGAGCTCCATTTGGATATTACCTTGAAGTAATAACGCTTCAGTAACATGAGGAAATTCGGTAACTAAATTTTGTGTAACAACTAAACTTTCAGTATATTTTTCGTTTATATATTTCAAATAACCTTCAGCTAAAGCTCTATATGGTGCATTTGAATTCAATGACAGAGCTTGTTTTAGGTAATCAGTTGCTTTAGCTTTATCACTTTGGTTTATTGCTGTAATGCCCGCAAAAGTAAGTAAATGAATATACTGCTCTTCATTCAAATATCCAACTTCATCTACAAAATTATAAACATCTTCAAATTCATTCATTTTTGACATAACTTGAACTAATGATTCTGCAACTTTGTTTATTTCGATTCCTAACTCAACTGATTTTTTCAACTCCTTTTCCGCACTAATATAATTTCCAAGCTTTAAATAAGCTTTTCCTAGTAACATGCGAGCTTGTGTATCTTTAGGCGCCATTTTCACAGCATTTTTTAATTGGATAATCGCTTTGTTATAGTCTTTTTCTTCCAATAAAACCTGTCCATCTGCAATATAACTTTCAGCTGATTTATTTTCGCCACAGGCACTTAGAACAATAGCTATTGACAGAAAAACCACTAAATTCCATTTGTCAGTATTTTTCATAATGATCCTTTTTCAATTAAAGAGATAATAATAATTTATTCATTTTATATTTTTGAGCCGTCGTTAAGGGCTGTATACTAACAATTAACTTTTTTGCTGCATTTTTTCGACTATTTAAAATTAAGACTTCAATATAGTTTAGAGCAATATCTACATCTTTCCCTTGTGAAAGTTCAAACGCTTCTTTTGACTTCGCCAAAGCTGCGCTATTCTTACCTGTTTTAACTAAAACTTGAGCATATGTATCTGGCACATTTGGTACTAGTGGGGCTAATTCATAAGCCTTTTCCACGAAAGGTAATGCTTTGTCGAACTGACCGTCTTCCAAGTATAGCCATGATAAGTTATTTAATATGGTGACATTGTCAGGTTCATTAATAAGAATTTTCTCATAAGTCAGAGCAGCTTCTTTAGGTTGTTCTTTTATATAGAAATTGGCTAAGATGAATCTTACCCTGTCGTCGGCATCATTGTTTAATAGATGATTCTCTAACACGTCTATTGCGCCAGCTTCATCTTTAATTCTTTGGTATACGCCAGCAAGAAAAATAGCATTCTTTGCTGTCGGGTTAAGACGATAATTTTCCTTAAGTGAAGCCAAAGCCTGAGGGTATTTTTTTTCTAAGAAAAGTATTCGCCCTTCAATACCTAGGGAGAATTGTTTACCCCTAGTCTCAAAAACACCCTGATTATCAAGTTCCTGATAAAGAGCCTTCGCCTCTACGAGTTGCTGTTCATCAAGTAACAATAATACTTTCATTACTTTTAGCATCACACTTTCGCTATGGTGTTTAGCTAATACTTTGTTAACAAGAGTTAATGCCCTAGTTTTTTGTTGGGAATTGACATAAATATCAGCAAGTAAAACAATTGGTTCTACATGATAAGGGTTAGTTTTGTGCCATAATTCTAAAGTCGCCTTTTCCTGCAGCTTATTTTTTAAATAGCGCTGAGTCATAAGCCTTAATTGCCACATACGTTTCGGTGATTTAATACTAGTGGGGTACATATTAAGAATATTAAACGCTTCTTTATATTTTTTAGAGTCAATAAGTACTTCAGCGTATAAAATACCTGTATTCAAATTATCTTTGTTATTTTCAAATAATGTCTTAATTCTTTCAAAGCTAGCTAAAGACTCCTTGGCAGAATCTTTAGTTAAAAAATAATGAAGCTTTAATACCCTAATATTTTCAGGAAAATTAGCTAAGCTTATGGCTGATAAACGCTTAGCTTCAACAAAGTCTTTCTCTTGAACAGCAACATTTATCAACTTAATCAAAGCAAACAAGTTGTTAGGTTTAAGCGCTAAGCTTTGATTTAAGGCATCTTTTGCTTCATCGAGCTTACCTTTTTTCATATAAACGGCAGCGAGAATATTGTAACTGTCAGATTCTTTCGGGTGTGTTTCTTGCCATTTTTTTGAGATAGACAAAGCCTGTTCAAAATCACCACTTTCAATAGCACTATAAGCAAGTGCCAATTGTGCGCTTAACAATTCAGGGTCAAGCTCAATAGCATTTTTAATGTTTTGCATGCCAGATGGATCATTGAGCATAAGCTTTAATATGCCGCTGCGAACATTTTGCTCTGCACCTGCCTCAAGATTATTATTCAAGGCTTGTTTTGCTAAATTTTTGGCGTCGTCTAAGGCACCTAATTCAGCCAGTTGATAACTTAAGGTTGAGAGGAAGTTCACTTCTTCAGATGTTTCAACGTTAAAATCACTTAGTGTGTCGTTTATATCTTCAACAAATCCCAATTGAAGCTGGCTTATTGCAAGGATCTTTCTTGTAAAGTGATCTGCAGGCATTTTATTTGCGATAACATTCAAATGATAATGAGCACTCTCAAAATTATTTAAATAATAGGCGCTCGCACCAGCAATTAACTTTAACATTGGTAGGTTATAGTTTTCGTTAAGCGCTATCTCTGCATGTTCTTTTGCTAGTACGTAGTCCTTTTTTTCGAACCTTACTGCTGCTTTGATATAGTTTGCGAAAGGTTGTTTAGTAATATTTGCGAGGATTGCATCAGCATACTTTTCAGCTTCGTCATATTTTTCATCGCGTAATAAAGAATTGGCAATGAATAACTTTACAACACCTATTTGAGGTTGATATTTTTCATATTCCTTGTAGCTTTTCACCGCCTGCGAAAAATTATTTAAGGCAAAAGAAACATGCCCTTCTAACAAAAATGCGTCAATATTTGTTGGATCAGCCATTATTGCTTTTTCGGCTAACAGCAGTGCATCCTCACTTTTATTTTGTGTAAAGCTCAGGTATGCATTTGCAAGCATGGTATATGAATGAGAATCAGATAATGCGTTTAAATTTTTGATTGTTTCTTGAGATAATTGATTTTTTCCTGCATGTAATGCAGCGATGCTTTTAAAGGCTAAATATTTAACTTTACTGTCATTGTTTAAGCTATTTCCATATTTGAATAAGCCAAAAATATCGGCATAATTTTCCATTATAAAATATGCTCTTGTCAGTAATGGCACCGTTTGATTGCTATCGAATTTTAAAGAAAGCGCTCGTTCTAATTCTTTAACGGCAACTAAAGCATTACCTTGTGACAAATATAACTTGCCAAGTAAAAATCGAGCTTCTGCATTTTTACTATCTATTTTTAAAGCATTTTTTAATTCTATCTCACTTATTGTTAGCTCTTGGCTTTCAATTGCGGATTTCGCTTTCGCTATATGCTCTTGAGACGTTGTATTTTTACCACAAGAAAATAATGAAATTGCAATTCCTAAAGACATTACCAAGCGACTAACTTTCATATTCCCAATTCCCTTTCTTTTACATTACAGTATGTTAATTTATTGCTAACACTTTAATAAGAGCATTTGTTATGCTCTTTCCACTAAATTAAAATGACATAGCTAATTTAGTTTTCTTGGTAGAGTGACTTATTGTATTTATTACTGACAATCGGCTATTAGATTTAATCTAAAGACAAATCATTTAAACCTTGTTAACTTAATTATGACAAAAAATGTGTTAGAAAACTGTTTTGTATTATAACAATTTACAATAGTGTTAATTACTAGGTAAATTTTCTTTTTTTTTTAATATATTGTAATTAAAATAGCATGATAAAACTGAATAAACACGTTGAAATTTTAAACACCTTCTTTAAGGCACCTTTACTAGGTGTTCTGCTCATTTCATTCATAGTTGCACTACTAAACATCCCTGTTTTGGTTACTTTATGGCGACATAGCTTTGATGATGGTACTTATTCTCACGCTTATCTAATTCCAATTATTTCCGTGTACTTATTTTATATATTACACAAAGTCGAAAAATTAATTTTTAGAGATAAATTTTCCTTTCCTGCAACTATATTCTTTATTTTTAGCTGCTTGGCATTATTTATAACAAGCAACGCACAAATCAGCCTTGGTTATTGGTGTTCGCTTTTAGCGGTGCTTGTTTCCGGCATTAATATGCTTTACAGATTCAACGGATATATTATTTTTCCAAGTATATATCTCATTTTCATCATGCCAGTTTGGGGCGTTCTCACCATTCCACTTCAAAACTTATCTGTTAAAGCTGTTACCTTTTTAATGAGCTTTAGTAGTATTCCTACTTTTGTGGAAAAACAATACATAACAATACCTGCAGGCGTTTTTGAAATTGCCGGGGGCTGCAGTGGCTTACGATATATTATTGTTTCATTAGCTATAAGTTCACTCTTTATCTTTCTATATATCAACAATGTGAAAAAAGCTTTAGGTTTTTTAAGCGTCGCTATTTTGGGCGCATTAATCACTAATTGGGTAAGAATTACGCTATTAATATTAATTGGCGATTACACCAATATGGAAAGTAGTTTAATGGAAGATCACAATACTTTTGGTTGGTATTTATTTATTCCTTTTATGATTATTCTCTTCTGGTGGGGTAACAAAATTGCTAATTTTGACTTAAACACATCACAACCCAGTGCCGACACTTTACCTCGCGAAGCTCAAATTAAAAACGTTCCTAATACGCTATCTATGTCAGTGTTTGTTTTAATGCTTTGTTTATCATCAACAAGTTTCAACACATTGTTCGCGCCGGCGCTTAGCGATAGCAATTTAACAAGTGATAGTGCATTTGAAGTGAAACCGGACATTCACTTTTATTCTTTCGTTACTCAAAACATACAGTCAAAAAACAACTCAGTTCAGCTTACTTATGCTTTTAATGGTGATGAATTAGATGGTAAACCTACTTATTATGAAAATAACCTGGTTCCTATGGGCTGGCGTCTCTTGAGCAATGAGATAAGCCCTCAATGGCGGGTTATGGTGGTATCAAATAGACAAACAAAAGCGCTAGTGCTTACTCGCTATGAAATAGATGAAAAATTGCTAGTACAAAATAAAGAATTGAAATTAGCCAGGTTATTGAAAGGTGCAAAAAGTATTAACCAAACCAAGTTACATTGGAGTTTTACTCCTTGTAACAGCGACTGCTCGGAAGAAATAAATAATCTTTAGAGTAAAACATAGTTAAGCTAAGCACAGTTTACATAGTACTAATGTTTTTAACTCATTGTAAAAATATTATGGGTAGGTAGCTACTGTAGTCATAAGAATGAAGAACATTATCTATGACTACCATTAATAATCAGACAATAGCGTTTCTTTCAACCAAGGTAGATCACTGGTTGTTGAATAAACCCAACCAAAACGCCTTGGTGGTTTAATTGTCCAGTACTCATTAACTTGTTTCTTTTTTTGTTCTCGTTGCCATTTCAGATAACTTCCTTCACATTGCTCTAATAAAGCATTAAACAAAGTCTTCACAAGAAAGTTATCCTGATTGCTTACTTGCTTTATATAAGCAGATTTCCCTAATAAAGCAGCTACATCACAGGCATGCTGGGGGTTAGTCCATTGATTAAGCTCTTCTTGTTCAGTATTTTCGATTGAGACGATATATTTAGGAATAACAATGTTTTTAACTCGTTTATCACCATAGAAAATTCCATAATTTAAAACAAACTCACCAAAAACATCAATGAGTGCTGCTGCTCGTTTATCACCGGTTAGTTGATAAAATCGCCATAAGGCATCACCTAATAATGCCATCATCCAAGGTGAACATGCAGGTGAGTTGTCCCCCCAACCTTCATGTGCTTTAAAGCTATGCTGCGGACAGCCTCTTAACGGCCAACCATTAGCGGGACTAAACGTCATTTTAACTGTTGCATCAATAATATCATTTATGCGTTTCAATGCTCTTGGATCACCTGTTAGCTCCCAATAAGATACTGCAACATTTAACGCAGCCGCTTGATTACGTTCAGTCCAAAAACCTCGTCGCAAGTCGTAACTTTCATCCCAATCAAAAGAGCGCTCAAACATTCTCCTCAACGTATCTTTTGCTTCAAAATCACCACTTATTAAATAACGATACAGTAGTCCTTTTGGCATCAACATTTTAAGGTCAAACTGCTTTTTTAGAATAAACTGACCATTATCATCAATATTCTCTATATAAAAGTCTGCAAGTTCATTCGCCTTGGCTAACCACTCTTGTTCACCCGTCATAATAAATAACTGGTATATAGCTTGTGGGCGATCATATAACCACTGAGAGGATTTGTTTTTAGGGTAACCATTTTTAGTAAGTAATGACTGATTAGTAACATAGTGAGCATATTTTTTTTGTGGTTCAATATACCAACGAGCTTTAACATTTATAGGTTTGTGAAGAAGAATACTTTCAGCAAGCCAAGAAATAGAGGGATACACCACCACAGCATTTGAAGATACGGTTCTAAATGTTAAATCAGCTAGCTTTGAGTTTTTTTTGTCACTAGACGGTACTTCACCCCAAAAGAGGCTGAGTGTATCGGGAAGTTTTTCTTCACCATCAATCTCAATTGATAACAGTCGAATATACTTCTGGGCTGAAGGCTCTTCATTTTGGGTAATACTAGGCCAAGTATTAATGATCGAGAATTTTGCAGAAAGATCTTTATCTCTAGCTTTAATTAAAAAGCTGGCATTCAAATCAATACGGCTAGCGGGTATTGGCAACAATAAGGAGTATTTACCAAGTTTATCTTGATGAATATCACTGCTGACACTAAAAGATATTGTATTACCCTTGCAGTAACTCATTGATGCAAAAGTTAAGAAAAAGAATAGAAGGAAATTAATTCTCATAGTTTTCATCCACTAATTTTGATTTTTAATCGCGAGATAATGGGTCGATGATCTCCAGAAAAAGGGCTAACCACTTCGACATCCACTAGCTGAAAATCATTAGAATATAAAACATGGTCTATTGTAATGCCGTGCCAAAATGTATGCTTAGTCGCATTAAAACCGAGTCCTTTTACATCAAGAGCATTATTTAATGTAGAGAAATGAGTTTGATAAATATTCTCGTCGGTTGGCATATTAAAATCACCAATTATCAAAGTATGGCCTCTATTCTTTGCCCATAAGCTTAACAGTATAGCTTGAAGCTGCCTGTTGTTATCGGTTTCAGTAGCAAGTTTTACGTCAAAAGAACGGTGAATTGCCCCCATTAATACCGAACGAGGTGTTTCAAAGTGTACATTCGCTAGTGAGATAGATCCCGACTCAGTTTCAACTTGATAAAAAATAGCAAAATCCCCCCAACCACCAAAAGCTTTTCGACTTAGCACTTTCGTTTGTTCAAAAGGATGTTTACTAAAAAAGCATAGCCCTGATATGCATTCTTTAAACAGATAATCAGTAAACATTGTGGTGAAGTTTATGTTTCTAGCTTCTTGAAGCAAAATAAAATCTGGCTGAAGGTTCTCTGCAATAAAGTTAATTCCACTAGAAGAGCCTCCACCTCCGACATTAGCACTAACAATAGTAAGTTCTTGTTCATTATTAGCAGTGCTAAAGTAAGTACTGATGCTTGGAAGCTGAAAGCCTAGAAAGTTTAATGAGATGAAAAAGAGCAATACAGATGATAATAACTGTTTTTTAGAAAGTTGCGTCCAAAAAAATAACAAGAGAATAATACATGAAAGTAACCACCAACGGGGCCCAAATAGCAAAACGTATTTGGGAATAATGAATAATTCATGAGTAGGCCAATAAGGTAACAAAACAACTAAAACACACATGCTGCAGCAAAATATGAAATACCACTGACTGAAGCGATGTAGTGTTTTGTTAGTGTTAACTTTCATAAAGTTTAAGGTACTTATTAGCCGATGTTTCTATCGAAAAATTCGTAGCAACATAATTAAGAGCTTCGTGTCCCAATGGTTTCAATATAGTTTTATCATTCACTATGTTGGCAATAATTTTTGCTAATTGTTCTTCATCATCATAATCAAATAACCAGCCTGTTTGACTAGGCAGTACAAGTTTAGGGTTTCCTCCGACATCTGTTGCTATTACCGGTATTTGATTAGCCATGGCTTCAATAATAACCATCGATAACCCTTCCGTTTCAGAAGTCACAACTAATAAATCAAAGCTTGAGTAAATTAACTCACGATCATTCACCATACCGTGAAACTTAACGGCAGTGGTCGGCAAATATTCGTTGTCAAATGCCTTCAGTTGCTCAAAGCATTCACCATCACCGAAAAAATCGACACTGATATTACTCCGAGCATCTTCTGATAATAATGCTAAGGCTTTGAGTAAACCTATTTGATTTTTTAATGGGATCATTCTGCCGACAGAGCCAATACGTAATTTTTTTGAGGCGACAATTGTTGAGTTTATAGGACTTAATAAAACACCATTATCAATAACGGAACTTGCGATATTGTCCCATTGGTGAATACCTTGAAAAATATTTAAGCCTTCTTGTGAGACAAAAGTTACGGCACTAATATATTGCTTTATTTTCTGATGGAACTTTAACCAATGGCCTTTTGAATAAGGTGCTGCGCCGTGCCGAGTATAAATAACTTTAGCGTTTAAAAAAGGTAAAAAAAGTCGAATGTATTTTAAAGCGTGTGGAGAGTGGACATGAATAATATCAAATTTGAATAGAGCTAAAAAAACGAGACAAAATTTAACATATGAGGAAGCTGAATAAGTTATAACAGGAACATTGCTACTTTTACATGTAGAAACTAAAATATCTTTAGGGTTTCCTAATGAAATAATACTTGGCTCTATACCTAAGTTTTTTTGGGCAAGAGATAAGTCGATAACAAAACGCTCTGCACCACCTACATTTAAACTCGCAACAACATGGAGCACTTTCAGTTTATTATTTTTTTTGGGCATCGTGATATAATTTAAATAAATTCATAATATTATATCGAATGATAATTGAGTTTTAATTATTTAGATATATTGAATACTACATTTGTGCTAAGGATATATAAATGTCCGTTCCAATAAGAATTTTGGAAGTAGTTCAGAGCCTTAGAAAAGGAGGAAGAACTAAACGTTTTTCTGATACTGTTTCAGGGTTAAGAAATCAAAGTAACTATGTATTACCTTTGTGCCTTTCAAAACCTGATAAATGGGTTAACATTCCTGATCTACAAATAATACGCAAGCAACTGGGCATTAATTGGCTACTTATCTTTAAGATAAGAAGAGTTATAAGAGATAATAAAATCAATGTTATTCATGCTCACTGCGAGTTTAGTATGCTTTACGCAAGTATTGCAGGAACCATGTGTGACGTAAAAACAGTAGCGACCTTTCATCGCTCGGACTTATCGAAATATAAACCAAGTTTAGTCAATTCACTAATTCGATTTTTTGTTTCTCACTATATTGCTGTGTCTTACGATCGACTAACTTTACTGACTGATAATCTAAAACTGCCTACAAATAAATGTCATGTTGTACACGGCGGGACTATCATTGAAAACAAACCAACCTCAGACTCGATTGACAAAGTAAGAGCTGAATTGGAAATTCCTCAAAATCAATTACTGTTGCTCAGCATAGGTCATTTAGGAGCCATTAAAGGCCATCAAGATACACTAACAGCACTAGCTCACCTTAGCCAAGCAAGCCAAAACATACATTTATATATTGCGGGCGACGGCTCAAAGCGTGAAAAAAAGCAATTGATGCTTTTACTAGATAAATTACAAATTCAAAAAGATGTTACTTTTCTCGGACAAATTAATAACTCATCCCAATGGTTAGAAGCATGCGATATTTTCATCCAACCTTCCATAGAAGAAGCCTTTGGTCTAGTATTTGTTGAGGCTGGTGCAAAAGCAAAACCCGTAATAGCAACCTCTGTTGGCGGTATTAAAGAAATTATAATACCCAAAGTGACTGGGATATTAGTGCCTCCCGCTTCACCGGAAGCATTAAAGCACGCATTAATTCTTTTGATAAACTCAAGCACATTGCGAACACAATATGGCGACAATGGCTATCAGCGTATTACTGAAAATTTTTCACTTGCCGCCATGGTTAGAAAATATATAGAGATATTCAACATCATTGTAAAATAATAATACTTACACAAATACCTGCAGGGCACATGAAATGGAAGATGTTAAAGTAACAGTTGTTATAACACCACGTGACAGATATTCAGGTGTCATCGAGTGCATAGAAAACTTATATAAACAAACCCCTGAGCCCTTTTTACTGAAAGTCGTCAACCTAGCTTACCCTAAAGAAATAGAGCGCGAGCTAATTCAACTACTTGCCACGAAAGATAACGCAGAACTCATTGAAATGGGGTTAATAATCCCAATGGAAGCAATGCGTAATGTACGAGATAGTATTACTACTCCCTATGTGATGTTTTTAGATAATGACTCCAATGTTACGGAAGGTTGGCTTCCCCCATTACTGAGCATTGCAGAATCAGATGAAAAAATTGCCATAGTAAATCCTTTAACGTTAGAAAAAGCGGGAGTCGACATCGGCGCACCACTACGTAATCATATGTTTACCAATGAAATAACGTGCTTAGAAGTTGAAGGAACAGATTATCTTATCGAGGAAAAACACTACAGACGAGCATTGCCTGAGGAGATTCCCCAAGAAGTGGTTGCATCTGAAATGTTTGAACTACACGGTGTACTATTTAACACCAAAATTTTGCAAGAAATTGAGCTGCCTCAAATGGTGATCCGTGAGCATATCGACATTGCCATTCAACTTAAAAAACTAGGTTATAAAGTATTTTCTCAACCTAGCTCTATTGTTATTTTTGATAATTTAGGCACAAGAATGGAATTGGCCGACATGAAGTTCTTTTTCTTTCGTTGGGGCAAAACGCTAACCTGGCAATCTTCTCGATTATTTGAGCAACGTTGGGGTTATAATTTTTACTCTGAACAAGCAATGTACCACTGGGTATTTAGAAGAAAAGTATTCCTTTACTGCCGTTGGTTACATATTCCTATAAGCCTTGCAAACCAAGTTACTCGTATTTTTGCAAAAATAAAAACTCTGATTAAACCCGTTTGGGATCCTGTGCGTAACCCCTCAGAGAAAGCAGTTAACCTTTTTGAGAGTAAGAAGATTTAGCTTCTATCACTAACTTTAATGAGACAGATAAGTTTTATTATAGAGTACGACTTTGGCAGGTTTAAACCTGTCAAATTCGGACCAAATTATCATTTATGTAAAGTTCAATTAACTGAGTTATCTCTATATCTAAAAGTACGCATTTTAACTTAGAGGGTTAGTAGCAATAAATGGAAATTAAATGTTTGGCACCGTAAGAACGATATGGGCCCTAATGGTCGTTGTTGGGCATATATTCTGGGTTAATGACTTTGGTCGATTCGCTGTCTTTGGTTTTTATGTTTTAAGTGGTTTTTTAATGACATACGTCATGCAAAAAAACTATGGCTATGCACATACGTCAAAAATCAAATTTGCTTTGAATCGGTTTCTTCGCCTTTTCCCCACTTATTGGCTCGCTTGCACTATATCAATACTATTGATTCTAATTTTGGGCAGTTCAGAAGATGGTAAATATGCCATTATGACAATTCCTGATACCACACTATCAATACTAGCAAATGTCACGCTAATCTTTCCACATTGGATGCCAAACCAAGTAGAGCCAAGACTTTCACCAGCGACATGGGCTTTAACAGTCGAATTGTTTTTTTATACTGCTATCGCCTTGGGTGCGTCAAAAACCCTATATAGGACCTATGTTTGGATAGCACTGTCCGTATTGTTTATTTTATTCACATACATATTGGATTTATATTGGCATGCACGTTACTTTTCAATACCTGCAGGTTCATTACCCTTTTCACTTGGCGCATTAATATTCTTTCTGGTTAAGGAAAATAAAACTAAGCTCATACCAAAAGTACTAATTAGCTCTCCATTTTTCTTATTCTCTGCAATGTTTGCTATTGCCATATTTGTTTCTATTGCCATTACCAAAGGGTTACCCTTATGGGCGATGGAAGTTTTATTTTATTGCAGTATGTTTTTTAGTTTCTTCCTTGTGCTTTCCTTAGCAATGGGTAAACCATTTTTGTCATTTATTTCTACTGCTTTAGATAAGAAGTTCGGCGATTTCTCCTATCCCTTTTATCTTTTACATTATCAAGCAGCGGCAATTGCGAGCTATTTAATGTATGATCAAATATCTATTTTCAAAGGAAATACAACACTTTTTGCGATGCTAGCCACTTTTATTATTTTATTATTACTATCTTATGTAGCTATCAAGTGGGTAGATACCCCTGTAGAAAAGTTACGAAGAAGAATTAAAAATATTAAATCAGAAAAGTCTCAGAACACTAATCTTTCTTCTTCTGAGAATAAGTAATATGAGTAACATTAGCTGGCGTGAACTAACAGAAAAAACACAGTTACACGAAATAAAAGCACAGTGGGAAGAATTAAACCAAACTCAGAGTTTTAATAAAATATTTAACAGTAGCAGTTGGATATTTTCATGGCTTGATACATTTTGGCAAGAGCACTGGCAGCTGCAGGTGTTAACCGCATGGGATAACAATAAGTTAATTGCGATTGTGCCTTTGTATTTTCAACAAAAAAACGCTTTTTCTTTAAGGACCTTTTACCCTCTGGGTCAAGGTGAAGCGGAAACAGCAGAAATATCATCAGAGTATTTAGACATACTCATTCTAGACGAGCACCGAGACGAAATAGCACCTGAAGTTATCCAATGGCTAAAAGATCTACGAGCTGATCAATTAATCTGGCGAGCTTTATTAGCTGAAAGTACTGCTAGTAACTTATTTCAAGAACTCAACATCCGAAGCAAGATTAATACAGCTGCACGGTATTTTATTAAACAAAAGTCTTGGTCAACAGAGCAATTGTCAAAAAATATGCGTTCGCGGTACCGACGAGGTTTAAACCAAATAAAAAAATTGGATGCAAAAATCGGTTGGGTTGAAAAAGAGCATCACGATGAATATTGGCAAACTATGAAAGAATTTCATCAAGAAAGGTGGCGTAACAAGAATAAAAAAGGTGCCTTTTATAGTCATGATTTTAACCACTTTCATAATGAATTTCGCAAGCAATTACCTGAAAATATCGTAATGAGTGCAATATGGGTCAACGACATTCCCATTGCGATTCATTATTACTTTGCTGACACTTCAACACTTTATTTTTATCAGTCAGGATGGAATGAAAAAGAATACGCAAAGCTATCCCCTGGATTACTATTGCATTTATGGACCATTTCACATAATAAAGCCTCAGCTTATGACTTTATGATGGGGGCAAAACACGATAGTTATAAGGAAAATTTTCATACAGAGCAATCAAGCATGCATAATGTGCAAATAATATATCGCCCAATCAAGTTGAGCGTAATTGGCATACTAGCGAAAATAAAGTCTTTAAGATAATGACGGTACTATTGAGTAAACACATAAGGTCTCAATTAGTGATAACATTGCAAGTTATTCTATCGAATGGCATAAATATTTTTAAATTAAAGGGACTAATAAAGTAATGGCTCGGGAATTTCCAGGTAAAGATAATACAGATTCAGCACTCGCCTTTTTCTTTTTGTTTATCTATACCGCTTCCGTATTGATTAGACCCCACGAAATGTTTCTAACGAGTCTAGAATGGGTAACAATTAAGATATCAATTATTATAGCGTTTTTATCTGCCATTGTTGCTCAACGGCCATTGAAAATTCCGCCTCAGCATTGGATGCTTTTATTGCTAGTGCCATTAGTCATCATGTCTGGATTTTTAAATGGCTCAGGTATGATTGGCATTGAACAATCTGAGCGGCTATTTATTTCTGCATTGATCCCACTATTTTTATTTACGAATTGTATAACCACACTCAAAAGGCAACATCTACTCATGCTGATTTGTCTCGTTGCAGCTTTGTTAATGGTTCACAATGGCCATGTTCAACAAACTGCAATTCAGGGTATGGGCTGGGCATTAGACACCAACTCCGTTGGTTACATAAATTTAGGTGAACGAAGAATTACCTATTTAGGCTTTTTTAATGATCCAAATGATCTTGGTATGTTCTTAGTTATGAACATACCATTTGTTATTTATTTTTATAAAAAATCGGGTTTTTTAGGCAAAATATTAATGCTGTTGATACTTGCAGCATTGTATTACGGAATATATTTAACCGGCTCTCGCGGTACAATGCTAGGTGCAGGAGCCTTAATTGGTGTTTACTTGGTGGTAATGAATGCGGGGCCAAAGCTCTTCATTGCAATCATTGCCCTTGCGCCTATAGCCGCGACAGTTGTTGCTTCACTGCAAAGCAACATAGATGCGTCTGCAGATGGACGATTAGAAGCCTGGTATGCAGGAATACTAATGCTGCTATCAAACCCCATTTTTGGTATCGGTATGGGGCAATTTTTAGAAGAACACGGGTTAGTTGCCCATAACTCATATATTCACGTTGCCGGTGAATTAGGTGTTCCGGGTTACTCGCTATGGGGAGGTGCACTTATTTTTACCGTTTTGACCGGTTATTTAATTATCCGAACACAAATACAAAACAGTAAACTAGATGAGAATGATAAAGAAGAGCAGTCACCTCAAGAAAAAGATGAACTTTTTCTCAATAAAACACTATTCTTCTCTCTAATGGGCTTTATGATTACAGGCTTTTTTATCAGCAGAATGTTTACCTTACTGCTATTTATTTTTATGGGAATGACAATCGCGTCACATCTTAGATTAATAAAAATCAACCCAAAATACTCAGAACACTTTACAAACCAGTTAGCAATGAAATCGATGCTATATTGCTGGTCGATTATCGTTGCTGTTTATATAGCGTTAAAATTGGGTCTTTAATATCTCATGTTTAAAATGCAAACAATACAATTAAATGAGGTTATTAGTCACAAGGACAATAACTTTAACTTGATTCGGATGGTGGCAGCAATTGCGGTAATAATCAGTCATAGTTTTGCTTTGGCTATCGGCGAAAGAGGTACAGATCCACTTTATAGTTTATTAGGAATGAGTTTAGGCGAAATAGCCGTTAATTTATTTTTCATCACCAGCGGGTTACTGGTAACTCAAAGCCTATGCTTAAGAAATAATCTACGCCAGTTTATAATTGCCAGAGCCTTACGCATTTATCCTGCTCTAATTGTTTCTGTCGTATTTTGCATTCTGTTAGGTGGAATTCTAACTACTTTTAATTTTAGTGACTACTTCTCAAGTAACGAGCTAATTAAATTTATACTCTACAATAGCACCATTATAATTACAGACTATCAGACTTTACCGGGTGTCTTTGCAACAGCACCATATGATCCCAGTATAAATGGTTCCTTATGGACGTTGCCTTGGGAATTGAGGATGTATTTAGTTCTTCTTGGTGCGGGGCTGGTAAAGTTAATATCACAATATTTAAAGATTAAAGTAAATATTTTTACAATCGTAATCATAGCTATCGCGTGCACAAGTACCTATTATCACTTTCAATATCATTTTAGCCAAGAAATACATTGGTTTTACAGTAAGGCTGCCCGATTCTTATCTGCTTTTTTTCTTGGCGCCAGCATATATATATTCAAAGATTACATTCGCTTAAGTTCCAAACTATTTATTAGCTTTTGCATTTTAATTGTTATTGCTTACATGATCAGTAAACTTGCTTTTTTTGCAGTATTCACCCTACTAAGTCCGTACATTATTTTATATGTAGCTTATATACCTAAAGGGAGAATATTGAATTATAACAAGCTAGGAGACTACTCGTATGGCACCTACATTTACGCGTGGCCAATCCAACAAACGTTAGCAGTCACTTTTATTGGAATTACACCTATAATCATGATGCTGCTAACATTCATATTAACCTTACTAATTGCAGCTCTGTCTTGGCATTATGTTGAAAAGCCAAGCATGAAGCTAAAGCGACATTTTATTTAGTGAGCAAGCCAGATGATATATTGAAACTTGCTAAGTATGTATCAGTTAAGTGCTGACCAAGCGCTATTAACTCTTCTTTCGGCGTTGCCATAGCAACATTTACCGATTTAGCTAATTGCTCAGGCTCGACACCTCGAGGCATATGCTCAAGATCCCATGTTTTCATATAATTTACTTGTTTACGCAATTTAGGTAATAGCCCAACGCGCGGCACAGCAAATGACATTGACGTAATCAAACCATGCAAACTTGTTCCGCAATAGCATGATGAATTTCGAATGATATTCATTAAATCAAATATATTACCTGTCAAATAGCGATCGAATACGACATCCTCATCCAAGAAAGATACTACTTTATTGATACCGGCAGTATCATTGTGTCCAGCAGCATTGCCAATTGCAATAAACACAATAGGTAGGCCAGTTTCTTTAAATAGATGACTAAGTTGTTCAGCAAATGCTTGTTCTTTATCGCGAACATGTGCTTGTGATATTTGAAATACTAAGTAACCTTGACTAAACCTTTTAATCATCGCCAAAGTTGATTCTTCTGATTTTTTAGACAACTCTTCTACAGAAATATAACGCGACATAACTGTTGCAGAATCAGGAGCTAACTGCGGATTTTTATAACCTATGCGCACTAACTGCTCTTGTGAAAAGGTATCACGAACAGACACAAAATCAGCTTCATTCATGATGGCAGCTAACGAAGTCATGTCTTCATCTTTATTTACACGAGAAACGCCAGTAGCCCCTACTGAGTTATAAATCACCTTACGACTACTACCAGCATCCTCTCGGTTCAAATTAAAGGGTAAAGCTGATGTTAACCCTGCCATACGTGAAACAATATAATCAGTAATTTTAGGAAAGTAATAACAACCTATACGCTCGTATAACGGAAAAATAGCAGTAGGTAATAAATATCCATAGGCCGATTGCCAATCACACGCAACAACATCTCCTCCGGCTAATATTATCGATGCATTAGGTTTACTATTCTTTAACGCTTTCTTTATAGCTATAGTTTTAGGTGCTCCAAAAGCGGAAAGATCACTATCAATCAATCCTGCAACTACTATTTTCTTATCTGGAAAATGTTCAGAATAGATCCGTTGCATTATCAATGGAAACAGTAAATCACCATAGTTATGCCTATCAAAAGCACCGTACAAAATAATATCGTTCACGTAATGTCCTTAATTTTTTTTAGTTATTAGCGCTTTAATTTCTAATATAGCAGCCTTATCCATCGTAAATAACACCAACAAAAATACCATCCCCCCTAATAAAATCTGTGCTAGAAGATTTACTACCGATACCTCTATAAACACTTGTTTCGCTAAAATAACAGCAACTAACATAAGTGCACCAGCAATACATGGGGCTACAAATAAACGGGCAACTTTGCTCAATGGTATATTGAATAGCAAACTATTACGTTTAACAACCCATAAAAAAGCGACAGGGAAACCACCCGCCCAGGCAAAAGCTAAACCTATAGCACCGTATTTAATACCGAGGAAAATAGCAATAGACATGATAACCATCATGATCCAAATGTTAATGATCATATGCTTAACTTTACGTTGGCTTTTTAATGCAGGATTGAATAATTCTTCACAAAATCTTAATGGCATAACCATCAAAATAATCATAGTTGGCACTACTGCTTCTAACCATTTTTCACCCAGAATAATAGGAATTATTAAATCAACAGTTGACGCTAAGCCCCAAAAAACAGGAATAGTAACGAGTAAACTTAGTTTTTGTGCTTTAAGAATATAATTATTTATTTTCTGAGGCTGGTCTTGGATTTTCGAAAACGCAGGAAAAGCAACTTGCTTTAATAAAGGTAATATTTTTTTCTGTGGCATCAGCGCAAACTGCAAACCAACGGCAAACAATCCGATCTCAACAGCAGACATATAACGCCCAGCGATAGCAACATCCATATGTAAAAATATATAGGCAATAATAGCGTGGCCCGTAAGTAAGCCACCAAATTTCATCATGGTGCTAATTTCAGAAAAGCGAAAACTCGGTAGGAATGTAATAGGTCTAATGGCAAGAGTTAACACTGTACGTATGCTTATAGAAACAATCTCACCAATAATTAATGCCCAAAACCCGTAACCAAACCAAGCCATAACCAAAGTAGTAATAGCTGCGGTAATATTTGCAATAGCAGCAATAATAGAAACTTTCTTAAATTCCATTTCCTTGGCTAATAACGCTGCCGGAATAATTTCTAGCGCTATAATCAAAAAGCACCAAGCATTCACCTTTAAAATACTAGCAACCAGTTCTGATTGATAATAAATACCAATGTAGTCCGCAATAAGCAGCTGCAGCGCAAACAACGCACCATGGACAATAAGAATCATGCCAAAGGTTTGTTTTAGGGTCTGTCGATTTAAGTCTCTATTTTGAATAAGTGCAGGAGTAAATAGAGCGCCAACAAGTAGTGTTAAAAAGCTAAAGAAAACATCTGCCATGGCTACAACACCATAGTCTTCTGGTACCAATAAACGAATCACCCAAAAGGTCATGACCCATCGTATAATTTGTGTTGCTACTTTCCCTAATGCCACCCATTTTAAGGAGTGAATGACTTGATGTTTAAAGTCTGTGTTTTCGCTCATGATGTGTGTAACCGATAATTTAAGCTGATGCTTTTGTGGAAAGGCTTCGTTTAATTTTTTGTAATGCTTGCCATATAAAGTTAGGCGTATACTTAAAAATTAGCCCTTTAACATAGCAAAGTAAGTTAGGCTGGGTCTTATGAGCACGAATAAAGGTATCGCCGGCTAAATCATACAAACCGGAAAATATATAAGAATAAGCATAACGAATATGTAGTTGTTGTTTTATCAACGGCCAATTACTATTTTCATAATCAGTTGTCGCAAGTTGTTCTATTTTTTCTAAACAGACAATTTCCGCTTCATGCATTTTCTCATCATTTAACGAGTAGTTATCACCATGAAAAACATGAACAGCTAAATGCTCAGCAACAAAGTCAAATTCGCACACCATGGCTAATTTCAACCATAAGTGCCAATCATCTACTCCCATTAGGGCTCTGTCATCATCAAAACCATCAACCTGACTAAGATATTTTTTACGGGCAACAGCGGTACAACAGGTCAGCATGTTCAATTGCACTAAATGCTCAAAAACATGACCTTTTTGCTTACCTTCAAAACTTGGTTTAGATTGCTTCTCATACAACACATAATCAGCAATTGCCCCGCAATAAACTAAGCCTACATTGTCATTATCAAACAAAGGAATTTGCTTACTCAGTTTAGTTGGCAACCATAGATCGTCCTGATCACAAAAAGCAATGAAATCTCCTTGTGATTTCTTAATGCCGAAATTACGTGCATAAGCGACGCCGCCATTAGTGTTAAAAAAAGGTTTTATACGAAGATCTAACTTGGCAAGCTTAGTAATGAGTTGTTTTGAATCATCTTTAGAGCCGTCGTCAACCAAGATAAGCTCAATATTCTGATAATCTTGAGCCAATATCGATTCAACTGTTTTTTCTAGATATTCTGCCCCGTTGTATACTGGAACCACTACAGATACTAAGGTTTGTGACATATAACTTCCTTTATTTAATACGTGAGGGGAATTTCTTGGCTACAATTAGCGGTTTAAAACTTAGATTAATAAACATAGTTGATTGATATTTTATTAAAATAAGAACTTTTGATCTTGTAGATCAAATTAAAGCTTCAACCTTAAAACCCTGTAATAATGTTACTATAAAAATGTTACTTTAATATAATTAATTTGTTAAATTCAATTGATTAACACTGCTAAAAATAATAAGAAGGTTTTTGCTCATGTATAGCAACATTTTTCATCGTTTTTTAATGCCAACATATGAGCTAATAAAAGGTAAAAACCTTGTTGAACATATAAAGAGCTATCAGCAACATTTACATTGGACTCCTGAGCAGTTAGAGCAACACCAATGGCAGGAACTTCAAAAACTCCTTACACATGCTTATCAACATACGAGCTTTTACCCTAAACATTGGCAAAATGCAGGTGTAAATTCTATCAATGACATTTCATCCATGTCAGATTTTGCCAAACTGCCATTAATATCAAAAAATGATATTAACCAGCACTATGCCGAAATTGTTGCTAACAACAGTGTAAATAACATCAAAAAAGCAACTGGTGGCTCAACAGGGCAACCCTTTCGTTTTGAATTGGATATTGACAGCAATACTCGTCGAGAAGCCATTATGTGGCGTGGGTATGGCTGGTTGGGTGCAGGTTTAGGGCAAAAAACGTTATATTTATGGGGTGCCGATATTGGCCAGCCAAGTAAATTAAAAGCATTAAAAACTAATTTGTATCATCAGTTTTACAATCGAAAAATGCTCAACTCATTTGCCATGAATAGCAGTAATATGAGCAACTATATTACTGAAATAAACAATTATAAGCCTAAAGCACTGGTTTCTTATGTAAATCCTTTATATGAACTAGCACGCTATATTATTGCAAAGAAGCTTACTGTTTTTTCACCAAAAACAATTCTTACCGGCGCAGAGCCGTTGCACGACTTTCAAAGAGACGTCATCGAAAAGGCTTTTAATTGCAAAGTTTATAACACTTTCGGTTGTCGAGAATTTATGTTGATGTCTGCCGAATGCCAGGAGAATAAGCAGCTTCATATTAATAGCGATCATTTAGTCGTTGAAACCGTTAATGATGATGGCCAAACAATTACTGGCGAGTCAGGTGATTTAGTTGTTACTGACTTATACAACTATGGCATGCCACTCATCCGTTATGTTAATGGCGATCGCGCAACGTTAATCGATGATCCCTGTGGCTGTAACAACCCATTGCCAATTATGAGCAGTATTGATGGCCGTAAACTTGATATTATTAAAACCGCTTCAGGCAAAAAAATTCCTGGGGAATTATTCCCTCATTTATTCAAAGAGTTTATCGGTATAGATAAATTCCAAATAAAACAAAGTGATATATCATCTTTGCAAATATCGCTAATTATCAATAAGCAATTTACCGAACAAGATAAAATCAAGATTGTCGACGAAATCAATAAGTACGCTAACAACGAATTACAGTTAGTTTTTAATGTCGTAGATGATATTCCATTAACCGTCAGTGGTAAGCATAGGGTTACTATTTGTGAAGTCTGATCAAAGTAAACCGTCAATTGTTATAATAACCAATCTCTACCCATTACCTTGGGAGCCAAATAGAGCCACGTTTAATCGTCAGCAATTTGCACAGCTTGATGATACCTTTGAAAAAAGTGTGCTAGTACCAGTCGCTTTTCCCGAATGGTTTTCACATAGAAAAGAAATAAAGCAAAGTGCAAATTTACGCTATGTACCTTACTTCTATTTACCTAAATTCGGCCGGCGTTTCTATAGTGCCATGATGTTTATATCCATCATGCTACATTCTGGTTGGTGGCTATTTAGCAAAAAGCCTAAAACGTTATTGGCAAGCTGGGCTTTTCCAGAAGCTGTTGCAACAAGCTGGATAAGCAAACTACTTAACTGCCCATTTTTTTTCAAAGTGCACGGCAGCGATATTAACCTACATGGAAAAATTCCCGCTCGTGCGAAACAAATAGTCAATGCCAGCAAAAAGGCTATAGGCATTTTATCCGTTTCTCAGGCTCTTGCAGATGAAATGATCAGCATAGGAGTAAATAAAGAGAAGATTCATGTAATTTATAATGGGGTTGATCACCAAAAATTTCACGTTAATCATACAAAGTCAGACAAAACTATTAGCGACTATATTTTATATGTTGGCAATTTAAAAAAAGAAAAAGGTGTTACGGAATTGTTAAAAGGCTTTGCCGCAATTCATGAAAAACACCCCTCCCTTAAATTACTATATGCCGGACCAGGAAATATGAGTTCACAAATACGTAACCAAGCTGAATCTATGGCGCTTAGTGATAAAGTTAACCTGCTTGGTAGTGTTAACCATGACCAATTACCAGAACTTATTAGCCAAGCGCGAGTGTTAGCATTGCCCAGTTATAACGAAGGCGTTCCCAATGTAGTACTTGAAGCCATGGCTTGCGGCACCCCCGTATTAGTAAGCGACGTTGGTGGTATTCCGGAGGTTGTTGATGAGCATGTTTGTGGAAAAATCATTCCTTCAAAATGTGATATGGCTGTAGCAGAAGGGCTTGATGCCATTTTATCAACACAGTGGGACAAAGAAAAAATAAAACAACATAGCCAACAGTTTTCTTGGCAAAACAACAAACATCAGTTACTTCAAATGTTAATGAATATTAACATTCAAGGGTATGATTCTTAATCGTTACTGTTACAATATGGTTTTGTGAATAATGGAATTATCATTTAATGCTCCGTAAATTAAAATATCTGCTCAGGTCATTTATATTGCCCGACCAATTATTTTTATTGAGCAAAACTAAAAATGAAAAAACACTTTATCTCACTTTTGATGATGGGCCTGTACCGGGCGTAATCGAACGTTTATTAGATTTACTCGACAAATACCAAATTAAAGTGACATTTTTTATTATTGGCAGTCGGGCAGAAAAAAATCCGCATTTACTCGCTGAGATAGACAAACGAGCTCACACTATTGCGAACCATACCTATAGTCATCCAGAGTTTCATAAAATTTCTCATGCGGAAAAATTAGTAGAAATCAATAAAACTAGTCGAATTATCGAGCAAATTTCTGGTGAATCTTGCACTTTGTTTAGAGCACCTCAAGGACGCTGGGACCTAAAATTATTGTTTAGCATCTGGCAAAAAAAAATAACCGCAGTGCATTGGAGCCGAGACTCAATGGACTTTTTAAAAGAGCCTGCCAATAAAATTGCTGAACGTTTTATCAAGCAGCCCGTAGCATCCGGGGATATTATTTTATTCCATGATGATCACGAACGTTGTATTGACGCACTTGAAATATTAATCCCTCAATGGCTTGAGCAAGGCTATTGTTTTAACGCATTAGAGGCAAAGTAGTAGTGAATATATTATTTCATCATAGAACCCGAGGCAGAGGTGCTGAAGGCGTACATATTCGCGGTGTTGTTAAGGGATTAACAGAACTAGGCAATACCGTTAGTATTTTATCTATTCCCGGTGCAGAGCCAGAATCGGAAGAACAAGTTACGCCAGCACAAAATCAACCAACAAAAAAAAGTGGTTTTTCCTTTCTTTCAGACATCACAAAGCATGTGCCAGAATTTGTTTTTGAAATGTTTGAGCTCGCCTATAATTTATTAGCCGTATTTAGACTTAAAAAGTCGGTAAAAAGCAATAATATCAACTTAATTTATGAACGTTACTCATTGTTTATGTTTATTAGTGTTTGGTGGGCGAAACGTAATAATATTGACATTATTTTAGAGATCAATGACTCGTGCCAAGTTCATCGTGTTAGGGCATTAACCTTTAAACGTTTAGCGGGGAAAATTGAAGGCTGGATATTTAAAAATGCCACTGGTTTGGTATTTATTTCAAGCCGATTTAAAGAAGTTGCCCAACAGGCTTATGGTGAAATAGCGCCTTGTGTCGTTTCTCCTAATGCGGCAGATTTAGATAAATTTATTATCGATCCTCAAGCAGGTATAACACTTAGAAAGAAATTGGGTATTAATGATAAATTAGTACTGGGTTACGTTGGCGCATTTGTTCATTGGCATGGAATTGACTGGTTTGTTGATCTAATTTGCCAACATTTACCTGACAATCCAAACTTAGTACTGTTATTAGTAGGCGATGGTGTTGCCTTTGAAGCAATAAAAACCCGAGTAACCGAAGCTGGCGTAAATTCACAAGTGATATTGACCGGCAAAGTTGAGCATAAGGAAGTTGCTAATTATTTATCTGCAATGGATTTTGGCATATTGCCAGACTCAAATGATTACGGCTCGCCAATGAAGTTGTTTGAGTTTATGGCGATGGGCAAAGGCATGCTCGCCCCTGACTTTTCTCCAATAGCAGAAGTAGTTATTGACGGTGAAACAAGTTGGCTGTTCCCGGCTGGCGATCGTAATGCCTGCATTGAAAAAACTCTTGATATTGCGAATAAGTTAACCGAGCACAAACAGGTGGGTTTAAATGCTCGCGCCTATATTGAAAGAGAACGTCAATGGCGACATAACGCCCAACAGTTATTATCTTTAGTTAAGCAAGATGTAAATTCAAATGGATAATTTAAAAGCGGATTTGAAGCGTAAACAGCAAATTTTTGCCGAAGATGGTGCACAAGTTAGCATGCTCAGAATATGGATGGCAGACGGCACCAGTGCAAATGTCCTGTATCGATGTATGCGTTGGTGTGCCAAGCATCGACTTGGTTTACTCGCTTATTTCTTTCAATGGTTTAATAAATATTTAAATGGTTGCGTCATTGGTAGTGGCGCTGACTTTGCACCAGGATTCGTCATTATGCACCCGGTTGGTATTGTTATTAACTCTAAAGTCACCGGTGGTCATAATATTACCTTAGAAAGTGGTGTTGTTATCGGTGATGAAAAAGGTAAATCTCCAGTACTGGCAAATAATATTTTTGTTGGCGCGGGAGCAAAAATTATTGGCGCATTAACGGTTGCCGATCATGTAAAAATCGGTGCTAATGCCGTTCTAACAAAAAATGCGGATGAAGGTGCGACTATGTTGGGTATTCCAGCCAAAGCTTATAAAAAAAATAATGATGAGGCGAGTAACTAATGGAGCTTTTGTTTTGGGCTAGTGTTGCCGTCATTATTTATAGTTATTTTCTTTACCCTTTAATCTTATTTATTTTTAGTGGTATCAAACAAGCGATCAGTGATACCAAATATTTATGGCGCAGGCGTCAACGTCGAACGATAAATATTAAAGACTACCCTGCAGTTACGATCATTATTGCAGCATACAACGAAGAGTCTTGCATCAAAGCCAGAGTAGAGAACCTGTTAGCGCTAGATTATCCTCAAGATAAGATAACTTTTTTGATTGGCTCAGATGGTAGCCGTGATCAAACGGCCGAAATACTGTCACAATTTAATGCAGATAATCTTCAGGTGCATATTTTTACGGAAAACCGTGGAAAAATGAGTGTATTAAATGACTTGGTAGGAAAAACTCAGGATGAACTGATTATATTTTCTGATGCCAACACACATTTTCAAGCTGATACCATTCAACAACTAACACGTCACTTCAACAATGATAAAATCGGTGCCGTATGTGGTGAACTTCACTTAGTTGACGGTGATACTGGTGATAACAAAGACAATGTTTATTGGCGTTACGAGCAAGTACTTAAGTTTCATGAATCGAGACTGAATGCCCTACAAGGCGCTAACGGTGCAATATATGCCATCAGAAAGTCACTTTTTATTCCATTACCCGCAAATACCATAGTCGATGATTTTCAAATCGCTATGAATGTTGCCAAGCAAGGTTTTCGCCTAGTCTACGATCCAGAAGCTATGGCTATTGAGGAAATAGCACCCAATCTTGCCGAAGAAGAAGGTCGACGAGTACGAATTGGCTTAGGTAACTATCAAGCTTTCTTTAAAATGCCTTGGGCTTTGAACCCTTTATTAGGCTGGCGTTTTGTCGCCTATATTAGTCATAAAGTTTGCCGCTGGTTTGTACCGCACTTCATGCTAATTGCCTTAATTGCAAATGTGAGCTTACTAGATAGTGGCTTTTATCAATTGGCACTTGCTGGACAGTTTATCTTTTATTGCATAGCCTTTTATGGCATAAAACAACAATCCAAAGGCAAAAAAACAACAACGCTAATTGCCCTTTTAGCTTTTTTTGTGGCAATGAACCTAGCGTTAATGCGTGGATTTATTAAATATTTTAGTTCCAATATACAAGGAACTTGGCAGAGGACAACCCGCTAGTGATCATTTTATTTTTATTTTTTATCGCTCTATATCTATTTTTCTTAATTTTAAAAAAGAAAAATATGCAGGAATGGCTACCCGAATATATTAAGCAGCGAATCAATAAAGCTGATAAAAATTCAATCGGCACTAAACATGTTATTTTCTCTTTTGTTGATCATTATGAGCCACAGTGGGGCAAGCCTGACAGTATAGAGATTGAACGTAGCCGAGTAGACAGATGGTGTGCCGATTACCCAGCAATGGCAAAGAAGCATGTCGATGCTAATGGTATACATCCACAACATACCTTCTTTTATCCTGAAGAAGAATATCGCGTTGAGCATTTAGATAAAATTGCTAAATTATGCCGTGATGGCTTCGGTGAAATTGAAGTCCACTTACACCATGATGACGACACATCTGAAAATTTAAGAGCATCTATTACAAAATTTTGTCATGTTTTACATAATGATCATGGCGCTTTATCTCACCATCCTGAAACTGGCCAACTAATGTATGGCTTTATTCACGGTAATTGGACATTAGATAATTCAGGGCATGATGGGAAACTTTGTGGGGTGAATGACGAACTTATTGTCTTAAGAGAAACAGGCTGTTACGCCGACTTTACCTATCCTTCAGCGCCTCATGGCACTCAGCCAAAAACCATTAACAGTATTTATTATGCTAAAGATGACCCACTCAAACCAAAATCACACAATACTGGCGTTGAGGTCACTGTTGGCGGCGACACTTGGGGTGACTTAATGATGGTCAATGGTCCTTTGATGTTAAATTGGAAAAAATTAAAAAAAGGCATATTTCCACAAATTGAAAATTCTGATGTGAGAAAAGGCATGGAGCCGACCAAAGATCGCGTAGATTTATGGGTAGAGGCTAATGTTCATGTTAAAGGTAAGCCCGATTGGATATTTATTAAAGTGCATACACACGGCACACAAGAAAGAGATATGGACGTTCTACTAGGAAAGCCTGTTGATGACATGTTTTCTTATCTAGAAGCCAAATACAATGACGGTGAACGTCATCAATTACATTATGTTAATAGCAGGGAAATGTATAATATGATCAAAGCAGCGGAAGCAAATGAATCTGGCAGTCCCCATCAATTCCGCGATTATATTTTACCTAAACCAAACTTTATTGCGAAATAGCTTATGCTACTCAGTAAAGTGAAAACAAGGATTATGCGTCATCTCGGTATGACACATAGATTGTGGAACTATCGAAAAAATGGGGTTTACTGTTTTAATTTCCATCGCATAGGTGATGCTGAAGTTTGTAAGTATGATCCTAACGTTTTTTCTTGCACCCCCGATGACTTAGAAAAACATCTGCAATTTATTAAAAGTAACTTTGAAATAATAAATCAAAGTCGATTTATCGACATCATCAATGATGGACAACAGCCTAACCAAAAACTCGCCTACATCACATTCGATGATGGCTATATTGACAATTATGAGCTAGCATTCCCTATCTTGACCGCAATGAACATTCCTGCGACCTTCTTTGTCGCCACAGGGTTGATAGAATCTCAAACAATACCTTGGTGGGATGAAATTGCTTGGCATATTAAACATTGCCCTTTAGACGAAATTAGATTGCCTTCATGGAGAGAATCAATTTCATTGCCTGAAGTAAATAGAAGTAACTCAATTCGAAATGTACTAAGCCAATTTAAATCAGCATCGGCATCTATTGAAGATCAATTAATAGAGTTACGCAGTATTACCGGCTTGACACTAGATAATTACGAAAATGAATTTATGACATGGCAGCACTTAATTGAAATGGAGTCTGCCGGCATGACCATAGGAGCTCACTCTCATTCCCATCGGATTTTCTCTAGTTTGAATGCGGTAGAGCTGTCACACGAGTTATCTTATGCAAAGAAATTACTAGAAGAGCAATTAAGTAATAAAGTCCTTTCTATTTCTTACCCTGTTGGTAACGCATCAACCTACAACAATGAAATGTTTGAGGAAATAGAACACCAAGGCTATAAGCTTGCTTTTACTTTTCGTTACTTCATCAACCAAAACATTAGACACAATAAATTTCAATTAGCGCGTTTTTCAATTTCGGAGCCATTTGATAAAATTAAGTTTATGGAATTATGTCTAAATGCCCCAACTCTATAGGAATATAGAGCTAGGGTAATACTTTTGGTGTATTAACGACCTTTGCCAAACAGCACAATTTCAACAGTACGAATTAAAATCAACAAATCAAGCAGAAAGCTTCGATGCTTAATGTAGTACAAGTCATACTTCAGTTTTTCTAAAGAATCTTCTTCCGTAGCACCGTAGGGGTACTTTAATTGAGCCCAGCCAGTTAAACCTGGTTTAACATTATGTCGTTCATTAAAATATGGAATATTTTTAATCAGCTGCTGAACAAATTCAGGACGCTCTGGTCTTGGGCCAACAAAGCCCATTTCACCCCGCATTACATTGTAGATTTGTGGTAACTCATCAATACGATATTTACGGATGAATTTACCTATTTTTGTCGTTCTATCATCATTTTCAGATGCCATTTGAGCGCCATTTTTTTCAGCATCAATACGCATGCTTCTAAACTTTATAATATTAAATCCTTGCCCGTCTAAACCGACTCTTTCCTGAAAATAAAATATTGGCGCTTTAAAGCCCTCATCTAGCTTAATTAAAATAGAAGTGATCAACATTACAGGCCAAGTCAACATAAGTAATGCAAAGCCCATACTAGCGTTAAACACCCAATCTAAAGTGTTTCGTAGATGATTTGCTGACGCAAAGCCATTCGAATAAATCACCCAACTAGGATAAATCAAATTAACAGCAATTTGCCCTGTTTCATGCTCAATGAAGTCCAATATCTCTGTTATTTCTACCCCACGTATTTTACAGGCAAACAATTCATCGACAGGTAAGTTTTCTCGGCGTTCATCATTTGCCACGACTATTTCGTCTATTTGATGCTCTAAAGCATAATTAACCAAAGAGCCTTCTAGTTGTATTATGTTTTCGTTGATTATGCCGCTTTTCGCATCTCCATTCATCATAACAAAGCCATGCATGAAAAAACCTTGGCGGTCGACATCACGGCGCATACGTTTTTCAATAATTGATGCTCTTTCTCCAGCACCAAGCACCAATATATTGCGCTTGTTAAAACCAAAAAAATCAATTTGAAAAGTAAAATATCGAACAACGCTTGCCAATATTAAGCTTATCAATGAAGCCATTGCCAATAACTCAATAGACAAAGCCCCTGAACCATAAAATGGATTAATCAAAGACATAATAAAAAAGCCAATAGCAACCGAAACTAATAACCTTCTAGCAACTCCACGAAAACTCTCCCTAAGCTTAGAGTTATAAAGCCCCATCGATAATGATGAAAGTTGGGTAACAAATGCAAAGACAACGGCATGAATGAAAAATACATCCATCGCAACATGCTGCATATCATGCATAATAAAGTGAAAAGCATCATTTAAATAAATGCTTAAAATTAATGCACCCGCAAAACAAATAAATTCAATGAGTACTAGTGATTTACTCCCTGCGGACAAATCACGAAATTTAGAGCTAGACATTTGAGTCAGAGGTTTCCTTTCATGTGAAAAATTGTGTATTAGAATTAATTCGTTGATAAATGTAAATAATAGGTTATACCTTAAGAAATGATAACTTATTTATTGAAGATTACCATATCGATAATTATGTCTAATTACAATCTGAAGTAATTGACAAAATACTGAAATATTTTCTTTCGATTATCTAAAGGTAAAGTAAGTAAAATTCGCTATATAATAACAAAAATAATGTTCATCCATTGGATATATTCACATATCAATAGCATTTACACCTAGTATAAAAAATACGTAGTAATTAAAATGAATACCATTCTTAAAATCATCATTATTACACGTAGTTAACAATAGTTAAATAATGTGCATCATATGTAAAAATCAAATACAATCTGATAGCTTATACAAATAATAGTAAATGAGAAGGTTACAGCCATGGAAAAGTTGATGATGAAGGTCATTTTATTTATTACGTTAGTTTTTACAATATCTGGGTGCAGTTCTCCTGTTCTGCCTCCTGCAACCATTCATCAATCAAACACTGTTGATGTAAATTCATATAAATACCTCATTGGCGCTGGTGATGTTGTAAATATTTTTGTATGGCGTAACCCTGAAGTATCAGGCACATTTGTGGTTCGACCTGACGGCATGGTCACCACGTCGCTAGTTGAAGATATTCCAGTTTCAGGCAAAACCCCAACTGAGCTTGCACGCTCTATAGAAGAAATTCTTGCCACCTACTTACGAGATCCAGTTGTTACTGTGACAGTAAATAACTTCGTTGGCCCATTTAGCGAACAAATAAGAGTTATTGGTGAAGCGACGGAACCACAAGCCATAAACTACACACAGCACATGACATTGTTAGACGTTATGATTCGTGTTGGCGGATTAACAGAGTTTGCCAATGGCAATGATGCTGTCTTAGTGCGTATTGAGAATGGCCAACAAAAACAATACGATATTTTTATTGAAGACTTAATTAAAAATGGCGAAATTTCGGCTAACGTAGATGTATTACCTGGCGATATTATAGTAATTCCTGAGACATGGTTTTAAGCTTTTCGCTGCTTTAGAGGTAAAAAATGCAAGAAATAATTGAACAAGTTATAGATTATCTTAAGGGTATTTGGCTTAAGCGACGATTTATAATTATTTCGACTTGGCTGATCTGTCCAATATCTTGGGTGTTAATTTCCCAGTTAGACAACGTTTATGAATCCCAAGCACGTGTTTATGCGGATACGCAGTCTATTCTAGGCCCTTTATTGAAAGGCTTAACCGTTGAAACGAATCCAGAAGTACAAATTCGATTAATGATTAAGACGCTACTAAGTCGTCCTAACTTAGAGCGTATCACTCGTATGACTGATCTCGATGTACAAGCGAATACGCCAAAAGAATATGAGGAATTAATTGACGGTTTAAAGTCTAATATTATTATTAGAAAAACAGGTGGTAGAAAAGAAAATATTTTCACTATCACCTATCAAAACAAAGATCCAGAAATGGCGAAAAATGTCGTAAATTCGGCTCTTTCTGTATTTATTGAAAATACCCTTGGTGAAAACCGTAGCGATTCAAATTCTGCACAAAAGTTTTTAGGTACCCAAATTAAGGACTATGAAAACCGTTTGCTTGCTGCTGAGTCAAGGCTAACTGACTTTAAACAAAAATATAGCGATGTATTGCCCGATCAATATGGCGGCTATTATCAAAAACTAAACGTCGTAAAAGAACAGTTAAAAATAACTGAGCTAGGCTTATTAGAGCAAAGAACTCAATTAAAATCAGCAAAAGCGCAGCTGACTTCGTCTCCGAGCAATAGTAATAGTTCACAAAATAAAATTAAAAATTCGAATAGTATTCAAACGACATACGATGATCGAATTTCAGAGCTAGAAGCGACATTAGATTCGTTGCAACTAAGATACACAGAGAAACATCCTGATGTTATTGAAGTAAACCGACGCTTAGTACATCTCAACAATCAGCGTAGTAAAGAAATAGAGGAATACTTAAATGCTAGGCAAGATGGCGATTCGAATAAGATGCCAACGAGCCAAAACCCGGTTATACAACAATTACAAATTCAAGTTAATCAACTTGAGAACCAAGTGGCATCAACCAATGTTCGGGTAAATGACTACCGCCAGCAGGTTAAAGATTTGGAAAGTAAAATACATATCTTGCCGGAAATAGAGGCGGAACTAACATCACTTAACCGTGGCTATGAAATAACTAAAACAAAATATGAAGAACTATTAATTCGCAAAGAAACAGCTCAACTTGCACAACAAGCCGATGAGTCGACTAATTCAATACAGTTTAGAGTTATTGATCCACCTCGGGCCCCAACTGAGCCTGCGGGACCAAAACGTATTCTATTTTTGGTTGGTACAACAATATTAGGCTTTGGTGTTGGTGTTGGCTTATCTTTATTATTTAGTCAAATTAATCCTGTGGTAACGTCAAGCAGACAAATTTCACAAGCTACTGGTATTCCAGTCTTTGGTATCGTTTCTGCAGCGAAGGGGTTAGGGTTACAACAATGGCACCGCCGGAAAACAATAATTTTTGTAATTTCAAATAGTATCTTACTTATCATGCTTGCTTTTTTTATACTTTATGCTGTTGCTCCAAATATTATATTGGCACCAATTCGGGGGATTTTATAGTTTATGAGTATTATTGAAAAAGCGTTAGCGAAAAAGCAAAGTGGTGACCAACACGAACCCACTGAAGAAAGCGCTCAAGTACAGGAAGAAACGCTACCAGAGATAAAAGTAACTAACGATAAGCCTGTCTTAACACTCGATAAGGAGAGTTTGGATGAGCGAGGTTATTTAATTGATACTGGCGATCGAAAAAGTATTAAAGATGAGTTTCGTCAAATAAAACGAAAATTACTCAATAATGCTTTTGGCAACGCAGCTAAGACGCTCGAACATAGTAACTTAGTTATGGTTAGTAGTGCTAAGCCAAATGAAGGAAAGACTTTTGTCGCTATAAACTTAGCGCTAAGTATTGCATTAGAACAAGATAAAACAGTGTTACTTGTCGATGCCGATGTACTACGCCCCAGTGTTAATCGTGAATTAGGCATTCAAGAGTTTCCAGGGATTATTGAATATCTACTTGGCAACGCGGAGCAAGTAAGCGATATTATTTATAATACTGACATTGATAAGCTTAAATTGATCCCTGCCGGTAAGCCTCATCATTTATCTAACGAGTTATTAGCCAGTGAAAAAATGGTCGCTTTAGCGAATGAACTTGCAAATCGTTACCCTGACAGAATTGTTATTTTTGATTGCCCACCATTAATTGGCGTCACAGAAACGCTAGTGCTAGCAAACTTGATGGGACAAGCATTAATTGTTGTTGAAGAATCAAAAAGCACAATTGCTGACATAAAATCGGCAACTGAACATCTCAATGAAAATTTAGCATTAGGGCTAGTGCTTAATAAAGCAATTAGATCTCATAAGGATTTGTATGGCTATTACGGCTATGGATACGGTGCAAAGAATTAAACTTAGCACAGTATGTCTTGCTCTATTCTGTTCAAAATTTGTCATGGCTGGTGATTGGCAATTTGAGCCGAGTTTAGTGATCGATGAAATTTATACTGACAATGTTGGTATTACTAGCAACAATGAAATATCCAGCTTGGTAAGCCAAACTGGTGTAAACATAGATTCTGTCTATCAAGCGCCGCAAGCAATTTTCAACTTTTCATCGCAAAGCAGGTATGCTTTCTATAGCCATGATCATGACCTTGATAATGACTACCACACCATAGCAAGTGATTTTCGACTACAATTATGGCCTAACGGTATTATCTTTTTTGGTGGTTTAGATGTCGAAAACCAATCCCGTAACAGTGTTCAAAATGCCTTAGCTGATATCGTATCAGCCGATACTGTACAAGTTGAAACCTATAATGGTGGTATTGAATACAATATCGAAAACAGTGCTTTTATCATTGAATCTGCCATTGGTTATCTACAAACCAACTCAGAAGATAACATTGGTAACCGAGAAGGTGTCGTTGCAGCCATAAGTAGCACAAATGGCACGAGTGCCAGACATGCTTTTTGGGAAATTGAACATGACTATCAAGAGTTAAAGAATAATGGTCAAGATGGTAAATTAAGTAAAAGTGAAGCCTTAATAGGTTTAATTACTAGCTACAAAGTTAACCCTTTTATTCGTTACTATGATGAAGATAATAGCGGTAATTTAAGAAATTCAAACAACTCTACCGAGTCAAACTCCTACGGTTTAGGTGTGCGTTGGTTAATTTCACCACGACTATATTTAGATGCGTCCTACAATAAACCTATTGGTAAAAATCTTGATATTGATGGCAAGGAGCAAGGCGAGTACGTAAATGCAAAAATGAAATGGCAGCCTAGTATTCGAACAAGTATAGAGGCTAGTTTTTCCGAGCGTTTTTTTGGCGATAGTTATGGTCTAAACGTCTCTCATAAAAATAGACGTTTAACCAATACCATCACCTACATTGAAGACATACAAACATTAACACGTAATAATTATGTCGCAAATGTTGTAGGCTTCTATTTCTGTCCAAATGGCAATGCTGCTGTAATCGAAGAATGTACAGTGCAAGATGGCACTGTCATTATTCCTGATAACCCAAATGATCCTAACGATAATGGTTATCAAATTTTTCCAATTCAAGAGTTTACCCTAGTCGAAGATAATGTACTTTCACTCAACAAAACTTTAAATTGGAATTCTACTTTAGAGTTACCACGCACAACTATTACTTTAGCAGCTAATAAACAAATGCGTGATAACCTTGATACTCGAATAGAAGATGAATCAAGCGCTATCAGCGTAAGTTTTAAGCGTGATATTAGTGCTCGTTCAAATGTTAATTTAAACTTATCATACACCGAGACTAATCTTTTAATGAAAACTGAGCAAGAGCGGTTAGATCGTTACCGGCGCTATCAACTTAGTTATGAAAAGTCGATACAAAGCTCATTATCATTGAGTCTCAGTATAAGTTACCTAAATAGAAGCTCGAATAGTACAGCCCTAAACTATCAAGAAGGTCGCATTGGCGCCAAAATTACCAAAGGTTTCTAGTAGTATGTATGAAAAATATTATGGTTTTAGCGAAAGACCATTCCAATTAAGCCCTGATCCTAAGTTCTTTTTTGCCTCAAGCCACCACCAAAGGGCTTTATCATATTTACAGTATGGTTTGGATCAAGGCGAAGGTTTTATTGTCGTAACAGGGCCTATCGGAACTGGCAAAACCACAATAGCACGCAATCTATTAAACAATTTAGGTGACGCCAGCATTGTTGCTGCTCAGCTAGTCACCACCAAGCTCAATCCACAAGAATTATTAGAATTGGTTATAGCCGAGTTTAATATTACGATAAAGGGTGAAAGCAAAGCTGATTTATTACAAGGCATAGAGACATTTCTTATTCAACTTCATCATCAAGGCAAACGTGCGTTGTTATTAGTCGATGAAGCACAAAATTTGCCAAGTGAAACTGTTGAAGAATTACGTATGTTGTCTAACTTTCAATTAGACAACAAACCATTAATACAAAGCTTCTTATTAGGACAAGAGGAGCTTAAGGGCATAATTCAAGCGCCCAATATGGAGCAATTTCGTCAACGGATTATTGCTTCTGCACACCTTAAACCGCTATCAAAGAATGAAGTCAAAGAATATATTAATCACCGCTTGCATCAAGCAGGCTGTAATAAAGAGAATTTATTTGCAGATCCTGCGTTTGAGTTGATATATGAGAAGACTTTAGGCATTCCACGAAAAATTAACATATTTGTTGATAGGTTACTTTTATTCGGATTTCTTGAGGAACTACATAGTATTAATGTAGATGCTATCAATGAAGTCGCTAAAGAAATGGAAGTAGAATTAACCGGCTCTCTAAATGGCGAGCAATTAAAGAGTATTGAGCAGAATCAGGTTAAGGTTAATTCAACTGAAAAAGTAGAAAGCATTAAAGACGTGCTGCGAGAAGTAGAAGAAATTTTAGAGACTAGTATTAAAGAAAAAATAAAAATGGCGCGTTATGTCGATAAATTGCTAAAGCATAAAAGTCGTGTTTATACGGACTCACCAAGTGATAAAGCTGAGTAATCGCTGTAAAAAACATACATAAAAAAAACCGCTAGCTAGCGGTTTTTTTTATGTAAATACCCTGTATTAAAACTAACCATTAATGGTTAATTCATATTTCTCAATTAATGAATATAATGTTGGCCTCGTAACACCCAATAATTCAGACGTTTTCGACATATTACCATCTGTCAGCGCATAAGCTTTTTGGATAGCAATAGATTCAGCATGCTCTCTTACCGTACGTAAATTCAGCGATAATTCAAAGTTTTTGTCTTGATGGTCAAGAAAACCAAGATCGAATGCAGTGACTTGCCTTCCTGTGGTCATGATCACAGAACTTTTTACTTTGTTTTGCAGCTCACGGATATTACCCGGCCATCTATGCCCTTTAATCGCGCTCAATGCATCTTCTGAGAAACTTTTAACATTACGCTTATACTCTATTGCATAGTGCTGCAAAAAGTACTGAGCGAGGATAATGACGTCTTCATCTCGATCTCTTAACGGTGGAATATTAAGTGTTATTTCACTTACTCGATAAAATAAATCTTCCCTAAAGGTTTTCTCGGCAACCATCTCTTCTAAATTTTGATTGGTTGCACAAACCACTCTCACATTTACAGGAATTTCCTGACGTCCACCTAAACGTTCAATGCGCTTTTCCTGTAAAAAGCGTAGAAGTTTAGCCTGCAGGCTGTAAGGCATATCACCAATTTCATCAAGAAATAAAGTTCCACCTTCAGCACATTCAATTTTTCCTTTTGTTGTTCGGTGAGCGCCGGTAAACGCCCCTTTTTCAAAGCCAAACAGTTCACTTTCTAATAAAGTTTCAGGAATGGAAGCACAGTTAATCGCGATAAAGGGCTTATTTTTACGATCACTAGCAAGATGAACAGCATTTGCAGTCACCTCTTTGCCTGTACCACTCTCTCCTAATAGCAGCGCAGTAATACCGGTAGGAGCAATACGTTTAACCATCATACGCAGCCTTTCAATACTCTCACTATTACCGATAATACCAATATCACTACCCGCTACAGCACGCATTTTACGATTTTCTTCTTCAATTGCTGCGACACTATAGGCTCGTGAGACAATAACATTTATCACTTCAGTATCTACCGGCTTTTGGTAAAAATCATAAGCGCCAGCTGCTATCGCCGTTAATGCATTTGTTCTATCATCATTGCCTGTAATAACAATAACTTTGGTGTGAGGCGCTATGGCAAGAATTTCTTGTAGCGCAGCTAGTCCTTCGGATGCATTTGTTTCATCTGGCGGTAAACCTAAATCTAAAGTAACAACTTTAGGTTCGTGCCTACGCACTGCTGCAACCGCGCTTTCACGGTCGTCAGCCAGGACGACATCGTAATCAGATAAACTCCATTTTAACTGTTTTTGGATCCCTTTATCATCATCTACAATTAACAGTTTTTCCATTTTGACGTCCTTATAATTCTACTTGATTATTTGATTGGCTAATCGACAGCAGCGGTATATCAATTGTGAATATAGTCCCCTGCTGTGGCACGCTTTCTACTTTAATTATTCCAGCCATATTTTCGAAAAATTGCTTGGCTTCAAAAACACCTATTCCCATTCCAGCATTACCTTTAGTAGTATCGAATGGTCGAAATAACCGCGTATTGATAAACGCTTCACTCATACCGCTACCATTATCTTCGATTGTGATTCTAATCGTTCGCTTTCTTTCGGCTAAGGTTACTTTCACCCAACCATCATTTTCCGTCGCCTCTTGTGCGTTTTGTATTAGATGATGCATAACGGAATGAAAGGATTCATTATCAACAATACTATGGCAATTGCCTTCATGCTCAAATGTTACTTTAGGCTGCTGTATATTACATTGTTCAACTACTTGGCTGACAACTTTTACTAAATTAGTTTGGCGATTAGCGGATTGTTCCACCTGTTTTTTCCGTAATTGTGAAAGTACTTTTGCTAGTCTCTCGGTAGCCGACTCTACGGTTTCAAACACATCATCTACAAATTCAGGATTATTTCTGTGCTTCTCCGCATTGGTTGTAATTAACGCCAATTGTGCCTGTACATTTTTCAAGTCATGCACTAAAAATGCTGACATTCGGTTGAAAGCATCAAATTGTTTTGACTCACTTAGCTTGTCAGTTGCTTCATACAGTGAAATAAAATTACCTAGTTGCTTTGATACAGCAAACAGCAAATCTCTGTCTTCCCAATTGAGCTGTTTAATTTTGCTTTCATTTGCGAGAACAAACAAGCCATAAAAAGCTTTACCAATAAATATTGGTACAATAATTTGAATATTCTGTTCTCTACACAACTCAATATCGATATCTAAGTTGGGATAAATGGTTGGGGATTGCTCATATTCGTTAATATCGATTATCCAACCTTGCTTTTGGCAAAATATTCCAACTAAAGCGAGTTGCTCTTCAATGCTTTCGGTAACATCTATGCCGTGACTATACTGCTGCTGGTAATGTTGGTCTGTTGCTTTCTTAATTATCGCACCACGCATTGCATTAACTTTTGACATCATAATGTGCGTTGCCATTTGATAATGATTTTCACCACTTGTGGTTTCAATCTTTTCTATTAAATTTAGCCACTCGTCTCGGTATTCATACTTATTAGCAAAGAAATTTTTTGCGATAAAAACTTTTACCTTTCGACGTAAAGATTCTGTAATCAATAAGGCGATAAGAACAATGCCGCTTAACATTAAAAAGCCAATACTAACTAAACCTCCCCATTCACCGCCGATATAATTAATTACATAGCCAGTTAATGCCATAAGAAGTAAGTAAGCACCAGCTATCATCAACATTGAACTATAGAAAACGACATTACGGGAAACAAAAATACGCACTTCGCCATTTTTAACTCTACGAGTACTGATTAGCAGTAATGGCGCAACAAATAGTGCTAAATATCCTCGACTGTACCAGAAGTCAAAATCTATACCGTCTACCATTGTCGCCTGCGCATAGAGAACGAAGTCAAAAATAGCAACGCTAGCCAATGCAATAACTAAAGGCCAAATAGCCCAACGCACCTGCAAATTTGCATTGCGATACAATTGCTCAAGTAGTACTAACATCCACAAATTCAGCACAATAAAAAGCAAGAATATATACTCGTAAGCATTATTCAACCAATAACTAGCAAGCCAAGAGCCAGAGATTAATAGCAGCCAAACGCCGACATATTGTCGAACGTAGTAGTTTTTAATTAGCATCCGAACACTGCGATCTTCGGTATTAAATATTATGATGAGTAATGACCAACACGCTATTTTAATACCATCAGCAAACATCGCCCACTGCAAACTATAACCAAGCTCTATTTGCAGAGCCGAAACTAAACTACTAGCAAATGTTAGCAAGGTACAAAAAAGCACCCAGCGAGCGAGTAAACTACTGTTGCGAGCAGCAATTATGAGAAGTGAAAATAATGCATAGGCAACACTTGCCACTGAAAAGCCAATTAGTCCAATAAAATCCATGGTGTATTCTTTTTATCCATCAGGTAAAACTAAATTAAACTCCTCACCTTTATAAACATTACATCGATATATTGTAAAGTTCAGCAACCATAACTTCTGTATAATGTGATTGTGTAAGACAGGTAAAAAAAGTACGGAAAGCAATCACCTTTATAATTGTATGCTTACTTATAGAGTATTGAGTTTCATGATTTATTATAGCCCTACTTTAGGCATCTTCAGAGCGAAAGTATATCTTTTTCCCTTTAGTACATTAACAATAATTTAATATAATTTTTATTAAATTAGTCAAAACACCTAATACGAGCAACATTAAAAAAATTTATTACTAGAATATGTTGAAAAATGCATAAAATTAACATTTTAAAAGTAGAAAACAAGTATTCCGTATAGACATAATAAGCGATGATCTATAATATTTGCCGCGCTTAAATTTTTTGAATATAGCGCTTTAGTAAACTCGTTATAGCACAGAAAACAACCACCCGTAGCTCAGCTGGATAGAGTACACGCCTCCGAAGCGTGTGGTCACAGGTTCAATTCCTGTCGGGTGGGCCACCTCTTTAGCAATACTTATCAAAACAGTAAAAAATTCAGTTTAACTTTCATGCAGATCAGCATTTTCTGTCTTTGAAATTATCTATAGAACGTTATTCAAACTCGCCTATATATCAGCACTAGCTAATATAAGCCTAATTCTCTACAATATTAGCTCTTGTCAGATTTAGGAAGTTATTCATGAAAGCAGAAGTAAAGTGGGTTGGTGATGAGCTATTTATGGGCACATCAGAAAGTGGTCACACGATTGTATTAGATGCAAATGGCGGAGCTTTAGCACCAAGTCCATTAGAAAATGTATTAATTTCTTTAGGTGCATGCTCGTCCGTTGATGTCGTCAGCATTCTAGAAAAAGCACGCCAAAACATTAAAGGTTGTAAAGTCGAAATTGCAGCTAAACGTGTTGACACAGTGCCGAAGTTGTTTTCTGATATACATCTACATTTTGTGATAGAAGGCAACGAAGTTAGTGAAAAGCATGTAGAACGCGCAGTGAAATTATCTGCCGACAAATATTGCTCAGTTGCGCTTATGCTGAACAAATCTGTCAATATAACCCATGACTTTGAAGTGAACGCTGTATAGGCGATATTTCTTCTTTTAAGATTAATAGGGCTAACTCCTAGTTTATCCCTATTAACCTTCTAAAATCGTCTGTATCCTTCTTTGATAAGCTATATTTCTCTTGTGCTAGTGATAACAGTTCATTGCTATCTAGTTGACCGCCATTTCGAGCTTGTGCCATTAAGGCTACCCATAAACTTTCAGTACCATTTTTTTTGAGATACGTAGATTCAATAGAACTATAGATATATAAGCCACAATCATAAAGCGCTTGATAATTTCCTGCTTCAACTTGTTCAGGTAATGATGAGCTTTTCATAATAACAAGACAGTTCCCCTTTGCTTGCGCTACTTTTGCTTCAACAAAGTGTTGATAGTGAGGCACCAAGCTTAGCATGATTTTCTTTGCCATCATCTCCGCATGCCCTTCGTGTAACCAGTTATCTACCGGCGTTACTGCTTGTCCGGCCATTTTCTGGTACATATGTGCCGCCTCATGGGCAAAGAACCATAAAGTCGCTGCTGGATTCTGCTCGTGATATGTCGCAGCCCCATACCAATGCATGAAAACCTGATTAGGCAAGACTCCGCCCTGACGCCCAAAGCTACCATCACTGGTTTCGCCAAATGAAGCAAACAACATCGGTTTATTTTCTATAACTCCGTAGGTGGCTTCCAGAAATGACATCATACGAGGTAAGATAGTATCCAGTTGTTTGCCAACAGTCTGCGTTAATTTGGCGTCAACAATACTAATGTAGTCTTCATTATAATTTAACTGCTGCTGGCCTATATAGAACTTTTGACCATCATTTTTATCCCACCATGATGTTTTCTTTAAATACTTTTGACTGCCTACGATAATAGTATCTTCAACTGGCGCCTTAATAGCCATCGCCCAAAGATTTTCGCTGCCTGAGCAAATATTAGGGCAAGCGAAAAAACGCCCACTGTGCACTAGCATTCCACCATCAGAGAATGGAGAAAATGGGGCATAACTTTTTGGTAAATGAATATAGCTAGGAGTAAGTTGAAACTTTACCAAAGAAAACGGCTTGCCATCTTTACGCGTAGCGATTTCCCTACCATTGATATAATTAACGCTAAACTCTGCAGAAATCGGTAACCAACGTTTCAATCGACTATTATCAGGCGAATTTGCAAACATGACTGCTTTCATCGGTTCGTTACTTTGATAACTAACCGTCCAGCCTAATTTCGTATGCTTTTCGATCTCGGTAAAAAGAATGTCTTTTGCTGTAGCGTTTATTGAAAACGCACATAAAGCGACTACATAAAATGATACTCGGATAAGGCATTTGTACATGCCTATAAATCACTCATCCAGTCTAATTGTTTATTTGCTTCGCTTTTCTTATACATTATGTCTTTTATTAACGGTGTTAATATTAGCTCCATAGCCAAACCCATCTTCCCGCCAGGTACGACGAGCGTATTCATACGTGACATAAAAGCGCCATCAATCATACTGAGGTAATAGGGAAAGTCTAAGTGACTAGATTCCCGACACCTTATAACGACAAAACTCTCATCTAAAGTTGGGATCGCTTTCGCACTAAAAGGGTTTGAAGTATCTACCGTAGGTACACGTTGAAAGTTAATATGTGTGCGAGAAAACTGCGGTGTGATAAAAGAAATGTAGTCTTCCATACTTCTAACAATACTAGCGGTAACCGCTTCTCGACTATGACCGCGTTGGTTGGTGTCTCGAATTATTTTTTGAATCCATTCAAGGTTAACAATCGGTACCATACCAATAAGTAAATCTACATGCTTAGCAACGTCGTTTTTTTCGGTCACTACACCACCATGCAAACCTTCATAAAATAATAAATCAGTACCCTCACCTAATTCTTCCCATGGTGTAAAAGTTCCTGGCATTTGATTGTAAGGGACAGCTTCATCAAAGGTATGCAAATAACGGCGCATTTTACCCTTACCGGTTTCAGAATAATCTTTAAAAAGTTTTTCTAAAGCGTCAAAATCATTCGCAGCATCACCAAAATAACTGACATTACGTTGTTCTTCACGAGCCTTGCGTTTCTCTAGATCCATTTCTTGTCGAGAGTAGCGATGAAAGCTATCACCTTCTACAGTTGCCGAAGAAATACCAAGTGAGCGAAAAATATGCTCGAACGATTCGGTAGTCGTTGAGGTACCTGCGCCAGATGAACCGGTAACAGCAATGATTGGATTACGAGACGACATAAATAGTTTGACCTAAAAGAGCGTGGATAATTGTTATACGAGGTATTACTTGACGGGTCAAGTTTTTAGAAAATCTTATTAAATTACAGACACAAAAAAGCGGAGCCTAAGCTCCGCTTTCAATTTTGTCAGAACAAACTTAGTACAAGTACTAAATTATGCTTCTGCGCTAGCTTCTTCAACTACTTCAGGAGCATCTTCTACTACTGGGCGGTCTACAAGCTCAACGTAAGCCATAGGCGCTTTATCACCAGTACGGAAACCACATTTTAAAATGCGAGTGTAACCACCTGGACGTTCTTGGTAACGAGCACCAAGTTCGTTGAATAAAATACCTACTACTTCTTTATCTTGTGTACGAGCAAACGCTAAACGGCGATTTGCAACACTGTCGGTTTTGGCCAATGTAATTAGTGGCTCAACAACGCGACGTAGTTCTTTAGCTTTAGCAACGGTAGTTTTGATCAAACCGTGCTTTACTAATGAACTTGCCATATTGCGGAACATCGCCTGGCGATGACTGCTATTACGGTTTAACTGGCGACCGCTTTTACGATGGCGCATAAGTTAATCCTTATCTCAACTATTAAAAAAAACGATGATCGACTTAGTCGTTATCAGCTATGCTTTCAGGTGGCCAGTTTTCTAGGCGCATACCTAGTGACAAACCACGAGACGCCAAAACGTCTTTGATTTCTGTTAAAGACTTCTTACCTAAATTAGGTGTTTTAAGAAGTTCAACTTCAGCACGCTGTACTAAATCGCCAATATATTGAATTGCTTCTGCTTTTAAACAGTTTGCTGAACGAACAGTAAGTTCAAGGTCATCAACAGGACGAAGCAAAATAGGATCAAACAGTGGTTTTTCCTCTTTTGGTTCAACTTCAGTCACATCACGAAGCTCTACAAACGCATCTAGCTGTTCAGCTAAAATTGTTGAAGCGCGACGAATTGCTTCTTCAGGATCTAACGTACCGTTAGTTTCCATGTCTAATACCAGTTTGTCCAAATCTGTACGTTGTTCAACACGTGCAGAATCAACATCATAGGCAATTCTTACAACTGGACTGAATGAAGCATCTACTAACAAACGTCCGATTGCACGATCTTCTTCCTCGGCATCACGTCTAGCTGAAGCAGGAACATAACCACGTCCCATTTCAACCTTAATACGCATACTGATAGAGCCATCACCTGTCAAATGACAGATTACATGTGCTGGATTTGCAATTTCTACATCACCATCATGTTGGATATCGGCTGCCGTTACAGGGCCTTCACCGGACTTAGTTAAGGTAAGAACAGCTTGATCTTTGCCTTCTAAACTTATAGCTAGTCCCTTAAGGTTTAACAGTATTTCGATGATGTCTTCTTGCACACCTTCTTTACTGCTGTACTCATGAAGTACACCGTCAATTTCAACTTCAGTTACAGCACAACCTGGCATTGAAGATAAAAGAATGCGGCGTAACGCATTACCTAAAGTGTGACCAAAACCACGTTCTAATGGCTCTAAAGTTACTTTAGCACGAGTAGTGCTAACAGTTTCGATATCAACCAATCGTGGTCTAAGGAATTCGGTTACAGAACCCTGCATGTTTGTCCTCTCTTAAAGTGCAACTTTACTTAGAGTAAAGTTCAACAATCAACTGTTCATTAATTTCGGCAGATAGGTCAGAACGATCAGGAACACGTTTGAAAACGCCTTCAAGTTTCTTGTTATCTACTTCAACCCAAACTGGCTTCTCACGTTGCTCAGCTAATTCTAAAGCAGCGATAATACGCGCTTGAGTTTTAGACTTTTCACGTACAGAAACTACATCTTCGGCTTTAACAGTGAAAGATGGAATATTAACAACAACACCGTTAACTACGATAGCTTTATGGCTAACTAGTTGACGAGCTTCAGCACGAGTGCTTGCATAGCCCATACGGTATACTACGTTGTCAAGACGTTTCTCTAAAAGTTGCAACAAGTTTTCACCCGTATTGCCTTTTAGACGAGCCGCTTCTTTATAGTAGTTGCGGAATTGTTTTTCTAGTACGCCATAGATACGACGAACTTTTTGTTTTTCACGAAGCTGAATACCGTAATCAGACAAACGACCGCGACGGGCGCCATGTTGACCTGGAATAGTTTCGATTTTACATTTAGTGTCAATTGCTCTAACACCGCTTTTAAGGAACAAATCTGTACCTTCGCGACGACTAAGCTTTAACTTAGGACCTAAATATCTTGCCATTTTACTTTCTCCAACATTCCTAACAAAGAGCGATTAAACGCGACGTTTCTTAGGAGGACGACAACCATTATGAGGAATAGGTGTAACGTCAGTAATGTTGGTGATTTTAAAACCAGCAGCATTTAAGGCACGGATAGCAGATTCACGACCTGGACCTGGACCTTTAACGAACACTTCAATATTCTTCAAACCAAACTCTTGTGCGGTTTTACCAGCACGATCAGCAGCAACCTGTGCAGCGAATGGAGTAGATTTACGTGAACCACGGAAACCTGAACCACCTGCAGTTGCCCAAGATAAAGCGTTACCTTGGCGATCTGTAAGAGTCACGATTGTGTTGTTGAAAGACGCATGGATATGAGCCATGCCATCAGCAACTTGTTTTTTAACGCGTTTACGCGTTTTAACTGGTGTTTTAGCCATTGTCTAGTTCCTCTTACTTCTTAATTGGCTTACGAGGACCTTTACGGGTGCGCGCATTAGTTTTAGTGCGTTGACCACGTAGAGGAAGACTGCGACGGTGACGAATGCCACGGTAACAACCTAAATCCATAAGACGTTTAATGTTCATTGAAACTTCACGGCGTAAATCACCTTCAACGGTGTATTTATCCACTTCTGCACGAAGCAAATCAATTTGAGCTTCGTCCAATTCACTGATCTTAGTTGACTCTGCAATACCAGTAGCTGCACAAATTGCTTTCGCACGTGTAGCTCCGATACCGAAGATCGCAGTAATGGCTATTACTGCATGCTTACGATCAGGGATGTTAATGCCAGCGATACGGGCCACTAAACACATCTCCTATTTTTAAATTAAAATTTACCAGTTGAAAAGCCCGTTAGGATACTCAACCAGCCGCATTTCTTTGCAAATCGAAGCGGCATTATACAGAATTATCTGCATAATACCACTTCTAAAAGATCTAGCTTTCGCTAAGGTCAATACTAACCTTGACGTTGTTTATGCTTTGGCTCTTCGCAGATTACGCGAACAACACCAGCACGTTTAACAACTTTACAGTTACGACAAATCTTTTTTACGGATGCACGTACTTTCATTTTATACTCCGTTACCTAATGACTTGGTCTAACGACCGTAGCCCTTAAGGTTTGCTTTTTTAAGTACATTGTCATATTGATGAGACATCAAATGCGTTTGTACTTGTGCCATAAAATCCATTATCACAACTACTATAATTAGTAGTGATGTGCCGCCAAAGTAAAAATTAACGTCCCATGCCATGATAATAAACTGAGGTACTAAACAGATAAAGGTAATATACATCGCACCAACTAAGGTTAAGCGAGTCATTACTTTATCGATATATTTTGACGTTTGCTCACCAGGACGAATCCCAGGAATAAACGCACCAGATTTTTTAAGGTTATCTGCAGTTTCACGCGGATTGAAAACAAGAGCCGTGTAAAAGAAACAGAAAAATATTATCGCTGCTGCAAGTAACATTACGTACAATGGCTGTCCTGGAGAAATAGCAATTGATACTTCTTGTAGGAAATCAGCAACCATACCGTCACCTTGTCCAAACCAGCTCGCAAGCGTGCCAGGGAACAAGATAATACTTGAGGCGAAAATTGGTGGAATAACACCTGCCATATTCACTTTCAGTGGTAAATGTGTACTCTGCGCGGCAAACACCTTACGTCCTTGCTGACGCTTAGCATAGTTAACAACAATACGTCGTTGACCACGTTCCACAAATACTACAAAGAAAGTTGTAGCAAATATAATTACGCCAATCAGCAATAATACTAATAAGTGCAATTCACCTTGACGCGCCGCTTCTGCTGTTTGACCAACAGCTGACGGCATACCAGCAACAATACCTGCAAATATCAAAATAGAAATACCGTTACCAATACCGCGTTCAGTAATTTGCTCACCTAACCACATTAAAAACATGGTACCAGTAACCAAACTCACTACCGCAGCAAAGTAGAATCCGAAGCCTGCGTCCATTACTAGACCTGGCATCATTCCCGGTAAACTTTTTGCTATTGCAATTGATTGTACAGTCGCTAGAACTAAAGTGCCGTAGCGGGTGTATTGGCTGATTTTACGACGTCCAGCTTCACCTTCTTTCTTAAGCTCTGCCATTGCGGGATGAACCACAGTAAGCAATTGCATAATAATGGAAGCTGAGATGTACGGCATAATACCAAGTGCCAATACTGAGGCTCGCTCAAGTGCACCACCAGAGAACATGTTAAACATTTCTACAATGGTGCCCTTTTGTTGATCGAACAACTGAGCTAATACAGCGGCGTCAATACCAGGGATTGGCACAAATGATCCCAAACGAAACACAATAAGTGCGCCGAATACAAACCACAATCTTTGTTTAAGCTCAGACAAACCGCCTTGCGCTTTATTATCCATTCCTGGTGTAGCCATAACCGTACTATTCCTCGATTTTTCCGCCTGCTGCTTCAATAGCTGCACGTGCGCCTTTAGTAACACTTAAACCACGAACTGTAAGTGGACGTGTGATTTCACCAGAAAGCATGATTTTCACAGACACAATGTTACGTGTGATTAAGTTAGCATCTTTAAGGGCAAAGATATCGACAACATCACCAGTGATGTTGTTTAGCTCATGTAAACGTACTTCAGCGCGAACTAAAGATTTACGTGACGTGAAACCAAACTTAGGTAAACGTTGTTTCAATGGCATTTGACCACCTTCGAAACCAGGACGTACACTACCGCCAGAACGAGACTTCTGACCTTTGTGACCACGACCACCTGTTTTACCTATGCCAGAACCAATACCACGACCACAGCGTTTCTTGGCTTTCTTAGCACCTGGTGCAGGAGATAAAGTATTTAAATGCATTATTAATCCTCCACCTTAATCATATAAGATACTTGATTGATCATACCACGTACAGCAGGAGTATCTTCTAACTCTACTGTATGACGAATACGACGTAAACCAAGACCTTTTAATGTAGCTCTATGCTTCGGTAAACGACCGATAGAACTTTTTAACTGAGTTATTCTAACTGTTTTAGCCATGCTCAATTACCCCAAAATGTCTGAAACGCTTTTGCCACGTTTAGCTGCAACAGCTTCAGGCGAATGCATATTCGCAAGAGCAGAAACAGTAGCGCGAACTACGTTGATTGGGTTGGTAGAACCGTATGCTTTTGACAATACGTTCTGTACGCCTGCAACTTCTAGTACTGCACGCATCGCGCCACCGGCGATGATACCTGTACCTTCAGAAGCTGGTTGCATGTAAACTTTAGAACCAGAGTGCTTGCCTTTGATAGCATGCTGAAGAGTAGTACCCTTCAAATCAACGGTTACTAAGTTACGACGTGCTTTTTCCATTGCTTTTTGGATTGCAGCAGGCACTTCACGTGCTTTACCGTAACCAAAACCAACGCGACCAGCGCCATCACCAACTACTGTTAGTGCTGTGAAACTGAAAATACGACCACCTTTAACCACTTTTGATACACGGTTAACTGCGATTAGCTTTTCAGCCATATCACTTTGTTGTGAGTTTTCTTGATTATGATTAGCCATTATCAACCCCTAAAACTGAAGACCAGCTTCACGAGCTGCATCTGCTAACGCTTTCACGCGACCATGGTAACGGAAACCTGAACGGTCAAAAGCAACTTTAGAGATGCCTTTAGCTACTGCACGTTCTGCAATTGCTTTACCTACAGCCGTAGCTGCTTCAACGTTACCTGTTTTCTCTAACTGAGCACTAACTTCTTTGTCTAAAGTAGACGCTGATGCGATTACTTCAGAACCAGTTGGAGCGATCAATTGCGCGTAAATGTGGCGAGGAGTACGGTGTACGACTAAACGATTCGCACCCAGCTCGCTAATTTTTGCACGAGCGCGTTTAGCGCGGCGCAAACGAGATGTTTTCTTATCCATCGTATTACCCTACTTTTTCTTAGCTTCTTTACGACGAACATGCTCATCGCTATAACGAATACCTTTACCTTTATAAGGCTCTGGCTTACGGTAAGCGCGAATGTTCGCTGCTGTTTGACCAACTAACTGTTTGTCAGCGCCTTTCAGCGTGATTTCAGTTTGGCTAGGAGTTTCAACGGTAATTCCTTCAGGAATAGCGTGGTCAACCGGGTGTGAAAAGCCTAAAGATAAGTTTAAGTTCTTACCTGCGGCTTTAGCACGGTAACCAACACCGTTTAAAACTAATTTCTTTTCAAAACCTTTACTTACACCTTCAACCATATTATTGATCAAAGCACGTGCAGTACCGGCTTGAGCCCAAGCGCCTTTAACATCAGCAACGATATTAGTAACAATGTTATTTTCTTCTTGAGAAATAACAACGTCGCTATGGATCGTGCGAGAAAGTTCGCCTACTGGACCTTTAACTTTAATGTCTTGACCTGATAACGTAATAGTAACGCCAGCAGGAATTGCGACAGGTGCTTTTGCAACACGAGACATAATTCTGCTCCTTTACTCTACGAAACCAAGAACTTCACCGCCAAGACCCGCATTGCGAGCGGCGCGATCAGTCATTAGACCTTTAGAAGTTGAAATAATAGCGATACCCATGCCTGCTAATACTTTAGGAAGCTCTTGAGCACCTTTGTATACGCGAAGACCTGGACGTGAAACACGTTTGATCACTTCAATTACTTCTTTACCTTCAAAATATTTCAGCTCAACAGTTAGTTCAGGTTTAGCACCTTCAACAACTGAAAATTCTGAAATGTAACCTTCTTCTTTAAGCAAGTTGGCAAGTGCAACTTTAACCTTTGAAGATGGCATTGTAACTGCAGTCTTTGCTGCAGATTGACCGTTGCGGATGCGTGTAAACATGTCCGCGATAGGATCAGTCATCATAACCATTTACTCCCGTGAATTACCAACTAGCTTTCTTAAGACCTGGAACTTCACCGCGCATCATAGTTTCACGTAATTTAATACGGCTTAAACCGAATTTACGTAAGTAACCATGTGGACGGCCAGTAATGTTACAACGGTTACGTTGACGACTACTGCTCGAATCACGAGGTAATGCTTGAAGTTTCAATACTGCATCCCAGCGCTCTTCTTCAGAAGAGTTTACACCAGAGATGATAGCTTTTAGTGCACTACGCTTTTCAGCATATTGAGCAACTAACTTGGTTCTTTTAGCTTCACGAGCTTTCATTGACGTTTTAGCCATAACTCTACACCTTCTTCTTAAATGGGAAGTTGAAGGCAGTCAATAATGCATGACCTTCTTCGTTGTCCTTCGCACTTGTAGTGATAGTGATATCCATTCCGCGAATTTTATCGATTTTATCGTAATCGATTTCAGGGAAAATGATCTGCTCACGTACGCCCATGCTGTAGTTACCACGACCATCGAATGACTTAGGATTCAAGCCACGGAAATCGCGGATACGAGGAATAGAAATAGAGATAAGACGCTCTAAAAATTCCCACATACGTTCGCCACGTAGAGTTACTTTTGTACCAATAGGGTACCCTTCACGAATCTTAAAGCCCGCTACTGATTTGCGTGCTACAGTCGTAACAGGTTTTTGACCTGAGATTGCAGTAAGATCATTTGTGGCGTGTTCTAGTACTTTTTTATCAGCAATAGCTTCACCAACACCCATGTTAAGGGTGATCTTTTCAATCCGAGGGACTTGCATGACACTTTTGTATTCAAACTTCTTTTGAAGCTCTGCAACAATTGTATCTTTGTAAAAATCATGCAGTTTCGCCATCGTTTACTCCAATTATATTAATTCGTTATTAGATTTGAAAAAACGAACTTTTTTGCCGTCTTCATCTCTAAAACCAACACGATCTGCTTTCCCATTAGCTGGGTTAACAATTGCAATGTTGGAAACATGTAAAGGTGCTTCTTTTTCAACAATCCCACCAGGCTGCTGTAACTGAGGTACAGGCTTAGTGTGCTTTTTGATTAAGTTAATACCTTCAACAAATACTTTGCCTTCTTCAACAAGAACTTTGGTCACTTTACCAGTTTTGCCCTTGTCTTTGCCTGCAAGTACGATTACTTCATCATCACGACGAATCTTAGATGCCATTATCGTTACTCCTTAAAGTACTTCTGGTGCAAGTGAAACAATTTTCATGAATTTTTCATTACGAAGTTCACGAGTCACAGGACCGAAAATACGAGTACCAATTGGTTGTAAGTTAGCATTTAACATTACAGCCGCGTTTTCATCGAAACGGATAGTAGAACCATCTGAACGACGAACACCTTTCTTAGTGCGCACCACTACTGCAGTAAGAACATCACCTTTTTTAACTTTGCCGCGAGGATTTGATTCCTTCACAGCAATTTTAATGATGTCACCAATGCGTGCGTAGCGACGGTGCGAACCACCAAGAACCTTTATACATTGTACACGTCGAGCGCCGCTGTTATCAGCTACGTTCAATTGTGATTGCATTTGGATCATTTAATATGTCTCCGCTAAATTATCTTATAAAAGATTAAATTCAAGGCCAGAAATTTGACCCGTCACTGCCTTCTAAATCCCACTCACAACGAGCGGGCGCGAGATTATAACACCGGTTCTTTAAAAGTGATACTTTATTTAGCTAAAAAATAACCACTATTAGGCATTTGGGCTCTCACATGACAACTTAACTTGCCACCCTGCACTACTTAGATAAGTAGAATCATAGAGATAAGGTTAAAAATCAGTAAATCAATAGCGGAACTTAGATTAAATTTTTTAAATGAGAAATGCGGTTTTTACTATGATGAAAAATCAATGTTGCTATAAAGAAGAGAATAGAAAAAAGTTTTATTGTAGAAAATAAAAAGGCCCTGCCGAAGCAGAGCCTAATTAAAGTACTTATTGTGAATTAGCGTCAGCGATTAAGCTTTTTCTAATACGTTTACCAAAGTCCAAGATTTGCTCTTAGAGATTGGTGCACATTCACGAATAGATACTAAATCACCAGCTGCACATTGGTTAGTTTCATCATGAGCTTTCAACTTAGTTGAACGCGTCATGAACTTACCGTAGATTGGGTGCTTTACACGTCGTTCAATTAATACAGTGATAGACTTATCCATTTTATCACTGATAACACGACCTTGTAGTGTACGAATTTTAGCTTCGCTCATTACTTACCTGCCTTTTCAGTTATGATAGTCTTAACACGTGCAATATTGCGACGTACTGTTCTTAGCAAATGAGTTTGTGCTAATTGGCCAGTGCTTGCTTGCATGCGATAGTTAAACTGTTCGCGTAGCAATTCAAGCAATTCAGCGTTTAGCTCTTCAATGCTTTTTTCTTTCAATTCGCTAGCTTTCATTACATCACCGTCCGAGTTACGAAAGTTGTTTTAAACGGAAGTTTTGCAGCCGCTAAAGCAAATGCTTCACGAGCAATCTCTTCCGGAACACCTTCCATTTCATAAAGAACACGACCAGGAAGAATTTGACATACCCAATATTCCACTGAACCTTTACCTTTACCCATACGAACCTCAAGAGGTTTTTTAGTAATTGGCTTATCAGGGAATACACGTATCCAGATTTTACCTTGACGCTTCACGTGACGAGTCATTGCTCGACGAGCCGCTTCAATTTGACGCGCAGTCATACGACCACGTTCCATTGATTTTAACCCGAAAGTACCGAAGCTAACTGAGCTACCTACATGTGCAAGACCGCGGTTACGCAGTTTAAATTGCTTACGGAATTTAGTACGTTTTGGTTGTAACATTACTTAGCTCCTACTTAGGTTTGCGGTTAGTTTTTCTTTTAGGCTTAGCAGCTGGTTGCTCTACTTGTAATGGCATTTTGCCAATTACTTCACCTTTAAAGATCCATACTTTGATACCGATAACACCGTAAGTGGTATCAGCACGTGCAATCGAGTAATCGATGTCAGCACGTAAAGTGTGTAATGGAACACGACCTTCACGGTACCATTCAGCACGTGCAATATCTGCACCGCCTAAACGACCACTAACTTGTACTTTAATACCTTTAGCGCCTAAACGCATGGCATTTTGTACTGCACGTTTCATCGCACGACGGAACATTACACGACGTTCTAATTGACTAGCGATGCTGTCTGCAACAAGCTGCGAATCCATTTCTGGCTTACGTACTTCAGCAATGTTGATTTGAGCAGGAACACCAGCAATTTTAGAAACTGCTAAACGTAACTTTTCTACGTCTTCGCCTTTCTTACCGATTACAACACCTGGACGAGCCGTGTGAATTGTAACGCGGATAGATTTAGCCGGACGTTCGATTACGATTTTCGATAATGAAGCACGCTTAAGTTTTTCAGTTAAATATTCACGAACCAAATGGTCACCGTGTAAATTATCTGCAAAATCTTTAGTGCTTGCAAACCATGTAGACGCGAAAGGTTTCGTGATACCTAGACGTATACCGTTTGGATGTACTTTTTGACCCATACTAATATCTCCTAGCTATCAGATACAATCACTGTAATGTGGCTTGTACGCTTAATAATGCGATCGGCACGACCTTTCGCTCGTGGCATGATACGTTTCATTGTTGGACCATCGTCAACTGTAATAGTTTTAACGATTAGTTCATCAATGTCTGCACCTTCGTTGTGCTCAGCGTTAGCAATTGCTGAATCAAGTACTTTTTTAACTAAAACAGCAGCAGATTTGTTGCTGAAAGTTAAAATTTCAAGTGCTTTCTCAACATGTAAGCCGCGGATTTGATCCACAACTAAACGTGCTTTTTGAGCAGAACCGCGGGCAAATTTATGTATAGCTTTAGCTTCCATTATAATTTTCCCTATCTCTTCGCTTTCTTATCCGCGACATGGCCACGGTAAGTACGAGTTGGTGCAAATTCACCTAATTTGTGACCGATCATTTCATCAGTTACAAATACAGGTACGTGTTGACGGCCATTATGGACGGCGATGGTCAATCCGATCATCGTAGGGATGATCATTGAACGACGGGACCAAGTTTTAATTGGCTTTTTATTCCCGCTTTCCACCGCTGTCTCTACCTTCGTCAACAAGTGTAGGTCAATAAATGGACCTTTCTTGAGAGAACGTGGCATGGTGATTCCTCTTTAATTATGAGTACTATTTAGTACGACGACGTACGATAAATTTATCGGTACGCTTGTTAGAACGAGTCTTGTAACCCTTAGTTGGTACACCCCAAGGTGATACCGGATGACGACCGCCTGATGTTTTACCTTCACCACCACCGTGTGGGTGATCAACTGGGTTCATGGCAACACCACGAACAGTTGGGCGAACACCACGCCAGCGTGAAGCACCAGCTTTACCCAAAGAGCGAAGCATGTGTTCAGCGTTGCCGATTTCACCTAAAGTAGCACGACAATCTGACTCAATTTTGCGCATTTCGCCAGAGCGAAGACGTAAAGTGACATAAGCACCGTCTTTCGCAACTAACTGAGCGTAAGTACCAGCAGCACGTGCGATTTGAGCACCTTTACCTGGCTTAAGTTCGATTGCGTGTACAACACTACCTAGTGGCGTGTTGCGAAGTGGTAAAGTGTTACCCGCTTTGATAGGAGCATCTACACCAGACTGGATTGAATCTCCAGCTTTTAAGCCTTTAGGGGCTAAGATGTAACGACGTTCACCATCTGCGTAAAGTACTAGTGCAATGTTTGCACTACGGTTTGGATCATATTCCAAACGTTCAACTTTTGCAGGGATACCATCTTTATTGCGCTTAAAGTCAACCATGCGGTAATGATGCTTGTGACCACCACCAACGTGACGAACTGTAATGCGACCAGTATTGTTACGACCACCAGACTTAGACTTAGTGTCTAATAATGGTGCGTAAGGCTTACCTTTATGCAACTCCGCGTTTACCACTTTAACAACGTGGCGACGACCCGGAGAAGTAGGTTTACATTTAACTATAGCCATTTTCGTAAACTCCTATGATTCCGCGCCGACGAAGTCGATGTCGCTGCCTTCAGCAAGAGTAACGTATGCTTTTTTCCAATCGCTTCTGCGACCAAAACGAGCACCAGTACGTTTCACTTTACCTTTAACATTTAATGTGCGAACACCGTCAACTGAAACTTCGAAAAGTTTCTCAACAGCAGCTTTGATTTCAGCTTTAGTAGCAGTAGTAGCAACTTTGAAAACAACAGTGTTGTTTGCTTCAGCAGCCATAGTGCTTTTCTCAGAAATGTTTGGTGCTAAAAGCACTTTCAGTAAACGTTCGTCGTTTATCATCCTAACATCTCCTCAAGTTGTTTAACTGCAGATGCAGTCATCAAAACTTTTTCGAAACCAACCAAGCTAACTGGGTCAATACCGTCTACGTCACGAACGTCAACTTTATACAAGTTGCGTGCTGATAAGAACAAGTTCTCATCAACTTCTGGAGTAACGATTAATACGTCTTTTAACTCCAAACCGTTTAGTTTAGCTACTAACTCTTTAGTTTTTGGTGTTTCAACTGCAAAATTTTCTACCACTACTAAGCGCTCTTGACGAACTAACTCAGAAAGGATGCTTTTGATCGCACCACGGTACATTTTACGGTTTACTTTTTGGCTGTGATCCTGTGGCTTAGCAGCGAATGTTACGCCACCTGTACGCCAGATTGGACCACGACTTGTACCAGCACGTGCACGGCCAGTACCTTTTTGACGCCATGGTTTTGCGCCACCGCCGCTAACTTCTGAACGAGTTTTTTGAGCACGAGTACCTGCACGAGCACCAGCTGCGTATGCAACTACTACTTGGTGTACTAAAGCTTCATTAAACTCAAGTCCAAAGGTTGCTTCAGAAACTTCAAGAGCGCCTGAAGCGTCTTTTAATGCTAATTCCATCACAAATCTCCTTGGACTAGGCTTTAACAGCTGGCTTGATGATTACGTTGCCGTTGATAGCACCCGGAACTGCACCTTTAATAAGGAGCAAGTTACGTTCTGCATCGACACGAACCAATTCAAGGTTTTGCGTAGTAACTTTCGCAGCACCCATGTGACCAGACATTTTTTTACCTTTAAAAACACGACCTGGTGTTTGACACATACCTATCGAACCGTTTGAACGGTGAGATAGTGAGTTACCATGAGTTGCATCTTGCATTGAAAAATTCCAACGCTTAATACCACCTTGGAAACCTTTACCTTTTGAGGTGCCAGTAACATCCACTAATTTCGTGTCATTGAATAGCTCAACAGTGATTTCACTGCCAGCTTCAAGACCTTCGCCTTCATTTGCATTTAAGCGGAATTCCCACAGGCCACGACCTGCTTCGATACCAGCTTTAGCAAAATGTCCGGCTGTTGGCTTGTTAGTACGATTAGCTTTTTTGCTACCCGTAGTAACTTGAAGCGCTGAATAACCATCATTGTCAACAGTTTTAACCTGAGCAATACGGTTCGCTTCAACTTCTAGGACTGTAACAGGAGTAGAAACACCATCTTCAGAGAAGATGCGAGTCATACCCACTTTACGTCCAACTAGACCTATAGTCATGTTAAAACTCCTATTAACCCAAGCTAATTTGAACGTCAACACCAGCTGCCAAGTCTAAACGCATTAATGCGTCTACAGTCTTTTCAGTTGGCTCTACGATATCAATCATGCGTTTGTGAGTACGAATTTCGTACTGGTCACGTGCATCTTTGTTAACGTGTGGTGAAGTCAAGATAGTGAAACGTTCCTTGCGAGTAGGAAGTGGAATTGGACCACGAACCTGTGCGCCAGTACGTTTAGCAGTATCAACGATTTCAGCTGTTGATTGATCAATCAAACGATGATCGAACGCTTTCAAACGAATGCGAATTCTTTGATTTGACATAAAGACAAATCCCCATTTTAAAGAACAACAAAATACAGCCCATCACCTTTTTTATGTAAAAGGGGGGAGTATCGCTATAACATTCAACTCCAAATCGGAGTTGCTGTGTGCGTTAACTATTAATTTAAAAACTAATACGTTAACTAATAAAACACGAAGAGACGAGCTCGACGTGGAGGCGTATTATACAGAGACAGACGATAATTTCAACTATTATATTAACGTGGATAAAATAGACTAAAGTTTGCTTATATTTCGCTGCACTTCGGTTAATAGTAATAGAAATTTTTTCAGCCTTTAAGCCGCAGGGAATCAAAAATTTCATCTAAAGTTTCTCTTTTCATTTGTATGAAATTTATAACCACCTATATATAAGCAATAGAATGCTCAAATATATGAGCTCATATAATATAGAGCGATTAACCTTTATTAAGTCGATATGATACATTTTTGCTTGTTTTTTTATCAATTTTGTAAACTTCAATAATTTTTTATGTCGATCCTTGTAGAGTAATGGTATACTCGCGCGCAAATTTTCAACAATTCCGCTTTTTTAGTAGCGACTTAAAATAGAGTAAAGTAATGGCAGATTTATCCAAATACAGAAACATTGGTATCTTCGCTCACGTTGATGCTGGTAAAACCACAACAACTGAACGTATCCTTAAATTAACCGGTCAGATCCATAAAACAGGTGAAGTACATGACGGTGAGTCTACGACTGACTTCATGGAACAAGAAGCTGAGCGCGGTATTACTATCCAGTCTGCTGCGGTAAGTTGTTTTTGGAACGATCACCGTTTTAACGTAATCGACACTCCTGGTCACGTTGATTTCACTGTTGAAGTTTACCGTTCACTTAAAGTACTTGATGGTGGTGTTGGTGTATTCTGTGGTTCTGGTGGTGTTGAACCACAATCAGAAACTAACTGGCGTTATGCTAATGACTCAGAAGTTGCCCGTATTATCTTTGTAAACAAATTAGACCGTTTAGGTGCTGATTTTTACCGTGTGGTAAAACAGACTAAAGACGTATTAGGTGCTAACCCACTTGTTATGGTGTTGCCAATTGGTACTGAAGATGAGTTTGTTGGTGTTGTTGACCTTCTTACCCGTAAAGCTTGGGTATGGGATGACACTGGTCTTCCAGAAAACTACGAAATCACTGATGTTCCTGCGGACATGGTTGATAAAGTAGAAGAATACCGCGAAATGCTTCTTGAGACTGCTCTTGAGCAAGATGATGAGCTTTTCGAAGCGTACCTAGAAGAAGGTACTGAGCCTTCAATGGAAGACATCAAGCGTTGTATCCGTAAAGGTACACGTACTATGGACTTTTTCCCTACTTACTGTGGTTCTGCTTTTAAAAACAAAGGCGTTCAAAACATTCTTGACGCTGTTGTTGATTACTTACCTTCACCAACAGAAGTTGATGCTCAACCACTTACTGATGAAGAAGGTGAACCTACTGGTGCACACGCAATCGTTTCTGCTGATGAAACATTCAAAGCGTTAGCATTCAAAATCACTGATGACCGTTTTGGTACATTAACTTTCGTACGTATCTATTCAGGTACATTGAAGAAAGGCGATACAATTCTTAATGCTGCAACAGGTAAAACTGAGCGTGTTGGTCGTATGTGTGAAATGCAAGCCGATGATCGTAACGAACTAACTTCAGCACAAGCCGGTGATATCATCGCGATTGTAGGTATGAAAAGTGGCGTTCAAACAGGTCATACTTTATGTGATCCTAAAGACCCAATTGTTTTAGAAGCGATGGTATTCCCTAAGCCTGTAATTTCAATTTCAGTAACACCAAAAGATAAAGGTTCAACTGAGAAAATGGGTATTGCAATTGGTAAAATGGTTGCTGAAGATCCTACGTTTAAAGTTGAAACTGATGAAGATTCAGGCGAAACAATCCTATCTGGTATGGGTGAGCTTCACTTAGATATTAAAGTAGATATCCTTAAACGTACTTACGGTGTTGAATTAGCAGTTGGTAAACCACAGGTTGCTTACCGTGAAACTATTACGCAAGAAATTGATGATAGCTACACACATAAGAAACAATCTGGTGGTTCTGGTCAATTTGGTAAAATTGATTACATCATCCGCCCAGGTGAGCCAAACTCAGGTTTCACATTCTCATCAAAAGTTGTTGGTGGTAATGTTCCTAAAGAATTCTTCCCGGCTATCGAGAAAGGTTTCAAGGGCATGATGGATACTGGTACTCTTGCTGGTTTCCCTGTATTAGACGTTGAAGTTGAATTGTACGACGGTGGTTTCCACGCGGTTGATTCATCTGCTGTTGCCTTTGAACTTGCTGCTCGTGGTGCATTCCGTCAGTCAATTCCAAAAGCTGGTGCTCAGTTAATCGAACCTATCATGAAAGTTGATGTGTTTACGCCTGATGATCACGTTGGTGATGTTATTGGTGATTTAAACCGTCGTCGTGGCATGATCGGCGGTCAAGACGCTGGTGTTTCTGGTGTTCGTATTAAAGCTGACGTACCTCTTTCTGAAATGTTCGGTTACATCGGATCGTTACGTACAATGACATCAGGTCGTGGTCAATTCTCAATGGAATTTAGCCACTACTCTCCATGTCCAAATAACGTAGCCGAAGCCGTTATCGCTGAAGTAAAAGAATTAGCAGCAGCAAAAGCTAAAGCTAAAAAGTAATCTAACTACTTTTTAATGTTTTTAAAAAGGATGCTTCGGCATCCTTTTTTATTGCCTAAAACATAATAGCAACCAATGGACAAAATATAGCCATTACTTAATGCCCGTGATATGGTTTTAATTGAGTGCTTATGTTTTTAATTAATGACTAACCTTTGCACTTTATACCTTTAATAATAAAAATAATTTAGCAGGTAGCCGTTAAGATGTTTAATTTTATAAGCCGTTCTATTATGCGCCAATTGGTTATTACCATATCAAGCGCAGTAGCAATTCTACTTATCATCACGTCATTTTTTGTCTTATCTAATGTCAGTGAAAATACTCGCACTCAACTTATTTCTGATATAGAGAATATTGTCACTTTACAGTCAACAAAGGTAAAAGACTTCTTTATTGCCAAAGGCCAAATCAATCATAGTGTGTTTTCTAACCCACTCGTTATTGACTGGTTTGAATCATACGATCAACGATTAACTGATATTAGCGGAAATAAGTCATATCAAGACGTGACCCGTTACTTTAAATACTTCTCTGAAAAAGACTCGGCAATAAAAAGTGTTTTTTTTGGTAGTGAAAACACTCATGAGTATTTCGACTTGAATGGTCGCTACGATGACGCACAGTATTTCACCAATCAGCGCCCATGGTGGAGTAATGGTTTAAATCAAGGAAAAATGTACGTCACCGACCCTGCTGTCGATAATAATGACGGCTCAGTATCTGCCACCATAACATCGCCTTATTATCTGCCCAATGGAAAACTACTTGGTATTGGTGGTATGGATATTTTGATCACAACTATTGGTCAAGACCTACTTTCTACCATTAAGTATAAAGGTGAAGGTGAAGCTTTTCTCGTTACAGATACTGGAAAACTAGTATTCTTCCCAGGCTTTAATGAGGACTTTAAACCTGGGAGCCAAATGGATAATATTAGCCAACATTTCTCTAACAGCAGTGGCTTTGGCAAATTACAAGCGACGCTCGCTCAAAATTCCAATGGACTCGCAGAAGTCATTTGGCAAGGCACAAAGTATCAAGTAATTTTTAACGAGGTTAAAAGTGACTACCCAGTAATGAATTGGAAGCTGGGTTTCCTTGTGCCTGCGCAACTAATAGCAGAACCGGTAGAAGCTGCATTTTGGTCATCTAGCATCACAGTTATTGCTATTATTATCATGATCGCTATCGTGGTTTGGTTGACTATTCTTCCCTTTGTTAAACGTATCACACGCTTACAAGATGCTATGAAAGATATAGCGGATGGTGACGGTGATTTAACACAAAGAATAGCGCCATTAAAAGACGATGAAATAGGTCAATTGGTCAATGAATTTAATACCTTTATTGACTCAATCCAGCAATTGGTTAAGCAAACTGTTGTTATCACCCAAGATGTAACTGCTTCAAGCGAAGCTGCGGAAAACATTAGTAAAGAAACTACAGATATTGTTGAAGCGCAAAAACGTGAGATTGACCTCGTGGCCACCGCAGCAACGCAACTGGCGCACACAAGCAGCGAAATATCGAATAATACTAACCAATCGAAAGAGTTAGTTTCGCACGCGGAAGATAAAGTAACCTTTGGATCAGAAGTAGTAAATCAAGCAACAGCTGGCATGCAGCAACTCTCTAATAACGTCGATAATGCTTCACAAGTCGTTGATAAGCTAAAAACGGGCACACAGAGTATTGGCGATGTTGTGACGGTAATACGCAGTATCGCTGAACAAACAAATTTACTCGCGTTAAACGCTGCAATAGAGGCTGCTAGAGCAGGAGAACAAGGACGAGGCTTTGCAGTAGTAGCAGATGAAGTTCGCACATTAGCATCACGTACACAAGAATCAACCGCAAATATAGAACGGATAATTGAAGAGCTTCAAACAACAGCGGTAAGTGCGGTAAGCGTGATGGAATCAAGCTGTCATGAGGCCGAAAACAGCGTGCAATTAACACAGCAAGTGCAGCAAGTATTAACTGACATTGCCGATGTTATTGGCCAGTTTCAAAGTCAAACATTTGAAATCGCTCATGCCGTGGATCAACAAGCAAGTGTTGCGGATGAAGTATCTAAGAATATCGAAAATGTAAGAGCACTTACTGATAATACGGTAGAAGCATCAGCAACTATGAAAACAAGTTTAGCTAGCCTTTCAGATCAGTCGAATTCATTATCTAACGTTGTAAATCAATTTAACGTTTAATACACCAAAAATTTTTATCATCTCAAGTAGCATGCAGCAGCATAGTCAATGTTGCTTGAGATAGTAAACTTTCCCTTATAGCAACTACATCCCGATATAACCGCTAGCTATGAATTACATCCATATCGAGATATCGCAATTGACTTTGACACTAAGTAAGACTTAGAGATAAAACAGTTACTAATGTGCCTTCTTACCCGATGTTCTTGTGAGAACTAAAATTGGAAGCTTGCACATTTAATATTTGAGTATGCAGCTGATAGCGCATCCTCAGCATTAGTTTTATTGTGAGATTTTAAGCACAAAAAAAGGATGCCAAAGCATTCTTTTATCTACGTTCTCGTGAGAACTAAAATCAACCATTTCTCAAAAGAGAATCAGTCCATAAATTTTTTAAGGTAAGAGCAGATACAACAACCGTTGCCATCACCTAATTAAATTTTAACTATTAAAAAAGGATGCCGAAGCATCCTTTTGTCTACGTTCTCGTGAGAACTAAAATCAACCATTTCTCAAAAGAAAATTAGTCCATAAATTTTTTAAGGTAAGAGCAGATACAACAACCGTTGCCATCGCCTAATTAAATTTTAACTATTAAAAAAGGATGCCGAAGCATCCTTTTGTCTAAGTTCTCGTGAGAACTAAAATCAACCATTTCTCAAAAAGAGAATTAGTCCATGATTTTAGATACAACACCAGCACCTACAGTACGACCACCTTCACGGATTGCGAAGCGTAAACCTTCGTCCATCGCTACTGGGTTGATAAGCTCTACAACAAACTTCAAGTTGTCGCCTGGCATTACCATTTCAACACCTTCAGGAAGCTCTACAGCACCTGTGATATCTGTTGTACGGAAGTAAAACTGTGGACGGTATCCTTTGAAGAATGGAGTATGACGACCACCTTCATCTTTACTTAACACGTATACTTCTGACTCAAACTTAGTGTGAGGAGAAATTGAACCTGGTGCACATAATACTTGACCACGTTCTACGTCTTCACGCTTAAGACCACGTAGAAGAACACCACAGTTCTCGCCAGCACGACCTTCGTCAAGAAGCTTACGGAACATTTCAACACCAGTACAAGTTGATTTTTGTGTATCACGGATACCAACAACTTCTACTTCTTCACCAACTTTGATGATACCACGTTCAACACGACCCGTTACAACTGTACCACGGCCTGAAATTGAGAATACATCTTCGATAGGCATGATGAATGCACCATCGATTGCACGCTCTGGCTCTGGAATGTAAGTATCTAATGCTTCTGCAAGTTCGATTACTTTCGCTTCCCATTTCTCTTCGCCTTGAAGAGCGCCTAATGCTGAACCTTGAATTACTGGTAAGTCATCACCTGGGAATTCGTATTCGCTAAGAAGTTCACGAACTTCCATTTCTACTAATTCTAGTAATTCTTCATCGTCAACCATGTCACATTTGTTCATGAATACGATGATGAAAGGAACACCAACTTGACGTGATAACAAGATGTGCTCACGTGTTTGTGGCATAGGACCATCTGTAGCAGCAACTACTAAGATAGCGCCATCCATTTGTGCTGCACCAGTGATCATGTTTTTGATGTAATCAGCATGGCCTGGACAATCTACGTGTGCGTAGTGACGAGTTTCTGTATCGTATTCGATGTGAGAAGTATTGATTGTAATACCACGCTCACGCTCTTCTGGAGCATTATCGATTTGTGCGAAATCTTTAACTTCACCACCGTGTACTTTAGTAAGTACAGCAGAGATTGCAGCTGTTAATGTAGTTTTACCGTGATCTACGTGTCCGATAGTACCAACGTTTACGTGTGGTTTCGAACGTTCAAATTTTTCTTTAGCCATTTTTCAATTACCTTAAAGTTTATTAAAAGCCCGGCCAAAAGACCGAGCCAGACTTTCAAAAAGCCTTACTAAGATTCAATTATTTTGTCGGCAACAGCTTTAGGTGCTTCGCTATATTGCTGAAACTCCATAGAGTATGATGCTCGACCTTGAGTTGCACTACGTAAAGCCGTAGCGTAACCAAACATTTCTGATAGTGGTACTGTTGCATTCACTACCTTAGAACCAGCTGGACCTTCGTCCATGCCATCGATCATACCGCGGCGACGATTTAAATCACCAACGACATCACCCATGTTTGCTTCTGGCGTAATAACTTCAACTTTCATCATAGGTTCAAGAATAACCGGCGACGCATTAAGCGCTCCTTGTCTAAAACCCATCGATGCAGCGACTTTAAACGCCATTTCGTTTGAGTCAACGTCATGAAAAGAACCATCATACAGAGTGACTTTGATGTCTAATAACGGGTAACCCGCTAAAACACCACTTTCCATCTGTTCTTGACAACCTTTTTCAACTGCTGGGATAAATTCTTTTGGAACTGTACCACCAACAATTTCGTTAACAAATTCGAATCCTCCACCTTCTGGAAGAGGTTCCATTTTCAACCAAACATGGCCATACTGACCTTTGCCACCTGATTGACGAACAAATTTACCTTCCACTTCTACCGTTGAGCGAATGGTTTCGCGATAAGCCACTTGTGGATTACCAACGTTACATTCAACGCTAAACTCACGTTTCATGCGTTCAACTAAGATATCGAGGTGTAATTCCCCCATACCTGAAATGATGGTTTGACCCGTTTCTTCATCAGAGAATACTCTAAATGATGGATCTTCTGCAGCCAACTTACCTAGTGCAATACCCATTTTTTCTTGGGCAGCAACGGTTCTTGGCTCAACTGCAACCGAAATAACTGGTTCAGGAAACTCCATACGTTCAAGCGTAATTACGTGATTTGCATCACATAACGTATCACCTGTAGTAACATCTTTTAGGCCAATGGCCGCAGCGATATCACCAGCACGTACTTCTTTAATTTCCTGACGGTCATTCGCATGCATTTGCACAATACGACCGAGTCGTTCTTTTTTGCCTTTTACAGGATTGTATATACTGTCGCCAGTTTTTACTACACCTGAGTATACTCGAAAGAACGTCAATGTACCGACAAATGGGTCAGTCGCTATTTTAAATGCTAAAGCAGCAAATGGTGCTTTATCATCGGCTTCGCGACTTCCCTCAGTTTCGTCTTTGTCATTGTTAATACCTTTAATCGCTTCAACTTCTGTTGGCGAAGGTAAGAATTCAATGACAGCATCAAGCACTGCTTGTACACCTTTGTTTTTGAAAGCTGAGCCACAAGAACAAAGGACAATTTCATTGTTTAGTGTACGGGTACGTAGCGCAGATTTTATTTCTGCTTCGGATAAATCACCTTCTTCAAGGTATTTATCCATTAATTCTTCAGACGCTTCAGCTGCTTCAGAAACAAGGTTTTCATGCCATTCATCGGCTTCATCTTGCATATCTGCTGGAATATCTTCATAAGTAAAAGTCATGCCCTGGTCACTTTCGTTCCAGTTAATAGCTTTCATTTTAATTAAGTCGATAACACCGGCAAAATCATCTTCAGCACCAATTGCTAAGTGAATTGGTACAGCGTTAGCTTCTAAACGAGAATTGAGTTGCTCAACAACAGATAAGAAATCAGCACCAGTACGGTCCATCTTATTAACAAAAACTAATCGCGGAACAGAGTATTTCTCCATTTGGCGCCAAACAGTTTCTGTTTGTGGTTGAACTCCTGAAGATGCACATAGCACTAATACCGCACCATCTAATACACGTAATGAACGTTCTACTTCAATAGTAAAATCTACGTGACCAGGGGTGTCGATGATATTAATACGATGGTCTTCAAATTGTGCTTCCATCCCTTTCCAAAAACAAGTAGTAGCCGCAGAGGTGATAGTAATACCACGTTCTTGCTCTTGCTCCATCCAATCCATAGTGGCTGCGCCATCATGAACTTCACCGATCTTATGTGAAAGACCAGTGTAGAAAAGTACCCTTTCTGTTGTTGTCGTTTTACCGGCATCGACATGAGCACAAATACCGATATTTCGGTAACGCTCAATAGGGGTTATACGTGCCACAATTTCATCCTCTTTCTGAGACTTTATCTCAGATTATAAAACAGTTGTGGTTATCACTTTACATCAATATTGATATTCGGCGATAACCACGGCATTACACTTTTGACTATAAAACTAGCAATATTTGCTAATTTATAGTGCCTACCAACGGTAGTGAGCGAATGCTTTGTTAGCTTCAGCCATACGGTGAACGTCTTCACGTTTCTTAACCGCTGAACCTTTGCTGTCAGACGCATCTAACATTTCGTTAGCTAGGCGCTGAGCCATTGATTTTTCACCACGTTTACGAGCTGCTTCAACTAACCAACGCATGGCTAGTGCATTACGACGCACAGGACGAACTTCAACTGGAACTTGGTAAGTAGAACCACCAACACGACGAGATTTAACTTCCACTTGTGGGCGGATGTTATCTAACGCTGTTTCGAATAACTCAAGGTGAGTTTTTTCAGAGTTCTTTTCAGTCAAAATGTCTAATGCACCGTATACAATTTTTTCTGCAGTAGATTTTTTACCATCAACCATAAGGATGTTGATGAATTTTGCTAAAAGTTCGTTATGGAACTTAGGATCTGGCAATATTTTTCGTTGCCCTACGACGCGTCTTCTTGGCATCTTAATTCTCCGTTATATTCAGGATAAACCCAAAATGTAATATGTTATTTGGCCTTACTTAACGTTTCTATTCTTTAGCTTACTCATAAGCTAAGAAAGGGAAACTTAAGATTTAGGTCGTTTAGCACCGTATTTAGAACGGCCTTGTCTTCTGTCGCTTACACCTGAACAATCCAGTGCACCACGAACGGTGTGGTAACGCACACCTGGTAAATCTTTAACACGACCACCGCGAATCAAGATAACGCTATGCTCTTGTAAGTTGTGACCTTCACCACCGATGTATGAAGTTACTTCGAAGCCGTTAGTTAAACGAACACGAGCAACTTTACGTAATGCTGAGTTAGGTTTTTTTGGTGTAGTTGTATACACACGAGTACATACGCCACGACGTTGTGGACAAGCTTGTAACGCTGGAACGTTACTTTTAGTTACTTGTCTTACACGTGGTTTACGTACTAATTGGTTAATAGTTGCCATTAAATAGCTCCCGATTAGTTAAATTTGTGTAAATTCCAATCAATGGGGAAATTTACACCCTTATAAACGTGAAAATCCGCGACTCTAGATTCTATACACAAGTGGTACGGAATATAGGGTCGCGGAATTCTATAGGTCAAGCTTTAACCTGTCAAGCTTTACTCGCATTAGACAGGTTAAACATCAGCTTTTCAGCGATTTTCTATCTACTATTCACTCGTAGAAGATAAATCTGCATTCAAGGCATCAGTTAATGCTTGCGCTGCGTCGTCAGCTGATACTGTTACTTCTTCTTCAGGAACAGCGTTTTTAGCACGCGCACGTTCTTGATGATAAGAATAACCAGTACCTGCTGGGATTAAGCGACCAACAATAACGTTCTCTTTCAAGCCACGAAGTTTGTCTTTCTTACCAGCTACTGCTGCTTCAGTAAGTACACGCGTCGTTTCTTGGAAAGATGCCGCCGAGATGAATGACTCAGTTGCTAATGATGCTTTTGTAATACCCATCATTTGCATTTCGTATTCAGCTGGTTGCTTGCCTGCAGCTTCTAACTCACGGTTAGAAATGTTTACGCGCGCAACTTCAACGATTTCGCCTTTAAGGAAGTTACTGTCACCAGCGTCTAAAATCTCACACTTGCGGATCATTTGACGAACGATAACTTCGATGTGCTTATCGTTAATTTTAACACCTTGTAAACGGTATACTTCTTGTACTTCGTTCACAATGTAGTTAGCAACTGGAGCAACACCACGTAGACGTAAGATATCATGTGGAGACTCTGGACCATCGGCAATAACTTCACCTTTAAGTACAGATTCACCTTCAAACACGTTCAATTGACGCATTTTAGGAATCATCTCTTCGTATACTTCACCGCTCGGTTGAGTGATTAGTAAACGCACTTTACCTTTCGTTTCTTTACCAAAACCGATAATACCTGTCTTCTCAGCTAAGATAGCTGGAAGTTTAGGCTTACGCGCTTCAAATAAATCAGCAACACGTGGAAGACCACCGGTAATATCACGAGTTTTCGAAGACTCTTGAGGAATACGTGCTAACGCATCACCGATGCTAACTTCTGCACCATCTTCTAGGTTTACAATCGCGTTACCTGGTAAGAAGTATTGTGCAGGAATTTCAGTACCCGCAATCATTACGTCATTACCTTTAGCGTCAATCAGTTTAACCATTGGGCGCATTTCTTTACCCGCAGTGTTACGTTGACCAGCTTCAGTTACTACGATGCTTGATAAACCAGTTAATTCATCAGTTTGACGAACCATAGTTACGCCATCGATAAGTTCAACGAATTGAACCTTACCAGCAACCTCAGTGATGATTGGATGCGTATGTGGGTCCCAGTTAGCGATAATATCGCCAGAACTAATTGCTTCACCATCTTTCTTAGAAAGAATAGTACCGTAAGGTACTTTGTAACGCTCTTTCTCACGACCAAGCTCATCGATTACTGTCAGCTCTGATGAACGTGAAGTAATCACTAAGTGATCTTCTGAGTTAGTTACAAACTTAGCATTTTGTAATTTCAAGGTACCTGTATTCTTAACTTGTACACTGTTCTCTGCTGATGCACGAGATGCGGCACCACCGATATGGAACGTACGCATGGTAAGCTGTGTACCAGGTTCACCGATAGATTGTGCTGCCACAACACCAATCGCTTCACCTTGGTTGATCATATGGCCACGAGCCAAATCACGGCCGTAACAATGAGCACAAATACCAAAGTCAGTCTTACAAGTAATAATTGAACGTACTTTCATTTGATCAATTGAATTTTCTTCAATGAAATCGCATAAAGCTTCGTCAATTAATGTGTTACGAGGTAACAACACTTCTGTTGTACCTGGCTTCACTACATCTTCAGCAACTACACGACCTAGAACACGTTCGCGTAATGGCTCAACAACATCACCACCTTCAATCAATGGTGTCATTTGTAAACCGTCGTAAGTTCCACAATCATGTTCAGTAACAACCAAATCTTGTGCAACATCAACTAAACGACGAGTTAAGTAACCCGAGTTAGCTGTTTTCAATGCCGTATCGGCCAAACCTTTACGCGCACCATGAGTTGAGATGAAGTACTGTAATACGTTCAAACCTTCACGGAAGTTAGCAGTGATTGGCGTTTCGATGATTGAACCATCTGGTTTAGCCATCAAACCACGCATACCAGCTAGCTGACGGATCTGAGCAGCACTACCACGTGCACCTGAATCGGCCATCATGTAGATAGAGTTGAAAGAGTCTTGCTCTTCTGGCTCACCGTCACGGTTAATTACGGTTTCTTTTGATAAGTTGTCCATCATTGCTTTCGAGATTTTCTCGTTGGCAGATGACCAAATATCGATAACCTTGTTGTATTTTTCACCCTGAGTTACAAGACCTTGCTCGAACTGAGTTTGAATTTCTTTAACTTCTTCTTCTGAATCTTCAATGATGGTGTATTTCGCATCTGGAATAACCATATCGTCGATACCAACTGAAGCACCCGCGATCATCGCGTAGTGGAAACCAGTGTACATAATGTGGTCAGCAAAGATTACTGTATCTTTAAGACCTAAGTTACGGTACGCATGGTTAATCAGTTTTGAAATTGGCTTTTTACCTAACGGCTGATCAATAAGATCATAAGGCATGCCGTCTGGACATACTTGCCATAAGATTGCACGACCAATTGTTGTATCACGTAAAGTCGTTTTAGCAACTGTGAAGTTACCTTCTTCGTCTTTAAAGTGTTCAGTGATACGAATCTTAACGCGAGCATGAAGTTCAGCAAAACCTGTACGGTAAGCTTTTTCAGCTTCTTTGATGTCGGTAAATGACATACCTTCACCCAAGCCATTTACACGATCACGTGTTAGGTAATATAAACCTAATACAACATCCTGTGATGGTACGATGATTGGATCACCGTTAGCTGGTGAAAGAACGTTGTTCGTTGACATCATCAACGTACGTGCTTCCATTTGTGCTTCGATTGTCAACGGAACGTGTACCGCCATTTGGTCACCATCGAAATCGGCGTTATATGCCGCACAAACCAATGGATGCAAATGAATCGCTTTACCTTCAATTAATACAGGTTCAAACGCTTGGATACCCAACCTATGAAGAGTTGGTGCACGGTTAAGCATAACCGGATGTTCACGAATAACTTCGTCTAATACATCCCAAACTTCAGCGCCTTCACGTTCAACTAATTTCTTAGCTGCTTTAATCGTTGTTGCTAAACCACGTGCTTCTAATTTACCGTAGATAAATGGCTTGAATAGCTCAAGTGCCATTTTCTTAGGTAAACCACACTGGTGTAAGCGTAGCGTTGGACCAACGGTGATTACTGAACGACCAGAATAATCAACACGTTTACCCAATAAGTTCTGACGGAAACGACCTTGCTTACCTTTAATCATATCGGCAAGAGATTTAAGAGGACGTTTGTTAGAACCAGTAATTGCACGACCACGACGACCATTATCTAATAAGGCATCAACAGATTCTTGCAACATACGTTTTTCGTTACGTACGATAATATCTGGTGCTACTAGATCTAGAAGACGTTTTAGACGGTTGTTACGATTGATTACACGACGGTATAAGTCATTTAAATCAGACGTTGCAAAACGGCCACCATCCAATGGTACCAATGGACGTAAGTCCGGTGGTAAAATTGGTAAAACGTTCATGATCATCCACTCAGGTTTGTTACCTGAAGCTGCGAATGCTTCCATTAATTTTAAACGCTTAGTGATTTTCTTGCGTTTAGTTTCACTACCGATTTCAGGTAACTCTTCACGCATTTGCGCTACTTCACCGTCTAAATCGATTTGTTGTAGTAAAGCTAAAACGGCTTCAGCACCCATTAAGGCGTCGAACTCATCACCGTGCTCTTCTAACGCGTCAAGATATTCTTCTTCCGTTAAAATGGCACTTTTTTCAAGCGTCGTCATACCTGGTTCTGTTACCACGTATGATTCAAAGTAAAGTACACGCTCAATATCACGTAACGTCATGTCTAATAATAGACCGATACGAGATGGTAATGATTTTAAGAACCAAATATGTGCAACTGGACTTGCTAATTCGATATGGCCCATACGGTCACGACGAACTTTCGTTAATGTAACTTCAACGCCACATTTTTCACAAATTACACCACGGTGCTTAAGGCGTTTGTATTTGCCACAAAGACATTCATAGTCTTTAACTGGACCAAAAATACGCGCACAGAACAAACCATCACGTTCTGGCTTAAAAGTACGATAGTTAATCGTCTCAGGTTTCTTTACTTCACCAAATGACCATGAGCGAATCATGTCAGGTGAAGCTAGTCCGATGCGAATACCATCGAACTCTTCTGTTTGATTTTGTTGCTTAAGAAACTTAAGTAAATCTTTCACACTCTATCTCCTGTCGGAGTTAAATACCGGAGAGAGCAGTTAACTGCTATCTCCCTGTACTAACTTTTGGAATAAACGAAAAGTTAGCAATGTAGCTTTAAGTAGCTTAGTCCTGATCTAACTCGATGTTGATACCTAACGAGCGAATTTCTTTCAACAATACGTTGAATGACTCAGGAATGCCCGGCTCCATTCTGTGATCACCGTCAACTAAGTTTTTATACATCTTAGTACGACCGTTAACATCATCAGATTTAACCGTTAGCATTTCTTGCAAGGTATAAGCGGCACCGTATGCTTCTAGTGCCCATACTTCCATCTCACCGAAACGCTGGCCACCAAACTGTGCTTTACCACCTAATGGCTGTTGCGTTACAAGGCTGTAAGAACCTGTAGAACGCGCATGCATTTTGTCATCAACTAAATGGTTCAGTTTTAACATATACATATAACCAACAGTTACCGGACGCTCAAATTCACGACCAGTACGGCCATCAGTAAGAGTGAACTGACCACTTTCAGGCATATCAGCAAGTTTGAACAAGTCTTTAATTTCTTTTTCACTAGCACCATCAAATACTGGAGTAGCAATTGGAAGACCTGCACGTAAGTTACCAGCTAGACGCATAATTTCATCATCAGAGAATGAATCAATATCTACGTTCTGACGAGACTCACCTAAGCTGTAAACTTCCTTCAAGAATCCACGTAATTTATGGATTTCTTGTTGAGCTTCCAACATGCGGTTAATTTTCTCACCGATACCACGAGCAGCCATACCTAAATGCGTTTCTAAGATCTGACCGATATTCATACGTGATGGCACACCCAATGGGTTAAGTACAACATCAACTGGCACACCGTGCTCATCGTATGGCATATCTTCAACAGGTACTACGTTTGAAATAACACCTTTGTTACCGTGACGACCAGCCATTTTATCACCTGGTTGAATACGGCGTTTAACAGCTAGATAAACTTTAATGATTTTCAATACGCCCGGCGCTAAGTCATCACCTTGGGTGATCTTGCGACGTTTAACTTCGTATTTCTTATCAAAATCAGCTCTGATTGCTTCGTATTGCTCTGCGATTTGCTCTAGCTCAGATTGTTGACCTTCATCAGCCAAATTTTGAACTAACCACTTGTCGCGAGACATACTGTTAAGATCAGACTCATTTAAGCCAGACGTTAACAATAGTTTCTTAGCACGAGCATAAATACCATCTTCTAAAATGCTGAACTCATCGCCCAAGTCTTTCTTAACTTGTTTAAGTTGCATTTCTTCGATTTCAACAGCACGAGCATCTTTTTCTACACCGTCACGGGTGAAGATTTGAACATCGATGATAGTACCTGAAACAGAGTTAGGAACACGTAAAGAGCTGTCTTTAACGTCAGCTGCTTTTTCACCGAAGATAGCTCGTAAAAGTTTTTCTTCTGGCGTAAGTTGTGTTTCACCTTTAGGTGTCACTTTACCTACTAAGATATCGCCGCCGTTAACTTCAGCACCAATGTAAACAACACCCGCTTCATCTAGTTTAGATAATGCAGATTCGCCAACATTTGGAATATCAGCAGTAATTTCTTCACTGCCAAGTTTAGTATCACGAGCGATACAAGTTAATTCTTGAATATGGATAGTAGTGAAACGATCTTCAGTAGCCACACGCTCAGATAACAACATTGAATCCTCAAAGTTGTAACCATTCCAAGGCATGAACGCAATACGCATGTTTTGGCCAAGTGCCAATTCACCCATATCTGTTGAAGGACCATCTGCTAATACATCACCACGAACTACTGGTTCAGCCATACGACACAATGGACGTTGGTTGATACAAGTGTTTTGGTTAGAACGTGTGTATTTCGTTAAGTTGTAAATATCAATACCTGCTTCACCAGCATGCATTTCATTTTCATTAACTTTCACAACAATACGAGAAGCATCTACGTAATCAATAACACCGCCACGTTTAGCAACAACTGTAACACCAGAGTCAACCGCAACAATTTTTTCCATACCAGTACCAACCAGTGGCTTATCCACGATTAGTGTTGGTACAGCTTGACGTTGCATGTTCGAGCCCATCAAGGCACGGTTAGCATCATCGTGTTCTAGGAACGGAATCAATGAAGCCGCTACTGAAACGATTTGTTGTGGTGAAACATCCATATACTGAACTTGTTCAGCAGACATTAAAGTAAATTCGTTTTTATGACGACAGGCAACCAAGCCATCTACTAACTTACGGTCAGCATCAACTTCAGCAGTTGTCTGTGCGATAACGAAATTACCTTCTTCAATTGCAGAAAGGTAATCGATATCGTCAGTAATATAGCCATCAACGATTTTACGATAAGGAGTTTCTAAGAAGCCGTAATCGTTAGTACGTGCATAACATGAAAGCGAGTTGATCAAACCAATGTTTGGACCCTCTGGCGTTTCAATTGGACAAACACGACCGTAATGCGTTGGATGTACATCACGTACTTCGAAACCAGCACGTTCACGTGTTAAACCACCCGGGCCTAAGGCAGAAATACGACGCTTATGCGTTACTTCTGATAACGGGTTGTTTTGGTCCATAAATTGTGACAATTGTGATGAACCAAAGAATTCTTTAACGGCAGCAGAAATCGGCTTAGCGTTAATCAAATCTTGCGGCATAATCGCGTCTAAATCACCAAGACTTAAACGTTCACGTACAGCACGTTCAACACGAACTAAACCAACACGGAATTGGTTTTCAGCCATTTCGCCAACACTACGAATACGACGGTTACCTAAGTGATCAATATCATCAACTTCACCTTTACCGTCACGAATGGCGATAAGCGTTTTCATTACAGAGATGATATCATCGTTAGATAAAATGCCATTACCTACCGAGTCAGCATTGCCAACACGACGGTTGAACTTCATACGACCTACTGTAGATAAGTCATAACGTTCAAGAGAGAAGAACAAGTTATTGAATAACGTGTCTGCTGCATCTTTTGTTGGTGGCTCGCCTGGACGCATCATACGGTAAATTTCAACTAGCGCTTCTAAGCGGTTAGTTGAGTTATCCACGCGTAATGTGTCAGACATGTATGAACCAACATCAAATTCGTTCATGTATAAAGTAGAAAGTACTTTATGACCGGCTTGACTTAATTCAGCTAGCATTTCTAGCGTAATTTCAGCATTCGCTTCAGCAATGACTTCGCCTGTAGACTCATCAATATAGGCTTTAGAAAGCACTTTACCGACGATGTATTCTGCAGGTACATCTAATGTAGCCATTTTCGCTTTTGAAAGAGAACGAATATGACGAGCAGTAATACGACGACCTTGCTCAACTAAAACATCACCATTAGGTAGTTTTAAATCAAACGTTGCTGTTTCACCACGTAAGCGTTCTGGAATTAAATCCATTACTAACTTATCGCCTTTAATTTCGAAATTAGTCGTATCGTAGAAAATATCTAGAATTTCTTCGGTAGAGTATTCCAAGGCACGTAAAATGATCGATGCAGGTAATTTACGACGTCTATCTATACGGACGAATAAATTATCTTTTGGATCAAATTCAAAATCCAACCAAGAACCACGGTAAGGAATAACACGTGCGTTATATAACACTTTACCTGATGAGTGCGTTTTACCTTTATCGTGATCGAAAAACACACCAGGAGAACGATGTAATTGAGAAACAATAACACGCTCTGTACCATTAATGACAAATGTACCATTGTCAGTCATTAATGGTATTTCACCCATGTATACTTCTTGTTCTTTGATATCTTTAACTGTGCCTGCTGCTGCTTCTTTATCATAAACAACTAAACGCAATTTAACGCGTAACGGCGCAGAATAGGTGACACCGCGGATTTGACATTCTTTAACGTCAAATAACGGCTCGCCTAAACGGTAGCTAACATATTGTAATTCTGAGCTACCAGAATAAGCTTTAATTGGAAAAATAGAATGAAACGCAGCCTCTAGGCCTGTTTCACCTGTTGGATCAATATCAATAAACTTACGGAAAGATTCGAGTTGGATTGATAACAAGAATGGATAATCCATTACTTGCACACTTTTACCAAAGTCCTTACGAATACGTTTCTTTTCAGAGTAAGAGTAAACCATGGGGTTCCTCAGCTTGCTGGTTATGGCCGAATCTGCCTTAAAATACCAATTGGACTTAAATAATGGCGCGAATTACTCATAAGTAATTGACAATTATCTAATCCAATTGGTATCAGACAGGATATTGCAGTGATACTTTGAAAATACCAAGCATCAAATAATGCACTGTTTTGGTTTAAAAAAAAACCACTTTTTTTAGCGCAAAAAGGCCGGTGACGTTTAAATCACCAGCCATTGCCTTTTCAGGCAAATAATCTGTTTAAAAACAGATTATTTGATCTCAACAGAAGCACCAGCTTCTTCAAGAACTTTCTTAAGCTCTTCAGCTTCAGCTTTTTCAACGCCTTCTTTGATCGCTTTAGGAGCAGATTCAACTAAGTCTTTAGCTTCTTTAAGGCCTAAACCTGTAGCGCCACGAACTGCTTTGATTACAGCAACTTTCTTATCGCCGAAGCTAGTCATAACTACGTCGAATTCAGTTTGCTCTTCAGCAGCACCACCAGCGTCACCGCCAGCAACAGCAACAGCAGCAGCAGCAGATACGCCGAACTTCTCTTCCATTGCTTCGATTAGTTCAACTACATCCATTACTGACATGTCAGCAATAGCGTTTAGGATATCGTCTTTAGAAATAGACATTTTAAATTTCCTGTTTTAAGTAACAGTCTTTTGACTGTTATAAATAACTATAAATACAAAAAGTGCGAATTGTGCTCTTATTTTTAAGAGGTAAACAATTATTAAGCAGCTTCTTGCTCTTTCTGATCGCGTACTGCAGCAATCGTGCGGCAAAGTTTGCCAGCAGATGCTTCTTTCATAGCGCTCATTAAACGTGCAATTGCTTCGTCGTAAGTTGGTAGCTTAGCTAACATGTTTACGTCTACTGCATTACCTTCAAATGCTGCTGCTTTTAATTCAAAGTTTTCGTTAGTTTTAGCGAAATCTGTGAATAAACGTGCTGCGGCACCCGGATGCTCGTTTGAAAATGCAATTAAAGATGGACCAACTAATGTGTCAGTAACACATTCAAAGTCAGTACCTTGTAATGCACGACGTGCTAACGTGTTACGGATAACTTTCATCCATACACCGTTTTCACGTGCTTGCTTACGTAATACAGTAATTGCTTCAACTGAAACACCGCGTGAATCCGCGACTACAGCTGATTGAGCGCCATTGGCAGCTTCTTGAACTTCAGCAACAATTGCTTTTTTGTCATCAAGATTGATAGCCATTGGCTTTACTCCTGGTTCACCGGCAATAAAAAACCGGTATTTACTATCCCTAAACCAATTAACATTGGCTTAGGCCGTTACGGCGAGGACCAGAATTAGGAAATACTGGGTAATCACCATCTACGTAGGAAAAATTAAGCTTTCTATGAAGAATCATATCGGCTCCTACGGTCTTTGACGGGGTTGTCTTAAGCAAATAAATGCAAATAAATAGACAACACCTACCAAAATTTAAGGGGCGAAATTATAGTCTATAATTACGCCCTTGTAAAGCATCGATAACCGACACTTCACAGAAAATTAAGCTGTTAAACTAGCTTGGTTGACGACAACGCCGGCACCCATAGTAGTTGAAACAGAAATTTTCTTAATAAACTGACCTTTAGCGTTAGCTGGTTTTGCTTTTTTAAGCGCTTCCAATAATGCTTCAAGGTTTTGTTGCAAGTTAGCATCTTCGAAATCAGCCTTACCAATAGTAGTATGGATGATACCGTTTTTGTCGTTGCGGTAGCGGATTTGACCCGCTTTTGCGTTGTTAACAGCAGTTACAACGTCAGGTGTTACTGTACCAACTTTAGGGTTAGGCATTAAACCACGAGGGCCTAAGATCTGACCTAGTTGACCAACAACACGCATTGCGTCTGGAGTAGCAATTACAACGTCAAAGTCCATGTTACCGGCTTTAACTTGTTCTGCTAAATCTTCCATACCAACAACGTCAGCACCAGCTTCTTTAGCTTTGTCTGCGTTTGCACCTTGAGTAAATACAGCAACACGAACATCACGACCAGTACCGTGAGGTAACACAGTCGCGCCACGTACGTTTTGATCTGATTTACGTGCGTCAATGCCAAGGTTTACAGCAACGTCTACACTTTCACGAAAGTTAGCAGTAGCAAGTTCTTTAAGTAAAGAAAGAGCTTCGTTGATGTCATATTCTTTTAATACGTCTACTTTTTCACGGATAAGACGAGCGCGTTTTGATAATTTAGCCATTGATTAGTCCTCTACCACTAAACCCATTGAACGAGCTGAGCCCGCAATGGTACGCACTGCAGCTTCCATAGAGCCAGCAGTAAGATCTGATTCTTTTGTCTTAACGATTTCTTCAAGTTGTGCTGTAGTAACAGTACCAACTTTTTCAGTGTTAGGACGACCTGAACCGCTCTTGATACCAGCCGCTTTCTTAAGTAAGTAAGAAGCAGGTGGTGTTTTTGTATCAAATGTAAAAGAACGATCAGCATATACTGTAATTACTACAGGAACTGGAGCGCCTTTTTCTAAAGAATCTGTTTTTGCGTTAAACGCTTTACAGAATTCCATGATGTTCACACCGTGTTGACCTAGTGCAGGACCAACTGGTGGTGACGGGTTTGCTGCACCAGCAGCAACTTGTAGCTTGATTAAAGCTGTGACTTTCTTAGCCATGGTTTTAATACCTTTAGTATGGGTTCAAACGCTAATAATTAAATCAGCTCCCCGTTAACAAAAAAGCGATTTTACCTTAACAAGATAAAATCGGCAGCGGATTATATATTATTCAAAGGTAAGATCGCAAGAAAATACGACTATTTTGTTTAAAAAAACAACGTAAAAGCACTTCAACGAAAAATAAAGTAGAAATGACATTAGAATTTAATTTCATCAAACGAAGATGTAACACTTAGTAGTCCGCACCTAAGACTCTGCAGTACAGTAAAATAGCTATCTAAGCTACATTCGCAATTCATTAACCAAGACACCACAAGGGAAAATTTTTATTATGCTGGCTTACTTTCAAACATAAAAAAACCAGAGTAGTGACTCTGGTTTTTTTGAAGTTTCTATTGGTATGTCTAGTGCTAGCCTTTTTCGACTTGACCAAATTCCAAATCAACAGGCGTTGAACGACCAAATATAAGTACCGATACTTTAATGCGGTTTTTCTCGTAATCTAGTTCTTCAACAACACCGTTAAAGTCAGCAAATGGACCGTCAATAACACGTACCACTTCGCCTGGCTCAAATAATGTTTTAGGCTTCGGCTTATCAGTATCTTCAAGGCGCTGAAGAATACGATCGGCTTCTTTTTGGCTAATCGGTGCAGGACGTTCTTTTGTACCGCCAATAAAACCAAGTACACGAGGTACACTTTTAACTAAATGCCAAGACTCATCATCAAGCTCCATATGAACTAACACATAGCCTGGAAAGAATTTACGTGAGCTTTTACGCTTTTGTCCGGCGCGCATTTCAATAACTTCTTCAGTAGGAACTAAAATTTCACCAAACTTTTCTTCTAAGCCGTGAATGCCAATATGCTCAACTAATGTTTTTTGTACGCGGCCTTCGTAGCCAGAAAAAGCTTGTACTACATACCAGCGTAATTTTGGATTGGTGTTAACAACAGGCTCATTGTTTTCTTCGTTTGCTTCTGGAGAGATGTTTTCTTCAGTCATGATATTACCTTTAACCTACTTTTAAACCAGTAATTAATCCAACTACCCAAAATAGAACTGAATCTAAGCCCCAAAGTAGTAAAGACATAATTAATGTTGCCACTAATACGATACCGGTTGTTTGAACAGCTTCTTGGCGTGTTGGCCAAACAACTTTACGTGCTTCTGTGCGTGATTCTTTTGCAAATGCTACTGCAGAGCGACCTTTAACCGTTTGCATAGCTACAAGCCCTGCAACAATAATTATTGCTACAACCGCTAAAGCACGAACAAGAATTGATTGCTCAGCAAAAAAGTAGTTACCTACAACTGCACCAGCTAAAAGAAGAACAATAACGCTCCACTTTAAAAAATCGAGCGAACCACTAGGTTCATGTTCAGTACTTGCGTTCATATCTACTACCTGTAATTACACGTCTAATCTAAGACGAAGCAACCCCGACAATGTCGAGGTTAAATTCTAAAGCGCTAATAAAATAAATATTAGCACTTTACTCAAGAGATGGCAGGGGTAGAGAGATTCGAACTCCCAACCGTCGGTTTTGGAGACCGCTGTTCTACCAATTGGA
>OJBY01000008.1_pt1 | contig 192049 bp, 167 predicted proteins | sample 1591731 | NCBI WGS metagenome assembly OJBY01 (sample SAMN05416837, study PRJEB24817) | seawater metagenome | isolation source: Sea water | place: Canada:Atlantic | collected 2013-07
ATTGATAATAACTTAAACCTTCAATACCTATACTTATCAAACAACCAGCTGACCGGGTTAAATATTGATAATCAATTGAGCCTTACCGAACTTTCTATACGTCATAACCAACTTACCGAGATAAATATTGATAATAACTTAAACCTTCAATTCCTAAACTTAAAAGACAACCAACTTACCGAGATAAATATTGATAATAACTTAAACCTTCAATACCTATACTTATCAAACAACCAGCTGACCGAGATAAATATTGATAATAACTTAAACCTTTACCACCTAAACTTAAAAGACAACCACCTTACCGAGATAAATGTTAATAATAACATTAGACTCCACCTTTTAGAGTTAAGGTTAAATCCTTTAAGTGAGAGCACTAAAGACTACCTAGATTCACTTGATTGGATTTATCAAATTTACTATTAGGAAAATAAGGGAATAATAAGATGCTGTCAGCCTTGCTATATTTATACGATTATTTTGCGCACTCAGTGAACCTTTAGTTTCCAAATACCTACGTCCATTATTTTGTTTTATTATTCGCCTGATTTTAAGATGTTTCTAATGACCTAGAGATGTCGGATACGTAGCAAAGCTAACCATATATTAAGATAAACTTTCATCTTGATTTTACGCAATAGCAGTCGCCATTATAGTTAAACGAGACCAAAATTTTTGATCTCGTTGCCTGATAAAGTAATAGCCTGCATTGAATCTATAAATTCAATACTGGCTAATATTTGCAACTTTTCATCACTGCTCTAAATTAAACTCAAACTCAATTTCCAAAAACTTATCACCACCCGCTTCTTCAGGGTAACGCCATAGGCTTAATGCCTTTTTAGCTGCAAGCTCTAGTGCTCGGTCACTGTGCTTGTTCATACCACTAACATCAATAACTTTGCCTGAATATGAAATACGATATTGCAGTTTAACCTTGCCAGATTTACGTGAGTAAAGTGCTGATTTCGGATATTCCGGCATCACTTTATGTGTCGGCTTTATATTAAGCGCAGGTTGATTAAATGTTGGTACATTAACGTCATCAGCGGTAGGAATATTCATTGCTAATGTTGGCTTAGCCATCGCTGTAGTTGGTGTAGCAACTTCACTAGTTGCTTTAGGCGCATTACTTTCTGGTTTAGGTGGTAATGGTGGCGTTGGTGGCGGTAGCACTAACTCTTCAGGTTTTACTTCGGTAATCTCAACTATACGCACTGAATGTTGTTTGTATTGCTCACTAGTACCATGTACATCGCCATGCGAAGGTGGTTCAGCAAAATTCGTGATGACGGCCATAATACCAAACGAGGCAGCACCACCGGCGACTAATAACGCCAACATGTGCCAAGGTGAACGAGGTGAATTTGTTGGTTTAGTTGCGCCGGTTAAATCAACCGTTGGCGCGTCGGTTTGTTGTTTGCTTTGCTGATAAAGGTTCGAGAGTTCTTTATCAAATTTATCCACGCTCATGATGATGTTCCTAACAAATGACTTAAATTATTTCGGGCGTAACGTAAACGGCTTTTTACCGTTTCAAAACTGTCGTTAGTTAATTCGGCAATTTCATTCAATGAAAAACCTTCTTGCTGAAAAATAAACGCTTCTCGTTGTAAAAAGGGTAATTGTCCAAGTGCGGCATTGAACTGCGTTAATCTATCAGCTTCTTGCAGTGACTTTTCCAAATTAACTGTCAGCATTTTATTTTCATCAAGTAACTGACTTTGCCATTTTTGTTGACGGCGAAATTCGTCAATTAAGGTATTACGGGCAATGGTGAATAACCAGCTTTTCACATTACTTTGTGGTTTACTTTGTTGTTGGCTAGCACTATGGCTTTTCATAACTTTTAACCAAGTTGTTTGTACCACGTCTTCAGCTAACTCTTTATTCGATTGGCTCAATAAATAGTGATAAATCGACAAATTAAATTGCTCAACTAGCAAAGACAAGTACTTGTTTTTGCCAGTTGAGATATAGTTTGCCAGCAACTTTTCTGGGCTAGTGGTGGGGTTATACCAGCCTTTGATCATTGACGGTAACTGCAAATTTTCATCCTAATTGTACTGATAGTATGCTGAGTTAAACTGAAGCACGTTAAGCGTAGTTTAACTAAGTTGAGCTTTGTTGGTTCATGTTGAAATCAAGTTGTACGGTTAAACCCTTTTGCACCATAGTTTTACCATCTTCTGATTTCGCACGATACTTCCATTTTCTTAACGCTTGCCTAGCGGCTTTATTAAATACACGCTTTGGCTCTGCGTCAATCACTTCTATGTTAGTTACACCGCCAATCTCGTTGATATCAAAACGTAACTTCACCCAACCTTCAACACCATCACGAGCGGCACCAGTTGGGTACTTAGGGTTAATACGCACAACGGGGCGAGCATCACTATCACGACTGCCTCCACCCATAGTTAAACTAGGCCCAGCACTAGCAATTTTAACTACTGGGTTACCGTAATCAAACTCACCATCAACACTGGTTTCTGTTGGCGCTTCAAAGGTTCTCGGCATAGGCTTAGGCGCTGGTGGCGGATTGTTTTGAAAAGGTTTTCTTACCTCTGCTGGGCGCTCGTCAGGAATTTGAGCAAATTCAACAACTATAGTCGGATCCGCTTCTGCTGGTACTACTTGGTCGTTGTTAACCAAAAATGCCATAAAAGCAAATAAGCCAAATGTAGTTGCACCCGCTATAGATGTTATCGTTAATATTCTTTTCATAGTCGTTCCTCAATGTTCAATAGTATTTGATTAAAAGAGGTGTGATCACACGTTAAGTCAGTGGCCAATTCCTGTCTTACTATCAGAACGATGGGGAACTATAAAAGGGGTTAAATTAATTTAATTTTTTAAAATAAAACTGAAATATGTACTTGAAGAGGCTTATTGCTTTAGCTTACTTACGCTTCATAGCGAGAAAAATTCTATTAAGTATGTTTCCTAAAGTAAAATATCCAACAAATTGCCCAAGTATAAAGATGACCATTTTTGGCAAAAATGCCGTTTCTTCACTAAAAAAACTTAATGCAAAACGTGCAGGTAGAGTAATGACATGATAACCGGGAAAAGTGGACTCTATAAAATTGTAGTTAACAATAAAGGCGATAAGGCCAATAACTACACCTGCTACTGCGGTTAGTAAAGAGGGTTTTATTTTTGGCACTTATATTCTCTACATTTATTGTGTTTACGGCTGTTACTTAAAATTTATTATTAAAAACAACAGCCGATTTTCCATATAACTTGAGTAGATTTACTTGCTCAATAAAACATTAATCTTTTCTTGATCGGTATATTTTGCGTAATTTGTTAATGCTTGCATGGTATCTTGGTTCGACATTAATTCTTGCATAGCAACTCTGCCAACAAGTTCAAAAGCTTTATTAATTGCCATGGGATCACTTTTATTAGCCGCGGTCAGTTCTGTTGGGCAATCAACTGTGAGTAGGCGGGTAATCAAAGCACCGACAAACTTGTCACTATCATCAATATTTTCAGCCGTTGCCTTTGAATAAATACTAATTTCAGGATGTGCTGAAATCGCTAAAAATATCCATTTGGCTAAATTTTTTCTTTCTTTACCGTTAAGCGCATCAATCATACAAGTACCTAGTTTATCGCTAGATGTGGCAGCAAATGCTGACGCTGTAAATGTCAGTGATAAAAAAACCACCATTACTTTAAAAAAATTATTCATTATTATTCCATTTTATTGTTATAAGCCCATTAAGAGCCATTGATTACTTATGATAATTTATATCGGCATAGTAGTTCTGCTATTGCGACAACCCAGCCAATGTACATGATTAAAAACACGTTAAATTTTAGCGACGTATCCCAATCTTCCCAAAACTTTCCCTGCTTTGCCGAGGTCCAGTCCCATTGAATAACGTATTTAACAACTTGCCCAAGTTTTTCATATTGCTCACCAAAAAATACTTTCGCTAAATATTTATATACTGGCCAACTTAGTATTGCGACAAAAATCACTGTTAATGGCTCATCAAGAAACAATAGTGTGTTCATACGATATAGCCCGTATTATTAAGTTGTTAAATGCTTGTTACAAATACTACTAAAGTTTTTTAAACAAGTTAACCTATTTAAATAACTGGTAAGTCGCTGAATTATGGTAATTTAGTGTATTGAGAAGCTCATTCTTATCGATAATACTTCAATTATGCTAGTTACTCTGAATTACACACTATGTACTTTACTTGAATTTAACATTTCAATGGTTACACTAGTTGCCCGATTTATTATCTAGAATGATGTAATGAAAAAATTAATTACCCTTTGTACAGTCGCACTAGCTTTTTTAAGCGCAACAACTTTTGCTGAAACGTTAAAAGTTGCTTCATGGAATATCGCTTGGTTAGGTTCGCACGAATACAACAAACGCAGCGATGCTGATTATAAAGAGCTTGCTCGCTACGCTACACAGTTAGATGCTGATGTTATTGCCATGCAAGAAGTTGAAAGCGCCGAGTGGGCTAGAAAAATTTTAGGCGATGATTATGAATTCTTTTTCACCACTAAAGACTGGGTGCAACGCGTTGGCGTTGCGGTAAGAAAAAGCAGCGGTTATAAAGCTAAAGGCATTGAATACGTTGAACTTGACCAAGGTTTGGCTCGTCGTGGCATGGACGTTACCTTAACTAAAGACGGTAAAAGCGTACGCTTATTAGCTGTGCATATGAAATCAGGTTGTTTTGATAAAGCCTTAGACCAAGCCAGCATTGCTAAAATGCCAAGCAGCAATAAAAAAGAAGAATATGCTAAAACGGCCTGTGCTGAGCTAGCAAAGCAAGCAGTACCTTTAGAAGCTTGGGTTGATGCCCGTGCTAAAGAAGGCGTACCATTTATGTTACTTGGTGATTTTAACCGTCGCTTTGTTCGTGATATTGCTCTAAACCACACTGAAATTCAGGGTTTATGGCAGGCAATTGATGATGAGGGTGCAGAAGCACTTTGGACACCTACTATTAAAGCTGAGTCAGGATGTTGGGGCGGATATTACAAAGACTATATCGACCATATTATTTTTGACCCGAAAGCAAAAGCTCGTTATGTAGAAAACTCGTTTGAGCAATTAGTATTCGAGCAAAAATATAGCCGAGAGGTTAGCCAAAACTTAAGTGACCACTGCCCTATTTCGGTAGAATTAGCGCTGTAGTTTTAACGTTATAATTTAAATAGAAAAAGTCCATTATTAAACACTAATAATGGACTTTTGTTTTTTACAAACAGCAAATTTGAAACTAGTCTCGCCAATAGTTATTGGCGGCAGACACAGTTTGAAAATTAGTCGCGATAACTTGTGAAGAGGCAATTAAGTTTTCTGAGTTTTCGCTATAATCTGGCCTAAGTTTGCTTCTTACAGCATCTGACGGTTGGGTATACTTAATCCCCATTCTCGATAATTTAATGGCTAGTTCGTAGCCTTCTTGCGCCGTTTCCGTCATTAAACTTGTTAACCATTGCTCTGACATAATTCATTCCTCATTTTTATTAAATTACAGCCTAAAAACCCGTAAAGCAGCCACTTAGCGCACTTTCATTTAATATAAATTGAAAAGAATGAGTGCTAATTATTCACTGCTAGGGTTAACAAGCTGATGACAAATTTCAATAACCGTTTCCGCTTGTTCTTTTGATAACTTACTCATGCAAAAAGCTTGTTCAGTAATTTTTGAACTCTGCCGCGATAACAATTTACCGGCATCAGTTAGTGCGATATTTTTTTGTCGTTCATTGCCCGCTAACATTTGGCGTTCAATTAACTCTTTTTGTTCTAAACGTTTTAAGAGCGGAGTCATGGTTGCTTTACTAAGTTTGGCACTTTTTGCCAATTCACTTATCGAAATATTATCTTTTTCCCACAACGCCATCAGTACGATGAACTGCGTATACGTTAAGCCTAGTGGCTCTAACAATGGTCGATAAATACTGGTTAGGTGATTCGACGCTGAATACAACGCAAAGCATAGTTGTTCATTTAATTTGGCAACAGACAAAAAACTCTCCTACTTCAAAATAGATATAGATATAGATATAGATAAAAACACTGTCAATTTTGCCTGCATATTATTTAATTAACAACTATTCGCTGACTAACAGTTCGTACACGTACAATAATATAAAACCTACAACAACTCAAGAGTAACGAAAATGATAAATGCAAAAATAATCACCTTAGCTTTGTTATTGGCAACAGCACCTTCAGCGTTTGCCGATAACACTGGAACCGCAACTGATGGTATTAACACCTTTGAAAAGCTTTTTGGCGTCACAGAAGGTAAGCGTCGAAATCACACCAAAGGCTTTTGTTTTTCTGCAACATTAAGTCCAAAAAACCAAAACATTCAGCAATATAGCAACAGTAATTTATTTACAGAAAACGCTCAGGTCATTGGCAGGTTGTCTCATAAAGGCGGTAAGTATTTAGCGGCAGACAATAAGGCAGGGGAATATGGCATGGGCTTGTCGATCACCACGGCGAGTAGTGAAAACCACCTGATGTCGATGAACACTTTAGACTTTTTCCCTGTTGCGACCCCTGAAGCATTCGCTGAATTGATGCGCGCAAAAGTTGCAGGCTCTGTTGCAGTAAAAGCATTTAAGCAAGGTAATAAAGATCTTCAGCGCTTTAAAGCGCATCAAGCAAAAAAAACCAAAGTACTTAAACCTTATGAAGCAAACACTTTTAACAGTGTTAACAGCTTTTATTTAGTTAATGATAAAGGTGTGAAAACTGCCGTCCGTTGGTCTTTTGTACCACAACGTCAGCAAGAGTTAGTCGTCAAACCCGCGCAAGATTTTTTATTCGACAACTTACAGAAAAACCTAGCAAGTAACTCTGTTACATGGGATATGGTTATCACCTTCGCTAACCCAGAAGATGACATTAATAATGCCGCTATCGCTTGGCAAGGTCAGCATCAACAAATTGTCGCTGCCGAGCTAACAATTGACGCAATACAATCTGAGCAAACGGGAAAATGTGACTTAATTAATTTTGACCCTTTGGTGTTATCAACTGGCTTTGCGCCATCTGCCGATCCACTTTTACAAGCTCGACGTAATGCTTACGCTGTTTCATTTGGTAGACGTTTAGCCGAGCAATAATGGTGTTTATTCAAGCAGTAGTTTCTTTAGCTGATGATTTATAGTAGATTTTTTAATCAACAATAAATCATAAAGGGAATACGTCAGCTATGACTAAAGCACACTTAGATTCGTTAAAAGTTGGTTTAGCACAAATTGCCCCAGTATGGCTCAACCGCGCTGCAACCACTAAAAAAATTATTCAGCAAATAGTTAATGCTGGTAAGGAACAGTGTGACTTAATTGCCTTTGGTGAAGCCTTATTGCCCGGTTATCCATTTTGGATAGAGCTTACCCACGGTGCTCGCTTTAACGCTCCCGATCAAAAAGCATTACATGCGCACTATATGCAGCAAGCGGTTTCAATAACCGCTGGTCATTTAGATAGTATTTGCGCGGCAGCAAAAGCCGCCGATGTTGCGTTATATTTAGGGGTTATTGAGCGCGCGGGTGACCGAGGCGGCCACAGCCTTTACTGCTCAATGGTTTATATCAATAAACGCGGTGAAATTGGCTCTGTGCATAGAAAGCTAATGCCAACCTACGAAGAACGATTAACTTGGTCACCAGGTGATGGTCATGGTTTACGTGTTCATTCGTTAGGTGAGTTTACTGTTGGTGGTTTGAATTGCTGGGAAAACTGGATGCCGCTACCACGCGCGGCACTATACGGCCAAGGAGAAGATTTGCATGTCGCTATTTGGCCTGGTGGAGAGCATAACACCCATGATATTACCCGCTTTATTGCCAAAGAAGGTCGTAGTTTTGTCATGTCTGCCAGTGGCTTAATGCGCCCTGAAGACTTCCCCTCTAATACGCCTTATCTTGACGATATTTTAGCGAGCATTAATAAGTCACACCTTGCTAATGGCGCTTCTTGTTTAGCTGGCCCTGATGGTGAATGGCTGATAGAACCACAAATTGGTGAGGAAGGTTTATATACCGCTATTATTGACCATAAAAAAGTACGAGAAGAACGGCAAAATTTTGATCCTGTTGGTCATTACTCTCGCCCTGACGTTACACAACTGCACGTTGATAGAACGCGGCAGTCAACGGTGCGATTTAAAGATTAATGCCTGAAGTAATACCTGAAAAGTAAGGCCTGATGAAAAACAACAAAAAATAGCGATAGGTCAAAAATCTATCGCTACTGTTGCTTATAACAACTTAGTCGTTTTTCCATTATTTTCTAACACCACGGCTTTGGCTAATAAATCATTTTCTTGTAGATACTTGCCAATGGTCGTAAACGTTGTAGTTTTTACTTTACCACTATGATCTTTTGTTGAAACATCATCGACAAACAAGTTGCCTAACATTAACTTCATTGGGTTTATTTTTACCCGTTGCGCTGTAAAGTGCTGCTTAGCATTAGTCTTTAAAGCGGCAATATCTGTGGTTTGATAAACGCCAGCGTTAATAATGTTTAATGTGTGCTCGGTACAGTTTTGAAAGCGATTATTAAACGGATTAGCAATCACTGAATAATTTTCATTATGTAATTGTTTATCTTTGCCCGTTGCTATCACTTCAATTATCCGTTGTTGCACATCAGCAGTAGGAATAATAATTCCTGCTTTAAGCGCATTTACTCCCCAAAAAAAATCTATCGGGTAGTCAATAACCAGCTCACTTTTATCAAGTTCACCTTCTTTTTGATAAAGGTTGTGAATGGCATAGCCGTTAACCTTTTCACCCGATTCTAGGCTAATTTGTGAGTAAACCGCTATCGCCGTATGAGTAAACTTTATGCCTTTAGGCAACTCTGCTTCTGGGCGACCAACGCGGCCTATAATAAATGCTCTAGCACCTTCATTGGCTGCATAGTGTTCAACATTTTTAGCAAAAACTTCTACCTGCTCGATGGGCAATTGAATATCAGTTTTTTGTGCGCTACCTGCGTAAGTTAATTGTGAATAAAACAAGCAAATAGCAGTAATAAACCCTGTTAACTTCGCCATGTTATAACTCCTCAGTGCTAGAAATTTTCATCATTTGCTTAGGTGAAGGCGTTATCGTGATGGTTTTTTCGGTTATAGTTAACGGTTCATCAGCAATCGCACTTTCCATTAACTTTGTGCCTAACTGCCCCGAAGCTTGACCTACAGCGCCAGCCGCCATTAACGGTATAGCTATCACGGCACTGCCAACTTGCGCACTTGCTGCGGTACCATGTGAAGCTGCTAATGCCGAATGTTTACTTGCCGCACTGCCGTTTTCTGACGCGCCACTATTAGCGAAAGACTGCATACTCGTTACTGTTAATATCATCGTTAAAACAAGATTACGTGTTTTCATCTGAACTTCCTTAATGAGTGTTAAAAACGATATTGAGTATGCCTAACGGTTTGTATAAATAAACCTAAAGAGTTAATGTATTAACTATCAATACCAAAGGTATAGGAATTTAATACTTTGAGTCAGTTAGATGATGTTTGTGCAACTTTAAAAGCTTTGCTAAAACAGCAGCATATTACCTATAAAACCTTGGCAAAGCACTTAGCGATGAGCGAAGCCAATGTAAAACGCATGTTGTCATTAAAACAATTCAGTCTGGCTAGGTTAGAAGAGATTTGTACCGTGCTGAATATCAACTTATCAGACTTATTTGTTTTGGTAGAAAAGCAAAAAAAGAAACTCAGCCAACTGACACCAGAACAAGAATTAGAGTTAGTAAGCGACGTTAAACTGATATTGGTAGCTGCCTGTGTGCGCGATGGCTGGTCGTTTGATGAAATTATTCAACATTATGAAATTGACCAATTTGAATGTATTCAACTATTGGCAAAGTTAGATCGTTTGAAAATGATTGAGCTATTGCCAAACAACCAATATAAAGTGTTAATTGCTCAAGATTTTCAGTGGATACCACACGGGCCACTTGAAAAGTTCATGACAAAAGACGGCATTGCGACTTTTCTTGCAACACCTTTTACCGAAGATAATAGCTTTAGGTTCTATATTCGCGGCACTTACAGCCAAACCTCTATCGACATAATCAAACGCAAGTTAAATCAATTGAAAAAAGAAGTCGCGCAGCTGAATCAGGAAGATGCAGCATTACCATTAGAAAACCGCCAGCATATTGGGTTACTATTGGCGATGCGACCATGGGAATTACCGCACTTTCAAAAACTTAGACGAGTTAAAAGCTAAACTTAGAATAATTAAAAACGTCTTCGTGTGTTTTATAAGGAATGTATCATTGCAAAATAACCATAAAGTTTTAGCTCGAACAATGCCAACGATTAGCAAAGCCCTGCTAAGTTTGCTACTTAGTTGTACGCTTTTCGCTTGCAGCGCACAAACCGTTAGAATTGCAGAGTCGTCAAACGACTATTGCGCGGATATTCCAGCAACTAACAACACGATGCTGTCTAAGTATTTAGCCCCTGTTAGCAATAAAATGCAGAGTAAAACCGGCGTTTATGTACTCGAACAAGGCATTGAAGCCATGCTTTCACGAGCTTGGTTAACCGAACATGCCGAGCACACCATTGATGTGCAATATTTCATTTTCTCAACTGACAACGTTGGCTTAATTGCCACCGATTACTTAGTAAAAGCTGCTGAACGTGGCGTTAAAGTGCGAGTACTGGTTGATGACATTATGGTTGACGCTAGTGGCGATGAATTACTTACCCTGACTGCACATGAAAATATCGAGATTAAAATTTATAATCCAATGGCCAATATTGGTAAAAATATTTTCGATAAAGTCATCAACCTAACCACTGACTTTCATCAATTAAATCAACGTATGCATAACAAAACTTTTACCGTTGACGGTAAAGTTTCTATTACCGGCGGTCGAAATGTCGCAGATGAATATTTTGGTTATGATCATCAATTCAATTTCCGCGATCGCGATGTACTGTTGGTTGGCGGAATTACTAGCAAAATTCAAACCTCATTCGACCAATTTTGGCAAAGTAAGTTAAGTGTTGATGTCGCTGATTTAGTGAAAACGAAAAAAGCGGCAAACTATGTTCCTGACTTTACTGCCCTACACCAATATGCCTGTAACCCAGAAAATTTCGCACCTTCAGTTAGACAAAAAATTAAGGAAATGCCCTTAGCAATTGCAAAAATTCAACAGCAACAGCAATTACAGTGGTTAGAAAACATAGAGTATATTTCAGATGTTCCTGGTAAAAACAATGCCAATAAATTTTTAGCTGGTGGCGGGTTATCAACTGAAAAGCTAGTGTCTTTACTGCAAAGTGCCCAAAGCAATGTGGTAATACAAACGCCCTATTTGATCACCACTAAAGCAACGCGAAAAATTCTCAAAACCTTAGTAGATAGAGGTGTTGATGTTAAAATATTGACTAATAGTTTGGCGTCGAACGACAACCTTGAGGCATTTAGCGGTTATCAACGTGATCGAAAAGCGCTGCTAAAAACCGGTGCACAAATTTTTGAATTTAAGCCTGATGCAAAAATTCGCCAGAAAATTATGTCAGAAGTGATGCATAAGCAATTACAGCAAGCACCTATTTTTGGCTTGCACGCTAAATCAATGGTGATTGATGACCATACCAGCGTTATTGGCACCTATAACGTTGATCCGCGCAGTGCTAACCTTAATACCGAAAACTTTGTCATTATTCCATCAAAGAAAATTGCCCAAGAAGTTAAACAAGGTATGTTAGAAGAAATGCAGCCAGAAAATGCTTGGGCAATTACCTTAGATTGGAACCCAGACAACGAAGAAAGCTTGATGAAAAGATTAAAAGTAAAGCTGCGTCGCATTGTGCCGAAAAGCATACTTTAATGGCAAGAAAGTTAATTGGTAAAAACGCTTATATGGGAAGTGAAATATGACCACACCAGCAACTGAATGCGTAATTTTACTGCATGGTTTAGCACGCTCTGCACATTCGATGGACAAAATAGCCCAGCGATTAACTGACGAAGGTTATCGCGTGCTTAATATCGACTACCCCTCTCGCGCATACTCGATTGAAGAACTAGCAGAACAAACCATTACCGATGCCTTAGCCCAGTGTGGAGATCTACCCGTTAGTTTTGTCACTCATTCCATGGGTGGCATATTAGTCAGACAATTTCTTAGTAATCACAGTATTGAAAACCTTAATAAAGTGGTGATGCTTGGGCCACCAAATAAAGGCACCGAAATTGTTGATAAGCTCAGTCATTTACCGGGCTTTAGTTTCGTAAATGGCGAAGCTGGAGCACAATTAGGCACTGGCGCGTTAAGCTTGCCAAATCAACTTGGCAAAGCGAATTTCGATGTTGGCATTATCGCCGGCACGCAAAGCATTAACTTAATATTGTCATCACTTATTCCCGATACTGACGACGGTAAAGTTTCGGTTGAAAGCACAAAAATTGATGGCATGAATGATCACATTGAAATGCCAACCACCCATGTATTTATGATGCGAAACGATGACGTAATAAAACAAGTTATTTGCTACCTTAAGCAGGGTAAATTTAACCATTAAAAAGTAAAATCATTGCGAAAACACAACTAATGTACGAAAAACTATGCAATTCAGACTAAAGTAGGATTGCTACTCACACCAACTCTGATTACCTTAAAGTGACGATAAGTATAGCTGTTTAGATAAACCGTCCGGTGGTTAGTCATGTTTACATCTCGTCAAATTACACTTTTTCTCGCCTTCCTTTCAGCTTCGTTGCTCGCGTTGATTTTGATTGTTTTATCAGAGCTAACTGCCAATATAGCTTGGTATGTTTCAGCCGTTTTTATAGCAAACTTTTTTATTTGTTATTCAGCTATCCATTTCTCAGTAAAAAGGAGTGCTGCAAAGCTACGTCTTTCAATAATTAATGCACTAAAATTGGATGCTTCACCAAATCAGTCCTTGCAAAAACTTTTGAGTGAACAAGCCAATAAAACCATTGTCGCTGGAAAAAATATTGATGATAAAGCTAGCAAGTTAGCGATTAACTCTGCTGAAGTAAGTTTTTTTCTTGAAAAGCTCAGCAGCGCTATTGAGTTATCTAGCGAAGATGTCGACAGACTAGCCAGCGCCGCACAACAAATGTCGACTAGCATTCAAGTCATGAACGACAATGCTGCCATCGCTTCTCAGCAATCCAGCGAAGCGATGACGGCGACGTCCACTGGCTCTCAACAACTAAACAGTAATGTTGAGGTAATAAACCAACTCAATAGTGATGTGATTAATGCTGCTGAAAAAATAAAATCACTCTCTCATAAAGCCGCTGAAATTCAGAACATCACCAATGTTATCGATGGAATATCAGGACAAACCAATTTACTCGCATTAAATGCGGCAATTGAGGCTGCTCGTGCAGGCGAACAAGGTCGTGGCTTTGCTGTTGTTGCCGATGAAGTCAGAGCATTAGCATCCAAAACTGCCGAAGCTACTGAGCAAATTGGTACCATGTTGACGCAAATTAATCAGGAAAGCTTGCAAACAACCACAGTTATGGCGCAAGTTGTTGAACAAAGCCATAGCATTGTTAGCGGTATGGGCGCATTAGCCATTTCACTGAGTGATATTAACCAACAGATGTCAGAATCAGCCCAAGCGAGCAACCATATCAGTAATGCACTACAAGAGCACAATACAACCAGTGGCGAAATTTCCACAGCGATTATCAACTTGCATGATTTTCTACTCGAAAAAAGTAAAGAAACTCATATAGTTTCAGATAAAGCAGCAGGCTTATGTGAAAGTACTGAGTCAATATTCATCGAATTGGCAGAATTTAACACTGGCTCTTTAGTAGAAAATATATGCCAACAAGCACAAGACGCCGCTCAACAGGTAGCAACGCTATTCAGTGAAAAAATCACGTCAAATCAGATCAGCCAACAAGACCTGTTTAACTTCAGCTATCACGAAATTTCGAACACAGAACCCCAAAAATATCACAGTAGTTTCGATAAGTTTACTGATGCAGTTCTTCCTGAAATTCAAGAGCCTTTGCTAGAGAATAATCCACAAATCATCTACGCCGGTGCCGTTGATGTTAACGGCTATTTTCCTACTCACAATCACTGCTTCTCACAGCCTCTTACTGGCGATATAACTCAGGATGCAATTCATAATCGCACTAAAAGAATGTTTAATGACAGCACAGGTATTCGTTGCGGCCAACACACCAATAAGTTTCTTCTACAGACATACAAGCGAGACACCGGAGAGATAATGCATGACGTTTCTGCACCCATTATGGTTAATGGTAAGCATTGGGGTGGTTTCAGAATTGGTTTTAACGCACAGTAATATATGAGCCACTTATTTCAATTATGAAGTTATTATGATGATTTAAATTAACGCTGTTATTCAGCTAAAAATTTAGTAAGGTGTAGATGAGCTTAAGCAGTATTTAATGAATCTAGATGGGGAATCAAGATGAAATTATTTAAAAAATTAACGCTATTAACTGTAGTCTTATCAAGTGCTTTATCAAATATTGTTGTGGCAAATGAAATGGAAATCACTGCCAAAACACAAACTATTTCTCAAGACAGTAAACTTCACACTTACAGTGGCAACGTTAGAATTTCCTTTGCTAATGGCAACTTATCAACGAAGTCGAGCCACGTTTCTTTACAGAAAAATACCACGATAATGGAAGGTGACGTAGAAATTATTCTTGATAATGCCGTCGCTAAAACTCAACGAGTTACCTTTACGCCATCACAACAAGGGCTTGTTGCGAAAATGGATAAAGTAACGTTTACCTACAAGTAGTTAGCGACTGAGTTAGCGAGACAACCTTACTATACCTAAACAACGTAAAGTTATAGATTATCAAAGGTTGTCTGCGTTACTATTCAGCTTTAAAGTTCACCGTAACATGGTAACCATTCTGCCCTTGGCTAACGGAAAATGGCCAAGCAAACTGTGTTGTTAACTTTTCAACCAGTTGCATGCCTAAGCCAAAACCAAGCTCTTCTTCGAGTCCATTGAAGTCGTTACTATCATGTTCAATATTATTAATAATAACTTCGCTGCCACGCTGCAGAATATCAACCTGTCCACATTGAGTATGTTGAAAAGCGTTTCTGAGTAAATTATTAAGTACAATCATACTAGGCACTACCGCTAGAGGCACCGAGCTTTGATCGGTACAAACATTCACTTCAACATTTTTACCCACTAACAAGTATGCTAATTCTGTCTGCGCATTGCTCACCAAAACTCCTAGCTTAGTGCTTTCAATTTGCATATCAGCATTACCGTCACGGCTTAACCACAGTAAGGTTTCAGTCATCGACTTCATGGTAAAACTTGCACGTTGAATACGGTCGCGAATTTCACGCTCTTTCTCTGACGGATATGGATTTACCTTTTCCAAGAGAGCAGAGTTGCTTCTCATCACCGCGATAGGCGTACGAAGTTCATGGCTGGCGTAGCTTAAGAATGTTTGTTCACGTTCGACCGAATCTGCAACTGAAGCAAGGTTGTCATGAATTAGTGCAGCTAAGTCATTTAGCTCTTTAAACCTAAAGTCAGGGCGAGCTTTGCCTAATTCAGTCAATTTTAATTGCTTACCCCATGCTTGCAATGACTCCATCGGCACTGCAATATTCTTAAAAACATAAAGCAGTACTAATATAAAAATAATAATGCCGGATAAGCCCACCAAAATAATGATCACCATAGGATCAATAACAAAATCATCCTCGTGTTCTGAAGCCATTTCATCATGAATATTTTCATTATACCGTGAGACAAAAACCTGCTTACCGTCTCTGTTTAGCACTAATAATGAATAGATTTTTTTCGGCGGAGCAATATATGCCCAATCAACAAATTTAGAGTGTAGCTGTTCAGTTTCTTTTGGGATAACAGGAAAATAATTCCGTACTGGTTGCGGTACTTTTTGCCAATCGGTGGTGACATGGTATTCAAGAACGGTTTGTTCCACCTTGCCATTGTTAGGATATTCTTCAGCAATTTGTAGCATCATATCTTCTATGACCATGCCAAATGAGCCAATAAAAAGTCGGGCACTTTGATAAGATAAAATCACCGCTATCAGTAGTACAAAACTGGTTAGTAAGGCAAAAATATAGGTTCGAATACTCATTTATATCGCTCTATTTCCTATCGTTATTTTGCGCGTAAGACGAAACCAAAACCGGTTTCAGTTTCAATAGCCAATTTAGCCTCAACTTTCTCAAGTTGCTTTCTAAGGTGGTGAATATGCACCTTTAAGCTGTTGCTATCTGGCTGTTCATCACCCCACACTGCTTGCGTAAGTGCCGCACGAGACACAGGTTTTCCCGCTTCTCGCATTAGTTTTTCAAGTAACTTGAACGTGATCGGCGTTAGCTTAATGTTGTCTCCTGCATAAGTGGCGCTATGTGCTTTTAACGCTAGTGTTAGCTCGCCAGCATTTAAAGTACTTGCTTGACCGCTGCGGCGTTTAGATAAGGCAATAACACGAATTAAAAGTTCCTCAATTTCAAAAGGTTTTACTAAGTAATCATCTGTTCCCGCATCAAAGCCCGCAACTTTATCGCCAAGTGAGTCACGGGCAGTGAGCATTAAAATTGGCGTATCATCACTATTTTCCCTAACTTTTTGACAAACCGATAAGCCATCAAGTTTTGGTAAATTCAAATCCAGTAAAATTACTTGATAATCATTGGCTTCGATTAATGATAAACCTTGAATACCATTCGCTGCATGATCGCAGCGAATATCTTCAATTTCTAAATAATCAACAACCGTCGCCGCCAAATCAATATCATCTTCTACTAGTAAAACACTAATGCTCATGCATCAATTCCTCTCGACGTTTTGCAGTGAATTTTTGCTTTAAGCGGTCGATTAAGTTTATTGCATCTTGATGCATCATCAGTAATGACGGCACCAATAACAAGGTAATAAAGGTTGCAAATAAAATACCATACCCTAATGACGCGGCTGCAGGAATAATAAACTGAGCTTGCGTTGATGTTTCACTTAATAACGGCATTAAACCCGCATAAGTCGTTATTGAGGTTAACAATACGGCGCGTAAACGTCCGGTACAGGCTTCAACAATAGCTTCTGATACTTTCGCTTTTTGCTGCTTCAAGGAGTTAAAGCGCGAGACTAGCAATAAGCTGTCATTCACCACCACACCACTTAACGCAACGATATCATTAAAAGATAGAACACTCAGTACCATATCATTTAACCAGTGGCCTAAAATTGCCCCCACTAAGCCAAATGGGATCGCCATCATAATAATCACTGGCTGCACATATGAACGTAATGGAATAGCTAACAAAATATAGATGGCTGCCATCGCCATAATAAATAAGCGCGTCATCGAACCCGTGGTTTCGGCTTGCTCTTCCGCTTCACCGGCAAAATGAATGGTCAGATCTGGGTATTTGTTTTCCAAACGAGGAATAAGTTCTTTTTCTAACTCAAGCACTAATTCATTAGAAGAAATAATATCTTTATCAACTTGCGCACTAACATATACCGCCGGCAAGCCAGAAATACGGGTAATGTCGTTTTGTTGATATTCAGAAGTTACCGTTGCTACTAAAGCCAATGGCACTACTTGGCCATCAGTTAATCGAACGTTGGCTTTCATCACATCATCTTCAGTTTGACGTTGTTTTTCCGGATAACGAATTCTGACTTTCACTTCGTCTTTACCACGTTGGTAACTTTGCACTATTTCACCGCCAAAGGCTTGTAGCACCTGACGAGATAACGCTTGTGTAGTCAGCCCTAACGCTAAACCTTGTTCGTTTAATTCAAAACGTAATTGTGCTTGCCCTGAATCAAAATTGTCATCAATACCACTAATGCCAGCCACTTGTGATATCGCTGATTTTATTTCCTGACCTGCAACACGGATGGTCTCGGTATTCCATGCCTTAAGTTCAACTTTAAAGTTGTCTCCACCACCAAAACCCGAACGAATATCTAACTTTCTCACCCCTTCTGGCATTTTTACCTGCGTTTTCCAAACACGGGCAAATTCATTTAAGCCATAAGGTGCGCCCTCATCAAGCTCAACAACAATAGAGCCTGATAAATCACTTTCACCGATCACTTCAATGGTATCAATGCCCGTGCCTTGCTGACCATATTTCTCCATTAGCTCTTGATCAGTGCTTTGCGCCGCAAGCTCAAGTGCATTTAAGTTTTTATTGGTTTGACCAAAGCTAGCATCATTTTGCATCGATATACTGGCTTCGATTGCACTACCTGGAATATCTGGGAAGAATGCCACACGCACGCCGCCGTTAGTTGGCATACCTATCACTAAAATGAAAATAGCAATAAAACCACATAGCACACCATAGCGATAATTCACCGCCCATTTAATTGCTGGTTGGTAGATACGGTCGCTAAACCACTGCAGGCCATTGTCGGCAGTGTCTTGAATACGTGGCCAAATGTTCTTCCAACCGTTTGTATTAGTTTTTCTATGGGTATCTAAATGTGCTAAATGCGATGGTAAAATTAACTTTGATTCCACGACAGAAAGCAATAAACAAATCGTGACGATAACGGCGAATTGTGAGTAAACTTGCCCCATACCGCCTTCTACATTGGCCAAAGCAATAAAGGTCGCCACAGTAGTTAACACACCAAATATGGTAGGTACGGCAACTTTTTGCGCACCAACCACGGTACTTTTAATCGAGTCGCCTTGCGCTTTTCGCGTTGCGTAAATACTTTCACCGACCACCACGGCATCATCAACGACAATACCAAGGGCGAGAATAAAACCAAACGTGGTCATTTCATTAATGGTCATGCCGGTAAAGCTGTCAGTCATAAAGAACAAAGTACCGCAGAAAATAAAAGGTAAGCCTGCCGTTACCCAAAATGCAACACGTAGGTTTAGAAATATCGCTAAAACGATAAAAACTAGCGCAATACCTGATAAAGCGTTTTTTACTAATAACGCCAAACGATCACGAATTAAGGTGCCGCCATCATTCCATGTTTCCATGACAACATTTTGTGGTAATAAAGCGCTTTCTTGCCATTTGCTGACAATATTATTGGCCTGTTCAACAATTTTTAATACATCGCCGTTGTCATCAACGTTAATTTCCACGCCAATGCCGGGCTGTCCGTTATAACGACCAATAACAAAAACATCATCAGCGAAATCATCGTTAATTTTCGCGACATCACCTAAGCGAATTTGACTACCATCAGCCAAAGTAACTAAGGGAATATTGGCAAATTCTTTTTGTTGGTACGCTTGTTCAGCCACCTTTAAACGCACAACTTTGTCGGCATTACGTAAACTGGTGGAAATAGCGGTAGATGATTCACTATTAACCACATCAGCGACATCTGAAAATGATAAGTTATAAGCTTGTAGCTTTTGCTCATCCAGCTCTATCGACATCATCGGCTCAGCTTTGCCTTTTATCGACACATTTGAAATGGAAGGTTGCGCGAGTAAATCAACTTTTAAGCGCTCAGCAATGGCTTGCAATGCGGAGCGATCACTATCACCAAAAATTTTAATTGAATAAGCATGATTCAATTGCGTCATTTTCTCTATGCTTGGCTTTTCCGCCGCGGCAGGGAAGTTGTAAATAGCATCTACTTTGGCTTTTACATCACGCAATAAAATATCAAGATCATAGCTAGAAGTTGCTTCAACCGTAACATTACTGCCATTGGCATTTGAGGTTGAAGTAACCCGTTTAATGCCTTGTACTGTTGCCAGTGCTTCCTCGATTTTTATCGCAATGCCTTCCTCAGAAAGCTTGGCATCGCCGCTATCATAAGTCATCGAAATGCGAATAGAGTCAGTCGCCCACGGCGGAAATGCCTCTTTGCGCAATTGATTAAACGACATTAAACCCAGAAAAATAATTGATAGCATCAGCAAGTTTGCGGCAACTGAATTGCCAGCAAACCAAGCAATAATACCGCGTTGGTGGTGTGCAGGCGTCATTACAGTAACTCCTCTACTTTCGCTTCAACTTTCATATTTTTTAAGTAGCTAGCGAGCGGGCGATTAACAATATTGACAGTTTTACTTGTCATGTTTTTATCAATTGGCTGAACATAAACAGCATTATTTTGTGAAAACATCACGTTAATAGCTAAATAATTAAGTAGGCCGTCATCATTAACCTGCCACACCTTATTGCTATCAACCAATGCTGATGCTGGTAATTGCCACAATTTCTCGATTTGTTCGCCATGAATATTGGCTTTAACAAATGAGCCTGGAAATAACGGCTGTGCTAAAGCAATTGGCTGTTTAACAACGGCAACTAATGAACGTTGACGACTTTGCGAATCAATATGCTGTTCAACTCGATCAACTACTGCTGGCCATTGCTGCTGCGTTGACTCATCGGTTAATTGAATTTCTATAGCCGTTATTTGCTGTGAGTCATTTTTAGTCTTTGGCAATAATTGCCATTGCTGTGCGGATAACGGCAAAGCCACTTCAAATAATGAAATATCATATAGATCAGCTAAGGTAGTGCCCGTTTGCACATTACTGCCCACTTGTATTTGTTTAGAAACCACTAAGGCATCAAATGGTGCACGTAATTTGGTTTGTGCTAAATCATATTGTGCTTTTTCTACTTCTTTTAGCGACATTGCATATTTTGCTTTTGCTGCCGCTAATTGTGGTTTACGCAAGACTAAATCTGAAGCTTGTTCGCCTGCTAAGCCTGATTGTTGCCACTCTTCTTCCGCTTGTCGGCTATTAAGTTGCTCTTGTGCTAAAGCTAACTCAGCATCCGCCAAGTTCGCTTGCGCGTTCGCCAATGCTTGTTGATAAACTATCGGTTCAATTTCTGCCAACAACTCACCTTTCTTAAAGGTGTTACCCGTTAAAAATTTATCTGACAAATAAGTAATTTGGCCGCTAACTTGTGATGTTAATGCCAGTTGATTTCGCGATTTAACTTCACCATAGGCGGTCACTTCAGCACGTTGACTAATAGCAGCAACTGCCGTGACCGACACCACCGGATATTGTGGTGCTACTTTTGGCGGCGGTGTTTTTTGCTGATTGGCAGACAAGGCTCCATTGATAGTAATGGCGAGAAAAATACTGCTTAACCCTGCCACAGTAGCGATTGTTTTCTTATTGATAATTGGCATACCTATACTCCTAAGCCTAACGCAAGCCCTAAGGTAATGCGGTTGTTTAATAACTCGTAAGTTAATTGCGTAACTTGTGCTTGTAATGAAAATGTTTGTTGTTGAATTTGTAGCAGGTCGATTAACGACACTGTGCCTTGACGATAGCGAGAGGTATACGTTTGCTCGCTGCGCTTAGCGCTCGCTAACGCTGATTGAGTCAACACTAATCTTTTGCTAACCGCTTGTTCTTGAGCAACGGCGTTATCAACTTCATTAACGGCTGAAAGTAACTTTTCTTGGAAATTCCAATAGCTTTTTTCAGCGGAAAATTTTGCGATTTCTACTTCACTGGTCAACTTGCCAGCATTAAAAATTGGCGCTGATAATTGCCCTAATAATTGCCACGCATTACTGCCAAAAAGTGCGTCATGTAAGTTAGCGTCACTATTGGTAATAGAGCCTGTTAACGACAAACTCGGTAGTAACGCTTTGTACGCCACTTTATGTTGATACTGGCTGGCAATAATATTTTGATATGCCTGTTGCAAATCAGGACGTCGTCCTAAGCTTTGCACTGAAACCTTCTCTAGCGGCATCATTACTTCAGGATAAACTTCACGGTAATCCAGTGAATTTTCAGTCACGCCGGTTAATAGCACGATATTTCTTAATGCTTGTTGATATTGCGCCTGATAATCAACCAGTGTTGCTTGGCTACTTTGTGTTGACGATTTGGCGGTATCGAGCTCATTTAATTCGATTAGCCCTTTGCGATAGCGGTCAACAATCACTTGTTCATTGGTTTGATAAGCGCTAACGCGCGCCGACTCTATGGCGATTAACTGACTCGTTTGTACTAAACCTAAATAGGCTTGCATAACGTTAGCTGCTAATAAGTCTTTCGCACCTTGATAGGCATAAGCACTGGCAGCAACATTCGCCTGTTCAGCACTGCTAGCGTTGGCAAGTTGCTGCCAAATATCAAGGGTCCAGGCAACGTCAACACTAGCGCTATAGTTTGCCGTACTTGCTTCAGCTTTATTGGCATTTAAACCTGCTGAAATACTTGGCCATTGCGACGATGAAGTAACCGTTAATTGTTGCTCTGCAGTTTTTAAGGTCAACAAGGTTTGTTGTAAGCTTGGGTTATTTGCCATAGCACTGGCAATTAAGGCATTAGCTTCATCGATAGCAAGTAGCTCAGATAAGGCGATAGCTTGTGGTTCATTGCTAACGTCAATACTGGTTTGCGCTAAGTCTTTTAGTTGATTGCTTACTTGTTGGTCAAAAGTTACATCTTCAAATGTTGAACATGCACTAATAAAACAAAAGCTTAGCGAGATAATAAATACTGGTGAAAACTTCACAATTCGCCCCATAATTAAAAATATGACGAAAGTGTAGCGAGTGAGGCGTTAAAACGAGGTTAAAAAAAGGGTTAAGAACAGAGTTAAGATTTATATTTTTGTCAACTCATTGATTAGCAAGGTTTTACATTTAACCTCGCTAATCAATCATAGCTATGCCCAAGAGTTTCTTAGCTACTTCTTAGGTAGGGCTTTGTCGTGTTGATCAATGCTCATAGTAACCGACTGATGTGGTCCGCTTGCAAAGTTAACCGAGGTTGAATAACCAATGATATCGTCAGGGCTTTTTTGATGTGGATTTTTACTTTTAGTCGCTTTAGCAACAATCACCACATTTTCAGCTTGTTGTAAGGTTAAATGCGGCAATAAGTACATACTCTGGTGCAACACTATTTCACTAGGCAGCTGTGATAATTTGCCTTTGAAGTTCGCTAACGGTAAACGAGCACCGGGTTTAGAGGCATAAACATAAAGCACCCAATCGTCCGCATCATTTGGCACTAACTCAGGAGCAATATTAACCTGTACGGTAATTTTTCTATCTGGTTTATCAGCGGTTTGTTCTTGTGATTGTGCTGATGATTGCATCAACAAAGTCGACAATAAAACGCTACAGAGGAATAAAAATTTTTTCATAAACAGGTCCTTAATATTTGTACCTTAGAAGTGATTGTATTTTTACCATTGCTTACTAAAGGTCAGCAAGCACACAGTTGATAATAGCCAATGTTTTTGATTAAAAAGTGACATACCTCAATGTTTCCAACATATGTTGTATTTTAAAAAATTGATCGCCAAGTAAATAACTCGCAAAAATGAGCTAACTCACATACTCTGATGAGCAATAAAATAACTGAGAATGATGATGGAAAAAGTTGTAATTGTTACCGGTGCAGGGCGAGGAATTGGTGCTGCTACTGCTATCTTATTAGCGTCGCAAGGTTATGCAGTTTGCGTCAATTATCGCAGCCGCGAAGAAAGCGCCAAGCAAGTAGTTAGCACTATTAAACAACAAGGTGGTAGCGCATTCGCCTTTGCTGCTGACGTTTCCGTTGAAGCCGATGTACAGGCACTATTTACAAAAGTACAACAACAATACGGTACCGTAACTCACTTGGTTAACAATGCCGGTATTTTATTTACCCAATCAACCTTAGCTGAATTGTCTGTAGAACGTTTTAACAAAGTATTAATCACCAATGTCACTAGCTGCTTCCTGTGTTGTCGAGAGGCGATAAAACAAATGCCGAACGGTGGCGCGATTGTTAATGTTTCTTCCGCTGCTTCGAGAATTGGTGCTCCTGGTGAGTATATAGATTATGCCGCTTCTAAAGGTGCGATGGACTCGCTTACTAAAGGTTTATCTTTAGAATTAGCCGAACGTAATATTAGAGTGAATGCAGTGCGTCCCGGCTTTATTGACACCGAAATGCATGCTGATGGCGGTGAGCCAAATAGAGTTAAACGCCTAAGTCCACAAATTCCCTTAAAACGTGCTGGCACCGCAACAGAAGTTGCCAATAGCATTGCTTGGCTTTTATCCGATGAAGCTTCCTATGTTACGGGCACTTTTATCGATATTGCCGGTGGCAAGTAGCTCATTTAAAAATAATTCCATTGCAGGTGTAATGTTTTCAGTTTTTTGCCACTAACTGATTATAAGTAAGAAGAGCAATTAATTTAGGGTGAGAACTAAACAACATGGGAAGTGACTTTTATACGGCATTCATACTGCCTTACGCCGGAATTATCATTAAAATCTGTCGGGCATATACCAATTCTCAAGATGATTTTGAAGATTATTATCAAGAAGTATGCTTGCAAATTTGGCGCAGCCGTAACAACTTTAAAGAAAATTCACAGTGGTCAACATGGATTTATAAGATCTCCTTAAATGTTTGTTTAACTTACTTAAAAAAGAAAAATAGTCAACATCAGCAATTTGCTTCTGACACTTTACCCGACGAGGTAGTGGCTGACAGTCAAGCATTTTCCGGTGACGCTATCAACTTGCTATATGACGCTATTCGTCATTTATCAGAAACAGATAGAGCCTTAATTTTGCTTTACTTGGAAGAGAAAAGTTATTCAGAAATTGCCGATATTATTGGCTCTAACGCAAATAATATCGGCGTCAGAATAACCAGAATAAAGCAACGTTTAAACAAAATACTTAACATGGAGAGCTAATCAATGAAGCAATCAATCGAAGCTATTTGGCAACAAGGGTTTATTGACGAGAAAGCGCTAATCGCACCGAAAATAAACGATTTATACAATCAAAAATCTCAAAATGTCGTCGATAAATTACAACAAACATTCCGCTGGAATAATATTGGTATCGCCATTGGTGCATTCGCAGTATTAGTGGTAATGAGCGCATTTGGCATGCCCATTTTGGCAATGTTTATTGCAGCTATATTATTTGCCATAGCCTGGCTTGGTAAAAATCAACTAGCTGAATTAGAACGTATGGATAAAAATGTTAGCAGTTATCAGTACATTAAATCATTTGATACTTGGTTAAAAAACCTCATTGCACAATACACACGAATATATCAGTTTGTTTACCCTACTCTATTTCTAGCTTGTATCGCGCAATTTGGCTTTTCAGAAATAGGCCTATCAATTATTCATGGCTTTCAAGTGGACTTTCCAAACATACCTGTATTATTTGGTGTTCCTATTGTATTTAGTGGCGGTGTGTTATTTGTTGCTTTTTTATTGTCTTATTTTGCTAGCGCAATTTATCAATTAGACATGAAGCCGATTTACGGTCGCGAGTTTAAAAAACTTGAAGAGATCATTGCCGATATGGAAGCCTTAAGAGTGTAACGATTTTTAACAACAAGAGATGTAATTATGTAGATAGTTACCTCTCTGATATTTTCCACATTATAAGTCACTTCACTTTAGTATTTTTTAGACCCGATTAAACAAACACTTACTAACTCTCTTTAAAAGAAAAAACACCGTTATTTCATTACAAGTGTAACAAGGATGTTGCAAAAACAACACTTTAGTACAATTTTTTAGTATTCATCAAAAGTTTACTAGATTCCACATAATAGCAGTGTTATAAGGTCATGTTCGTTAAGTAAAAAAGCCCCCACAGAACAACCAAACTCACTTTTTTACCTATCAGAAGGACGTCCAAATGTTTATTAGGGCAGAAAAAAAAATAAGCCGTTTATTAATTACTGCGGCAATACTTGCACCATTAGCTTTACCTGTTCAAGCGGAATTTATTGAACGAAAAATAGAGGCACCAAACCTAACCCCAACCACACTATTAACAACACCATTTAGTCTAATCACTGAAGAAGCCATCATTGCTGATTTACGTGGTCCATCAAGCGTTAAAGATATTACCTTAACGGTAAATGACAATAGTGAACTTGTAATTCGCAATAACACCGTGCGCATGTTTAGCGATTTAAACGCTATTATTGACGGTACAGGTGTCACGATAAAGCAAGTGATTCAACCACGTACAACAATCACGGTGGCATTAACTGATATTTCATTATCAGCGGAAACAACACTTACCCGTTTAGAGCCTTACGGTGTTTATTCACCTAATGCTAATGGCTTTAATGAAAGTGTTGAAAAAGATATTTGGGTTGACGTTTACGCCGATATTCAACGTAATATGATGAAGTTTTATGCCCGTGCTGAAACTTATGACTATTACCAAAATTATTTTTGGTCTGAACGTGATGAATCAAAAAGTTCAACGTTATCAAAATGGCATAAAACTGCCACTTACGACATTCCAAAAAACTTCCGTAAAGCGCATAAAGCAGCAGGCTTGGCCAGTGGTAGCTGGTTAGCATTAGCCGCCTATACGTTAGATCGCTCATTCACCATTACCGATTATATTTATACTTCGCACTACGGTACATTTAGCCACGAATATGGCCACACTATGGGCTTCAAACATGGCTCAGGTATGGCATATGGCTGGGATAATCCGGTACGTGCTGAAATGCAAAAGCTTATTGCAGACGGCACAGTAAATCGAGTTGCTTCAGGCGATGAGCCGACCAGCCACGATATGGACTTCTTTTTACATTTTGATGAAGATGCAGGTTTAACCTTGTTCCAAAAAGCCGATGCTGACTTTAATGGCATCGACTGGATAAATGTTGTTTACGATGATGCAAAAATATCACTCGGTGAGACTCGTATTGACGGTAATAAAATAACATTTGATATTGCTAAAACGGCTCACGATAAAATTCTATTTAATGCCCGTCTTACCGATCAAGAGTTTATGGCAAACTTGAACTATCAAACTCAAGATAGTGCGAAAATTGAATTGGGCACGTCAACATTTTTCATTCCAGACATGAGTGAAGATATTAGCTCAGGCATTATAGTTGATGCTGCTACTGACGTTGTTGGGCCAACAGCGCCAGTATTAAATGTTGGTAGTAAAACCAGTTTTAGCTTCCCGGTAACCGCAGAAAATGGTGAAACTCTGATCGTGCAAGCATGGGGAGACAAATACTACCCGGGCTGTGAATGGAAACCAATGGAAGATGCTGCCGGATGTTCAACAAGATATCAGCAATCATTTGATGCCAATTTACGTATTAGTGTAACAAAGGCAGATAACCCACAATTAACCGAAGGAACTTATACCGGTTCACTGGCATTAACTCAAATTGATTATTTTGATCAAACCAGCACTAAGCCACTAGTATTACCTATTAACATTTCGGTATTTTCAGACCCTACGCCAGCAAAATTTGCTGCTGAACAAGCGCAACACGAACAAGCACGAGCAGCGTTAGTTGACGCATTGCCTCTGTTTGATGGTGCCATCACAGGCAATACCAATAGTAGTGAAGCTTTTAGTGTTGATATTAATGGCGATGCGAAAACCTTGTGTTATTTCCATGCCGTGAAAAAAGATTTATCAACTAAATCTCTGCTAGGTTTTGTCGAAAATAATACTTGTACGATTGGCGAGCTAAACAGCTACAACGGCATTGCCGGCTTGAGCTCTGAAAGCTTCATAACCTTTAACCGCAACACAATTAGTCAAGTAGACGATAAAGTGATGATCACTTTGCCTGAAACTGGTGAGAATCTTCAAGTTTGTTATCGCAATGATGAACCTTGGACTGGTGTTGGTTTTATTAGAGGGCGTAAATGTGTTTCTAATATGACCGCTAGCAATGGCCGAGGTTGGGGTTTTTCAAGCGGCAACCAATATGTAACGCAATCACGTGACACCTTAGATCAGTTACCTGAAAATGAAGGTTGGGTATTACCGTCAGCAAACATTACACCTTTAACAGTTAGCTTTGACCATGATGAAAGCGCCATTTGTCGTATGAGCATTTTAGGCACACAACTTCTAGGTTACGTTGATGAGGCCAAGTGTACTATCGGCACAAACAATATCTGGAAAGGTACGCAAGGTTTTGGCTCATCTAAATACCAAGTGGTTGATGTAAATGCTAAACACAAAATTGAAGCCGTTAAAATTACCGTTAAACAAAGTAGTTGGTTTGATCAGCCGCTAGATCTTGAAGTATGTTTCCGCCCTGAAGCAGACGTAGCAGGTGTTGGTTTTAGTACTTACGCGGGTCAATGTATGCAACATGACCGCGGTGTTATGAAAGCTACCGGAAAAAATTGGTACTTTGGCTATAACAGCAACAGCCCTAAAGCAATGTGGGAATATAGCTTAAGAACTGGCGACATTTGGGCTACACCTTCTACAACACAATTAGCCTTTAAACTACCAACAAGTGCAGGCGAAAAAACCGTATGTCGCTTTGAAGCAAATGATAAAGCACACTACGGCTTAGTTAATGAGCTTAATCAATGTGAGCTTGGCGCTAATAATCGTTTAAATGGCGAGTACAACTTCCATAGTGATGAATATCAAGTTATTCGCGCCGATGCTAATTTACCTGGTGAGAATATTAGCTTCTTTCACGATAACGACGAGCTAGTGCAGTTGTGTTCACATAACGACACGGTAGGTTATAGCTTCAACGGTCAACGCTGTGAACAAGCTGAAATGCTTGGTGACAATGGTAGTAGCTGGTTGCACAACAGTGATAACGCCATGCAGCAGTATATTTACCAATTCCCTGAAGATAACGCTTGGGTGTTTCCTACAGCAGCTTTAACCCCTTACGTCGCATCAACTCAACAAGGTGAATTAGCGGTTTGTAGAACACACTTTGACAACCGCACCGTAATGGGTTTTGTTGTTGATAACCAATGTAAAATCAATAGCGATTTGAGTATTGAAGACACCTTTGGATTCAGCAATGCTCGCTATCAAGTTATTGACACGAGCTTAGGCAATTCCGGCGATGCTGTTATGGTAACTTGGGAAGATGGCGTCAGCCGAGAAATTTGTTACCGTCCAACATCAAAATGGATGGGTGTTGGTTACCGCGGCAACCGTGGCGATCGATACGTTAACCGCTGTCAAAGCAATTTAGGTGCAGACAACGGTGGTGGCTTTTTCTTTTCTAAAGGCAATACCCTGATCACCTTTCCTTAACAATACCAATGAATAAATCATAAAATGATCAAGGGACGTTAATTACGTCCCTTTTTTATGTTTATCTATACCATTCAATTTGTCTTTACTTTCAGTCTATTACTAAGCAATTAAATATTGCCAAGATAGCGGTAACTTTTAATCGGCAGACGCTAAGCGTTTTCTTGCATCTGCGAGTAAAATTTCATAAAGCTGCTTGGCAGCAATCCCCGTACTCGCTTCTTTTGGCGCGACAAGATGTACCGGAATTTGAAAGCGAGAGCCACCCTGAATTTCCAACGCCGTTACCTTATTATCCAGCTTTTCCAACATATGTTCGGGTACCCGACAAAAGCCTAAACCAGATAAAACCGCGTTAATGGCATGATCAAAACTATCAACAGTAATTCGACGCTGAGCCTTCAACCAACCTGCATTTTCTTCTTCATTCGAGTTATCAGCCCCCAAATCACGAACCACAATTTGCGTTTCAACTAGTAGGTCATCATTACAAACCTTTGGCTTAGACGCGAGTTCGTGAGTTCGCGCCACAATAGGCACCATATTTACAATGCCAAACGCCTCTGCTAAATGATTTGCTACCGGAATATTAACAAGCGCAATATCGGCACTTTTCTCAATTACTGCATTTTTAGTACTCGTTAAAGAAGTTTCACGAATTTGAATTGATGTCGCACTATTAACTGATAAGAACTGCTGAAGTGGCTGATATAACCAACTTCGGCAACACAAATGATCAATCGTTATAATAATTTCTGCTTCTACACCTTGTGACAATTGCTTGCTTATTACTTCAAGCTCTCGTGCTTGCTCTATCATCGGCTTCGCTCGACGCAACAGAGTTTGAGCATGTTCAGTAAGTACCGACTTTCGGCCTTCAATATAAAGTAGGTTTACGCCCATTTGCGCTTCTAACTTTCTTACCGCATACATTAACGTGGTATGGCTTTTATTGAGTCGTAACGCTGCCGCTTGAATGCTACCAGCATTATCTATTTCAATTAATGTTAGCCATTGGTCGATTGTTGACTTTAATCTCATGGTCTATTTTTTCCACACATAAGCAGTAAATTATGAACTTTATTGTACATTTTTTACGAGTAAAATGGTGTTTATTAAAACAACGTTACTCAACATAGACAAATAGAGGCAATACCATGAAAAAATTACTACAACTACATTTCGCATTTAACGGCCCATTTGGTGATGAAATGGCAAGCACTTTAAAAGATCTTGCCGAATCTATTAATCAAGAACCAGGCTTTATTTGGAAAATATGGACAGAAAGTGAAAAAGATAAGGAAGGCGGCGGTATCTATTTATTTGAAAGTGAAGAAACAGCTTTGGCATATTTAGCCATGCACGCTGCTCGCCTTAAAAGCTTCGGCGTTAATGAAGTTATCAGTAAAATTTTTGATGTAAATGAAAGTTTAACCAGCATCAACCACGGTGCCTTTAAATAACCTTTTTCACCGGTTTATCTGCAAAATTAAACAGGAGCAGCACATGAGTATCAAAACATTTTTGACCATACATAGCACAATTTATTTTATCTTTGCTTTTGCTTTATTTTTTATTCCTACGCTACTGTGGCCATTATATGGCTTAGAAATTAACGACAAATATGCACTTTTTTTGTCACAACACAACAGTATATTTCTTGCGGGAATAGGCATTGTAGCCTTTATGTTTCGTGAGATAGAAGCAAAGAGTCAGGCGCTTAAAAAGTTACTACTAAGTTTGGCTTTAACTAACAGCATAGGTTTTGTTATTACTACATACGCCTGCTTTATTGGTACGTTTTCTAGCTTGGGTTGGTCAGACCCTATTTTCTTTGCTCTACTTACGCTGGCATGTGTTTGGCAATTACGAAGCAATGGTTAATCTGTAGGAATTCAATCTACATTCCTACATGCTTTTCCAAGCTTTAGACTAAGTAAGTCATTGGTGCTCAATGGCTTACTTTTTCATATAACTCATTAACCAAGGTAAGCATTTTTGAGCCGCTTGCAGGTCTTGGCTGACGTAAGCTGAGGTAATTGCGCCTTCTTTAAGTAAACAAATCATATCTAACAAATGTTCATCAATAATTTGCATATGACTTGCTATTAACTGTCGCACTTGCGCCTTATGAAATCGGCAATAGGTGATAACTTCTTCACTTTGCCCAACACATTCAGCCGCGGCATTAATAAAAAAACAACCGTTAAAACTTGTTAGTTCGGGCACTTCATTATTGAACCAGCGTGTTAAAGCGTTAAACAAATATCTGACTAGGTCTTCATTTGTTGTCGAATTAGCCAAGCTTTGCTTCAGCCAGTACAAAAAGACATTATGCCTGTATTCCAAAGTCGCAATAATTAACGCGTCTTTGCTAACAAAATGATTGTATAAAGTTTTTTTTGCGACACCAGAGGCTTTTAAAACTTCATTAATACCAACAGAATTTATGCCGTTTTTATAAAATAAATCCAAGGCAGTCATCGTCAGTAAATGCTTTTTCTCGTTCATATCATTCCTTATATTTTCACAACAACCTTGACACAAGGAGACCGAATTGTCTACCATGCAGAGGTAGACAAACTTGTCTCCATAAATTATTAGATAGCGAGGAAGTGATGAAAAACCTATATTCAGCAATATTTGCAGGTTTGAGTAGCGCATTAGCAATCGGTATATTGACCTTTCTCGATAGCAATCAAAGTGACTACCTTTTGATAATGGCCCCCTTTGGCGCAACTGCAGTATTGGTTTTTGGTGTTCCAGCTAGTCCGTTAGCACAACCAAAAAATGTTATTTTTGGTCACTTAATTACAACGATTGTTGGCTTAACGTTCATTTCGTTTGTTGGCGTAACACCACTAACATTAGCATTGGCAACCGGCTTAGGAGTTAGCGCAATGTTGCTGAGTAAAACCACGCATCCACCTGCGGGGGCAAATCCGTTACTCATTATGATGACAGGGCAAAGTTGGAGTTTTTTGATCACACCAGTGCTCATTGGCGCTGTTACCATAGTATTGTGCGGAATGTTGATGACTCATGTGCGTAGCCGATTACTCACTGAGTCTTAGACTTTTGGTTTTTTATCTTTGATAAAGTTAAACAATAGATTTCGGCGTAGCATTAAAGTGACGCTTAAATTCACGACTAAATTGAGATGGACTACTATAACCCACTAAGGCAGCAGCTTCTGTTGCCTGCTTACCATCAGTGACAATTAAATCTTTAGCTTTATTTAAACGTATTTTCTTTAAATATTGCAAAGGTGTTTCACTGGTAACTTGCCTAAATGCGCGATGGAACCCCGAGACACTCATATGTGCCTGCTCAGCCAAACTCTCCACCGAAATTAGTTCAGCATATTTGTTATGCAAGGTATCAAGAATCCGCGCTATTCTTGCGTAATGGCCATCATGGTGGGCTAAATCAAACAAGATATGACCATTTTCTCCAATCAGCGTACGATAAACAATTTCTTCCACAATGGCAGGGCCTAAAATGGCGGCTTCACTATCATTGTGTAAAACCTTAAGTAATCGAGTTACCGTATAATTGAAGTCTTCACATAAGGTATTAGCTTTAACACCAAAATCGAGAATACTTTTATCCTGTTGATTGGCATGGTTCACAGCTTTACTTTGTGCTTCAATTTGGCCAACAATTTTATGTAAAGTATGCGAGTCAACATCAATGGCTAGGCCTAAAATTGGCAGACCATTTTCAGCAAACGCCTCACATTCTAATGGCATAGGTACGCCAAGTACCAAGTAGTCACCGGGGCCATATTGCACACAATTGTCGGCAATATGAATATGTTTGCGTCCTTGCCCTATAACAATAATGCCCGACTGATAAAGCAAAGGTTGTTTATCACTACTATTGCTAGCACGATAAAATTTTACGCCGGGGATCACCGTACGATAGGCGCCATTTAGCTCATTTAATGACTTCAAATCTGAAAAAGACTGCATTAATGACGCTAACGTTGGCATAGTTTATCCGAGGAGAAAATTTAAGACTTTGTTGATTTTACACAAATAGGCAATGAATATCGATAAATATGGCTATTTCATTAGTTAAAACTACATTAATATGCAACACATCAAAAGTAAGCGTGCTTTTTCATTAGATAAAATATAAAGGTGTTTCATGGAATTTTCATACGTTAATCCAACTCATATTCATTTTGGTCAAGGCAAAATTGCCAGTGTTAGTAGCGCTATTCCAAGTACCAGCAAAGTACTGGTTATATACGGTGGCGGTTCAATTAAAAAAAATGGTGTTTACCAGCAAGTGCAAGATGCATTAGCAAATCACACTTGGTTAGAGTTTTCAGGCGTTGAAGCTAACCCAACCATGGAAACCTTAGATAAAGCCGTCGCTATCGCAAAAACTGAAAAAATTGACTACATACTTGCTGTTGGTGGTGGTTCAGTGATTGATGGCGCTAAATATGTTGCCGCTGCCGCATGTTATGACGGTGCTGGCTGGGATATTTTATTAGGCAAACATACCGTTACAGAAGCGATAGCTATTGGCGCAGTACTTACCTTGCCTGCAACAGGTTCAGAATCGAATGCAGCGTCAGTTATCACCCGTGCTGAAACCCAAGATAAACTGCCATTCTTCGCTCCTGCAGTACAGCCGAAGTTTGCCGTGCTTGATGCCGATGCCATGAAAACCTTGCCAGAACGTCAATTAATTAATGGTCTTGTTGATGCTTGGGTACATATTTGTGAGCAATACTTAACAATGCCGACAGGTGCAATGGTACAAGACGGTTACGCTGAAGCTTTATTAAAGAACTTATTAGTATTAGCGGAACAATACGACCAACGCGAAACATTAAATTGGCGTGAAAACCTAATGTGGACTGCCAACCAAGCACTCAATGGTTTAATCGGTACAGGCGTACCACAAGATTGGGCTACCCATATGATTGGCCATGAATTAACCGCACTTTACGGTGTTGACCATGCTCGCTCACTTGCCATTGTCCAACCGTCATTATTACGCAACCAATTAGTGGTTAAAAAAGCTAAGTTAGAACAGTTAGGTAGCAATGTATTTGCCTTACCTGCGAGCGACGATTTAGCTGAGCGTACTATTGCTGCGATAGAAGCGTTTTATCACAGCTTAAATGTTGCAACACAATTGACAGAGCATGGTGAAGACAAGGCTGCAGCTATTGATAAAATCATCGGACAATTAACCGCTCACAACATGGTAAAACTAGGTGAAAACCAAGCGATTACCCTAACGCAAAGTCGTGAAATACTAGAATTAGCAGTTAAGTAGCCTGAACAAGCTTTAGTGATAAATGAATGCTGATTTAAAGCGAGTATGGTTTTCTAATACTCGCTTATATTTTGTTAGCTAATAAATTATTCTTCTTAAGGCTGACTTGCTAGCTCGCTTCTCACCTCGTTTAGTGCTGCAACAGCAAAGCCTTGATCATAGAAGTACACTACCTTTCCTTGCTTATTTAGCAATACTACCCGTGCATTCGATGCATTTTCGTTACCTGTAAAAGCTTGTACTTTATCGCCGTCGCTGTATACGGTAATAACGCCTTTCCATAAAGGCTTCGGTATGCCAGCTCGCATACCATTATCAATCACCGTGCTAAACATTTGCGGGAACAAGCCTTGTATAGTCGGTATTTCATATGCACTCACTTTTGTTTCCGTCATATCTAATGCAATTAACCAACGGTCAATATCAAACTGTGAATTTTGTTTGTAGCCAATTAATAGTAAGGTCATTTCATCTTTAAAATCAGTTGGAATAGCGACTGTATTTTTTTCTAGTGATTGACCCGTCACTACCGGAAAGGCCAAACCGGTAATATCTTTATTTGGGTATACCGTGCTACAGCCGGTGATAAATAGTAAGCCAATAATTAGTGCAAATTTTTTCATCAATATGATTCTCTATTAAATACTTATACCAATAGGTATTAGACGTTAAAAATCATTACGTAATTATCGGGTAATAAGTTCACTCAGCAATAAAATTAGTAGGTTCAGGCATAGTGCATCAAAATAGATAACGAGTGGAAGTAGAAATGGAAATGGAAATGGAAATGGAAATAAAAAGCTAAAGTTAAACACTTATAAAAGTATTCAACTTTAGCTGATATTTTTATCTTTAATTGTAAAGTATTAAGCGTGACTTCTGTTAACTCGTAACCAATAAGTTAAGTACATCAACCCAGCTCCAACGGCGATAGCAACAACGCTGATTTTCGACATTAAGACTTTAATTGGCATTAAGCGCATGTTGGCTTCGTGGTCAAAATTATTTTGTAGCGTATCTTCATTGATGCCGAAGTAGTCAGTTAGTATTTGAATAAAAAATGACGAGTTCAAATCAAAATAGTGCACCACAAAAGCTTCCACTAACACCAGTATAATAATCGGTAGCAAGGCCCACAAAAACGGCGCTTTATTGGCAAACATCGACATCAGCATTAACCAAGCAAACAATGGAAAAAGCCATAATACGAAAGGAATTAAGCTCAACCAAACTAAGCTAACATTAGTAAATAATTCTAAACTACCCCATACATGCCAAATAGAAATATCATAGCCGACTGACAGTGCAATACAGCCGATAAAGGCTAATACTAAAGCCAACACCAAAGTTACCGTTGCAGCCAACATAAATATGCCAGGAATCACTAATGCTCCGGTCAATAGTTTTGTCGATATTGCGGTAGCATCTGATACGGGCATTGAGCGCCAAAAGTAGATTGACATGTCACGTCTTTCATCAAATAGACACACCAAAAAATAATAAAGTTGAATAATCAAAGCAACTACCATGAACGGTATAAATATCCCCTGAATAGCCGCAAATGAAAACTGTGCTAACCCTTCATCTAATGATCTGTGCTGTAATTGCGTTAGAAAATTAAGCAACCCATTCCATTGATAGTCTTCTATTATCATCAATTGCAATAGCGGCGCCGCCACCATCATGGTCATAATAATAATCGGCACCCAAAACAATAACTTGTTAAATTCCCATAATTCCTTTTTAGCGCTCATGGTTAATAGTGAAAGGTTCATTACAAGGCCTCCTTGGTCATGATGCCAACAAATATATCGGCTAAGCTCGGTGAACTAATGCTGCCAAAAGGTTGCAGATCTTCAGTGCTTAGATGGTCAAATAACATTGTCGTTAAGCCCATTAAACTGTTGGTATGTATTGGCTTTAACTCTTTAGCTTGCGTTAGATGCTCGTTAGTTACTGCGAGTAATTTAAAGCGCTCACGCATATCTTCAACACTTTCATTGAGTACCAATTCACCATTTTGAATGAAAGCCACATCGGTTAATATGTGCTCGATTTCCTCAATTTGGTGGGTGGTGACAATGATGCACTTTTCTTCAGAATAGAAATCTTCAAGTAAGTGATTATAAAACTGGTGGCGAGTGAGAATATCTAAGCCCAAGGTCGGTTCATCTAACACTAGTACTTTCGCATCAATGGCGAGTATCAAGGCTAAGTGTAATTGCGTTACCATACCTTTTGATAAGGTTTTCACTTTTGCAGCATGTTCAATATTAGTTTTTGCTAAGAAATGCTCTGCTTTCTCACGATTAAAATTAGGATGAATATCCGCCATATAAGTCAGCGCTTGTTCAACTTTAAGCCATTTAGGTAATACCGCAACATCAGAAATGTAGGCTACTTCACTCAGCATTTCGGTTCTTTGAGTACGAGGGTTATAGCCTAGTACATCAATATCACCACTAAAATTTGATAAGCCTAATAGTGATTGTAAACAAGTAGATTTGCCCGCACCATTTGGTCCAACCAAGCCTAAAATTTGTCCTGCTTTAACGGTTAAATTAACATCGGAAACAACTTTTTTACTGCCATAGCTTTTAGTTAAGCCATTAATAGAGATTAATGTTGTCATTACTTAATCTCCAATGTTGATGGTAATAAATCTTCAGCTGAAAGCTTCAAACGATTAATTTGTTGAAGAATTTTTGGCCATTGAGAAGAGAGAAAGCTTTCTCGTTCACGGTTTAGAATAATATCTTGCACACCATGCTTTACAAACAAGCCTTTACCACGTTGTTTTTCTACAATGTTTTCATCCTGTAGCATTTGATACGCCTTAGAAATAGTTATTGGATTCAATTTGTATTCCGCTGCAACTTTTCTCACAGAAGGTAGCGGTTCGCCTTCAGTGATATAACCATCTAAAATTCGTGTGACCACTTGCTGGTACAACTGAATGTAGATCGGTGTGTCTGGATCCCATGGTGTCGGCATTATTATTTCCTTGATTACTTTTTACTCACTATAGTGTTATACATCACCAACACACCGTGCGCAAATATTTGAATATTGTTAAATGTAAATGAACGTTTCAGGATTAATATCAAGCAGTTAAATTTACTGACTGCAACTTTAAGACTAAATACAAAAAACGCCGTTATCGATAAGCATCAATAACAGCGTTGTTTTTATTGCCTAATTAGCTGGTTATTGTTTAACTGCAACTTCCGGTGTAGCTGATAAGTTGCGATAAAATTTCATCACCTGCTGGCCTTGAGTATTTTTGTCAATAGTGAAATAACTCAAGCTGTTATCATAGTAAAAGCCATTATCCGACATAGGATAAACTTGCCATTTATGGCCATCTCCGCGCATGGAAAAAACATTATCTCCTTCGATAAATATCTTTCTTATGTCACCTGAGTCCAGTTTGTAATCACCCATCATTGTACTGAGATGTTTTTTACTTAAGGTAACTGTTTCAAATTTAGGTAGAGGAATTTCGAGGGCCACAGCCGCTAACATTCTCGCTATTTCGCTAGGATTGCCTGAATCGTAATTATTCAGTACCGCTACATAAAGATCTTCCGAAGGAATATATAAAGCATTAGTGGCAAAACCATGGATACCACCGCCATGTCCTATACCATCGTATTTATTAAACTTAAACATACCTAAACCAAAACCATAATTTGACATACTGCCGTCATTTAATTTAACCGCTGAGGTCATCGACTTATAGCTCTTTTTAGAAATAAGTTTGCCATTACGTAATGCGCTGAACCATATATTTAAATCATCAACCGTTGATAATAATGAACCTGCAGCATGTGGCCACATCATATCAATGTAACCAGCATTAACGTAACCATTCTCACCTTGAGAATAACCGCTAGCGCGATTAGGAATAAGTTGTAAGCCACCGAAACGACTGTTTTTCATTGCTAGCTTGGCAAAAATATCTTGTTCAATAAACTCTGCATAAGTTTTACCACTAACCACTTCTATAATTTTGCCTAGTAGCACATAACCGGTATTCGAGTAACGATTCGCTTCCCCTACTTTTAGTGCCATTGGATGTTCAGCAAAGCGCTTGATCATAGCGTCTAATGTGATGGGTGTTTTTAACTCCTTTTCCATGATTTTTTCATCTTGCGTATAATTTGCAATACCAGAAGTATGAGTTAATAAGTGTTTAATGGTGACCATATTTCCTTCGGTTGGAAAGTCAGGAACATATTTATGCAGATTGTCTGATAAAGATAATTTTTCTTGCTCAACTAGCATCATAATAGCCGCGCCAGTAAACTGTTTTGTGATTGAGCCTAAGCGAAATACCGTGTCGGCTTGAATCGGTACTTGTAATTCAATGTTCGCTAAACCCCGTGCCTGTTTATAAAGCGTTTCACCATTTTTAGTGACAATAACCGCAACGCCAGGGCCAGTGGTATCAATATATTTTTCTAAAACCGTGTCGTAATCTTTTAGCTCTACCGCATTTACTTGCAGTAATGGTGCCGTTAGCAGGAGTGCCGCTAAAGCAACTTTTTTTATTGTAATATTTTTCATAACTATCCTTATTTTAAAGCTTTTCCTATCTTATCCTATTTATTTATAACTGCCACTTACTGCATATTTTTTAAGTGTAACGAGCTTTTTCTTTATAATTTTGGCAACAAAAAAGCCTCACAATGGAGGCTTTTTCAATCATTTAGGCTACTACAATAAACTTATAAGTAGCAATCTTGATTAGTTAACGTTAGTTACCGATATTGACCAATTATGCTTTTTTTGGATGTAGATGACAAAGATGCTCAACATGAAAAGCATGAATGCAGGAATGGCAGAAGGAACAGCATAAACGATATGAAAATATGCCGCACCAAGCATTATCGGCATTAATCCCACCGCTGCAGCAACCGACACACGAGGAATAAATAAGCCAATGCCCGCTGCTAATTCCGCCGCCCCAATAAAGTAACCAAACCACATAGGTAACCCCATCATAGAAAAGCTTTGATGTAATTCAGGCACTCCAGCTAGTTTGGCAAAACCGGCAAATATCATAGGTATCGCTAATAAAAATCTCGGTAACTTAGGTAAAAAATGTTTAATGCTATTCATAATGACTCTCGATAAATCTATTTGATAAAGCCATAGTACCTAGCCATAATGATTTAAAATAATTATTAATTTATATTAACTTCATAGAGTTTTTCAATGATGCCATCAATTGAACAGTATCGTATGTTTGTCGCGGTTGCCGAAAGTAATTCATTACGTGAAGCCGCAGAGAAAGTATTCAAAACTCAACCCACGGTGACCTCCGCCATAAAAAAAATGGAACAAAGCTTAGGGGTTATACTGTTTAACCGTGATCAATATCGGATGCAGCTTACTGACGTTGGTAACAAAGTCTATCAACTTGCCATTAAGTTGCTCGCTACCGAGGATGAAATAAAGCATTTTGCCACGCAAATGCGTATTGGTAATGAGCCGCTAATTACCATTGCAATTGAAGCTTCGTTTGACTTATCAAGCATATTAGCCGTGCTTGAATATGCTCAAACACATTACAAATCAACGCAAATCATACTGCAGCAGGAATATATGTCTGGTGCATTTGAAAAGCTTATGATGGAACAAGCTGATTTTGCCATTTCACCAATGAGTTCGCTCTATTTCCCAACGGGTAAAGTTGAAATGAAATTTATCAACCAAGGGCAATTTATTTGCGTTGCTGCTCCTAAATTTTTAACCAAGCTCACTGCAATCAATAGTGTTAGTGAATTGATCAATGAATACCAAATTGTTGTTAAAGATTCAGGAACAAAAACTGAAAATATCGATATTGGTGTTCAACAAGGTCAACGCATTTGGTATGTAAATAACTTTGAGGCGAAGTTGTTATTGATCAAGCAAGGTATGGGCTGGGGGACACTACCTATGAGCCTAGTTAAAGACTTTATAACCAATAACGAACTTTCAAGACTAGAATTAAATGACTTTCAAACGACGAAAACGGTGGATTATCACTTGCTAAAGCTAAGCAAGAAAAACCTTGGCCCTGTCGCAAAAAAAATCTGGCAAATGTTTTAAAAAGTATCTGAGTATCAAGTTATTTAAAGCGACACTTTTAGCCTTTGTTTGGGCTGTAGTAGTGAATTACCTGAGAGCTTATTCCAACGTACTAAGTCTTGTAATTTCACTTTGTATTTACGACTTATATCCCACAAGTTATCGCCGTTTTTAACCACATGATAGCGTCTTTTCGTGCCATATCGAGTAAAATCACTTAGGTCAACAATATGACTTGTTAGTGGTAATACTAACGTTTGACCAATACGAATATTGCTTGAGGTTAATTGATTAAGCTGTTTAATTGCTGCAACTTTAACGGTATGTTTCGTCGATATCTCACTTAAGGTATCGCCTGATTTGACGGTATATTTATGCCAACGTAACCAGTCTTTTTTCTTGGTTGAGGCCATTTTACTTTGTATTTTTTCAGCACTTTCAACCGGCACTAATAGTAAGTGTTCCGTATCTGGAGGCGTGACACCGCGATTTAAACCAGGATTAAGTCTGACTAACTCTTTGGCCTCAATGTTTGCCCATTTCGCTGCTAAGGTAATATCTAACTGGTTTTCCAACGAAATAGCAGCAACTGCAGGAGCATTTTTTATCGGAGTGAAAACATAGTTGAGTTCATCTGCTCGTTGCAATATATCGATTATGGCCAAAAGTTTAGGTACGTAAGCGGTAGTTTCTCGTGGTAAATCTAGCGACCAAAAATCGTAAGGCTTGTTTGCTCGTTTATTTTTAGCAATAGCACGGCCAACTCGTCCTTCACCAGAATTAAACGCTGCCACGGCATTTAGCCAGTCTTGACCCAATGTACGATGAAAAAATTGAAAATAGTCTAAAGCAGCGTTAGTTGAGCTAACAACATCGCGTCTGCCGTCATACCACCAATTTCTCTCTAAATTAAAGCGTTTCGCCGCCACTGGCATAAATTGCCATAAACCCGCAGCACTCTGATTAGAAACACCATAAGGTAAATAAGAACTTTCCACTATTGGCAATAAAGCTAACTCTATTGGCATATTACGGCGTTCTATTTCTTCAACAATATAATAAAGAAACGGCTCAGCACGTTCAGAGATAGTCACCATAAAATTAGGGTGACGCAAATAGTACTTACGCCACTTAGCAACTTCTTTGTTGTCCGGCACAGTTATACTTAATTGGCTGCGAATACGCTGCCATATATCGTCATGTACTATTGGCGTTGAAATAAGCGGTTCGGCTGATGACATTAATGATTGAGCAATAGCATTTGGTGTTGCTAAATGGTCATTGGTGGCAAGTTCTGCATTATTTACTTTAGGGGTTTGCTGACAAGCGGTAATAGAAAGTAAAACGAATAGTACAAGGCATTTTTTACTGGAAAATAGTGTCATCATAAAGGAAAAGGTGGTCAACAAGTGTTATTGAATTGATCGGAAAGACAGCACTGTGCGGTATTTACCGCACATAAGTCAATTAAATATTACTCAGCGAGTATGCAAAGTACTCGCTGATAACAACAAGCGTTAATCAGATTGCTCGTCTTCGTGCTGTTTAATTTCTCGTAGTCGATCACGATATTTATCACGAGCAAGCGCCTGCATATCAGTTACAGCATCACTTTCATCAACAATTTCACGACCAAGCAAGGTTTCAATGGCATCTTCTAACGTCACGACGCCAGAGGTTTGACCGTATTCATCTTCAACCAAAACCATGTGCATATGGTTTTTAATCAGCATATCTAATAGTTGTTGCACAGGTAGCTTTTCAGATACCCGCTTTAATGGAATACTAAAATTAAGAATAGGCTCATCACCATGACCATTGCGCTCGGCTTCATACAAGTCACCTTTGATCACTTTACCTGTCATATCATCAACGGTTTTGTTATAAATCGGCATACGGGTAAATTGAGAGGCTTTTTCATGATTTAATGCCTCTGTTACCGTAACGTCTTGGTGCAACATATGCACGACGGTACGAGGGGTAAATATTTGCCCGGTGCGTAATTCTCGCAGTTTCAATATATTCGACAAATATTCATTTTCTTGCGAAAACAAGCTGCCATCTTTATGACTTAATGACGCTAACGCAATAATTTCTTCGCGAGTAATTTCATTTTCTTTACCAGTTTTAAATAAGCGTGTTAGGCGCGTTGAAATCCATACTAATGGATAAACTAATCTTACCAACCATGTAATAACGTAGGCAGAAGGTGTTGCCAAACCGCGCCAAAATGTTGCGCCTAAGGTTTTTGGGATAATTTCTGAAAAATATAATATCGCTAGCGTAAGGAGTACGGCAATTAAGGTTTCCCATTTTTCGCCGAATACTTGAATGGCTTGCGAGCCTACGCCTGCAGCGCCCATAGTGTGAGCAAAGGTATTCAAAATCAAAATACTGGAAAGCGATTCATCTAAACGAGTTTTAACGCTTGCTAATACCGCACCCGCTTTCGGCTTTTTTGTTTTAATTTGTTCAACAAAACTCGGCGTTACCGATAATAATACCGCCTCTAACACTGAACACAAAAACGACACGCCAATAGCAACGCCCAGGTAAATAAAAAGTAAAGTCACGTAATAATTCCAAATAAACCAATAATGTATTTCGTCTAAGGCGATAGCATATCACAACATTAGCAATAACTTTTTTCTGCTTTTAAACCAAAAAGAAAAAAAACCACCAAAATATCGGTAATTATTTTTGTAAATAAAAAGTTAATTAATTGCCCTAATCATGATTACTTCTTAGAATTAAGCTAACTGTATTAATTTTGATCAATGACAAATGTCACATTTTTCTGGAAAAGAGTTAAAAAAATTAAGAAAAGAAGCGGGCTTTACACAAAAGTTACTCGCTGGAAAAGTCGGTATCAGCCGTGAAACTGTGGTTGCTATTGAAAATGAGCATCCTAAAACTATTGAATCACTCAACATTGAGGTGGTTAATGCTTGGTGGCAAGCTTGTCGGCATTTAGTGTCAGAGCCAAGTCAGCTATCTTTTAAAGCACAGGTCATGAAATTTTTTGCTATTCAGTAGAAACTCGCTCCGCTAAAGCTACTTTCACAATAGGTTAGAAAGAAAAAAATCCCCCATTCCTGAGAGATTTTCTATCGCTTGCTTACTTGCTACATAAAAATTTAGCTTATTTGTGTCATTTCGTTCAATGTGAACTCTGCAACGGCACCTTCAGTGGCTTTCATATAATCTTGCAAATGTTGGTTAGCCATATGTGCTTGCCATAATTCACGTGACTGCCAGTTTTCATAGAACATAAAATGCGCTGGGTTTTCATTGTCTTGATGTAAGTCGTAGTTAATACAGCCAGTTTCTGCTCGCGTCACTTCAATCAATTTTAGTAATTCAGTTTTTACTAGCTCAACGTTGTCAGCATTCGCTTTAATGTTGGCAACTATAGTTAATGTAGCCATAATAATTTCTCACTTTTAAGTTATTTTATTCATTAATAATATTGCTTTCGATAGTCTTACAGGCTGATTAAAAACCTTGTAGTACTAGCTTACCAATTGACTTACCTGCTTCTAATTCTTGATGCGCTGCTCTTAAATTTTCAGCGTTAATCGCACCTAAATTTTTACCAATAGTCGTTTGCACATAACCTTGGTCAATTAGCTCGGCAACACGGTTTAACAAGTGACTTTGTTCCTGCATATCAGCCGCATTAAACATTGAACGAGCAAACATAAACTCGATATGAAACGATAAACTTTTAGACTTAAGCTTCATTACATCTAGCGGTGTTTTCGGATCGTCAATCATGGCAATTTTGCCAAATGGCACTAATAACTCAGTATAAGTTTCAAAATAAGACTCTGTGCTATTTAAACTTGCAACATGAGTAACTTGGCCCATACCTTCATTAGCAATTAAGGCATCAATTTGTGGTTGTAATGGTAGGTTGTGGTTCACTACATAGTCTGCGCCTAATTTTTTCACCCATTGTGTTGAGCTTTCACGCGAGGCTGTTGCAATAATAGTAGCGCCAGTAACGGCTTTAGCAATTTGCAGCAATATTGAACCAACACCACCAGCAGCGCCAACAACGAGAATAACTTCATTTGATTTTTCAATACTATTTGGCGATTGTTGCTTAACACCTAAATGTTCAAATAATAATTCCCAAGCGGTAATTGCGGTTAATGGCAAGGCAGCGGCTTCAGCATCAGATAAGCTTTTTGGTTTTTTACCAACAATACGTTCATCCACTAATTGATATTCAGCATTGCTACCTTGACGAGTAATGTCACCAGCATAATAAACAATATCACCCGGAGAAAAATGGCTAGCATTCTCACCAACAGCAACCACTTCACCGACAGCGTCCCAACCTAGCACTTTATATTCACCTTCAGCGGGCACAGCATTTAAACGCACTTTATAATCAGCTGGATTAACGGCGATTGCTTTTACTTTCACTAATAAATCACGACCGGTAGCAATCGGTTGAGGTAGTTCAATATCCATTAAAGATTGTGGATTGGTAACTGGTAACGACTGTGCATATCCAATGGCTTTCATCATTCTTCTCACTTAATTATTTACTGGTTAACTTGCTTTGGGTCTGAACTTGAAATGAATGATAGCGCTTGATTTACCAGCAATAAACAGCATAATAATTGAAATATTATCAAAAAATAATTGAAAGTATGCAGTTAGAAGATCTTCGAGTGGTGCTAAAAGTGGCAGAGTTTCGCAGTATCACTGCAGCTGCCGCCAGCTTAGATATGCAAACAGCAACCGCTAGCGCTGCTGTTAAGCGTGTTGAGCGCAGTGTAGGTGTTGAGCTTTTTACTCGTACAACTCGCAGCTTGAAAGTCAGTAGCGCAGGAGAGCGCTATCTTCCTCACTGTCAGCAAGCACTCGATATGCTTGAACAAGCCAAGCAAAATGTTAAAGATGATTTAGCTATTGTTGACGGTGAATTACGTCTTGGAATTTCTTCTGATTTAGGACGAAATGTTGTGGTGCCCTGGCTTGATGAATTTATGCAAACTCACCCCGCCATTAGCTTGAAAGTAAATTTAAGTGATAGCAACATAGATTTCTACCGTGATTCAGTCGATATTGCCCTCCGCTATGGCTCTCCTACTGATTCAAGCATGTTTGGCTTTAAAGTATGTAACGTGCCACGTTTATTGTGTGCCACACAAGGTTATTTAGACCAGCATGGCACACCGAAACATCCTCATGACTTGGCGGCACATAATGGCCTTTTCTATCAGCTTCACGACATTATTCACGATGTTTGGGATTTTACCCATCAAGAAAACAAGTTTAAAATTAAGATGAGTGGTAATCGCGCCGGCAATGACGGTGATTTAGTCAGACGTTGGTGCGTTGCAGGAAAAGGCTTAGCGACTAAATCAGCATTAGATGTTGCAGCAGATTTACTAGCAGGCAACTTAGTCAGTGTTTTACCTGACTACCAACCCACTTATACCGAGCTATGGATTATTTGCCCAAGTCGACAGTCAATTACTCCCGCAGTAAGGCTATTACGTGATACTTTTCGCGCTAAATGTAATGGCATTTTAAAGCAATTGGTTGATAAAGAAATTTTGGACGCTGGCGTGTTAAATTAAAAGACTAAGTCACAACATTTTACGTCAGTTAGCAGCCTTTACGGTTAGCTGATTTTTCTTGAAACCCCATCAAATTACCCTGTTGATCTATCGAGAGTTCGCAGCAGTCGTTATATAGACCGAGCAGCAATTCACGACTTTTTTGTACTCGTGATTTCAATGTCGAATATTTCATATTGTGTTGATGGGCATACGCTTTTTGTGACATGCCATTAATTTCAATCGCAGTGAGTAACTGAGCTTCTTGTGACGGTAAAGCATTTATAAAGGGTACAATGCAATGTGATAGCTGTTTTACTACATCTTCACCAGGTTGGTCGTACCAAAGTTCTTCCGCCGTAACGTTAACTGCCTTCCCTCGTTTTCGATAAAAATCGATAATGGTATTGTTGGCAATTTGAAATAGCCAAGCTTTGACTTTTTTGATGTCCTTTACCGTATGTAAGTTTTGATAACTTTTAATAAGAATATCTTGCAATAAATCATCAACATCGTCGTGGTCTGCTACATGCTTATGCAAAAATCGCTTTAAGCTGGCACGGTATTCTCGCCATATGGATTCCACTTTCATTGACCACACTCCGCTACTTATACTAGCCAAATAAGCTTCGGCTAGTATGGGATTACGCTATTTCCTATTGACTAAGCATATACTTATTAACAACAATTTACTTGATTACAATCATTGGCACTTAGTTCTTTTTCGCCATTGCCTAAGTAAGTATTGGTTAGGTAAAAGTCTATAAAAAGCGCTTCAAAATCATCTGACGTAGTATGCTTAGCAGCTCCAGAATCCAACAGCGATGTTTGCCATTTTTGCATTTTCGGCAAACAGCATAAGAAATCAAAACCTGTATGGGCTTTAACAATAGCAGCACGATGCAAAAGCGGTAACCATGCAATATCTACATTGCTAAGATTATTTGACTTAAAAAAGTTACTATCTGTCGACAGTTGTTGCTCAACTTTTGCAAATTCAGCAATTAATTTTGCTGATTTTTGCTTGAAAACAGTTTCTTCTTTGCTACCCATAGTGCCACATTGCAATAGATAATTTTTAGTTGCTAAATAGCTCCATGCTCGGTCTTTTGCGCGCTGCTCATTAGTAATTTGGGGGTCAATTGCACCAAATTCATCTTCTATATATTCTATAATTGCGTCTGATTCGAATAACGCTGTACCTGACTCAGTGATTAGCACTGGAACTTGTCCATTGGGCGCAATATCCAGAAACCATTGGGGTTTATTTTTTAAACTAATATACTCAATTTTATAAGGAATATTTTTTGCGTTCAGTGCTGCCGTTACACGCTGAACAAATGGACAAATTTTAAAACTAATAATTTTAAAACTAATAATTTTAAAACTAATAATTTTAAAACTAATAATTTTAAGCATCTTCATTCTCACTTCAATTAAATTGATTTACGACCATAAGACGCAGTAGTGATAAAAAAGACGAAGCTAATTTTAAGTATTATTATAGAAGATTTCACAAGAGTACGCGCAACGGCATACTCGTATAGCTTTAATGCTGCTATAGCGCAAATAACTATTGAAAGAAGGCGTTTATCTTCAGGTAATTAAACACCGTATTACAAGGCTACTTACCTAAGTCTTTCAATGCTCTTAAATCGATACGTTCAATTTCTTGCGCGTAAATGGCAGTTGGTTTATCAGTAATACTTGAATACAGCACAACCTTGCTATCAGTCACTTGAATACCATAATGACCAGAAGTGAGATAAACACCTCCTGAGTAACGGCCTGATGCAGATAACCAGCCCGCTTTATTTTCTTCCAACCATTCTTTTAGCATGATGTATTCAGGGTCTTGTGCGCTAAGCTGTATTTTTGTGTCGTTGCCATCACTCAAAAATACGGTAACTTCGGCATCAAGTTGCACATCTACTGTCTTACTACAGCCCATGAGCACAAATAATAACGTTGATAAAACTAGCAGATATTTTTTCATTTTATTATCCAATCAGTTGAAATATAAATTGGTTACATACGTCTGAAACCACCATGGCTTTGTATTTTAGACCAATCACAAAAACTTACTTTGATGAATCGCAAACTTATCACAAATCTTCCAAATTGTTCTCTTGTTTAATAATTATACCAATGATTTTTCTTGATAACATGACACCAGTTAGTAAAATCTCATCAAAAAAAGCAACTTAAGTCACTATTATTTATAGTGAATACTAAGCTTCACCAACTCTTCACCAAAGCTATACTGTCTTTTTCATGCGTTCTGATAATGTAAATCATCTAAAAATTGTCTCAGGTGTTTGGTTAATGAAAAAAATAATTTTTGTACTGTGCGGGTTAATTATTCTTAGTGCTACTGGTTACGCTGCTGAGGCTGAACACGCCAGAAAATCTATTATTAGTGGTTACGAATATCAGCATTCATCAACAATATTTGCTGAAAAAAGACGTTACATGGTATCGCTGCCAGAGCGCTATTTGATGAATAAGCGACATTACCCAAGCCTGTACGTTATTGATGCTGACTTTCAATTTCAACATGTTTCAGCGGTAGTAAAAAACCTCACCCGTATGGGAAAAATTCCGCCGATGATCGTGATAGGAATAGCGAATCAAGGCAGTGATGACTACCTTAAAACGACAACATGGCCTGATAAGAATGATGATGCTTTCGGTGACGCAGCAAAACTTCAACACTATATTAGCCAAGAGTTACTGCCGTTAATTGATAAAAATTACCGCACCAATAAGCAAAAGGCACTTTCAGGATATTCACTTGGTGGTTTATTCACGCTTTACAGTATGATGCAACAAGATACGCCATTTAATGCTTTTCTCGCCATGAGCCCAAGTGCTTGGTTTGATGGCAACAGCTTACCAAAAAAACTGACTCCATTATTAGCAGCAAATAAACTGCAAGCGCCGGTATTTATTTCACTTGCTAATGAAGAAGACATGGGCGTTGATGAAGTTGTTAAAGTGTTTGAAGCGTCGGCAGCTAAATCATTAAGGTGGCAGTACAAGCATTACCCTAATGAAAATCACTTTACTACTGCCCTACCTGCGCTTTATGACGGCTTACAATTTTTAGCACCTCATTATGCAATTGATGGCACTGATATGCTGGCAATTGGCGACTATAAAGCCGTATTCGCATACTTTAAAGCACAACAAAAAAACTGGGCAGGCTTTCAATTTGAATGGTTACACGCCTACCAATTTGCGAAATACATGTTTTGGTCAAAACAAATTAAGCAAGTTGACGAGATATTAGCGGTGATTAAAGCAGAGTTTCCTGAGTCATACACTATGGTTAACATTCATCTTGCCAATGGCTTTAATAAAAAGAAAGATCATCCAAAAGCATTACAGTTATTAAAGAATGTAAAAGCTGAAGGTGAAAGTTTTCCTGGCTGGCATAAACAAATGAGTGTTTATTATGACGCTATTGATAGACAAGATTTGGCACAAAAGCATCAAGGTGTTGCGTTAAAGCTAGCTGAGCAATATCAATTTGAAAGCTGGGAAGTGTGGGAACTGATGTAACTTATTACTGGCAAGTTGATAATACCTACTAACCAATTTGGTAGGTGTTATCTAGATTAAAAAGCCTAATCTCAGCGTTATGCTTTAAGCAAATTTGAAAATGTTATCCCAATATTCGTCTAACTTTTGTTTCGCTTTGTCTAAAGGTACGGCGAGGTAAATATCACCTTTCATTACAACCAACTGCAGTCGCTCAAGCTTGCTTAATGCATCTGAAATTTCAAAATCTACCTGTGATTGATATTTATTTTCAAACCAATGTTCAATGGTATTATCTAACGCTTGAGCACTAAGCCCTGAGGAATTATTTAGTAAAAAACTATAAGCCAAAATAGCTTCTTTGAAATCCTCTTCTTCAGCAGCATCAATCAGGGTATGAAAAACACCGGCATTATTATCGAGATTTTTAAAATATAAGTTGTCAGATAAGGCTTTCATAAATTTAATTTTTCTATTTTTAAATTTACTCCATTCTTTAAAAACAAAACCACCTAAAACTCCCATGCCAATAGCAAATGAAATAAAGTGTTGTTGGGTCATTTCAACCGACTCTTCGCGCCAGCCTAACCAAAAAGCCAATAACGTAGCTAATAAAACAAGCGATGCACCTAGTTTTGTCACCAGTACAACCGCGCCACCAACAACAGCGGAGCCGCCAATGATCGCTTTATCAATCGGCCTCATTCTTACTTCACTGTTTGGAAATAACATCTCTAAATCGGCTTTAGGGACATTTTGAAATAGCTTTACTATGGTCGAACCAGGCTCAAAGCCTAGTAATGGCTTATTTTTCTGATCAAAGTGCTCTTTACTCTTAAAGGTAATAAACACTGCCACTCGGTCAAAGTTGGTGAAATTAATGCTTTGTTTACGTAAACCAAAAAACGACGTGATAGATTCACTTAATTGCGATTCACCCCGACGGTAAAAAACTACCTGTTCAAAATCGTCAAACTCAACTTCTAGTCTGACTTTAAATAATGACTCTTCCGTTAATGCTTCTTGCAGATCTTGTTCGGTAATTTTATCAAAGTTGGCGGCATTCAATACGCCAGCAAAATTTTCTGCAAATCGTGCTTGGCATTGCGCTTTTTGCTCTGATGAATATGGTTCAAGTTGTTTGGTATCGGCATTGGGATCTAACGGTGCATAATCATTTTTTAATGACTCTAACGTTTGGTGGTATTCAACATGAAAAGAGTTTGAGAGTAGCTCACAAAATTGCCTAAACGATGTACCAGAATCGTCAAATTCTAGTTCACGTAAACACATTTCAACAATATCTTGTTTTCTATAAGGAATGAATCGGTCAGCAGCCATAACACAATATTAAGTAATGTCAGATAGTTAGAGTGTAGGGGAAATAGCGGCGTATGAAAATGCCAATTTAATAGCGGGCACTGGTTCGCAGTAAAAATATTCAAAGAAATATAGTAACTTTAAGCTTATCAGGCACATTAACGGTGTACTGTTACTTTTTCAGGCGTATCTTAATCAACTAGAATCCCCATTTTATCGAGAAGCCTTAGTAGAAAACCCGTTATCGTATTTTTAATTTATTGATATTAAAAATCATAATATCCAAGTTTCAGTATGAATTAACTTTTTGTGGTTTCTAAAGCTTTGAAATTATGTGATATTAATGACAGCTAAATAAAGTTTTGGCACGGGGTTAAGTAAAAACCCTCCATAATAAACAGTTAGTTATTACAGGGAAGATATGAGTAAGTGTTCTATTTGGATAAACTATTTCATTCTTTTGTTAGGATTAGTTGCATTCGTTTTGGCCATGTATGAGAGTTTTTATCCTCATGGTCAAGCATTTACATATTGCTTCAATCCATATGATATGGGTTCTCATCCTAAACAGAATCCATTTACTATCATTATGGGTTCAATATCTTTTCTTTTATTGTCTTATGTTGGGTACCAATTTTTTATAAGGTTACCATTATTAAAAAAAGAAGAATCCGGCTTTAAGTTTTTGACGGACAGCAATGATATTGGGCCACATTTGTAACGTGTATACCTAACAATAGTTTAAAGTGGGGCTGCCGACAGTTTCGCTTCGCCACATTATTATCAGCCCCTTATAAGAGCATTATACGTATTAAGTAGGATTGAAATTCCATGGAAGATCAAGCGGTAAAAATTCAACGTAGCAAAAGTTTAATTAAAGGTTTTATGGCTCTTGTAGTTATCATGCAAACAGTTCAGTTTTATCAAACTAATGTGATGGATTTTGGCGCTATAGCAGGAGCTAGTGGTGTTTTGTCATTACTTCGAGGCTTACTTTTATCCCCATCTTTGTTAGCAACTCCGATTAAGGATTGGCTTAAACCTAATATTAAATTTTCTAAGCAAAGCTCTATGTATTTCTTATTGGCTTTTGTGCTAATTCTCGTAAGTTCAGTGTAAAGAGTAGATATTACATGCTATTCGAGCGAGGCAATATACAGTTAGCTTTTGTTGGTTTATTTTAGCCCGTTACGTGGAAGTTAGGTACTCATGTATTCAACTCTAGTTTGGTGAATGTATGCAAAGATATAAATACTTCCCTGAAATATGGGGAGCAATAGCAATATTAGCCTGTTTATTGATGTTAGAAATTCTTATTTCTACGGCATTTTACGATGCGGGGGTGATATTCGCTTATGGTGACCCTAGAAGCATGACAGTTGTTGTATTAGCCAATGGAATAGTTTTTAGTACTTTTATGAAAATTACAGGTATTGAGTACAAAGATTTATTTCACCCTTCATCAAACTCAGTTTCAAGTACATTAATAGTTAGCGTAATTCCATTGGCAATTATAGTGATTAGTTCTCTTTGGTGGTTGGGGGATATAGAGAATTATATAGTGCTATTATTTCCTCAAGATCTCGCAAGTATTAATATGTTAAATCGACTTTTGGATGGCGGCTTTATTACGGTAATCGCTATCTGCGTTATTGCACCATTTGTTGAAGAAATGCTATTTCGAGGGATAATTCTTAGAGGGTTTTTAATACATTACTCACCTATAAATGCGATAGTTGCATCTTCGGCACTGTTTGGCTTAATACACTTAAATATATATCAAATTCCTGGTGCATTTGTCTTCGGTTGTATTATTGGTTATGTATTCTATTTGAGTAAATCTTTATGGCCTTGTATTTTCGCTCATTCACTTGCTAATGCTCTTTCTTATTTACTCTATATTGACAATTCAGAGACATATTTTTTATCAAAAAATGTAGAGTTCAATAGTTTCATTTTAAATGCCCTCACATTTTGTGTATCAGTATTTGGCATGTATTTATTGTATCGAATATTTAGTGTTAAGAATGAACGTTAGCGACTCTAAATATCTGACAAGAATATAATCATTACTCATGTGCTGGATTAACATGATAGTTAGATATATCTAAAGGAATAATAAATGCGCTTAAAAGGGAAATTGCTAAAGTGGAATAACGAGAAAGCCTATGGTTTTATTGCCCCTAATGGTGGTGGCGATGATGTGTTTATCCATAAAACAGCATTTTCAAATGGCAAACGTACGCCACAAATAAATGAGTTGATCACGTTTTCCATAGCGAAAGATAAACAAGGCCGATATTGCGCTAATGATGCGACTTATTCAGGTGAAAAGTTAAAGAAGAAACAGGCTAAAAATGTGAATAAGTTTTCAATTATATTATCAATTTTGTTTCTTATGTCATTACCGATTGCTGTAGTTACGGAACTCATTCCTCAAAATATAGCCTTCAGCTATTTCGTTGCTAGTGCTGTTACTTTTACTACCTATGCCTTTGATAAGTCAAAAGCTAAACGGGGAGTTTGGCGCACACCAGAAAGCACATTGCATCTATTAGCCTTAATTGGTGGTTGGCCAGGTGCAGCTATAGCGCAGCAAACACTTAGGCATAAATCACAAAAAAGAGCTTTTAGAATTACTTTTTGGCTCACTGTTATTATTAATATCAGTGCACTTACTTGGTTACTGTTTTTTTCACAACATAGTGCTAATTGGATGGCGATGTTTTTGTAAATAATAAAAAGTTTGGCACTGACTTGTCTTTAGCATTTAGTTCTGTATGTATATGCACACTTTTGTGCATATACAGCTAGCAATGTAAGGTGAACGTTAGAATTAACTAATAGCTTTTAAATGTAGCGTATTAATAAATAACCTTGGGTCATTTATATTTTCTAACATCGAAGCATCTGGTAAACAATCATCATCAACATAGTCAACAAAATCGCCTGCTGAATCAAAAACTAAAATATCCAATGCTAATCTATCCAAGCCGTATAAACCCCGATGGATCATATCGGCTGAAAAAACTAACAAATCACCAGCAGCCAATTGAATTTTTTTACCTGTAGACAACGCTTCATTACTTTCCCTACCTTTTTCTTCTTGTCGTACATTAAACTCTTCTTCATTGTCCCAGCGCTTATGTGTGCCAGGCACTAGCTCCATGCCAAGCTCATCAAATAATGGTACTCGAAGATGTAAAACCTGAGTTTCATGAATAACTTTTTTTTGCACATCTACGTCATGGTCATACTGACAATCTCGATGCCAAAAATCTTTAAGCTGGGGGTTTACCGGATTAAAAAATAACTGTGTATTCATAAACGCAGGATTATCAGTAATAACTGAATCAACAATATTCATTATTTTTTTTGAACTGATAAAGTTGAAGAGTGTTAGGCGATCATCTTGTGCTAAGTATTTACTGCCGGTAATTAAGGAAGAATTAAAAGCAACTTCTCGGTAAAAAGCCGCATTGTCTTGTTTCCATAATTCATGAAACTTTAATATTACTTTTCTCAGTGAGGAAATTTCAGCTGCATTAAAAAAATCTCTAATGACAAAGTAACCATGCTCGTTATAGTCACTACTTAACTGATTTCGTTTATCTAACATTAGTTACCAGTACCTTTACTGTTTGGATGAATATCATTGACTGAATAACGGTTGGAACTAATAGAATAGCCACGACTCCAGCAAGGCGTTATTTTAACTCATCGCAATTCAGAATATGAGCATTATATTTTTCATTTACTCAGCTTATAGGTAGCTGTTGGTTAGAAGTCTTTATCATTTAGTAGTTTATTTCTGCAATAATTAGCTTAAGCTAGTGTTTAGAATAAAAACAAAATAATAAAATTACAGGAAGTAATAATGAATGAAGATGTGAAAGCGCTAAGGTCAGAATTAGCGTTACTTAAACTTCAATTCAGCGAACGAGTTGGTGCGGTTGAAAAGCGCTTAAATAACTTGATTGCCAAAGAAGAGCAGCAAAGCGATTATTTAAATCCAAACTTCATTCAAATTGAAGAGCAGACAACGCCATACGTTCAAGAAAATTTATCAGATGTAGTGCTGCCAAAAATTCCAGCAGCTAAAACTGAGCAATCAAAACTACCTGAAAATAAATGGCAAGCACCTGTTCCCACTAAACCATCATTTTTTGCGCTATTTTTTCAAACGCTTCTATCATCTTTTTTTGATTGGCTTTCACCCGTCACCAATATTTATCAATCATATAAAGCGAAAGGAATGTTAGGTATTTTCATTCTAACTATTGTTGGAATAGGCTTAACACTTGCCGGATTTGGCTATTTAATGCAGCTACTTATTGATCAGCTCGGAGCTGGCGCTAAGTCTTTATTAATATGTTGTGTCGCAATTTTGGTAATGGGGCTTGGAATAGTACTAAAAATAAAAACCCGTTTTGGTGAGTTTGCTACAGCCATTGTCACCTTAGGTATATTACTCTCCTATAGTACCGTTTACTTTTCCGGTAGTGTTTATGGTCTTTTACCCGATATTGCGACATTAATTTTATATTTAGCGATTGCTTTAATGTGTCATACACTTGCCCTTTGGCTTGACACTAAAGTAGTTGCCGCACTAGGTGTAATTGGCATTGCAACCATGCCATTATTTTCAAACACCATTAGTGTTGAGCCCACTTATTATTTACTGTCACTCGCTTTTGTTGTCTGTAGTAGCTTAATTTTAGCATATCGACACCTCGGACAATGGCTTGCTCAGCTAAGTTTAGCATTCACCTTAGTTACACTTGAGTGGGTTATTGGCTTTGAAAATATTGTTATTTCCGCTTGGATGATTAACATATTTTACTTACTGTTTTTTGCCTACGCTGTTGCTGTGTTATTAAAAAATGATACAACAACAAAGCAGCCGCTAGTATTTCTGGCAACATTGGTTGGTGCCAAAGTATTAATTTTCTTTCAAGCAACTGACATATTCAGCACGCAAATAAACCTTAGCTTTGCACTAAACACCGTCGCTTCTATCATCGTAAGTGTTTTTCTCTATAAGGTTAAACGCGAATTAATGCATTTCTTTATTTTGCTATCAGCAGCCTGGGGCGTACTGACAATAGTTAGCTCCATTAGTGAGGCTTATTGGGGAATTTCATGGGCAATTGAAGGAATATTACTCTTACTCATCGGCCGTCGATATGCAATTTCAGCAACAGTTAATCAGAGCCAAGCAATAATTGCCATCGCACTGTTATATTCATGGTCAGCTTTAGCAATGTACTTCCCATTACCAGCATTGAAATCAGTTGATGGCTGGATGCTATCTATCATAATTGTTGCCACCATTGCCATTTGGCAACGTTTGATTAATACCACAGAAGTATTCAATGAAACGTCGCAACATAAAATAAAGCCAATTTTACAGTTGCTTGAAGTTGTTTGGTTGTCAGTGTTATTTATTACAACTGCTGATATATGGTTAGGCAATTGGACAGGTGCGTTAGCGATATCATTGCAAATAGCCTTATTGTTTAGAGCAAAATATTGTAAACAAGTTTCCATAGAGATTTTTGCTGCTGCTTTAATATTTGTACCTTTATTTTATGCTTATCAAGGCTCGTTAATCGTTGATAGCTATAGGTTTACCATACTGCCACTATTTGCAAAGATAGCGATTATTTCAACGTTTATACAATTATGGTTATGGTCAGCGTTTTATCGGAAATACCACCCAAATAGTCCCATTAAAGAAATTGCGGAAGCTGCAAGAATATTCTTTTACTTGCTCATTCCTATTTGCTGGGTAGGTTCAGTTGTTCGTCGCTTTGATGAGGAGTCACTGATGGTGCTATGGCTTTCACCACTGATAGCCTTGATGTTAGCTCGCAAAATTAACCATCACTTACTAATTAAAGAAACCAAAATACTCACGGGTTTATCAAGTGTCGTATTTGCCATCGCCATTGGACAACTATCACTCACGAATAGCCTAGTGGCTACTTTTGGCTTCTCTATTTTTTACGCTACGGCTTATTGGTTCAACCGGAGAAACGCTACTGATATTTATCAATTTATTTGTGGCTCGGGAATACTGACACTTGGTTTTGCGATTCCGAATATCATCGCCTTTCAAACCAGTAATATTGTTTATAGTATTATTTTCGCTGCACTTTATTGGAGTACTATTTTTAACTTAGTTAATGTATCTGAGCACTTAAAGAGAATTGAACAATTCATCACGCTAACATGCATAGCATTAATAGTTGCTGCTTGGTCACTTATGTTCTCAAGTGCAAGTTATATTGCTGTTCCAGCAATATTTTTGTTTGCTGCTTTGTATCAAAAAGAGCAACGATTATTAAATACCTTGCTCGGTAAAAAACTCAAACTTAACTACGATTTGTTTTTGCATTCTCTTGCCGCGATTAGTTATATCATTTTATTTACTTCGCTAGCCGAGTATCGCCTTAACTTATTAATAGCTCCAGCACTAGCCGTACATGGCGCTTTAATATTATTCTTAAAAGACAAGCGTTTAACAACTGTTAAATACAGTTTTGGTTTAATGCTATTAGGCATAATAAAACTAGCGATGATTGATGCTGCCAACGTTTTACTTTGGCAAAAAGTAGCTTTATTCATGGGTATTGGTGTGTTTATTTTAATTGCTTCATTTTGGTATCAGAAGTTGGTCAATAATTCCGAAACTCCTAATATAGAGAGTACTTTGATTAAAGGCCAATAAGGGAAAACATTGCTAGCTATACATATTGTGCATAGCAATATGTATAGCTCTTTAAATAAACTAAGTAGTTTAAGTTAACCGGAATATCAGCTCAAAAAAATAGGGAAGTCACTATTTTACTTTGATTTTTCATATCATTATTTTGTAACCTTTCATTAAAAAATATTGTGTGCTTAAATTAAATGTAAAGCTCTGCAGATATTTGCCGATAGCGAGCTTAAGTACTGCTGTAATTTACTTCGGAGAACCATAATGTCGATCAATATCAATAACACCCCAAGCTTTGCTCCTGAAAATGGCGGTAATGGCACAATTTTAAAAGTCGCTGTTAAAGCAAAAGAGCTCGCGGAAGAAGAAGGTAAAATGGCATTGCAATTAATTGAAAGTGCTGCACCTTCTACAGGTTCAAACAGCCCAATAGGCAATGCTGGACACAATATAAATATCAAAGCTTAAATATTTAAAAGGCTCGGCTGACAATGGCCGAGTTGAACGTTTCTATATGATATTACTTGCGGCTCCCTTTAAGCACGATTCAAATATGAGCGTCTGAGATATCCTGCTTTCTTTTTCAGCGATGTATTTATCATTAGTAGTCACACAAATGTGGAACTTCATGAATAATGAGAATTCTCGTTCAAGATTTTATTGGCTGTAGCTAGATTGATTTAAATCGATTAAAAAATTTACGTCAAAAGTCGTGAGAAAACTATAAAAAACGTCACAAAAAATAAGAAAATTTAAAAACCTCCTAAGCTATGTATTGAATGACCACTTATAGCCAATTGCGGACATTAAGTTTTTGTGAATCCTTGACATATTTGGAAGAATATTAGCTAGGATTTTCTACTTGGCTGTGGGACGCGTTTAAGCTCACATTGCCGCCAGTCGCATTACGTTTCTGAACGCCAACTTTTGCCAAAGAACAGATAATATGTAACTTACGCCAAACAATATTTCGGATTTGAGTTCGTAACGATAACGCCTAAAGCAGCGGCCCGTTTACGCATCCAACTGCCTTTGCTTGTTAAGTTCTACTAGATCAATAACATCTTCAGTGTCAATTCTATGCATGACACGAGTAAATTCTAGCGCGACTTCAGATGCCACTGAAGACAGCATATCTTCAGTGATATAATCACCTTTACCAATCATGTGATTTTCAATAGATTTAGTCGTTATTTGTGAAATTTTTTCATTCATCTGCCTATCTTGGAAGCATTGAATCACATTGCCAATTCCTTGTTTAACCCCCTCGTTATCTACACTATCCTCATGTGATAAATTGAATATATCATCACTATGAGAAGATGATTTTTCTTCGGACACTTTTGTAACAGGATCTATCGTATATGTCTTACTGATGCTAGGACCGCTCCATTCATTTGTTAGAGTTATGAAAAATTTGATATTTCCATATAATTCTAACACCGCGTTTACTTTCTTATTTTGCTCACTAGCTGCAACGATTAAGCTATGATTTATTACTGATTCACCCTGCTCTAATAAAGGAAATGGAGACGTTGAGAAGCTTACAAAGTTATTCTCGATGCCTTTTTCATTTATATATTGAATGATCGACTGAAAATCTCCAGTTCTTAACCTTTCAGGTGAAACAAATGTAGCTAAGTAAGTTAACGCCGTTTTTGCTATTGATCTAAGTTGTTCTTCTCCACCTAGATTCAATTGCTGATGAACGCTCGGAATATACGATTTTACAGACTTCGCCTCTAAATCTGTAAAATCATCAATAGTTTTACCGTACTTTTTAAGTACGCCAGAAAGAATTTTTAAAGCCTCTTCTTCAGAGTTCGCACTAATAGATATCTCTGCTTTTCCATCGACCTCATTTATTTCAACATCATTTTTTGAATATTTAATTAACCCGCCAGAATAAATATCAAATTCCTTACCTTTATGCTCGGCAATCATTTTTTGGGTCGGGGCAGGCTTATTTCTTCCTGTTGTAATATCCAGCATTGTTGAAAAGAAACTGAGTGCCTCGCCAAGAGATTCATCTATCTCTTTTCCTAGTCTGTTATTGCAACTTTCACAGCAAATATTTCTTGAGGACTTTCGTCCCCCTAAAGAAGAAAGAATTACATGCTCTAGAGAACCTGTCCCCTTCTCAAAACTTTCATTGGGACAATAGATACAGCTAATTTCCAACGTGATATCTCCTCTAACTTGACACGTATGTGAGTCATGCTCCATAGCATTTCCCCACAAATATAAAATTAATTAAGACCAATATCACATAGTTTCAAAGCGTTAGAAAGTTATACATAGAATTATTTACCATTTCTTTAATATTACGATGGCTTATTAGTAATACTTATTATAAAAATACTTTTATTTACTTGGAAGTCATGCCAATTGAATTACGTGAATGACCGCAATGGCGGCTTAGTTGTCTGTCAGGATAACGATAGAACTACATCTTTTGAACACTGAAAACAGCTCAAAAATCTATTGATGTAAATGTCCGCTTTCGTATCAGAGAAGACAATTTCAGTGCTGATTTAGGGTGTTAGAAAAGGTCTCGAATGTGGCATTAGTGAATGTTGTGCCAGACATATCAATCTCATTTCATGTCCAAGGATCTCACTAGTGATGCCTATTCACATTGTAAGCTAGTTGTTAGATTTTCTCATGTCGTGACGCGTTTCTCATTATTTATGACAATCCACACAAACCACAATTCTTACGCTATTCATGTAGATAAATTATTTTAGAGCAAAGGCTTTACTTTTGTAGAGTTGTTGCTCTATACTAAATTTGTTCTCGTTAGAACACCTGTTGTATTAATTTTGTATTCTAGCTTCCCCAAGCTAACTATACCGATGACCCCTTTTGTCATCGGTTTTTTTATGCCTAAAATTTACCTTTACAGCTATTTATTTCGTATTTACATTTAAATATTGTGATGCTTCCATATTCGAGAATTATTCCGTAGTTATCCGGTCTGTTGTTAAGCGGCAATTATCACGCTAATATTTTTCCATTGTCTGCAACGATATTCTGTTAAATGTTCACTAAGCCACTAAGGAGAACTTATGTCATCATATAAAAAAACGAACGAAGCTATTGCTGCGTTAACTGCTGAGCAATACCATGTGACGCAAGAAAGCGGCACTGAACGCCCTTGGACTGGCGAGTTGTTAGAAAATACCGCTGTCGGTATTTATGTTGATATTGTTTCAGGTGAACCTTTATTTGCCTCAGCCGATAAGTTTGACTCAGGTTGTGGCTGGCCTAGCTTTAGTAAGCCTATTGAAAGCATTAACGTTAATGAAATAACAGATAAAACCCATGGTATGGTGCGTACTGAAGTACGCTCTGCTCATGCTGATAGTCATTTAGGGCATGTATTTACAGATGGTCCTGCCGCACAGGGCGGTTTACGTTATTGCATTAATTCTGCATCACTGAAATTTATTCATCGCGACGATATGGTTTCTGCAGGGTACGACGCTTATTTATCACAAGTGGAAGGGTAAATTATGGCTATTGAACGAGCAGTTTTAGCTGGTGGTTGTTTTTGGGGTATGCAAGATTTAATACGCAAACTACCTGGCGTTACAGAAACTCGCGTTGGTTATACTGGTGGCAATGTTGAAAATGCGAATTATCGCAATCAAGGCGATCACGCAGAAGGCATTGAAATACTATTTGAAAATACTGTGATCGGGTATCGAAAAATTTTGGCATTCTTTTTTCAAATACATGATCCGACTACAAAAAATCAGCAAGGTAATGATCGAGGTAGTAACTATCGCTCAGCCATTTACTATACAAATACCGAGCAAAGAGCTATCGCTGAAAAGACTATTGTTGATGTAGATGCTTCAGGGTTATGGCCAGGTAAAGCGGTTACAGAAATCGCTCCGGTTGGAGACTTTTGGCAAGCAGAGGCAGAACATCAAAATTATTTGCAGCACGTGCCTTATGGTTACACGTGCCACTTCCCTCGACCTGACTGGGTATTGCCAGAACAATAAATTATTGTTCGACGAGTAGTCGTTATTTTAGTGACTACTCTGCAATATATGGCTCTTCTTCACTTAATGGTTCAATGTTTTCATCATGAAACCAGTCACAAATAACTGCATTGGCTTGGTCTGAGCCTGTGCGTTTTAATGACGAGAATGCTTGTACTTTAATGTTGGCATTTAAGTCTGCTAGTTGCTTTTTAACAGCTAATACTTGCGCGCTAACTTTACCTTGAGAAAGTTTATCACTTTTAGTTAGTAGGGCTAAAACTGGTAAGTCACCTTCTGCAGCCCATTTAATAAGGTCCATATCAAGGTCTTTTAATGGATGTCTGATATCCATCAGTACCACTAAACCTTTCAAACATTCACGTTTTTCTAAGTATTCGCCTAAAGCTTTCTGCCATTTTTTCTTCATTTCCATTGGCACTTTAGCAAAACCGTAGCCGGGTAAATCGACTAAGCGTTTGTCTTCAGCAATTTCGAAAATATTAATAAGCTGCGTACGACCAGGAGTTTTACTGGTACGTGCAAGGCCTCTTTGGTTAGTAAGCGTATTTAATGCGCTCGACTTACCAGCGTTAGAACGACCGGCAAATGCCACTTCAATGCCGCTATCTGCTGGTAAACGACGAATATCGGGTGCGCTAATGGTAAAAGTCGCTTTGGTCAGATGAATGGCTGTAGATGACAAGGTTAAGGTCCAACTATAATAATAAAAAACACATTATATCGCTTTTTCTCACTAAAGATGCAATTGTATTAGACTTTAGACAATTTTTTTCGCTAAAACCCCCTATAAAGTGTGTGAATAGTGTATGATGTCGCCAATTTTTTCGGCTTATTGAATACATTCAATAAAAAATACTAAAGCATGTTGAGAGTTTTGTTATGAAACAGATTTTAACTTCGATAATTTTAACACTATTAAGCATTAATATTGCTGTGGCTGCATCGGGTGATGCTGACGCAGGTAAAGTTAAGGCAGCCGCTTGTGCTGCATGTCATGGTTCAAATGGTATTGGCTCTACTGATACTTATCCTAACTTAGCGGGTCAACATTCTGACTATATTGTTAAGCAGTTAAAAGCGTTCAAAGCGGGTGACCGTAAAGATCCTTTAATGGGCTCAATGGCTGCGCCATTATCTGAACAAGATATGGCTGACGTAGCGGCATATTTTGCAGGCTTACCACGCAGTGTTGCTACTGCTGATAGTGGTGCCGCAGATACAGGTGCAACCGCTAGTGCTGCACCTGTTGCTTACGTTCCTAACCCCGCAGCTGGTAAAAGCTTATATGAATTAGGCGATGCTTCTCGTAGCATTGGTGCTTGTATTGGTTGTCATGGTAGTGAAGGTAACAGCGATGTATTAATTTACCCTAACTTAGCTAACCAACATCCTGAATACATTGCTAAGCAGTTGAATAACTTCAAAAACAAAGACCGTGTTAACTACGCAATGAATCAATTTGCTGGTGGCATGACTGAAGATGATATTGCTGACATGGCTGCCTATTTTGCTGACCCTGCTGCCGTTGCTAACGTGGTTTCACGCAGAGTAATGCCAGTAGCAGCAGTAACTGCAGAAGTTATAGCTGGTCAAACTAAAGCTGCAGTATGTGCTGCTTGTCATGGTGCAGACGGTAACAGCCCAGTTGCTATTTATCCTAAACTTGCGGGTCAAAGCGTTGGCTATATTGTTAAGCAATTACAAGAGTTTAAAGCTGGTACACGTAAAGACCCAGTGATGGCACCTATGGCTGCAGCATTAAGCGAGCAAGACATGCTAGAAATCGCTAGCTACTTTGCCGCGCAAAAAGTTGTTGTTGCAGATTTAGCCGGTTCTGATATTGGTCAGAAACTTTATTTTGGTGGTCATGTTAAACGCAAAATTACTGCTTGTGTTGCTTGTCATGGTGCTAACGGTAAAGGCATGAATAAAGCGGGTTTCCCAACTATTGCAGGGCAAAACGAAGCATACTTAAAAGCACAATTGATGAAATTCAAAAATGGTGAGCGTAATAACGATTACAACACCATGATGCAAAGTGTTGCTTCTAAGCTTTCAGCAAGCGATATTGACGAATTAGCGAAATACATGGCAGCAATGAAGTAATTTAGTGAAAAATTACCGATTTAGTCAACATTAGAAAAAGCAGCGAATATCGCTGCTTTTTTGTTACTACAATTACTATTGATCTATGCACGTGTTATTAAACATTTAACTGGTTTTTTTAACACCAATATTTCACAATCATGAAATTCGTGTAGAATGCAAAAGTAATGTATCTAGCTATTTTTTATAGCAAACAATTTATAGTATAACGACAAGCAGAGACTAACCCATGAAAAAACTTATCATTACTGTTTTATTAGGATTAAGTGCAGTAGTTACTGCCAGTGCAGCCCAAGGCGATGCCGAAGCTGGTAAAGGCAAAACAGCTATGTGTGCTGCTTGTCATGGTACTGACGGCAATAGTTTAGTGCCAATGTACCCAAAATTAGCAGGACAAAGTGCTAGCTATTTAGTTAAGCAACTTGCTGATTTTAAATTAGGTATGACATCTGGCGGTGCATCTGGTCGTGTTGACCCAGTAATGGGTGGCATGGCAATGACACTTAGCGAGCAAGACATGGCTGACGTGGCCGCTTTTTACGCAAGCCAAAAATCAACTACTGGTGACGGTAGCGATAATGCACATGGTAAAAAACTTTACTTAGGTGGTAACGCTGAAATGGAAGTAACTGCTTGTGTTGCATGTCACGGCATTAACGGCAACGGCATGTCTAGCGCAGGTTTCCCTGCTCTTGCTAGCCAAAACGCCGACTACTTAAAAAGTCAGTTAGAAAAATTCCGTAATGGTTCTCGCAATAACGACATGAATGGCATGATGCAAGGTGTTGCTGCAAACTTAACAGATGCAGAAATTGCCGCACTTTCGCAATATATGTCTTCACTAAAATAATAACTCGCGCTATTCGATTAGCGTTTTAGCAAAGTTATTTGGAATGAGCAGCGTTTATCGCTGCTTTTTTATGTTCAGGATGAACGGTATAACGTGAGTACATGGATGTACAAGAGCGTATATGTTCAGGATGAACGGTATAACGCGAGTACATGGATGTACAAGAGCGTATATGTTCAGGATGAACGGTCAGTTTTTTGGTTCCTGACAAAAACTAAGTACCTACATCCATGCAGGCAATGTCACGGTCACATGGATGTACAAGAGCGTATATGTTCAGGCCTCTCCCAGACTTCCTGTCTTTCGAAGCATTAGTACATCTCGGTAATTGCTCCTGCATTACTCTAATAACTTACATCCTGTAAGAACATGCACGTCGAAGCACGGTCAGTTTTTTGGTTCCTGACAAAAACTAAGTACCTACATCCATGTAGGCAATGTCACGATCACAAGGTCGTTCCTTGCCATCGATGGCACCACGACATTAATATAGCCTTATATGTCGATTCACAAGAGCGTATACGTCTGATATATCGAAGATATCCTGTTTTTGTAGACCTTTGTGTACCCATCTACAGTTCCCTCAATTCTTCACATTTATCTAAACAAGTACAAATCAAATACAATATACCATTGTGCTAAGTCTTTGATCATTGCTACTATCAAAGGCAAATTTTATTATGCCATTAGGGTAGTACTGCTCACATGAAACAGACTTTACTTTCTTCAATAATTATCATCTCTAGCCTACTTACTACCAATAGTGCTAGCGCAGAGCTATTCCCTAAACATGCTATCGATGATCATCAGCAAAATATATTTAGAGGCACAATAACGCCAGAGCGCGCATGGTGGGATTTAACTCACTACAACCTCGATATTGCTGTTGACCCAGAAAGTAAAAGTATTGCTGGCACCAACACTATGAAATACAAAGTGTTGTCTGAAAGTAAGCGTCTACAAATTGAATTACAGCCACCAATGCAACTCACTAAAGTTGAACAAAATGGCAAAGTGCTTAGTGTTGAACAGTTAGGTTATTCTTATTTTATTAAGCTAGAAGCGGAACAAGAAATTGGTCAAGAATATCAACTGACCATGCATTTTTCCGGTATTCCTCATGAAGCCCTTCGTGCTCCTTGGGACGGTGGTATTACTTGGGCAAAAGATGATAACGGCAAAGACTTTATCGCTTCTACCTGCCAGGGGTTAGGTGCCAGTATTTGGTGGCCAAATAAAGATCATGCTTACGACGAACCAAATAATGGTGCCTTGATTAGCGTTGAAGTGCCTGAACATTTAATGGATGTGTCCAATGGCCGTTTAATTAAGGTTGATCATAATAAACAAGCAAAAACCAAAACCTATCATTGGCAAGTCGTAAACCCAATTAACAACTACGGCATCAATATCAACATTGGTGACTACGTACATTTTGGTGAAAAATACGCGGGCGAATTAGGCCAACTCGATATGGATTATTATGTCCTACGCGATAATTTAGAAAAAGCCAAAACACAATTTAAAGACGCAAAACGTACCATAGAAGCATTCGAACATTGGTTCGGCCCATACCCATTTTATCAAGACAGCTTTAAACTAGTTGAAGCGCCGTATTTAGGCATGGAACATCAAAGCTCTGTTACTTATGGTAACGGTTATCAAAATGGCTATTTAGGCAAAGACCGAAGCCAAGCTGGCCCTGGTATGCTATTCGATTTTATTATTGTGCACGAGTCAGGTCATGAGTGGTTTGCCAATAACATAACCCATAATGACGTTGCTGATTTATGGATCCACGAAAGCTTTACTAACTATTCCGAGAGCTTATTTTTGGAATACCACTTTGATCAAGAAAAAGCATTTGAATACATTCGTGGTCAGCGTTTAAACATTCAAAACAAAAGCCCTATTATCGGTAAATATGGTGTTCATCAGGAAGGCTCTAGTGACATGTACGATAAAGGCGGCAACATGTTACATACCATTCGACAGATTATTGATAACGACGAGAGCTGGCGTGGAATTTTGCGTGGCTTAAATAAAAAGTTTTACCACGGCATTACCGATTCTGCACAAGTTGAAAATTATATCAGCGAACAAGCAGGCAAAGATTTTAGTAAAATATTCGACCAATACTTACGAGACATTCGTATTCCGACATTAGAATATTTTGTTAAGAACAATGAAATGCAATATCGCTGGGGTAATGCTATTGATGGCTTTGATATGCCGATTAAGGTAACCATTGCAGGCAAAACTCAATGGTTGTCACCTACTAGTCAATGGGAAAAAATGAGCTTGGAAGTTAAAAATAGCCAAGTGAAAGTCGATGCAAACTTTTATGTTAATACTATGAATGTGCTTGGCGATTAAGATATAAAGAATATATGCACACTTTTATATAGACGTTAATGCCTTGAATAATAAAGTGTCTGAGAAAGGCTTAAATATAATAAAGGGAAGCTAATGCTTCCCTTTTTCTAAACAGAAATAAAATACGAATTAGAAAGCGTATTTAAAACCAATTGTTAGAACATCAGTGCCATCATAACTTTCGTACGATGCTTCAACACTTGTTTTATCGGTGATTTTTTTACCTACGCCACCACCAAGACCAAATTCCCAGCTGTCATCGCTGTCAGATCCATACATAGAGCTGACTTTAACATCCAAGTTTGCATACGAAGGCATAACGTATAAGTATACGCCATTGTCATAGTTGTATTGTGCACGCACAGACAAGGCAGTAAAACGCTCAACTTCAACCTTAAAGTTGGCAGACTCAGGAATAGCAAATTCACCTTCTTCCAACAGTAAACGTCCTTCATCATCCGAAACGCCTGTACCTATGCGGAATTCTGAGACAAATGAAAACGGGCTATTCTCTTGAGCAAATTCATAAGCAACAGAGCCATAAATAGCACCTAAAGACAGTTCTACACCATCTTCATTGTCTGATATATTTGCATAGCCAGCACCGGCAGACCAATTAGCAGAAGCGGTTAACGGTAAAGTTAGTAGGGTAAGAGCAATTAATGACTTCTTGAACACAATAATATCCTTTTATTATTTGTAAAACAGACATTGGAAAGCGCGCATGCTAGCAAAGCGCTTTTTGTTAATCAATTGTTAAACCTATTATTACAGATATAGAAGCGTAACAAAATATGAATTATCGTATCAGTTCTAAGCCGAGCGATGACACTATGACATAAAAATAACCCGAACAAAGCACTGACAGCCGACTAACATTCAAGCTATGATCTAAAAGTAATCAATTCAACGAACAACAATATCCAAGGTCCCTGTAATGATAGAAGTAATTGAGCCAACAAAATTTAAAACCGTACCATGGAAAAATGGTAAGGGTGAAACCATTGAAATGGTCATCAATTCGGGCGGCACATTAAATGAATTTGACTGGCGTTTAAGTATGGCGAGTGTAGTTGAAGACGGTGTATTTTCTAACTTCTCTGACTACACCCGCAACCTAATATTAATTGCTGGTGACGGCATAAACTTGCAACACAACGATAGTAAAATAGATAAATTGAGCAATTTACTCGACTACGCCACTTTTGACGGCGGTGATAAAACCGTGGGTAACTTACATACTGGCGAAATAACAGATTTTAATGTTATTGCCCGCACCTCACGTTACAACACAGAGATTAATTGTCAGAAAAAAGCAGAGCATGTTGCAATCGAACAAAGTGATATTTGCTTTATCTATAGTCTATTTAAAAGTGCAGAACTTAGCTTCACAGATAGTTCAGAGATAAAACACTTACCCGCAGGTCATTTGATGAAAATTACTGATGTTAAAAATGGCTTTGCTGCCATCAGCGGCGAAAATATTATTATTGTTTACCTGACTCATTGTAGCTAATTAGTTATAACGCGTAGCTTGCACAACTGTTCTTAAAAGTATCTCTGATAATTAACATGTGAATGAAAGTACAAGTTATTAATCGCTAGAAATAGCCTTTCTAGCTTTTAATTATGACTTTTCATTCATGCTAACGTAGGCTGAAATCACAGTTTACAATTATTTATTAAGGATAGTGCTATGAATATTAGGCATTTAATACCATTGGTTAGCCTACTATTAGTTTTGTCTCCATTTGCCAATGCAGAATTTGAGCGCAAAATTGCCATCGATGAAAGTACCACTAGTAGCCACAAAGCTAAGGTCAATGGTAAGTCATTTGAATACAGTGCAACAACCGGTACGCAACCGGTATGGGATGAAGAAGGAAATGCAACCGCAACACTCTTCTATACCTATTACCAACGCTCAAAAGTAAAAAATAGAGCTGCTCGACCACTACTCATTTCATTCAACGGTGGTCCTGGCTCAGCATCTGTTTGGATGCATGTCGCTTATACAGGTCCGAAAGTACTTAACGTAGACAGCGAAGGCTTTCCATTGCAACCATATGGCGTAAAAGCTAATGACTTTTCTATTTTAGATACCGCTGATATTGTGTTTGTTAATCCTGTTAATACTGGATATTCGCGTGTTTTGCCGAAAAAAGACGGAAAAATGCCAACAAAAGCAGAACAAAAGAAAATGTTTTTTGGCGTTAATGCCGATGTGAAATACTTAGCAGAGTGGATTAATACTTTTGTCACGCGCAACAATCGCTGGCAATCACCAAAATACCTTATCGGTGAAAGTTACGGTACCACACGTGTTTCAGGCTTGGCTTTAGAACTGCAATCACGTCAATGGATGTATTTAAATGGCGTGATACTCGTATCACCAACAGATATTGGTATTAAACGAGACGGCCCTGTAAAAGCAGCTAACCGCTTACCTTATTTCGCGGCAACAGCTTGGTACCACAAAGCATTGTCCAGTGAGTTACAAAACCGTGATTTACTCGACATACTACCTGAAGTAGAGCAATTTACCGTTGAAAAATATTTGCCTGCCTTAGCCAAAGGTGGCTTTATTTCTACTGAAGAAAAACAAGCTATTGCTGAGCAAGTTGCAAAATATTCAGGCTTATCTATTCAAGAAGTCTTACGTAGTAATTTAGACATTGAAGCATCTTATTTCTGGAAAGAAATACTACGCAACCGCGAACAAACCGTTGGTCGATTAGATTCTCGATATTTAGGTATTGATGAAAAAGTTACCGGCAGTCGTCCAGATTACAACGCTGAATTAACCTCATGGCTTCATAGCTTCACACCTGCCATTAATTACTATTTACGTGAAGAGCTAAACTATAAAACCGATATTAAATATAACATGTTCGGTAATGTTCATCCGTGGGATAGAAGCAAAAATAAAACCGGTGAAAACTTACGTTTAGCAATGGCGCAAAACCCATACTTAAATGTCATGATCCAGTCAGGTTATTATGACGGAGCAACTAATTACTTTGATGCTAAATATACGCTATGGCAACTTGACCCAAGCGGAAAGATGCAAGACAGGTTATCGTTTAAAGGTTACAGAAGTGGCCATATGATGTACTTACGCTATCAAGATTTAGAAGCGGCTAACCAAGATATTCGTCAATTTATGCAAGCAACGTTACCGAATAAAACCACGCCAGCAAAGTACCCAAGTAAAAAATAACTTAACCATAAATGGTATTAATTTAATTAGGTTGTCGTGATGATGAACAGCACGACAACCTTATTAAGACCCACTTTAAAAGAGCTTCATTAACATACTGAAAGTTATTGATTTTTAATCTATGAACTTATTAACAAGTCGGAGTTGTTAAATTCAAATGGTGTAGATATGATGAAGGTCAATGGAATTAAGATAATGAATTCATGGAAGTTAATAACTTAAACAGCGATATACTCATCATAGATGATAGCTCTATCAACATTCGTGTTGTTTCAAATATTATTCAGCCATTGGGTTGCAAAATTTTTGCGGCAAAATCAGGTTTACAAGCATTAAACCTATTAATATCTTTTAAACCAGCGCTGATAATTTTAGATATTCAAATGCCAGAAATGGACGGTTTTGAATGCTATAAGCGTATTAAATCTATCGCCGCTCGCACCGACATTCCTGTTATTTTTCTTTCTGGCTCTCACGATGAAGCCGATCAAATACAAGCCGCTGATTTAGGCGCCAGTGCATATTTAACTAAGCCATTTTGCGCTGATGAGTTAATTGATACGGTTAAGCGTTTCGCGTAGATAGCGTTAAGTTGATTAGTCGCAGAGCACGCTACGCAATACAAGTATTCTGAACATATGCGCTCCTGTGCGGCTGTGCGCACGCGTTATACCGTTCATCCTGAACATAAAAAAGGCCGCTGGATTAGCGGCCTTTATCATTCACTTTATCTATATTTCGTAGTTTATTACCTGATAACCTAACGCTTCTAATTGTGGTCTAAGCGTTTTAGCGTCACCAACAACTACCATCAACATTTGGCTTAAATCTAAATGCTTTTTCGCTAAGGCATTTATTTCTTCTTTGCTAATATTTGCGACAATCTCACTACGCTCCTTAACGAAATCAGCGGTTAAATTATGCTCTAAGATTTGAGCTAAGAAGCCTAACTTACGACCTGGTGTTTCATACTTTAATGCGTCTTTTTGATTAATCGCATTACGCATAAATACCAACTCTTCATCGCTAATGCCATTGTCGGCATAGTTTTGAATTTCCTTAATAAATTCAACAATCGATTTATCAGTCACATCAGCCCGTACCTCGGCACTAGCGGTATATGCGCCTGAGAATTTATCACCATAGAAGTATGACCTAGCACCATAGGTGTAGCCCTTATCTTCTCGTAGGTTTAAATTAATGCGACTATTAAAAGCACCACCTAAAGGAAAATTCATCAAATAAGCACGATAATATTCACCGGTAATATCTTGAGTAAGTGAACGTTTACCAATACGAATAGCTGATTGTGCCGCATTATCTTTATTAACTAAGTAAATCACGCCCAATTTTGCACTTGAAGCAGATAAATTCAATTCAAGCTTTTTACCAGCGCCAGCTAAAGGTTTAAAAATGCTCAATGATTTCAGTACTTGGCTTTTATCTAAATCTGAAACCAATATTATTTCGCTATCACTTGCCTTAACTTGTTGTTGATAAAGCGCCTTAACATCGGCAAGTTCAATGTTAGCCAATGAAGCTTCTGAGCCCTGACTTGATGTCGCCGCAATATTGTCAGCATGGAGCAATTGACGATAAGCATTAGAGGCTAAATAACCAGCATCTTTTTTACCGTTAATTGCGCCTTGAATGGCATTGTTTTTATTGCGAGAAAATTCACTTGCCAAAAATGCTGGTGCCGTAAGCTTTTCATAAGTCAGTGCTAATGTTGCGTCTAAATTTTTTGTTAACGTGTCTACATTGACCGTTAAGTAACTATTACTCGCGTAAATACCGACTGAAGAACCTAATTTTTGCAGTGCTTTACTCATGTCTTCAGCACTACGTTTTGTGGTTGACTCATTTAACATTGCAGCTAACAGAGACGCAGTGCCCGCTTTCTCTTTGCTTTCATAATAATGCCCAGCAGGAATTTTAATTAACAATGAAGTCGTTGGTGTTTCGATGCTTTGGGTGGCAAGGATTTCCATGCCATTGGCAAAGGTTTCTCGCCACATTGTTGGCACTTCAACCGCTTTATTAATTCCAGCAGCAGGTACTATGTTGCGGTCAAAGTTGTCTTTTGCTTTACGGATATGCAAATCAGCATCCGATGTCACTTTTTGCTCAGGGATTATACGTTCTTGCGGGCTAAAGTTATCTTGTGCGGCAACAAGCTCAGGCTTACCTTTCGGCACAATACTCATAATAACGCCATGTTTATTCTTGATGTATTTTTGAAATACACGCATCACATCAGCTTTTGTAACATTGGCATAGCGAGCAATGTCTTTTTCAATATAATTCGGATTACCTTTAAACGTTTCATTCGCGGCAAGTTGGCTAACCTTGCCGGCAACGCTTTGTAAACCAAAAATAAAACCTGCTTCCATTTCAGCTTTAGCTTTAAGTAAATCGTCGTCTTCTACACCACGGGCTTCAAATTCAACTAAGGTGTCACGAATTACCTTTTCCATATCTGCTAAAGTTTTACCTGAAGCAGGGTTTGGTAGCGCTAGCATATTAAAAGTACAAGCCAATTCAGCACATGGATGGCTTACCGATGCTTGCACGGCAAGTTGGTTTTTGACTAAGTTTTTATAAAGCAGTGAGGTTTTACCACCACCAAGAATACTTGAGAGTAGATCAAGTGGCGCTTCGTCTTCATGTCGAACGCTTACTGTCGGATACGACATATAAATCAACGGTAAATGAACATTATCTTCTAGTGAAATATAACGGTCAGCATCAATAGTGATACTTGGTTTTTCTGGCATTTTAACTTCTGGGCCACGAGGAATACTACCGAAGTATTTATTCACCATCGCCAAAGTTTTTTCAACATCAATATCGCCACCGATAGTTAATGTGGCATTGTTAGGTCCGTACCAACGTAAGAAAAACGCCTTCAAGTCATTAACATTCACGCGGTTAAGGTCATCAATATAGCCGATTGTTTGCCAAGAATATGGGTGACCTACAGGATACATTGCCTGCGCTACACGTTCTCGTAATAAACCATAAGGGCGATTTTCGTAACTTTGACCACGTTCATTTTTTACAGTTTCACGCTGTACTTCAAATTTTTCTTGCGTGACAGCATCAACTAAAAAGCCCATACGATCGGCTTCTAACCAAAGCATTTTTTCTAATTGGCTAGCTGGCACCGTTTGAAAGTAATTAGTACGGTCGCTGTTGGTGGTGCCATTCATGGTACCGCCTGATTCTGTGACCATTTTAAAGTGCTGATCATCACCCACATGTTCAGAGCCTTGAAACATCATATGCTCAAAAAAGTGCGCAAAGCCCGACTTACCAATATCTTCACGGCCAGAGCCAACATGATAAGTCATATCAACGTGTGTTAAGGGATCAGAGTTATCTTGATGTAAAATTAACGTTAAACCATTATCCAGGATATATTTTTGATATGGGATCACCGTTTTTCCGGCTTCTGCCTCTACTTTTTCAACAAAAGTCATACCGGCAATGGGTGCTTTTATTATTGTGGTGTTAGTATTTTCACAAGCCACTAAACAAGTTAATAGCAGTGGTAACGTCCATTTATTCAAAATATTTTCCTCGATTTAATTTCGATATTTTTAGCTGTAGATAATATTATCTACATTGATAACAAGCACAATAGCTTAACGGCTTTATTCACCTGTAGACTACAACTTTTATGTAAAAGTTCGCGACCATGCAACGATTATTTAATACCTTCAATCGATATACCCTGCGTGAACAAGGAAATTGACCATGAATGTGTTACGCTAATTTAAACGTATAAAAATAACACAGAATTTGTCCTTTCGGAGCCAAGTATGCATGATGCACAAGCGCATCTAATTCAGTATTGGGTTGATGTTATCGCCAAAAGTGAATTACCCGCAATAACCTCAACGGCGAAAATGCTCGATAAGTTTAATAATGATGATAAATCCTCATTACCTAAGTTAAGTAAAGCAATATTACACGACCAAGCCTTAGCCTCTTGCTTATTGAAAGTTGCTAATAGCGTGCAACATTTGAGTGTTAATAAAGTCAGCACTGTCTCGCGAGCTTCAGTGGTATTAGGTATTCAAGCGGTCAAAAATATTTGTTTAACTTCTCGACTAGTGGAAGGCTTACTGGCAAACAAAGATCTCGACGTTCATGTACATCAGCAATTAACCCAATCAATGGCTAACTCATTTCACGCGGGCTTATTAGCAAAAATGATGGCGCCACAATATGCCGAAGATACTCAAGAAGAACTTTACCTAGCGGCAATGCTATATCGTATTGGCGAAACTGCATTTTGGGGTGTCGGTGGCGACTCAGCTAAAAGTTTAGCCACATTTGTTGATACTACTCCTGCGATTTTTCAAAAGAAATGCCATAAAGAGCTTGGAGGTGACTTTACACAGCTCAGTGGCGAATTAGCAAAAACATGGAGTTTAAGTGATTTACTTCTCAAAGCATTAGACCAACCACAAAGCCGTACAATAGAAGTCCAAATTATTTACTTTGCTGACAAATTAAGTAATTGCATAGCAAATCCAACGGGAAGTGTTGAAGAGTTTCAGCAATTATTAAGCGATATTGCCAAGATTACCGGTTTAAATATTCGACAATTGACTGCCAAAATTGAAATGATACGCGAACAAGCCAGCAAGTTACTAACCTCCTACGGCGCCAAGGCGTTAATAGAGCACATAAAACCTTTACCAAAAGCTAAAGACTTTAATGATATTGCTCATAAGGTACTAAAATATAACCCCAATAAAGAAAGTGAAGTTTTAACTGCTTGTATGGAAATGAATAAGCTACTTAGAACGACGACTGACTTTTCTACATACATTCAAGCAACCCTACAAGCTACTGCTGGAATATTTGCTTTTGAACAATGTACATTTTTTATGATGGTTGACGACAAGTCAGCGATGAAGGCTAGGTTTAGCTTTGACATCAACAGTCAGCCAATTGAGTACAATAGAAAGTTCAACCTTATCAAAAGCATGAATATTTTTAGTCATGTTATGAACACAGACCAAGCAGTGCTGATTAATGATAAGCAAGCCAAACAATGGTATCAATATATTACTGGGGAAATTGCTGATTTCATTGGTAATGGTGCGGTATTAATTATGCCAGTTAAAGTTGGTCATAAAGCGATAGGTGTCATTACCGCACAAGTTTTTATTGCCGACAAAGTTGTATCTTTAAGCGACTTTGATCATTGTAGCGCTTTAATTGAGCATTTAAATTTGTCGCTAACCATGCTCTCTCATAAGGGCTAAATTTCAGGCAATAAAAAAGCAGCCTATTGCTGCTTCTTTTATCGTAACGCTAAGAAAGATTAATCTTCTTCAGTCGTTTCTACTGTTTCTTCAGTTTGTTCTTGCTCTGCTACTGGCTCGTGACCTTCGCCACCACATTGACCACAACATCCCATAATAATTCTCCGCTGTTTAAATCTGTGTTGATAATATCAGTTGGAAAAATCTCGTTATTGATCAAAATCACACAATTGATAATACCCATATTAGTCACTGATTAATAAGCGATTATATTTTGCGCATTTTCTGCTAACCGACATATTCTAAAAATAAACTTGCAAAAAACCAATTGTGATATCAAAATGATATCACATGATAAATAATTAATGGAAAACGATATGTTTACAGAAAAAGAAGTAAAAGCACCAAATGGTATTGGATTTATTTTTATTCTATTCTTCGTGCAACTTAGTGCATTAAGCCTAACAATTTACTCATTACCCAATAATCCTGCTCTGACAATATTTGGGTTAATTGCCAATATCATTATCTTTATTGGCTGGTTTGGCTTCTTTATGGTCAATCCAAAAGAGGGTCGAGTTTTACAACTTTTTGGCAAATATGCCGGTACCGTGCACTTATCAGGCCTACGCTGGGCAAATCCATTTTATACAAAAATGCGAGTTTCACTACGAGTAAGAAACTTTGAAAGCAGTAAACTAAAGGTTAATGATAAAAATGGTAACCCAATTGAAATTGCCGCGGTTATTGTTTGGGAAGTAGTAGATACCGCAGAAGCTGTCTTTCAAGTAGACGATTACGAAGACTATGTTTCAATACAAAGTGAATCTGCTTTACGTAATTTAGCCACAAGCTATGCCTATGATCATCACGAAGAAGAAGGTATTTCTTTACGCAGTAATCCTATTGAAATTTCTGAAGCACTAAAAGGTGAAGTGCAAGACCGTTTAGGCAAAGCGGGAGTTAAAGTTATTGAAGCAAGAATTAGTCACTTAGCTTATGCACCTGAAATTGCCAATGCTATGCTGCGCAGACAACAGGCAATGGCCATTATCGCTGCTCGTGCAAAAATTGTTGAAGGTGCTGTAGGCATGGTAGAAATGGCACTGCACAACTTAGATGAACGCAATATTGTTGAACTTGATGCTGAACGAAAAGCTGCAATGGTGAGCAACTTACTTGTTGTACTTTGTTCTGATGAAGCCGCACAACCTATCGTTAATGCTGGCAGTTTATATTAAAATGTACGGCGCTCGCTTTACGCGAGCCCAACTACCAATTGGTAAATCATTAATTAGAGGTTAATCGTGGCAAAGAAAGCTTACCCACTGCGTATAAATGAAGAAATACTGACCGCTATGCAACGTTGGTCTGACGATGAACTACGCAGCCTAAATGCCCAAATAGAATACGTATTACGTGATGCTTTACGCAAGGCAGGTCGAAGTAAGCCACCGCAAATTGAGGCTATTATTGACCCACTTGATAAACCGGAATAAGCAGTAGTGTTAAATTAATTGCATTAGGCTATCGCTAAGTTTCGAATGAGCTATAACTTGTAGTTTTATTACATCAATACCAATCAATGCATACTTTTCTTTTTGCTGCTAACTATCAACTCAAATCATTCGTCGGCTTTTTTAAAGGCAAAAAAAAACCGACAACTAAAGTTATCGGTCTATAAGCTATGAGGAAAGCTAAAATATACAAATTATTACAACAAGCGTTCGTGTTAGGAACAAAACAATTATAGAGTAAGAACTCTAAGTTTGTAAAGTTTATTTTGTAATTTTTTTACATCAAACCGTATTTTTATCACAAACAAGCCAAGCCATTTAATAAAGCGGGGTTAACTGTAGGTAATTTTGGTTCGATATAGCACTGTCAAATGACGGGTGAATAAAGTTTTATTAGCGAGTCAGGTAATAAAATTTATGATAAAAAAAAGGCCTCAATGTAGAGGCCTATAAAGAAACACACCTTGAAGGGATCATTTGGTGTTAATTATAAGAACGCGTAAACGATGAATAAATTTCACACGGCGTTCAATAATCCCTTAAAGTTATCTTAAGCGTTAATGCGCTTGTTCCCAATTTTCACCAATACCGGCTTCTGCAATTAACGGCACACTCATTTCTACCGCATTATTCATGATTTCAACTAGGGTTTGTGTCGTGCTTTCAACGATGTCTTGATGAATTTCAAAAATTAATTCATCGTGCACTTGCATGGTCATTTTGATACGAGGATCATTTTGTTCAAGTATCCATGCATCAACCGACAACATTGCTTTTTTAATGATATCAGCAGCTGTGCCTTGCATTGGCGCATTAATCGCGGCACGTTCAGCCGCCTTTTTACGCATACCATTTTTAGATTTAATGTCAGGTAAATAAAGTCGGCGACCAAATAACGTTTCAACATAGCCAGTGTCGGTAGCTTGCTGGCGAGTATCTTCCATGTATTGTGAAACATTTGGATAACGCTCAAAATACTTGTCCATGTACTCTTGTGCGGTATGACGCGAAACATTTAACTGTTTAGCCAAACCAAATGCTGACATGCCGTAAATCAAGCCAAAATTAACCGCTTTCGCACTACGACGTTGATCGCTAGTCACTTCATCTAATGGCACAGCAAATATTTCCGCTGCTGTTGCCTTATGAACATCTTTACCTTCAGAGAAAGCTTTAACTAAGCCAGGGTCATCAGACAAATGTGCCATTATTCTTAGTTCAATTTGTGAATAATCTATCGCAACAATTTTATGGTCTGTTGGTGCAATAAAGGCAAGACGAATTTTACGCCCTTCTTCACTTCTGATTGGAATATTTTGTAAGTTAGGATCGGTTGAAGATAAACGCCCTGTCGCTGTTACCGCTTGGTGATATGAGGTATGTACTCGATTCGTTTTAGGGTCAACCAGTAAAGGCAGTTTATCGGTATAAGTAGATTTTAATTTACTTAAGCCTCGATTTTCTAAAATCACTTTCGGTAACGGGTAATCAAGTGCTAACTCTTGCAACACTTCTTCTGCTGTCGAAGGCGCGCCTTTCGGGGTTTTCTTCAATACTGGAATTTTTAACTCTTCAAATAAAATAGTTTGTAGCTGTTTAGGAGAGCTAAGGTTAAAGCTTTTTCCGGCAATATTATGCGCTTCAATTTCTAGTTCAGATAAGCGCGTACCAATAGTATGGCTTTGTTGGTCTAACATATCGCAGTCAATCAACACGCCATATTGTTCCATGCGAGCCAAAACAGGTAGCAATGGCATTTCTATCTCGTTAAATACTGAAAGTTGACTACTGCTTTTGGCTAATTTTGGCATTATTGCTTGATGTAAACGTAGCGTAATATCAGCATCTTCAGCGGCATAATGCCCAGCTTTTTCAATTTCAATTTGATTAAAGGTTAGCTGTTTCGCGCCCTTGCCGGCAATATCTTCAAAATGCACAGTTTTATAACCAAGGTACTTGTCTGCTAAAGCATCCATATTATGACGAGTAGCAACACTGTTTAAACAGTACGACTCAATCATGGTATCGAAAGTAATGCCTTTCATCGCAATATCATAATGAGATAAAACATTAGCGTCGTACTTTAAATTTTGTCCGACTTTATTTTGTGTTTCACTTTCTAATAAAGGCTTAAGCTGAGCCAATACCCAATCTCTGTCTAGTTGCTCTGGCGCATCTTCATAATCATGTGCAACGGGTACATAAGCCGCTTTACCTACTTCAACTGAAAATGATAAACCTACTAGTTCAGCTTTTTGGTAATCTACACTGGTTGTTTCAGTATCAAAGGCGAATACCTCTGAGTTAGTCAGCTTGTCTAACCAGCTTTGAAAATCAGCTTTGTTAAGTACAATGTCGTACTCAACATCAATATTATTTTCAGCAATTTCATCATCGCTACTATCTTCAACTTCCGCGCTATCGCTTTTATCAGCTTTATCGCCATTATTTAAGTCAGCGAGTAACCGTCTTAGTTCATATTTTTCATATAATGCTTTCAAGGTTTCTAAATCGGCGGCAACAGGCTTTATTTCTTCTACCGATTGCTCAAGTTCAACATCAAGCTTAATCGTTGCCAATTCAAACGACAGCGGTAATTGCGTTAAAGCTGAACGCAGGTTTTCACCTACTTTACCTTTAATTTGATCAGCATTAGCCATCACTTCATTTAACGTAGGGTAGGCTGTTAACCATTTAACCGCAGTTTTAGGGCCACATTTTTCTACCCCTGGAATATTATCAACCTTGTCACCCATTAAGGCTAAGTAATCAATAATTTGATCAGGACGAACGCCGAACTTTTCTACAACGCCTGCTTCATCCATTTCGACGTTAGTCATGGTATTAATCAAACGCACGTGTTGATTAACCAACTGCGCCATATCTTTATCACCGGTTGAAATAACCGTTTCCATACCTAATGCAGTCGCTTGATTAGATAACGTACCAATAACGTCATCCGCCTCTACTCCGCCAACGACTAATAGCGGTAAACCCATTGCGGTAATAATTTGATGCAGTGGCGCAATTTGGCTGCGTAAATCATCCGGCATTGGCGGACGGTTAGCTTTATATTCTGGGTACATGTCATTGCGAAAGGTTTTGCCTTTAGCATCAAAAATCACTACAACATTGCCATTCGGATAGTCTTTTTTAAGACTTTTTAGCATGTTCAATACGCCAGTTATAGCGCCAGTAGGTTGACCGTCAGAAGTCGACAAAGCTTGTAAGTAAGGCACGTGATATGCACGGAATAAATAGGATGAACCATCGACTAAAATAAGCGGTGATTGGTCAGAAGTTGGCATGATAATTTTTTGACTGGGAGAAAGATTGGTTAAGCATGCCATAATCGGCAAATTCTCTCTAGCACTTCATTATATTTAGTCACATCAAATGACGATAATTGTGGATAAGTATGTTGAAAAACACGAGGAAAGACCATAAAGATCTGGTGAACTTTACGGCAACTTAAGTATAACTAATTGTAATTATTGAAAAAAGGTGAGGCTGAAATCCTTTTCACATATTTATTATTATTTTTTTATAATGTGGATAAATAAATGTCCGCGCGTAAACTTTGCTGTTCAATTAACGAGCAATAAATTTTAGCGAGCTAAGAGATTAACAGAAAACAGCCCTATTACCAGACAATTATTAAATTATTTTTACCGTTTTATTACACCTGTAAATAACAAAAAAACATAAGCGAGAAATGGCAAGGGCTGGCTCAATTGTATGCATTTTTTTTTGAAAAAATTTTTATTATTTTGCTAAAAATGAATAGGGAATTTATTGAGCTTAAATAGAAACAATGCAGCAACAATTGAAAGCAATATTTAGTACGAGAAATCTGGTTACGCTGCAGTAGTTCCATTGATATATGCAAACATAAGTTTAAATGGCGGTACTAAATCGCAACATTGAAATATTCATCACAGCTTAGCAAAAAAGATAGTTCCACTATACATTCAATATTTTGCACTCAAAATCATCGCACATAATACAACACCAAACTTATTCCTAACTAATGACTAACTTCTTGCCATTTCTCATCATTAAAATAAACCGGATAATCTTGTAGTGCTTGCATAATCATTACCGCGCCTTGCTTTTTATTTTGTGCATTTTTTATCAGCTCATTACCCTGCATAATTTTTGCGAGTAATACATGCAGCTGGGCGTCAGCTTTAGGTGGTAATTGGCAATTTTCAAATAAATAATTTAACTGCTGATCAAACTCATTCGCTAAAGCTAAGAATTGCGCTTTCGAAAACTTATCATAATGAATGTCATCAAGGTTCAGCATCAATTGTTGGCGAATATTTGTCATTCCCTGATGCAAGCTTGCATCGATTGACCACTTCACACCATGGTTCAATTGTAATATTTGTTCGCCCATTTCGTGATGTTGATGCTCTTCGGCTATTGCCAAATTAGCTAGCGCAGCATTGAATGCAATAGCTACCATCACTAGATATTTTTTAGAGTTCATTTTTAAGCACCATATTTAATATGAAAAGGTAAACAAAAACGCTGTGCTTTATAAAGGCACAGCGCAATGATTTTAACAGCAGTAATAGTAAAACTACATCGTAACGAATTCTTCTGCCGATGTAGGGTGAATAGCCACGGTATTATCAAAATCAGCCTTAGTAGCGCCCATTTTCATTGCCACAGCAAAACCTTGTAGTAATTCATCACTACCAAAACCAATACTATGTATACCAACAATTTTTTCTTCTTTACCAACACACACTAACTTCATACGAGTTGGATCACGGTAATCTTCTGTGATTGCTTGGTATAAAGCAGTAAATTGAGATTTATAGACAGTCACTTGCTCTTCACCATATTCGGCAATCGCTTCTTTCTCTGATAAACCGACTGTACCAATTACTGGATGACTAAATACAACGGTTGCGATGTTCGAATAATCTAAATGTTCGTAAGGTTTATTGTTAAATAAACGTTCACACAAACGACGACCCGCCGCTACAGCAACAGGTGTTAGTTGTGCACGTCCGGTGTTGTCACCTACCGCATAAATGCCATCTACATTGGTATTTTGATATTTATCAGTTGGAATAAAGCCACGTTCATTAAGTTCAATGCCAGTAGCCTCAATATTAATGTTATCAGTTGCTGGTTCACGGCCAATTGCCCAAATTAAAGTATCAACAGGCCCAATCGATTTACCGTTTTCTAAATGAATTGTTAGTTTGCCGTCAGCATGCTTTTCAACACGTGTTGGTACACTCATAGTATGTAATGTTGGGCCATGCTTGGCCATTTGCTCTACCAAAGTATCACTAAGAATATCGTCAAAGCCACGTAATGGTTTTTCTTTACGCACGAGTAGGTGTGACTCACTACCTAATGCATGCATAACGCCAGCAAGCTCGACAGCGATATAACCAGCGCCAACAACTGCTACTTTTTCAGGTTGCTCTGTTAAGGCAAAAAAACCATCCGAATCAATACCGTGTTCTGCCCCTTCAATATTGGGACGACTAGGGCGGCCACCGGTTGCAATCGTAATGTGATCAGCAGTGTAAAGCTCACCATTAACTTCAAGGGTGCTTTTGTTAACAAATTTTGCAAAACCATTGATAACAGTAACGTCATTACTGGCGAAGCCACGCGCATAAGCAGCATGAATGCGTTCAATATAAGCTTCACGGTTTTTAACTAGTGTCCCCCAATCAAAACCTTGTAATGGCGCTTTAAAACCATAGTCATTAGCGTAATGCAAAGCATCAGCAATTTGTCCGGCATACCACATAGCTTTTTTCGGCACACAACCTACATTTACACAGGTACCACCGATATGTTTTGCTTCAATAACCGCCGCTTTTTTACCTAAACGTGCTGCCCGATTTGCTGAAGCAATACCGCCACTGCCTGCGCCAATAGAAATGTAGTCAAAATGTTGTGTCATGGTTTTATTCCTGTGTGATTATCTTTCACTATATTGGACTGATAAAACTAAAATTCAAGTTTATCAGACAACATAGCTAATTTTATAAAATCAGATGACATGATGTTGAACAATTAAATTTCAATTATCGATAATTACCAACAAATATTGAAAACTATTAACTCAAACCTTGATTATCGACACGTTTGCCCTTACCTCTATTTCAATAATTCATGACTCAGTTGTGCCAACTATGACAAATCCATTGTTACAAAACACCCAACTTCCGCAATTTTCTAAAATCAAACCAGAACATATCAAGCCTGCGGTTGAAAAAGCTATAGCAAACTGTAAAACAGCTATTGCTGATGTACTTGCTAGCAACACTCAATTTACTTGGGAAAACTTAGTTGCACCTATTGATGAAGTTGATGATGTATTAGGTAAACTTTGGTCTCCGGTTTCACATATGAATTCAGTGGTCAATAGTGATGAGCTGCGTGAAGCTTATGAATCATGTTTACCACTTTTATCTGAATACGGCACTTTTGTTGGTCAGCATTCTGGGTTATTTGCTGCCTACCAACAATTGAGTGAAAGTAATGAATTTAAAGCATTAACGACTGCGCAACAAAAAGTTATCACCAACGCCTTAAGAGATTTCAAATTATCAGGCATTGCACTTAACGAGCAAGACCAAAAACGATACGGTGAAATTGCCACTCGCTTATCCGATTTAAGCTCTACATTTGGTAATAACTTACTTGATGCCACTGAAGCCTTTAGTGTCAATGTAACAGATGAAGCTGAATTATCTGGCTTGCCAGAAAGCGCTAAAGAAGCAGCAAAAGCACTGGCACAATCACAAGAGAAATCAGGCTGGTTATTTACCTTAGACATTCCAAGCTACTTACCGGTAATGACTTATAGCGACAATAGTGAATTACGTGAAAAAATGTATCGCGCCTTTGTTTCACGTGCTTCAGATATTGGTCCAAATGGCGGTGAATACGACAATAGCCCTATTATGGCTGAACTATTGTCACTACGTCACGAGCTTGCTCAACTGCTAGGTTTTGATAACTTTGCAGAAAAGTCATTAGCAACAAAAATGGCCAACAATACTAGTGAGGTTATCGGCTTTTTAGAAAACCTTGCCGTAAAGTCTAAATCACAAGGCCAGCAAGATTTAGCTGAAGTACGAGCTTTTGCTGAAGAAAAGTTTCAGCAAAGTGATTTACAAGCCTGGGATTTACCTTATTTCAGCGAAAAATTAAAGCAAGAACGCTACGCTATTTCTGATGAAGAACTACGCCCTTACTTTCCAGAAAACAAAGTTGTGGCGGGCTTATTTGAAGTTGTACATCGTTTATTCGGCTTAAATATTACCGAACGACAAGACATAGACACCTGGCATAAAGATGTAAAATTCTTTGATGTTTTTGATAAAAACCAGCAATTGCGCGGTAGCTTTTACCTAGATTTATACGCTCGTTCAAAGAAACGTGGCGGTGCATGGATGGACGATTGTGTTGGCCGACGCGAGCTAAGCAATGGCGACATTCAATATCCTGTTGCCTACTTAACCTGTAACTTTAACGGCCCTGTTGGTGATAAACCGGCATTATTCACTCACGATGAAGTCGTTACCCTATTTCATGAATTTGGTCATGGTATTCACCACATGCTAACGCAGATAAATGCTGCGGGTGTTTCGGGTATTAACGGCGTGCCATGGGACGCTGTTGAATTACCAAGCCAGTTTTTAGAAAATTGGTGCTGGCAGCCAGAAGCACTGGCTTTTATTTCTGGTCATTACCAAACAGGTGAAGCATTACCGCAAGCCATGCTAGACAAAATGTTAGCGGCGAAAAATTTCCAATCTGCCATGCAAATGATCCGTCAACTTGAATTCAGCTTATTTGATTTCAAAATGCATGCACAATATTCACCAGAAAAAGGCGACGAAATTCAACAAGTACTCAACCAAGTACGCGATGACTATTCTGTAGTAAAAGCGCCTGAATTTAATCGTTTTCAGCATAGCTTTGGCCATATATTTGGTGGCGGTTATTCAGCTGGTTACTACAGCTACAAATGGGCTGAGGTATTATCAAGTGATGCTTTTTCTCGCTTTGAAGAAGAAGGTATATTCAATCAACAAGTTGGCAACGACTTTTTAACTAACGTGTTAGAAATGGGTGGTTCAAAAGAGCCAAGCGAACTTTTCAAAGCCTTTAGAGGCCGCGAACCAGAAATTGATGCATTATTACGTCACAGCGGTATCACAGGATAATATTGATGGCTTTAGAAAAGGTTGATGACATTTATCAACGCGCTGCTGCTCGTAAGGGTGGCGTAGCGAAACTCAACTTGTTACTGGGTGAAGGCAAGCAAGATCATTTGTTGCCTGAACTTGGCGACGATAGAATATTAGCGGAATTCACTAAAAAAATATTCCAGTCTGGTTTTGTTTGGCGCGTGGTAGAAAATAAATGGCCAAACTTTGAAGACAGCTTTTTCAATTTCAATATTGAAAAAATATTGATGATGCCAGAAGAAATGATGGAACGTAAAGCTAGCGATCCAGCAATAATTCGTAACTTTAATAAAGTAAAAACCATTAAAGCTAACGGCCAAATGATATTTGAGGAAAGCCAGAATGGTCATAGCTTTGCTGAATTTATTGCCCAATGGCCAAGCGATAACATTATTGGTTTATGGGCGCACTTGAAAAAGCACGGACAACGCCTTGGCGGTAATACTGGCCCTTATGCCTTAAGAACTTTGGGTAAAGACACCTTTATTTTAAGCCGCGATGTTGAAGCCTACTTTCGTGCCCATGAAATTATCAGTGGTGGTATTCAAACTAAATCTAGCTTATCAGCTATTCAAAACAGCTTTAATACCTGGCAACAGCAATGTGACTTATCACTCGGGCAGTTAAGCCGCCTTATTGCCTATGCTACTGGTGATAACTATGTTCATGTAGAAGAAGTTGCTGATGATAAATAATATTGCCGTTGCCTATGTTGATTCCGTTGATACGGAAAAAGCTAAAAAAATAGCCAAACAATGGCAACTAAACTATATCGGCGATATTGCAGCAATCAAAAATCATCCCGAGCTGTTATTTGCTTTGCAGGTGAATATGCAACGCTTAGAACTAAGTAAACTAGACGAGCCAAAATTAGGCGCAATTTGTGTAGATTTTGTTGATGGAGCAACCGCCCATCGTCGTAAATTTGGTGGTGGTCGTGGGCAAGATATTGCCAAAGCTGTCGGCTTAAAACATGGTTTCACCCCTAACGTGCTCGATGCCACCGCAGGCTTAGGGCGAGACGCGTTTGTATTGGCCACTTTAGGCTGTAATGTCACCATGATGGAACGTATGCCCATTGTCGCGGCATTGCTTGAAGATGGCTTAGCAAGAGCAAAGCTAAGCACAGAAATTAATGATATTACCGACAGAATGAGTTTAATTAATTCTTCTTCTATCGAGAATATGAATTTAGTAACAGCGCCTGACGTTATCTACCTCGACCCTATGTATCCACACCGAGAAAAATCTGCCGCAGTTAAAAAAGAAATGCGAGTATTTCAATCGCTTGTCGGTGAAGATCTTGATGCCGATAACTTACTTTCGCCAGCTATAGCATTAGCTAAATATCGCGTAGTAGTAAAACGCCCAAGTTACGCCCCACCATTAGACGGCAAGAAACCATCAACCAGTATTAACATGAAAAAGAACCGTTTTGATGTTTATGTTAATCAAGCGATCCCAAAGAAAAGTTAATCACTTACCTGTATTAATTTATTAGCACTGGCAATAAAGTTGTCATATTAGTGTCATGCAACCGTAACTTAACTGTCACATAAAAACGTGAAAATTCAGCATCTTTTGAATACGTTAGTGACAGGGTTGGATGCCAGTGCGAGTTTCAAGTTTTTCAAGAATTTCTGTGATCGCCATTAGCCTATTTGCAGTGGTTTTTTTAACTACCATGTATCAGGTCGGTAACTCTTTAACCACAAGCCGTACTCTTTTAGCTAACTATCAAGCACTAAAGTCCGCTACTACGGTGAAATTCTACCGTACTATCGCGCAGTATTTACAGTCGGGTGATGCCGGTTTATTAACCCCTGCTCAGCAACAATTAAGCAATATTGATGAACTTGCCAAACAGCTAAACCTGTCAACACTCAGTCAAAGTATTGAGCAAAAAACCGCAAGCTTAAGAAATGATATCAACACAAAATATCGTGCTTTAGGAAAGCTCAGTGGCGACCCGTTAGCACTTGTTCGCAATGCCGAACAAAGCATGTTGTCAGTCAACCATGCAATTGCACAATATGCCCAGCAAAGTAAGAAAATTAACACGGAAGAACAAATTTCCTATCTCGCTCTGTCTCATAAAATTTCAGCGAGTTTAAATGAATTAACGAATGCACGTGAAAATTACTTCTTAGGCAACGCCAATAATAAAAGTCGGATGAATACCATATCAATAGAGTTAAATGCACTCACTAGGCAGCTAAGCCAACTGCCAAATTTAGCCATTTATGCCGCCGTAGATGAAGACGACTTTTTTGCTGACGAAGCAGATAATGACGACCTCGCAGAAGAAGCTATTAATGAAATAAATTCTCTGGCGAATCGCTATATTGGTGAATTGGAAAACACCTTAGCGTTAGCGAGTAGCAACAAAGCTGGTATCAAACAGTTAGTTAATGATGTTGCTGAGCTCGAACAAATAATTCTCACTGGTGAAACCCGTGTTATTGAGCAGCAAAAAGCATTAAATCAGCAATTAACGGTAATTGTAATTTCATTAACGACTTTTTTAATTGTATTTTTAATTGCCAACTACTGGTTACAGCGCTCGGTAATTTTAAATCCGTTACGTAAGTTACGCGACAGTTTTGTCGACTTAGTTGAACAAGGAAAAGTAGATAATATCGAAGGAATTTCGATAAAAACTGAACTAGGTGAAATATCTTCAAGCTTTAATCAAATGGTTAATAAGTTGGCCAATGATGATCGCCAAAAATCTCATCAATTAGATTTAGTTGCCAAGGCGCTGCAAGCAATGGACAGCCAAGTAAAAAACATTTATCAGTCGTCGTCTAGTACCAGTGAGCATGTACAAGGAGCACGAGCCATCATGTTAGCGCTTGGACAAGCAACGGAAACGGTGAATGACTTATCAAGCCAAGTGGTCGGCAATGCGCAAGCGACCCAACAGGCGATGGAAGCTAGCCAAAGCCGCGTTGTACAGGTACTTGAAGCAAGTGAGTCAACCAATGTCGCAGCACAGCAAAGTAAAACAGCAATCACCTCGCTTTCACAGTCAGTTAATAGCGTGACTTCAATTGTTGACGTTATTGCTGCTATTGCTGATCAAACTAACTTACTTGCCTTAAATGCCGCTATTGAAGCAGCAAGGGCTGGTGAACATGGCCGAGGCTTTTCTGTGGTGGCTGACGAAGTAAGGCAGCTTGCAGGGAAAACTCAAGAATCGTTACAGCAAATATCTGCAAAATTAGAACAACTACAAAGTGCAACTAACTCAATTCAAGCAACAATTATTGACATAGAAAGCGCTTCAGCAAATCAACGCAGCATTGCAGATGAATTACAAAAAACCGCGATTGAAGTTACCGGACAAGCTAAGGTTTCCGCTGAAGTGGCATTAAATACCTTAGAGCAAATCACCTTACAACGAGAGCATTTCATTACTTTTGAAACCGCCATGAGCAATGTCGATCAAGAGGTAAACCAATCACAACAATTAGCAGAAACTATCGCACATGACGTTAATAATCATGTTTCCGGTATCAGTGAAACACTTAAGCAGGCAAGTTAACTTTATTCATTTTCAATGAATTTTTTATACATTCACGTGCGCTGAGCTCAGCATTATTCTAGAATCAATAGAAGAGCTATTAGGGTGGTGTCTGCATGGCAAAATCTTTATGTAAATGGAAAAAGAAAGAAATTGAGAAAGGTTTGCACGAACTTGCTCATATTGTCGATAAACCGAGGTTTCTCTGTAAAGATTGTGCGCGTGCGGCACATGATAAAAATTACTTGTGTAAACCTGTCAAACTGCCCTTATCTAATTAACCGCAACTAAAATGGAAACAACATGATCCAAGAAAACGCCACAATGCCAGTTGGGCAATTACAAGAATTAAAAAATGGTGAAATGACCACTCACAATACTGCTGAACTTTTTGCTAACAAAAAAGTGGTGATGTTTGCAGTACCTGGTGCGTTCACACCAACGTGTTCAGCTGCACACTTACCAGGTTATGTGGTTTCTGCCGATGAACTGCAAGCTAAAGGTATTGATGCGATTATTTGTATTTCAGTAAACGATGCTTTTGTAATGGCAGCATGGGGCGAAGCACAAAATGCTGAAAACTTAATGATGCTTGCTGATGGCGATGGTAGCTATACCAAAGCACTTGGTTTAGACATGGAAACAGCTGCATTTGGTGGCCTACGTTCACAGCGTTATTCAATGATCATCGACAACGGTGTCGTAACAAACTTGAATGTTGAAAAGCCTAAAGAATTTGAAGTCAGTAAAGCTGAAACAATTCTAAATCAGTTATAGGTTTTATTTAAACCTGTGTGGGAGCATATGCTCCCTTTTTTAGCATTTGAAATCATTTCATTATTACTTTCAATCACGCTCCTGCACAATTAAATAGTTAAAGTAACATAAATAAAAACCATTATCGTTTGCCTGCAGCCCTTGTTTTATAAGGGATTTAATAATATATAATTTGAAAGTCCGCTAAGAATCGCGCATACTGCGCACATAAATTATGTGATAAAACGCACAACGGAGTAGCACAATGTTAAAACCTGAAATGGTTAAGCAATTAAATAAGCAAATTAACTTAGAGTTTTATTCTTCTAACTTGTACTTACAAATGAGCGCATGGTGTGAAGAAAAAGGTTTTGAAGGTGCAGCTGAATTTATGCGTAAACACGCAGCTGAAGAAATGGATCACATGACCCGTTTATTTACCTATGTAAGTGAAACCGGTGCTTTACCTATTTTAGGTACGATTGATGCGCCGCCACATGAATTTGAATCATTAGCTGACGTATTTGAGAAAACCTATCAGCATGAGTGTGAAATTACTGAAAACATCAACGCACTAGCCCACCAAGCATTTACTAATCAGGATTACTCTACTTTTAACTTTTTACAATGGTATGTTGCTGAACAGCATGAAGAAGAAACCTTGTTTAAGAGTGTTTTAGATAAAATTAACTTGGTTGGTCATGACGGCCATGCATTATTCTTTGTTGATAAAGATTTAGCTGAAATGGCAAAAGTCGGTAGCGGTGGCAGCATTATGACCGATGTAGCAGCTCAATAAAATTCGTTCTGTTGAACATCAACGCTTTGTCACATCCATGTGATCGCGTCATACCGTTCATCGACGTGCACGGATGCATTAATGCCTCGAAATACAGGACGTCTGAGAGAGGCCTGAACATAAAAAAGGCTTGCCGGGATCAGCTGCAAGCCTTTTTCATTTCTACCAAAAAGTTAACGCTGATAATTAGCGTTTAATATTTATTCGTCTTCTGTTTGCTTAACAACTTCTACTCTAAAACCTGTTGGCGCATCTTTATCATCCTCAACAACAAAGAACAGCTCATCAGAGTCTTCATCTAGCACCAACTCAAAACTAGATAGAATAATTTCACTGCTATCAACTTCCGCAATCGCAAACACTTGATAAGTATTGTTCTGTAAATTAATAGATTCAGGTTGGGTATAAACCGCACTGCGCTTGTATAACGCGGTTTCAATGGTTTCATCATTACGAACAAAATAGAAAGTTACAACGTTGAAGTCGATATCATCATCATCGTCATCCACTAAGTTGATCATGGTAATTTGATGATCATAAATACTTTCACGAGTGCTGTTTTCAACAACTAAAGAATGAATTTCCACTTCAATTTCATCAACAATACCGTCACCGTCTTCATCAACATCTCCGTCACCATCATGGTCAACATCTTCTTCATTTAAGTAAAAGAATACGGTTTTATTAGTATTTTCAGCAAGGCCCAACAAATGATTACTTAATAGCGGCTCCGATGTGCTAGGAATCAATAAATCTAAACTATAATCACCTTTTTCTTGTATAAGCGTTGCACTGTAGGTGCCACGCTCAAGCGCTGTTATTTCTGCTGAATCATCGACGCCATTTACATAAATGTCGAATGTACCTGAATAGTTAGGAATTAATTCGTGCTCTTTAATCGCATTATATGCGCGAAATCGAGCTTCAGACTGAGTGTCTAAATACTCAATAATTGACGAGTTAGACATTCTGTCTATCGCATAAGGAGAAGTACCTGAACCAGTATTTTCACGTACTATCATCACGTACTGTGATGGGTAGGCATAATCAATGTCATCTGAAGTAAACAATACCTCTTCACTACCCGCCTCTGTGATATAAAAAATATATTCATCTTGGTCAAATTTTTGATTATCTGACAATTGGGTATAATTGTATGTTCCAACTAAGTTTGCTTCATTAAATGTTTCATCAGCTTCAGACATATAAACATCAACACCTGATGAGTCTGGGTGTAAATTTAAAAAACGCAGATTGAACAAATCATCATCTTCATCATCATCGTCGTCGATCATTTCAATATTGTAGGTTTCAACTTTTGCTGAATTAATATCATCCATTAATACCAACAGTTGGATCATTTCCTTTTCTACAACAACTTGACCTTCTGCAACTAACTCTAAGTCATCTCTATCTGCACTATCTTCATCTTGGTATCCCATCTCATAGAAATAGGTATCATCATCGATTTCAAAGTTACTGAGTGCATTAGTGTACTCAATACCATTAAAAGTCACTTCAAAGTTATCCTTATCATCATCGTCGTCAGATTCTAAGTCTTCATCAAGAGTGAGGATAATTTCTGGGGCATTTTTCGAACTATTATAAAATTTTACATAACCAGGGTCTTTGCTATCACTACCGCCACAACCAACAAATGCAATTGCCGATGCAAGAACTAGTATTCTTGAAGTTGATATATATGAAAATACGCAGGATTTAGAACTCATATTATTTTCCATTAAAATTAATTGCCATCACTGCACAGAAAATACTGGCAGTTAATCAGCGCCCTCAGCCAAAAACGGCTGAATGTGCATGTTGTAGAGCAGCATTTTATGAATAAGTTCTCCAATTCACACCATCTTTGCATTTCTTTACTTAACTATACTTTTCTTTACAGACCTTTAAAATTAAGGGCTGCAGATAACAGGTAAAAAAGATGCAGAGAATAACTCGCTATATTGGCTATATAGAATCAAAAGTTTTTAGGGCGAAACAACTAACGATGATTAGTTAAGTTTGAAAGAAATAATAAGGAGTTTTGCTGAGTGATTTAAACGGGTTAAAACGAAAAATGAGTGACAAAAACTAACTTTTGTCACTCAAAATAATATCTGTGATTATCGTATAAACAATACTATTTCAGAGAAAACATACGCGTAATTGTTTCATCTTTATCGATTAAGTGATGCTTCAAGGCGCCAACAATATGTAAAACAATTGCGGCAATAACAAAATAAACAATCAAACCATGAATATCATGACCTAAACCGCCAACAAAAGCATTTACCGGAATAGCATCGCCTGCTGAATCAACAATTTCTGCAACTATTTCTAAACCAAAAACAGTTAAACCATGACCACCACCAATTGACATCATTAAACCTGATAATGGATACAGCACAGTAGCAATAATCAAAATCCAGTGAATAGCCTTAGCAATAGCATGCTGAATTTTACTCATGACACCAACGGCACTTGGCCAGCCTTTTTTAACTCGCCATAAAACACGGGCTAACGCTAAAACAAACAGTATTGCGCCAAAAGATTTATGTAAATCGTAAAGAGCAAATATTTCAAATTCACTCATGATTATGCCGACTGCCAGCAAGGTAATCATGCCTAGCGCAATGATAATATGTAGTAACTTGGTTGTGCCCGATAAGGTTGATTGTGTGTGGTTCACGGTAAATTCCCTCCAGAATTCTAACTTAACGCCATTATAGCAATATAAAGGTTAAGCTCGGGTTAAAATAATTAGCTGTTTTTATCTTATCGCGCTAATTTTCCATCTCACGTATAATGCCCACCTTTAAAGCATAAGTTAGGTTATTTCGTTGATATTTTCAGATGTAGTTATCATAGGCGCAGGCGCCGCAGGTTTAATGGCAGCAGCAACTGCAGGTTATCGTGGACGCAGCGTTACCGTGGTAGATATGGGTAAAAAGCCCGGTCGTAAAATATTAATTTCAGGTGGCGGACGTTGTAATTTTACTAACGAAAACGCAGGCCCAGAAAACTATCTTTGCCAGAACCCTCATTTTACTAAATCAGCGCTTAGTCGCTACAGCGCACAAGATTTTATTGAACTTGTCGACCGCCATGGCCTTAACTATCACCACAAAACTTTAGGGCAATTATTCTGTGATGATAGCGCGCAAGATATTGTCGACATTTTGATGACCGAATGTGGATGGGCAGGCGTAAATATCGCCATGCGTAGCGAAGTTATTGCCATCAGTAAAAATGATACTGGTTACCTAGTACAAACCAGTGGCGAAAGTTATCAATGTGAATCTTTAGTAGTCGCTTCTGGTGGCTTAACTATGCCAAAACTTGGTGCTAGCCCTATGGGTTATAAAATTGCAGAACAGTTTGGCTTAAATGTTCTACCCACCACTGCTGCATTAGTGCCTTTTACTTTACATGACCACGACAAACAAAAGTTTGATGGCTTGTCTGGCATCAGTATTTTCACTGAAATTTCCAGTGAAGACGGCACAACATTTAAAGAAAATATATTGTTTACCCATCGCGGCTTATCAGGCCCTGCGGTATTACAAATATCTTCATTTTGGCAAGCAGGCCAAGCAGTAACTATTAACTTACTACCAGAGTCGTCTATCGACAGCCTGATCGCAGAATGGCGAGAAACTAGCCCGCAAAAATCACTTAAAAATATGCTAACTACGGTGTTACCTAAGCGCTTTATTGAGGCGTTAATAAAACAAAAAGACATTTCAGATAAAGCCATTAACCAAATCAGCAATGACGAAGTCACCTACCTCAGCCAATACCTACACCATTGGCAAATCAAACCCAACGGCACAGAAGGCTACCGCACGGCAGAAGTAACTTTAGGTGGCGTTAATACCGACGAATTATCATCAAAAACTTTTGAAGCTAAAAAAGCTCAAGGCTTATTCTTCATTGGGGAAGTGATTGACGTTACCGGTTGGTTGGGAGGCTATAATTTTCAGTTTGCTTGGAGCAGCGGTGTTGCCTGTGGGCAGGCGGTTTAATTTATTCTTTAAATTATTAGAAACAAAATAATTTAAAGTGATTTAACAGTAATAACTTTAATGATCAAGGCGGTTTCAATGTCTGAAAAGAAAGTAAAATTTGAGTTTGAAAAGCAAAACAAAAATAGTATTCGATATAAAGAAATACCTGAAGAAGGAATGCCGCCAATTATTGGTAGTATTTACATTCAGAAGTGGTTCGCTGGAAATAGTAAAAACATTGAGATAACGATCAAAAAAACAGATTAAAAAACGTTAAGTCACAATAAATTATAGCGAACTGAATTTAGTTATCATTAATTGTAATGATAACTGATTTTTCAATTAACTCTGTGGCTTAGATATATAACTTTTAAAATTATTTTACGCACAATACCCTTACGTTTTATTCTCAAGCAAATAATTCACAAAGCTCTTTAGCGCCCTATTCATCATCAAGTTTGCAGGATAAACCAATGACACCGGCACGCTATTAAATTCATAGTTTTTAAGTATCGGTATTAACTGCCCAGAGTCTAAATAACTTTGAGTTAAAAACGTGGGTAAATAGGCAATGCCGTTACCATACGCTGCCAATTGGGCGACAATGTCACCATCATTTGCTTCATTATGACTCGTTACCGCTACATTCGATTCTTTACCATTTTCTTGGTATCGCCAGCGTTTGGGTAAGCGATTTGAACTGTCAGTAATACATCTATGCTCTAAAAGTTCTTTTGGATGCATGGGTTCACCATAGCGCGCTAAATAATCAGGGCTAGCAACAAAGTTTACTTTGATATCGCTATATCGTCTGGCGATATAACTTGAATCTGGCAACTCACCAATTCTGACGCTTAAATCAACTCCCTCTTCCACCATGTTGACGAAACGATTGAGAAACAACCAAGATATTTTAACTTCTGGATGTATTGCCATAAACTCGCTGGCTACTTTTAAAAAACCAAGTGACACTGAGCCTCGTGGCGCTGAAATAGTAAGTTGTCCAGATAATTCAGCATCTGACTGTTGAGTACTGTTTTCAAGGTTAGATATTCGGCCTAAGACTTCTTTAAATTCTTCAAGATAACGATTTCCTTCGGCCGTTAAGTGCATAGCTCTGGTGGTACGGTATAAAAATTGACATGAAAAGTGCGCTTCAAGATCCGAAACCTGGCGGCTGATCGCAGAAGTAACAATATTGAGCTCTCTTGAAACCGCACTAAAACTGCCTTTTTCAGCCACCATAACAAAAGTATTCATGGCTTTAAGTAAGTCTATCTTTCTTTTCATGAGAACAATCATTTCTTTTTATCATTATTTATCTCATTAAACATCTTAAATATACTTGTTTCAAGCTCAATTATTGAAAACCTAATTCTTTAAAACACTTGGAGATAAAGATGAAAATTTTACTTATTGGCGCAAGCGGTACTATCGGCAAAGCAGTAACGACAGCATTAGCAAACCAACACGAAGTGATAGCAGCAAATTATTCTGGTGGTGATGTTAGTGTTGATATCGGCAATCAAGCCTCTATCAAAGCAATGTTTGAACAAGTAGGAAACGTTGACGCTATTGTTTCTACCGCAGGTTTAGCAAACTTTGCAGCCTTAGCTGAGTTAACTGACGCAGATTACGACCTTGCACTGAATAATAAATTGATGGGACAAATTAACTTAATGCGCATAGGTAAAAACTACCTTGGCGAAAATGGTTCAGTTACCCTTACTTCAGGTGTTTTATCTCAAGAGCCGATGCAAGGTAGTAGTGTTATCAGCATGGCCAATGGTGCTTTAGAAAGCTTTATTAAAGCGGCCAATTTAGAATTAGAAAACATGCGTATCAACGCCGTATCTCCAGTTTTTGTTAAAGAAACTATGGCAATGATGGGTATGGACACAAAGGATGGTTTATCTGCTAAAGACACAGCCAAAGCATATGTTGCAGCTGTTACGGGTACTATGAGTGGTAAAACACTTGCGGTTACAGACTACGCTTAGCCTACGTAGTACGAACTATAAAATTTGTATAGTTCGTACGTTCCTTTCTTTTTAAGAATAATGAATGTAAATAAATGTATCTAAAGTGCTTTCTATCGCAAAAATTCTGCACTTTACCCTAAGCCAAGACGTAAAATAGAATGAATATTTTATAATCTCGCTAATGTAATTTTTTGGGATCGTAGAATGAATTTAACGCGTAATGCTTTAAAGAATCCAGCCGCCATTATCGTGATAGTCGCTTTGGTGATGGTATTTGGTCTAATGAGTGTTTTTAAGCTTCCCATTCAGTTAACCCCCGATATTGAACAACCACAAATTACTATTTCTACGGGCTGGCGCAGCGCCGCACCAGCGGAAATGGAATCGGTAATTATTGAACCGATAGAAAACGTAGTAAAAAATACCCAAGGCGTCACTAAAGTCACCACAAATATTCAACGGGGTTTTGGCAATATTACCTTAACATTTGACGTTGGCGCTGATATGCAGCGTGCGATGCTCGATGTTATTAATAACCTAAATCAAGCACCACCATTGCCGCTAGATGCCATTGAACCCGTCGTTTCAGCTGGCGGTGGCAGAGGCGGGCCAAATACTGCTTCATTAATGATAAAAACCTTACCTGGTAATCTAAATTCTGATTTAGGTGTGTATCAAAAACTGATTGAAGATGTAGTTAAACCGCGCTTTGCTCGTATTCCCGGCATGGGACAAGTTAATTTAAATAGCTCGCGTCCAAGAGAATTACGTATTACTTTCGACCCACTACGCACTGCTTCGTTAGGGTTGTCTATTGCCGATATTGGCGCGACAATTTCTCGCGCCAGTGACGTTTCAGCAGGTGTTGCTGATGTTGGCCGGCGCCAATATACCGTGCGCTTTTCTGGCCAATACAGTGTTGAAAACCTTTCAGAAATGATCATCAGTTTCAGTGGCGACCGCCCTATTTATTTGAAAGATGTTGCCACGGTAGAAAATACCTTAGTTGACCGTTTTGGTTTTAACTTACGCAGCGGTCAGCCTTCGTATTACTTCACCTTAAAACGACAAAATGACGCGAATACTGTTGCTCTACTAGATGAAATAAACATCGCGATTAAAGAACTTAACGCCGGCCCAATGAAAGCCGCAGGGTTAGTTATTGATCTCAGCTTTGATGCTTCTGTACATATTCGAAATGCCCTTGAACTGGTGCAAAATAATCTAGGCTTAGGTGTATTGTTAGCGCTAATTATTCTTTGGTTATTTTTACGTGGTATCCGAAACACCCTCATAATTGCTGCCACTATTCCTATTTCACTGATGGTATCTTTTATCGCGCTAGCAGCGTTCGAGCGTAGTTTAAATGTTATTTCATTAGCCGGTTTAGCATTTTCTGTTGGCTTAGTACTCGATGCGGCGATTATTGTTCAAGAAAATATAGTGCGGCTGCGCAGTCTAGGTATGGACAACAGCAAAGCCGTTATGCGCGGTGCATTGCAAGTTACCGGGGCCTTGTTTGCATCAACCGCCACTAGCGTAGCGATATTTTTACCTATTCTGTTTATGAAAGGTATTGAAGGACAACTATTTTCTGATTTAGCACTGACACTTTCTATTGCGGTCATTGCTTCATTAGTCTCGGCTATTACCATTATCCCTATTGCCAGCAAGTATTGGCTAAAAACGGATCAAACTGTCGACCCATTTGCCCACTATTGGGAGAGACTAACAAACTTGGTGATGCGATTAACCAACTCAGTCGCTAAGCGTATTACCTGGATAGCAGTGCTATTAGGCGGATCAATATTGGTGACCGTATTAATGATGCCAAAAACTGACTTCATGCCACGAGCACCGACTGATGGCTTCTTTTATAGTCTAAATATGCCACCAGGTGGTAATGTTGATTTTATTGAGCATGAATTTTCTAGCTTAGTAAAAGAGCGTTTAGCGCCTTATTTAGCTGGCGAAAAAATGCCGAAAATTAAAAGCTACAATTTCTATTCTTTTGGCTCAGGCTCAACTGGCGGCTTTATTTATTCAGATGATCCAACACGTGTTGAAGAGTTAATGCAGGAAATAAAAGCCAATGTTTTTTCTAACCTGCCTGACACACAAGTATTTTTATTCCGAGGGTCAATGATCAATGTTTCAGGTGGCGGCAACGGTCGCACTATCGATATTGATATTAAAGGGCCGAATATTGAAAGCTTAATGGCTGTCGCTCAGGCGGGTATTGATGCAATAAATAAAAGCATGGCTGATACAACCGCTTTCCCTAATCCGGGCTTGAGCTTGTCAGAGCCTGAATTAAAACTAGTGCCTAATGATCAACGAATTTCTCAAGCCGGCTTAACACGCCGAGATGTAGCAAATGCCGTACGCGCTTATACTAGTGGTCTGTTTATTAGTGAGTATTTTGACGGTAACGAACGCGTTAATGTTATTTTGCGCGGTGAGCAATGGGACACCCCTGACGAGTTGGCTTCATTGCCTATTCACTCACCACTCGCTGGAGTGCAAACCATCGGCGAATTGACTGAAATTACCCGTACCGCTGGCCCAACACAATTACGCCGTGTCGATGGTAAACGTACTATTAGTTTACAAGTATCACCGCCTGCAAATATGTCACTTGAAGAAGCACTGACCGCAATTCAAGAAAATGTTATGCCATCAATGAATGCATTATTACCTGCAGACTCTTCAATTTTATTGAGTGGTAATGCCAACGAAATGGCTGCTGCCATTAATGATATGCTAAAAAACTTTATTTTAGCTTTAGTCATTTTATTTCTTTTGATGACCGCCTTGTTTAAATCCGCTAAAGATAGCCTACTCGTATTATTGGTAATGCCAATGGCAGTGGCTGGCGGTGTATTAGCACTGAATTTACTCAACCTTTTCACCTTTCAATCACTCGACTTAATGACCATGATTGGCTTTATAATTTTGCTCGGTTTAGTCGTAAACAATGCTATTTTGTTAGTCGACCAAACTCGTGAAGGTGAACGCCAAGGCTTACCTACTCGCAGAGCGGTAGCGCAAGCCGTACGTATTCGCGCAAGACCCGTTTACATGAGTACATTAACCAGTTTATTTGGTATGTTGCCACTAATGTTAATGCCGGGTGTGGGTAGTGAAATTTATCGCGGTTTGGCGGCAGTAATTGTTGGCGGTATGACTATTAGTGCCATTTTCACCTTAGTATTATTTCCATGTTTATTACGACTCGGTGAAAGTAATACCAAACAAGACAACACTCAACAAAACAATGATCAACAAAAAAATAAAGACAATGTTGCAAAGCTCAATGCTGAGCCTGCACCATTAGCAAGTAATCACTAAGGAATATTCCATGTTAAAAATGAAGAAAATCACCGCCAGTTTGCTTAGTGTCGCTATTTTATTTGCTAATAACAGCATGGCTGCACAAGAGCCGCCAGCTAAGCCAGTAAAAGTTGATCAAGTCACTGAGATGAATCTCAGCGCAACCACTGATTTAATGGCAACTGTTTACAGCCGTTCGCACATTCAAATAACCGCAGGTGTTAATGGTCGCATTGAATGGCTAGCAGAACCCGGCACCTTAGTTCAACAAGGTGATGCATTAGTGAAAATGGATTTATTGCCGCTAAAATTAATGCAGCTTGAACAAAAGGCTCAGTTAAAACGCGCAAAAATTAATGTTCGTTATTTAGAAAATGAAGTGCAACGCTTGCAGAAACTTAAGCTAAGTAACTCAGCATCACAATTTCAATTAGATCAAACCCAATCTCAATACGATTTAGCACAAACAGATATTGAAATTGCTGATTTAAAGTTACAACAAATAGAAGACCAAATTCAACGTGCAACGGTAACTGCACCATTTTCTGGCGTGATCACTGAACGTCTTGTGCGCGCAGGCAGTGACGTTAATCGCAGTGATTTATTGCTGAAAATATTAGACACTGAACAATTAGAAGTGCGCTTATATGTACCGATTAAATACCTCGCGTATGTCCGTAAAGGTCATGGCTTAGATATCAGTGCTAACGGCCAGTTAATTAATACCGAAGTCACCTCACTCATTCCTAGTGCCGATCCAAAATCACAAACTTTTGAGGTGAGAATTAATATTCCATCACACTTAAATGAATCATGGGCAAGCGGACAATTAGTAAAAGTTACCGTACCTATTCAAGCAAGTAACCGCAGCTTAACGGTTCATCGCGATGCGCTGATTTTACGTAAAGACGGCACCTACGTGGTAAAGATTGATACAGAAAATACCGTACATCGCTTACCTGTTGTTGTTGGTAACGGTACATTTGAGCGAGTAAGTATTGAAGGTGAGTTAAAACATGGTGATAAAGTCGCTATTCGCGGTGCAGAAAGGCTAAATGAAGGTCAAAAGGTTGTTGTACAATAAATAAACATCTATATATTTTCATTGATTTGATTAACTGAAGTAGTTATCGGTATAGTACGTCATAGGGTTAGCACTTAATGGTAAGGTAAATGTTTAAAATAGTTCTTAGTTTTGCTTTAGCCATCGCGCTAGTGATGCCGAGTTTTGCTAGCGCAAAAGACACTATTTTATGGCAAACCTATCATCGTCCTCCTGGCACTTTTAATTACGGCGTAAATAAAGGCCAAGGTTTTGTACAAAAAACCTTGCAGCTGATTATTGATAAAATGCCGGAATACCAACATGAAATGCCGGTAACAACATTAGCAAGAGCTATTTCAGATATTGAAGCAGGCCATAATGTTTGCCATCCTGCCCTTTATATAACACCTGAGCGTAGAAAACATATGGTGTTTTCTGATGCTTCAATTCTTAACCCCAACAATCGCATCATTGCAAAACCTGAAACCATCGCGCCATTTTTAAAAAATGGCGCGATAGATTTAGAGCATATTTTACAACAAGATATCTTGTCATTTGGACATGTTAAAAATCGCTCTTACGGTAATGTTATTGATGGAATATTCACAAAGTACCAGCAAACTAAAAACTTCGTGCCGCTGCAAAATATAGACCTAACTCGTGTTTTTAAGATGATTGAAATTGGTAGGGTTGATTTAACTATTGCCTACCCATTTGAGATACAACACTACTTAAATGAATCACCGCAAACTGCTAAACAACTGCAGGCATATTCTATTGCGAATATGGCACCTTACGATATTGGCTCTATTGCGTGCCCTAACAATGCATGGGGTAAAAAAATCACTCAGCAAGTGAATAAAATACTTAAAGAAATTAAGCCTACCGTCACATATCAAAAAGCATTAACTACTTGGCGTGAAAACGAACGTAGCAGTAAGTTATTTCAGCAGTACTACCATGATTATTTTATTAAGCATTAGCTCCTCCTATAGAAAGTATCCCTCATAACGCCTAAAAATAAATCAATTTCTGGCATGCAAGACACAGTAATGGTATAAAGCCGCCATAATATTTCAATGAGTAGAAATTTAACTTTCTACTCCAAAAAACTAAAGGCAGTTGCTTTTGCCACGTGATATTGCACCGTGAAGTAGAGCACTGAAATATGATGAATTTAACAACCGAATTTAGCAAAGCAGAAATTAAAAGCGCATTTGATTGGCAGTTAATGCAAGAAATCAATGTGAAAAATGACGATGGCCAAATTATTGCCAAAGCCGAAATTGATATCATTACATTAAACAAGCACCGCGGTGCTGACGAAAGCTATGAATTACTTGCTCAAGAAGGTGAAACTGACTGGGAAGTGCCGCTTAATGTTTATTTTAAAAAGCAAAATATTGCTGCTGATTTAGTAGAAAAGCTACAAGTAAAAACTGACGCCAAAGCTAAAAATCACATCTTGATTGAAGCAATAAGCGTACTACCTGAGTTCCGCAAACAAGGTGTGGCAAAATTTTTACTCAATGAAATTGCTCAGTATTACGCTAAAGCGCAATCTATCTCGGTATTGAGTATGTCTATGCACTTATTTGTTGATGCTGATGATTGTGAAACGCAAGAAAACAAAGCTTATTATCAAGCGCTTAATTTAGCTGAAACGGATAATAACCAAGAAGCATTAAGCAACTTCTTTACACAGTCTGGTTTTATCAATGTTGCCATTGATGACAGCGCACTTGAAGAGCCATTACCATTCAAAGTTTTCATTGCTAGCCCGCAAACTATCGCTTAGTTTGTTTAGATGGCATTTAGAGGTCATTATTGGCCTTTAAATGTTATCTTCTATCGCGATAGCATAGTCCACTGCCAAAACCTGTTATTACCTACACTAAGTATATTGATCCAAGCTAGCCACCGAATAAATAGCTTTATCACACTGCATTTCGACAAAATTTAGCCTTGTCATAAATTGATACAACTTTCCTTTCTGAAGAATCAAATCTAAATAAATACCATAACCCAAAAAACTTAAATTTTATCTTTATATTCAGCTAGTTAATTGCACTCTTGATATTGCCTTATCACAATCAGAATTTTGCTCATTTCGCAGTCGCGCTAAGCAATTCAGACAAAACTACCATATGATTAATACATGGTTAAAAAAATAATAATATTACCAAACAATATAGAAAGGATAATTATGAAAACATATTTATTAGCGACCGCTATCGCATTATCAATTAGTGCTTGTGGCGGCTCAGGTAGCAGCAGTAATAGTTCAACAGCTCCAACACCTGTTGTTACTCCCCCTTCAATCACTTTACCTGTGGTCAATGATTATGTTTTAGATGATACCGCCACGTTATTGGTACAAATCACTAACCAATTGCAAGTTAGCAACATTGATGATTTTTTCTCGCAAGCTTTTACGATCACCAGTGCACGTAATATCGAGAATTCAATTTCTGACGGCTTATTCGATTTAATTGATAACGATACCGTACAACTTAACAATATTTCAGACGTATTTAATGAGCAATCAAAAGCAATATACCAAGTCATTTTGCAGCAGCTAGAAAGTTATGATCGGGCATTACTCACACAAAGCCAGCAAATTTCTTATGACGTTTATCAAGCCGAAATAACATCAAAAATTCAATGGATAGACTTTAAAGACTTTGAATACCCTGCCACTTATGGCTTTTTCGGTTGGCCAGGTAGTACAGAAACCTTTTTCACCCAAGCATTCACATTCAATGACAAAGCCCAAGCTGATATTTATTTAACATTGTTAAATCAACTCAATAGACGCTTTAAACAAATAGAAGCGTTACTCGATGCTCGTAAGGCTGCAGGTATAATTGAGCCAACGGTAACACTGAATTATTCGCAAGGTTTAGTTGCTAGCATTGCAAATTCAGCCGCAAGTGCAACTAGCTATTATCAAGCATTTAATCAGCAATTATCTGCTTTAGATAGTATTTCCACTGCTGATAAAGCTACTTTGCGAGAAACAGCACTACTAACAATTAATGAAAAAGTTATTCCGGCATATGCTAGCTTGGCAAGTAAAATGTCAGCGCTTGCCAATGAAGCGCCAAGCCAAATAGGCTTTGGACAATTTTCAGGTGGTAAGGCTTTTTACGACTTTACGCTTAACTATTATACCTCTGGTCATTTAACCGCAGATCAAATTCATCAACTAGGCATTGATGAATTATCAAGAATTCATATCGAGATGAGAGTTTTATTTGATCAATTGGGCTATCCACAAAACGAAACCATTGCACAACTCTATGCACGAGTAGATAACGACGCAGAGCTTATTCCAGCCAATCAAACTAAAGCCGTTTATGAATCATTAATTGCCAATGCCTACCTTGAACTTCCTAAGCTTTTTAATGTATTACCTCAACAGGAGGTCATTGTTGTTGGCGGCACTTCTGGTGGTTATTATATTGCCGGCTCTGATGATGGCTCACGCCCTGGCGCTTTTTATGCGAATACTTCACAAAATTCTCCTTACACCACCATGCCAACACTGGCTTATCACGAAGCAGTGCCCGGACATCACTTACAAATTGCTTTAGCCAATGAACTCGACCTACCTGTGTTTAGAAAAAAGAGTAACTTCACTTCTTTCATTGAAGGTTGGGGGTTGTACGCAGAGCGTTTAGCAAAAGATGCCAATTGGTACGCAAATGACGCTATTGGTGACTTAGGTCGCTTGCAGTTTGAAGCAATGAGAGCAGCTAGATTAGTAATTGATACCGGCATTCATAGTAAAGCTTGGAGTTATAATCAAGCAGACCAATTTCATATTGAAAATGTTGGCTTTGCTGGTGCAATTGCCCGCTATAGTGTTTGGCCAGGGCAAGCAACAGCATATATGACTGGTATGCTTAAAATACTAGAGTTGCGCCAAAAAGCTCAAAATGAGCTTGGTGACGCTTATGATATTAAAGTTTTTCATGACGTAGTTATTGGCAATGGCTCTATGCCGCTAAATGTTTTAACAACGGTCGTTGAAAACTACATTGCTGAAACACTCGCACTACAACCCTAGCAAGTTAGGTTTTAGGTGAAGCGGCCTTCAGCCGCTTCACAATATTTTTTGCACCAGCATATTCATAAAATGGATAAACATTTAGCTTAACGATTGATTCCATACTTTTTTGAAAATCACTGTTTTTACCTGCCTGTAGCTGACTTAAGCCTTGTATGAAGTAAGCTTCTGATTGATTACATTTATTTTCACTAGCGTTCATAAGAGCTTCGGCAGAAATATTCTGGTTAGAAAAATCTAGCATGTGCTGTTGCCAAGGCTCAATGGCCAATTTACTCATACCTTTCGATAAAACCTGCTTTGCTTTCTCTTCTTGATCTAACATCTTATAGGCATATGCACCGTACAATACGCCATAAAAACTCAGATCATTGCGAGTTACGTATTCATCAACTAAATTGGCCGCTGGTTGCCAATTAAAATTAGTTAAATTAAACAGCATTTCAAGATACAAATCGTCAATATTAAGCTTTGCCATTTCTTTGCTTGAAAAATATTCTGTCAGGGCTTTGTTGTTACCTGTCCAGAATTGAGTTTCCACAAACTGTCCTTGAAAGTCTTCCGCTAACGATGCTGCTTTTTTGGCAGAAAATGACGACATACGCGTGCGTCCCATTAAGCGTAAAACGGTACTTAATTGCATATGAAAGTAAGGATTTTCAGGGGCATTTTTCACTAACAATTTATAATCTTCAAATGCTTGATTTAGTGGTTCACTAACATTAGCGTCACATAGTTGATCAAATATTTTCTCCACTCGATACGCATTCAGCGGTGCAATAACGTCGATATTTTTAGGACTGTATTTGTTAGCCGTTTCCAATAAAAACAACGACATTTCAGGTTTGTCTTGCTGTGAATACATAGCCATAAGATCAAGGTAGCCATTAACAAAGTTAGGGTTAGCCTTTAACGTTTCTTTCAGTATGTTAATACGAGCCTTTTTGCTCAAACTATTGCTCGGTGCGAGCAATATTGCCATATATTCAGGTGGTGCTAAATCAACACTTTTTAGGAATGCATGCTGCTGATAAAACTCTTGCCAGTGCTCAATATCATAACGATTAGTAGCAATGCCTTTAAAAAGATTTAAACGGTAAAACTGCAGCACTACATCATGGTTATAAGGTTGTCGCTTCAACAATTCTTCATAAGAAGAAATAACTAAATTTAGAGAATATAAGTTTTTTCTCGCTTCATACTGCTTAAGATGCAGAGCAGCTAACTGAGTTAGCGCAACAGTGTCTTTCGGATACAATTGTGCTTTGTTAGCAAGTTGCATTTGCGGCGTATTCATTTTTGGAAAAGTCGTCATTGGCGCTTTTTCGGTATTCGCACAAGCGCTAAGTAACGCTATCAATAAACTGCTATAAATAACTTTCATTGCTGCGCTCCTAAAATTGATAGCCAAGTTGCTCGGCACGTTCAAACGCCAATTCAGAATTTGCATCGTCACCAGTAAAGCCTAGTGCTAGGCCCAGTAAATACTGTGCTTCGCCATTACTGTCATCTGAAGCAATAACCTCCTGAATAGCAACAAGGGCTTCATCAAACTGTGAGCTTTCTAATAAGCTTTTGGTTTGCTGAATTTTTCCTGCTGTGTCAGACTCAACAGCTATGTTATCAACACTTAATTTAGATGGTTTTTGATAAACAAATAAACTTTGTGAATGGCCTGAGAAGTCATTTACCTGTTGATAAAAGTCGGCATAATCTTCAACTTTTATTACTTGCTTAGGTAAAACAAATGTTGAAGTTAAATATACGCCATCGCTTTTCTCATCAACTTTGTGGGTTAATTCAAAGAATTTATTTTCGATATTCTTTGCTGGTTGGCTAAACCCTACTTTCGCCCCTGACCATATTTGTGGGTAGTATGAATTAATCACTACTGTAATCGGCTGTAGAATTGAAAAATCGAACTGTCGAGATGCCACCGGAGCAAGATTATTTAACGATGTAAATACACTTAATATCGCACTAAAATCATAGCTATAGCTAAAATTATCTATCTCAGGCGTAATTTCAACAACATCATTAAAGTTGGCTGACATGGTAAAAGGTTCAGCAATATCAAGCGGGTCTGAATTTTCAAAATCACTAATGCGCTTATTAAAAAGCAGCGGAGAAATAATTTGCTCGGCTGCTGATAACGCATTAGGTGAAAATTGCATAAAGTTTCTTAAATTGGTTTCAACGTGACCAACCAAATCAAGCGATACACGGGCATTCAATGCTGTTTCATCGACTGAAAAGTCAATATTTACCGTTGCAATATTATCAGCACTGGTGGTGGCTGGTAGCGTTAAAATCTCACCTGACTCTTCGGTAACAACAAAGGCTTTTTTGTCTTCTAAATTCAGACTAATGCCAGGGAATGTTCCGGTTTGTCCGCTGGTATCAAGCCAGTAGTTATCGGTTTTCGTTTCTACGTAAGTGATCATATGATCAAAATTTAACATCGGTAAATCGTCATTAAATTTTGCACCTGGATAGGTATTAATCATCGCTGGATACGCTTTAATATCCGCTTGTTTTAATAGTGCAATAATCAGTACGGTTTGGTCTTTACAATCACCATAAGCTTGGCTTAGCACTTCACTGGCTAAATGAGGTTGGTAACCTCCGCGATTAACATGGGCGCCAATATAGCGAACATTCTTCTGGATATACTCAAACACTCCTTTAACTTTTTCAAATTCAGTCATTTCTGGTTTGAAAATAGTTGCTGCTAACGCTTCAACGCTTGAGTCTGCTTTTTGTGTTGGTAAGTAAAGCTCGTTAAACCAGTTATTCACCGTACTCCATTGCTTCATCGTTGATAAATGCACTGCTGGTAAAATATCGTCTAAGCTTGGCATTTCCATTTCTAACACTAAACCTGGTTGATTTTTCGATTGCCATTTATAGGTTTTACTGTTGGCATTTTGTGTAACTTCTGGCGTTATTTCAATATTGTGATTAACAATAGCAAGGTCAGTTTCTTTCGGTAATGTAATGGTGTTAATCGTTTCTAATACCGGATCAATTCTCAACCAGTTAACGCTAGGTAGAAACTTAACAAAATGGAAACTAATGCTCGAAAACCACTCTTTATCAATATAGGGTTTTATTTGCTGTGTGGTTGCTTGGTATTCAATAATGCTGCCCGCTTTTAACTGTGGTAAGGCAAATTCATACTGCTTACCTTCATCAAAATAGTCATCGTTATTAGACGAAACAAGAGTAATTGCATCTTCTTGCATCTCAATTACCTTGCCATCGGGCGTAATCACACGAGCAAAATCAATTTGTTTTTCTTGATAGTAAGAATTAAAGGCACTGGTTAATTTGGAATAGTCTTTAACAGCAGTTTCATCAACGATATAAATGGCGTTATAAAAGTGGCTCTTTTCAAAACCGTTCTTATCGATAGTCAGTTCACCACGGCGACTTAAAATAATGGCACTACTAGAGAAAGATTTAGTTGCTAGCTCCCGCTTTACTAATAACTCTTCAACACTGGGTCCAATGCTCGTCGTTTGCGCAAAAACTGGTAGTGAAAGGCAAAAAAAGCCCAAAAATATCGTGATAATGCCGCGTAACACCATGCTGATTTCCTTATTCGTAATACACGTTAAGCTGTTAACTTATTAAATGGTCAACTAACAGCTTACCGATATTTTGAATAGAACTAAAGTCCTGTATTACGTAGATAAAAAATGATTTTACTTTGCAGCAGTTTTTGCACGGCTAACACGCTTTTTAGCTTTTGATTTACGCTTAAATGGCACTTTGGGTAGGCCAGCGAAAGATTGCTGTTCTGATTGCGCAATCATGCCGTGCAGTGTTTCAGTTAACGGTGTGATTAAATCATCATAACGGCTGGTTTTTTCACTAATATTAGTCAGCGTTGCTTCCCAGTGTGCGGTCATATCTGGCAAGGTTGCCGCCACAGGCAATGCGTTGATCAACGACTTCCCGATAGCCGTTGCATGAATACTTTTACCTTGTCGTTCTAAATAGCCACGCTTGAATAATAAATCGATAATACCCGCACGTGTTGCTTCTGTGCCTAAACCATCAGTTTCACGTAACATTTTCTTGATACTGCTATCGGTAACATAGCGGGCAATACCTGTCATCGCCGCCAGTATCGTGGCGTCAGTAAAGTGCTTAGGTGCTTGTGTCATCCGAGAAATTAATTCACCTTGATGACAATGCAGTTGCTCACCTTTAGTTAATTTAGGCAGTGATTGTTCTGTTAATTGTTGCTCAGCACCAGAGTTAGCGGCATCAGCTTTAGCTGTTTTACTTTTCGCACGTTGAAACAGTACTTTCCAACCTTGCGCTATTGGCGTTTTGGCATTGGCTAAAAATGTACCACCAGCAATTAGTACTTCCACCTTAGATTGATTAAACACATAAGCCGGATAAAACTGGGCAATGTATTGGCGAACAATCAGAAAATAAACATTCTTCTCAAACGGATTTAAGGAAATGTTAGCGGCTGACTTTTCAGTGGGAATTATCGCATGATGAGCACTGACTTTAGCATTATTCCATGCTTTGCTTTTCAACGCAGCATTCGCATTTTTAGCAAATGCGCCGTAGCTTTCGTTGGAGTTCGCCAACATTGAAATAATACTTTTCGCCTGCCTATGGTGGTCAGTCGGTAAATAACGACAATCAGAACGCGGGTAAGTAATTAACTTATGTTTTTCATACAACGACTGACAAACATCTAACACTAATTTCGCATTTAACGAATAGATTTTCGCGGCATCAATTTGCAAGGCAGATAAGTTATAAGGTAACGGCGCGGCTTGTTTTTTCTCTTGTTCGCTAACCGAAGTCACCTCTGCGGGTTGGTTTTCAATTCTGCTAACCACATTTTCAGCCAGCGCACGATTAAGCACTCGCCCTTCTTCATCCATATAAGGCTGACACGCTTCACTCGGTTGCCACTTGGCAATAAATGCCTGCTGGTTGGCGGTTTGTAAATGGGCATGAACATCGTAAAAATCTTTCGCGACAAAATTGTCGATTTCTTGCTGACGCCTAACCACCAAACCTAAAATAGGTGTTTGTACTCGGCCAACTGAAAGTACGCCATTAAAGCCCGCTTTTTGGCCTTGCAAAGTATAGGCGCGAGTTAAGTTTAAACCGTATAACCAGTCAGCCCGAGAACGCGCTAGCGCAGAAATAGACAAAGGCATAAAATCTTGATTGCTGCGTAAGTTTGCTAAAGATTTTTTAACCGCCGGCAAGTTTAAATCACTAATTAACAAACGTTTAATTTGCTGTTTTTTAGTCTTCGATACTTTTAAGAAATCAATCACTTCATCAACCAGTAATTGCCCTTCTCGGTCAGGATCACCGGCGTGAATAATTTCATCCGCTTGCTTAACTAATTTTCGCAAAACGGTTAACTGCGAGCGAGTTTGGGTTTTCGGTTTTAACTGCCATTGCGTGGGTATGATAGGCAAATGCTGCATTTGCCATTTTTTATATTGCTCATCATATTGTTCAGGATCAGCTTGTTCTAGCACATGACCAATACACCAACTCACCACGTCACCATTACTTAGCTCAATATAGCCTTTTTGGTTTTTCTGTGGTTTTGGTAATGCCGCAGCAATAGCGCGACCTAAACTGGGTTTTTCAGCAATATATAATTTCAAAGCAATACGGTATCTAAACAGTTAAAAGTAATATCTTTTCTTAGCATAGCAGCTAAAACTGTTTATTTATACAGTGCGACATTCTACCATCAATAAATGAGTGCTAATCAAGCACTTTATCTAGAGCCGTTAACCAACCTTGATAATGACGAGCGCGACTTTCCTCGCTCATTTGGGGGCAGAACTTACGCTCAATTTGCCAGTATTCAGCCGCTTGTTCAACATTTTCGAATAAACCTTGTTGTAAGCCAGCGAGCAGTGCAGCACCTAGCGCAGTGGTTTCAGTGACTTTTGGTCGCTCAATCACTAGGTTTAAAATATCGCTAAGAAACTGTAATAACCAATCATTAACTACCATACCACCGTCAACGCGCAATTGTGTGGTGTCGATACCATCATGCTGCAGTGCAACTAATAAATCTCGAGTTTGATAAGCAACAGAGGCTAAAGCCGCGGTAACAATTTCGGTAATACCAGAATCTCGTGTTAGCCCAACAATGGCGCCGCGAGCATCAGGTTGCCAATGTGGCGCGCCTAAGCCAGTAAACGCAGGTACAAGATAAACATGATTTTCCGTTGTCATCGACTCGGCAATAGCTTGGCTTTGTTCAACATTATCAATCAGTTTTATACCATCGCGTATCCATTGCATGGTGGCGCCAGCCATAAAAATACTGCCTTCAAGCGCGTAAGTTATCTCTCCAGCCAATCGATACGCTATGGTGGTTAGCATTTTGTGTTGTGAGTATTGCGCTTGTTTGCCGGTATTTACCATCACAAAACAACCCGTGCCATAGGTGCTTTTCATCATGCCTTTTTCAAAACAGGCTTGACCAACTAACGCTGCTTGTTGATCGCCAATCATGGCACTAATCGCGATTGGCTGACCAAAGTGTTCAACATCAGTCACACCAAAGTCATCGGCGCTATTTTTCACTTCTGGCAACATGGTTTTAGGAATATTAAATAGGGTTAATAGCTCGTCATCCCAGCAATTCTCAATAATATTAAACAACATGGTACGAGAGGCGTTGGTGGCATCGGTGGCGAAGGTTTTTCCCTTGGTTAAGTGCCAAAGTAAAAAGGTATCCACTGTGCCAAAACATAATTTTCCAGCTTTTGCTTTTTCGCGAGCGCCAGCAACATTATCTAATAACCATTCGACTTTACTGGCTGAAAAATAAGGATCTAGCAGTAACCCTGTTTTATCTTTTACTTTAGTAACAATGTCAGCACTTTTCTTTAGGTTTTTACAGCGCTCTGCTGTACGTCTGTCTTGCCAAACAATGGCATTGTAAATCGGCTCGCCCGTGGCTTTATCCCACACTAAGGTAGTTTCACGTTGATTAGTAATACCTATCGCCAAAATATCTTCCGCCTGCAAAGCGCTTTTAGCGATAACTTTTCGACAGGTTGCAAGCGTAGTTTGCCAAATGGCTTCTGGCTGATGTTCAACCCAACCATCGTCAGGAAATATTTGTTCAAACTCTTCTGAGGCACTGGCAATTAAGTCGCCAGCAGCATTAAAAATAATAGCACGGCTACTTGTTGTGCCTTGATCAATTGCTAGCAGGTAGGATGTTGTCATTACAGATTTTCTCTTAATTCGCCAGCGCTAAAAAATGTTTGTTGATTTTAACTAGCGCTTTTTTCATCGCTTGTGACAATAAAAATTCAACCAACTTATCAGGTAACCATTTAGGCGCTTCACAAACAATCGTATAGCGAACCGAAGTAGAGGAGGAGCTTTGTTCCTCAAGGTAGATATTACCTTGATGACCGCGCAATGGTCGGTCACCGACAATGGCATAGCGAATATGGTTGTCGTTAGCGATCAATATTTGCTCAGAAAATTTAACGCCTACGACGTTTAAATTACGAATAGCGCCTTTGCCACCAAAAACTTCACCTTCATCGGCAGTTTTAGCAATTGAAAATTTGGCATCAAAGAACTGACCGGCATTTTGATGATCGAGTAATATTTTACTCACTTCATTTGGGGCTGCGGCGATCACTTGTACCACATCAACATTAACCATAATGTTCCTGCATTCGTATAAAGATAATTGCCAGTAACAGTAGCGGATTTAGTCACTTAGGGTCAAGGCGCGTATTTGAAGCTGAAATAGTGCTAATGTAATTTTATTGTTTTCATCTCGTATCGAAGCCTCCATAATACGCTTTTACATGCCTTAAAATTAGATATCGAGAAAAATGGCCATTTTAGAAATTCTTAAAGCCCCTAATGATAAATTAAAAGTTAAAGCCGAAAGTGTTACTAACATTGAACAAGTTCAAGGTTTAATTGATGATATGTTGGATACCCTGTATAGCACTGATGATGGTATTGGTTTGGCTGCGACTCAAGTTGGTAGCAGTGAAGCAATCATAATAGTTGATATATCAGAAACGCGAGACTCACCATTAATATTGATTAATCCTGAAGTTATCAGTGGTGACAATATTGAAAAAGGGCAAGAAGGCTGCTTGTCTGTACCGGGTTATTACGCAGATGTAGAGAGATTTACCAGTGTAACGGTAAAAGGTTTAGATCGCTTAGGTAAAGAAGTAACAATAGAGAATGATGATTTTTTGGCAATCGTTTTGCAGCATGAAATAGATCACCTTAAAGGAAAACTATTTATTGACTACCTTTCGCCATTAAAACAAAAAATGGCTTTAAAAAAAGTAAAAAAAACAATCAAAACTGCTGCATAAAAATAGAAACTTACAACAAGTTCCCAAACAGATAACAATTTAGATAGGCGCTATATTGCCTTCATATCGCACGGCTATTCCAAATTACTCAACCAAAGTTAATGGCGCAAAAACACCTGCGTCTTTATAACCTAAATTTTTGTCGCCATTTTTTGGCTCTATAGCCACTGAACCGATAAAATGTTCTCGGCTAGCGCTACCGTCGTTATCGCAGTAAGCCAGCATAAAACCAAGTTCTTTATTGGCTGTTAATGTTACCGGTTTAGCATCGTTAAATTTTTTGGTTCCCGCCTTAGTGGTTACGTAGTCAAAGCTATCATCGTAAACATATAAAGCCACTTCCCATATAAGTTTATGAGGCTGATCAGCTTGACGCTTCCATGCACTTTTAAGGTGGTCATTGAGCAACATAAAATCAGGTTGGCCATCTTTAGTTTTATAACCGATATCAACCGCTTGGTTGTCGAGTGCCACATGGTAGGCAAAGGCATTGAAGTTAAATTGGTGCTCACCACCGGATCTGTCTTCATCGATAAAAATTTCTAAACAATCATCATCCCAATAGGCTTTTAGTGGATCGGGATGATTGTCGAAAAGTACGTCATCTTGAATTTCCGCTAAAAGATAAATTTTGTTTTTGTCCCACATCACTTTAAAGCGACCAGAAAAATCTTCAGCACTGGGCATGTCACCGAGAATATGGTGATTAAGTGGTTGCCACTTTGTTGCTTGCCATAACGAGTCCATCACACCATCGATAGCTGGTGCTGTTTTAGTTTGTTTAGCTTCAAGTGCTTGCCCTGTTGTGGTGAATATTGACAAACCACTAAGTAATAATGCTTTGGTTAAACGACTAATTTTGTTTGTTTTCATACTAAAACCCTGAATTTCTCCTGCTTCAACAATGCTATGTGTTACTTGCAATAAATTTTATCGCGGCATGTTCAACTTGCGTCACTATCGCATTAATACTTTGCTCAATGCTAATAATATTAACATCTAGCTCTTCACCTTTTTGTTGTGATAGTTTCGGGTGTTCAAGTGTTTGAAACTGGCTATGTAACAAGTTCACAGGAAAAAAGTGCTCTGAACGTTTTTGCATACGTTGCGCGATGACACTTTCACTGCCCTCTAAAAAGAAAAAGTGCGGCTTAAAACCTAGCACTCTTAACATATCTCGATGAACTTTCTTTAAACCCGAATGAGCCAAAACAATCGAAGTTCCCTGCTTTGCTTTACGCATTAAAAAGCGTTGCAAGTCTTGCATCCATTGTGATCTAAGTTCATCAGTAAGCGCTTCGCCTGCCGCCATTTTTGCTTTTGCGTTATCGCTATGAAAATCGTCGGCGTCAACAAACCTATAACCGATTTTTTCTGCCAGTTGCTCAGCAACTGTTGATTTACCGCTGCCACTTACGCCGATAATAATAAATAAATTTGCCATATTGCTGCTGTACAACGCCTATTGTTTGGTAGTTAATTGTTCTGTGGTTAGTTGTTCAGTGGTAAAGTCACATCCAACTGGTAGTGCTTTCCCAACTGAATATTTTCAACTTTGTTACCGACAACACGCACACCATTAACAAGCATAACTTGTTGTTTAGCGTTATCGTCACGATTTATTTTCACGGTAAAATCGGCATTTAGAAACTTACGTTTCACGGTCATTTTTTGCCAGTGAGATGGCATTTTAGGCGCAACAACTAAACAACCCGCTTCGCCCTTTAAACCGCATAACTCTTCAATAATACAGCGATATACCCACGCTACCGTTCCGGTGTTAAATAACTGACTTGAGCGCCCTGCCATTTCAGGAAATTGCTGGAATGCACCTCGATAATAATTGGGAATAAAACCCGGTAATTGTCGGCGAACTAAAACATCTTTTTCGCTGCTTAGCATTTGTTGAAGAATTTTCAACGCTTTGTCGGCTTGGCCAATTTGGAACAAACTGTAAGCGTAGAATGCACTGGCATGATTATAAACCGAGCCATTTTCTGCCGTACCCGGATATTTTTGCGTCAAACGGCCAATATCTTCACGCATTTTTGTATAACTTGGCGCTAGCATCATAGGGCCGAATGGTGTCGACAATTGCTGGTCAATTTCGTGCAGTAAGCTATCAGTTTTTGCTTGGTCGGCAGCACCACTTAACATTGCCCAACTTTGTGGATTAAGGAAGATTCGCCCTTCGACATCATCAGCAATACCAAAACATTTATTGTCGTCAGTAATGCCTCTGGCATACCAGTTACCATCCCATAAATATTTGTTCACGGCGTTATTCAAGGCTTGCGCTGCATACTGATATTCAGCCAGTTTTTCATCGCCAGATAAGCCGTAATTTTCTTTAATGCTGCACCACTGTTTTAGTGCATAAGCCGTGGCAAGTGATAACCAACTGGATACGCCTTTGCCTTTATGGCCGACCATATTTAGTGGGTCGCACCAATCCCCTTGTTCAATAAAACTTAAACCTCTGTCGTCGGTAGCATTCAATAAGTAATCAAGTGCAAGTTCAACGTGTTGGGCAACAGTACAAAGTGTTGTGTCGTCACTAAAGGCTATTTTTTCTTGCAGAATACTAACGTCGTTCGTTTCATCTAAATAAAGTTTCAAACAAAGCGGTAGCCATACACAATGGTCACTGTGCGGAATTAAGTTAATGTATTTAATTTCCGCATCAGGATGTAAAAGAATGCCGTCAGGCAAACAACCATCACGCTTTTGTTGAGATAACGTAGTCAACAAAGCCTGTTTGGTTTTTTCTGGCGCGATAAAGCACATACCCATCGCGTCTTGTAGGTAATTTCGCGTTTGTGGATCTGTGGTTAATCTATTGCTATCGCCGTGATAAAACACTTGTCTTGGTAGCCAGTGGTTAACAAATTGGTCGAGCGCTTTGTCTTCACTTTCAAGGCTAAAATTTTGCTGAGACTGCTGAATATAATCTTGATAATGACCGTGACTTGCTTCAAATGTTTGCTCATTGTTAAAGTAGCGGCTTCTGATTTCTGCCACTTCTTTTTGCCCTTTACAGGCACCAAAAACAAATTTAAATTGCTGATTTTCTTGGGCAGATAACTCAATATCATACTGCATAACGGCAATAGCGGTTTCATAACACGCTTCATCTTGCGCTAGTTTTTTCGCCTTTATGCCATCAGGAAATTGTATTGAGCCTTCGCCTTCAAATAATTGCTGGCTGGTTGTCCAACTACTAGGTTTTCGGTCGGCAAGTAAAAAGGTATCGTCTTTTAACTGCTGATATTTATCATAATCTTCAAGCTTTTGATAAGGCGTAACACTGCTGGCAATAATGGCATTACTTTCCGGATAGTAACTCGCCGACTGATTCATCCAAGATTTATAGCCAATAGAAAAGCACGGATAAATGCTAATGTTTTTTACCTCATTAGTGAGGTTTTTAATTTCTAGTTGCCAAAATTCATGACAACCTTCTACAGGTAGCGACAAAGTTAAAATAAACTCAATTGATAACTGCTCTATACGCCAGACAATATCAGCCATGCCGATAGAAAAAGTAAACTTATCTAGCGGTTTACGCATCGGCTCGTAAGGTATGGAAAATACCTGACCTGAATCATGGCATTTAACATAAAAAAATCGACCAGGGTGATGAGCAAAGTAGCCTTGTTCCGGTTGCATAAAAGTTTTTGCTTCCATATTAGGCGTACCTGAGTACTTGCTTGGCTCAGGCTGCATAAATTGGCTAACGGCATAACCTCGACAATTCATGTGAACCATCATGGTTTTGTTCCATAAAAAGCCACTAGCAAATTTCATTGTTACAGGGTCGAAGCAGTTTATTCGCTTAGTCACCACGTCATGCTGATATGGTAATACTTGTGTTGTCGATTGTTGTTTACTATTCATCATTTAACTCGCTTCTCCAAATGACGTACGTTGCTTTAAGTCAGCTTGCAACTTGATAACGGCAGCGTCTGATAATGAGTAGAACCGAATAATGAACACTGAAATAACGGCAAAAACTCCGGGAATTAAGGTCATTAGCAACACAATGCCATGGGATGAGTCAGACGATTGCACTTGGTTTGCCACATACCCTAACGAGCCAAGCAGCCAGCCCATCATGGCACCAGCAAAAGCTCCGCCGAGTTTTTGTGCAAATGCGGCCGCTGAAAAAACCATGGCCGTTGCTCGGCGGCCATTTTTCCATTGAGAATAATCAGCGGTATCGGCATACATAGAAAAAACCAGTGGGGATTTTGGTCCCAAACAAAAGCCAATCATAATTTGCAAAGCAAACATTAAGTTAACTTGGCTTTTATCCACAAAATAAAATGCACTGGAAAGGATGGCAACAATAATCATCAGTATCATTAGCAGTGTTCGTTTATCAAAGAATTTAGTCATTAACGGTGTACATGCAGCACCTAGAGCCAGTGCGATCATGTAAACAAATGAGAAGCTACCAATAAGGTCTTCTCGGCCAACATAGTATTTAAAATAAAAGGTGCCAGAGCTTGCTCTAAGCGTAATTGTCATCATCACGATTAGCGCTAAGCTAAACAGAATTAACCAAGGTTTATTATTGAGTAAGTCTTTAAGATCGGTTCGTATCGGGGTGGTTTGAGTTTGTGGTGGCGTAATGCGTTCACGAGTATTGTAAAAACTAATCGCAAACAAAATGGCCGCGATAGTGCCATACAAACCCATGGTTAATTGCCAACCAAAGGCCTGATCACCTTGGCCCAACTGATCAACCAGAGTTGGTGTAAAGTAAGCCACTAAACTACCACCGGAAAATGCACCAATAAAACGGAAGCTAGTGAGTGTAGTGCGTTCTTGGCTGTCACCCGTCATCACACCAAGTAAAGCACCATAAGGCACATTGATAAAAGTGTACGCCAACATCATAAAAATATAGCTGGCATAAGCCCAAATTAGTTTTCCGTCACTGTCTAAATCAGGCACAGTAAATACTAGTACCCCGGCTGCCACTAACGGAATTATTCCCCAAAGTAGATATGGTCTAAATTTGCCAAAACGTGTTTGGGTGCGATCAGCCAACGCGCCCATAATAGGATCTGAAAACGCATCAATTAAACGCGTTACTAGCATCATGGTGCCAACCGCGGCAGGATGTAAGCCAAAAACGTCGGTATAAAAAATGAATAGAAAGACATCGAACACTCGCCAATAGAAATTAGAGGCGACGTCTCCACAGGCATATGATATTTTTTCTTTTAATTTAATAACTTGCATAACTATATTCCTAGCATCCAGTAAGCAATAGATAACTATTTTCTAGGTAAATCTTGATTGCAAAAGTTTCAATGCATCAAGAGAGCTGATTATGCTTTTTAGTTTAATCACATAATCGCAAAAAATGAAAGCGCTTTCATTAAAATTAATTTACACGATTACAATCACGCTAATTTCCTTAAATAAAGCCTAGCGAACGTACATTTCAGTTACACACAACGCACATTTAACACACCAAAAATCAATAAGATAAAATATAAAGCTTATTTTATGAACAAAAAAATATTGACGTAAATATTTTTTTCATCTAACTTTATGTAAGCGCTTACAAATACAAGCTTGCAATCATCGGCTTTTTTAAAAAAACTCAAAATGTAAGCGCTTACAAAATTACTTATGAATAACTAGGTTGAATGTGATTAAATGTCTCGAGGGGAGATACAAGTGAATAACACAACATATAAAAAGTCACGCATAGCAACAAGCTTATCGCTAATATTAGGCGTTAGCACTGTTGCACCAATATATGCGGAAGAAGCGAGTAACGCAGAAAAAGAAATAGAAGTCATTCAAGTAACAGGAATGCGCTCAAGTATCAAAGAATCAACCAGACTAAAACGAGACGCTAGCGGTGTTGTTGATGCAATATCAGCAGAAGACATTGGTAAATTTCCTGATACTAACCTTGCCGAGTCATTACAACGTATTACCGGTGTATCAATTGACCGCTCTAACGGCGAAGGTAGTAAAGTAACCGTACGTGGTTTTGGTCCTGACTTTAATATGATCACGCTTAATGGTCGTACTATGCCGGGCGCATCATTAGGTGATCAAAGTACACGTGCATTTGATTTTGCCAACCTTTCTTCAGACGCTATAAAGTCTGTATCAGTTTATAAAACTGGCCGAGCAAATATCGCAACTGGTGGCATTGGTGCAACCATTGATATTGTAACTGGCAAACCTTTAGATAACCCAGGCACACAAGCTAGTTTTGGTGCAAAAGCCTTACACGATACCACCAACCGCGTAGGTAGCGATGTAACGCCTGAACTTTCGGGTTTACTAAGTTGGACTGATGACGATGAGCGCTTTGGTGCTTCTATTTCAGCGAACTTTCAACGTCGCGATAGCTCGGTTGCAGGTGCCTTTGTTAACCAATGGCGTACCAATGCATACGAAGATATTTCAAGCATCCCACAGCAACAAGACGGTACTCCTGCCGTATTAACAAATGCGCCAGCTGCTGGGCAGTTATTCTCTTTGCCTTCAGATTTACGTTACTTTGTTCAAGACAATGAGCGTGAACGTACAAATGCCCAAGTAACGTTACAATATCGCCCTGTTGATAACTTAACCGCAACGCTTGATTACACGTATTCAAAACAAGACATTCACGCAAACCGCGCGGAACAGTCTATTTGGATGGACACTTATAAATCGGCATTAACGTTTGATGACAATACCGTTAAAACGCCAATTGGCTATAGCGAAGAACGTCGAGATCAAAATCCTCGTGATTTAGGACTTGCCCAACAAGAACTTAATCAAATTAATGAAAATAAATCTATTGGTTTGAATCTACAGTACGAAGTGAATGATCAGTTCACCGTGACCTTCGACGGCCATAGCTCTTCTGCTGATAGTCGCCCAGGCGCAAAATATGGTAGCTGGGTGAATGCAGGTTTAGGCGCTAATGTTGCTGCTGCACAAGGGGTAAACTTCAATAATGGTTTACCAGCATTACTCATGACTTTTGATGATTGTTACCTTGTTGATGACGGCAATGGCAATATGGTTCAAAGGCTAAATTGTAATAACCAATTAGATAATTCCGATATAGGCACCTCAATTTTAGATAAAACTCGTGCTTCGCAAAAAACTGAAATTGACCAAGTACGCTTAAGTGGCCTTTATGAATTCGATGAAGGTAGTATTGAGTTTGGTATTGAATCACGTTCTATGGAAAGTCATGCCTTACAGTCAGATACTCGCCATACGATGGGTAACTGGGGCGTTGAAAACCCAGGTGAATTACCTGAAGATTTCTTAACGCCAGTAAATATTCCAAGTTTAATTGATGATTTCAGTACTTCCGGCGTTTATTCTGGTGGTGTTACGGGTAGTGCTTCTCGCATTGGTGCTTGGGCTGGTGATAATTATGGTTTTGACTTCTTAGCACATGACCCATACAACACTAACCGAAAAATTAAAGAAGATGTTACCGCGGTGTTTTTCCAATTTGAACTAGCAGGCGAACTTGGTGGCATGCCATATAACTTAAGTACTGGCTTACGATACGCTAGTACCGATGTTGACTCTACCGATAACATTGCTTTACCAACAGAAGTTCTTTGGGAAGGTAATAATGACTTTAATGTTAAAAATGGTGGTGCTGCACAAATATTTACAGGCTCTTCAAGTTATGACCACCTGCTACCTAGCTTCGATTTTGACCTTGAAGTAGTTGAAAATGTTAAAGCACGTTTTTCTTATAGCAAAACTATTGCACGCCCACGTTATGACCAATTAAGTGCGGCACCGGGCAACGTTAGCGGGCCAAGTAACCCAACTATTTTATCAGGCGCTCAACTTGGTACAGCAGCAAGTGGTGACCCTAGTTTAGCACCGCTTGAATCAGATAATGTCGATATTTCTGCCGAATGGTATTTTGAAGATACTAGTTATGTATCATTAGGTTTTTACGACAAACGTGTGAGTAATTTTGCTGGGCGCCAGCCAGTTACAGAAAATGTTTACGGTTTACGAGACGCTACCGCAGGCCCTCGCGCTTTAGCTGCACAAGCTGCTTTAGAAGCACTTGGCTTACAGGTAACTGATACCAATTTATTTTCTATGGTTGCCGCAATGGAAAACGGTGTTGATTTTAACTCTATGACCGGAGACCAATTTGAACAGGCCTACGATATTTCGCCTAACGCTGACGATCCATTAATGGACTTCACCGTTTCAAAGTATGTTAACAATAAAGAAGCTAACGTTTACGGTATGGAATTCGCCATTCAACACTTCTTTGGCGATAGTGGTTTTGGCTTTCAAGCAAACTACACCACAGTAAATGGTGATATTGGCTTTGACGATAATGGCGACCCAACCGTTACACAGTTCGCTTTGGTAGGTTTAAGTGATACTGCTAACCTTGTTGCCATGTATGAAAAAGACGGCTTTCAGGCGCGTATCGCCTATAACTGGCGTGATAAGTTCTTAAATACTCAAGCACAATATATTAATGAGCCCGGTTATACAGAATCTTATTCTCAAATCGACTTTAACGTTGCTTATCAAGTTAACGATGAATTGTCAGTATTCTTTGAAGGGATTAATGTTACCGAGGAGTCTTCTCGAACTCACGGTCGAACACAAGCGCAGCTTTGGCGCTTAGAAGATTTAGGTGCACGCTATGCAATTGGTGCTCGCTATACTTTCTAACCTAATGTAAAAATGAAAAAGCCGCATAATTGCGGCTTTTTGTTTTTAATGACAATATCAAATAAGGTGTTAGTCATTTTAAGACTGATGTCCAAAAACAAATACTGAAAAACGTGTTCTCACTAGGTAGGAACAATGGATAAAGCAATTAAAAAAATAATCATTGTTGGCGGTGGTAGTGCCGGTTGGTTAACGGCAGGAGTTATTGCCGCAGAGCATAAAATTGCGCAGCAACAATCACTTGAAATTACACTGGTTGAATCTCCCAATGTTAAAACCATTGGCGTTGGTGAAGGCACTTGGCCGTCAATGCGCAACACGTTAGACAAAATAGGCATTACTGAACTCGAATTTATTAAACAGTGCGATGCTTCATTTAAGCAAGGCTCAAAGTTTATCAATTGGCAAACAGGGAAAGATGGTGAGTTTTACTATCATCCCTTTATGACTCCTGAAGGCTATAGCCAAATCGACTTACAAAAACATTGGCAAGCAACACATTCCCAGCAAGCTTTTGCCGATACCATTAATGCTCAATATCACACCTGTGAAATGGGCTTAGCGCCAAAACAAATTGCTACGCCACCTTATGCCGCAGTTACTAACTATGGCTACCACCTCAATGCTGGCAAGTTTGCCACTCTTTTGCAGAAACACTGCACCGAAAAGTTAGCTGTTAAACATCTGGTTGCCCATATAGAAAGGATAGTTTCATCTTCATCAGGTGACATTGAGAAGTTGGTCACGCAAGATGGCCAAATGATTGAAGGTGATTTATTTATCGACTGCTCTGGTAGCGTGGGCTTATTGATTAATAAACATTTTAATATCCCGCTCATCAAGCAAGACAATATACTGTTTAATGATTGTGCATTAGCAACACAAGTCCCCTACTTTCAACAAAACAATATCGCTTCTGCAACATTATCCACTGCGCAAACTAGTGGCTGGATTTGGGATATTGGCTTACCTTCTCGTCGTGGTGTTGGTCATACCTATTCTAGTGCTCATACTAATGACAATGAGGCAGAGCAGCAGCTTCGCCAGTATATCGCCAGCTCAATAGGTGATAAAGAGAGTGAAATGCTTAGCGTGCGAAAACTGGCATTTATGCCTGGCTATCGAGAAAAGTTCTGGCATAAAAACTGTGTTGCCGTTGGTATGTCAGCTGGCTTTATTGAGCCATTAGAAGCTTCGGCACTTGCCATGATTGAGCTATCAATCACCATGATCAGCGAACAATTACCGCAAACCCGCCAGCAAATGGATATTACCGCTAAACGTTTCAACAGTCGTTTTAGTTACCGCTGGCAACGTGTGATCGAATTTCTTAAATTGCACTATGTGCTTAGCCAAAGGCGGGATAGTGATTATTGGCGTGATAATCAACAGGCAGCAAGTATTCCCGATCGACTCGCTGAATTAATAGAATTGTGGAAATATCAGCCCCCTAGTCGTTACGACTTTATTGAAAATGAAGAAGTGTTTCCATCAGCAAGTTACCAATATGTACTGTACGGCATGGGCTACCATACTCAGTCACATCAGCATCAAACCTTATTTGAAAATAAACAAATAGCTGAGCAACTGTTTGCAAAAGTACAATTACAAAAACAACAATTTCAACAAGGTCTACCCACGAACCGCGCATTAATAAACCATTACTGCCAACAACAATAGTAAGAGATAAAGCATGAGTGATACTGCAATAAAACATGTTGTCATTGCCGGTGGAGGTACCGCAGGTTGGATGACAGCCGCCGCCTTTTCAAAGCTACTTGGCAATAACATTAAAGTTACTTTAGTTGAATCTGACGAGATTGGTACCGTAGGTGTCGGTGAAGCAACCATACCACCCATCAAAAACTTTCATAAATTGCTCGGTATTAATGAACAAGAAGTCATGAAAGCAACACATGCAACCTTTAAGCTAGGCATTAGTTTTGAAAACTGGGGGCAAGTGGACGATGAATACATTCATTCATTTGGCGTTACCGGCAAGGAATGTTGGGCAGGTGAGTTTCACCACTTTTGGCTCGATGGAAAAATGCGTGGCCATAAAGATGAATTTGGTGAATATTGTTATGAATTACAAGCTGCTAAGCAGAATAAATTCGCACTTAGCAAAGATATGCCGATTAATTATGCCTATCACTTAGATGCGACACTTTATGCACAATACTTGCGTAAATTTAGCGAGAAGTTAGGCACCGAGCGTGTTGAAGGGAAAATTTCTCAAGTCGATAAATGCCCAGCAACAGGTAATATTAGCGCAATCACTTTAGCTTCAGGTAAAACCATATCAGCTGACTTATTTATTGATTGCACAGGTTTTAGAGGCCTTTTAATAGAGCAAGCATTGCATACCGGTTATGACGATTGGTCACACTGGTTGCCTTGTGACAGCGCTATTGCCGTACAAACAAGGTCGGTGTCAAAACCTAGGCCGTATACCCGCTCTATTGCGCACAAGGCAGGCTGGCAGTGGCAAATTCCGCTACAACATAGGGTCGGTAACGGTTTAGTTTTTTGCAGTAAGTATTTATCTGATGATGATGCTAAAACCTTATTACTTGATAATGTTGACGGTGAAACGATCACTGAACCTAGAGTAATAAAATTCAAAACCGGACGCCGCAGAAAAGGCTGGCATAAAAACTGTGTTGCTATTGGTTTGTCTAGCGGCTTTATTGAGCCATTGGAATCAACCAGTATTCACCTGATCATGACCGCGATTGTGCGTTTGCTACGCTTATTTCCATACAACGGCGTTACAGAATCAGGCGTTAAGGAATACAACAGTAAATTAGATTCAGAATTAAATGCCGTACGCGACTTTATTGTTTTGCATTACAAAGTTAACCAACGTCAAGACAGTGAATTTTGGCAACACTGCCAGAATATGGAAATACCAGAATCACTTGCGCATAAAATAGCTTTATTTAAAGAAACAGGACGTGTATTTCTAGATGACGGTGATATTTTTCGCGTTGATTCTTGGACACAAGTGATGTTTGGCCAAGGTTTAATGCCTACGCAATATCACCAAATAGCCAATGTAATGAGTGATGATGAACTTCAGAAGTTTTTAGCAAGTATGAAATTAGCCATTACTCAAGCTGTCGAGAAATTGCCCGAACATGATGACTTCATTAAGCATTATTGCCCTTCGAACTGAGTGTTAGCGCAGATTTAAGACACAAAAAAAGCAACCATTTGGTTGCTTTTTTAATGATAAAAATAATCACATTGCTTGAGAGTTTTTTGATGGAAACTCAATACGTTCACCAAATTTATTTAATATCTCTACTCTCCCGTCACAGACTGCGATAATAGACTTACCTTCTTTGTAACTTTCTGGAATAACTACACGACCATTATTAAGCTGCGGGAAAACCTCGACACTATGCTGCAGTTCAAGTGACTGTTCGCCATAGTAAAGAATAGTTACCTCTCTAGCTCTTGAGTCTGCTGTTACAGAAGTCAACATGGCTATTCCCTGTATAGTTAAGCATAAATAATAGCGCTATTTTAACTAAACCAGAAAAGCAAACTGTTGTAAAAATAAACAGATACTGCAACAAATTGTAATCGGGTTACAGGTAACTTCAACTGAAACCCGATACACACTAACCTTAAGTTTTCGCTACTTTTGGCAACTTATAGTCGCGGCTTCAGCGGAGTTAGGCTCAATAATTATATCAGCAAAACTCAAACTCTCCGCCCCAGTAGTACTTATCTGAAATGGGCTAGTTACCTGTGAAAAGTCTACGCCAGCATCTTCAAAACATTGCAAATCAATGGAGATGTTTTCCCAGCTATCTAACGCCATCGAATGCAGAACTTTTGTCAGATTTACTGAGCCGGGGCATTGCTGCTCACAAGCCATAGACAATAAAATTTGCGCATTACTCACAGAATTGACTTTCACCGAGAATGTTAATGTCGCATTAGCTTCTTTATAGGCGCGTAAATCTTCAGGAAAGTTACTCGTTAACACCACGCTAGCCTGTTTGCTACCATCAAAAGACACTGTTCTAGCATCTTCTTGCACCGTTTTATCTAATGTTTGTAATGTAACCGCGCCGAGCGACTGCACGCTAGAAGTGATATCAGCACTTTCATTTCCCGACTTTAATTGCATTTTCCATGGCATTTTTGCTGCACCAACAAACAAGGCTAAATTCGGTAATTGATCATGAGAAACTTGTGATGTTTCATCAAAATCATTGCTTACCATCACCCTATCTTGATAACTCAAACCATAACCAAATTTAAATAGCGGCTGATAATTCACATCATAATGATTAGTTGCCGTTTGATCAGCCGTTGCTGGCCAAGAAAAAGACAAGCGACCTAAAAAGTCATGGTTAACTTCATTTTCACTATTTTTAAGTAATACTTCTGCAACACCATGACCTTCTGTACCTGGTAACCATGCTGCGACAAAAGCATCAGAAGCATTCAGCTCAGCATTTACCCACATAGGTCGACCACTAATAAACACGGCTACAACGGGTATGCCTTGTTGCTTAAGACGCTTCAAAAGCGCTAAGTCTTTTTTATTGCCACGTTGAAACTCTAAATTATCTCGGTCACCATGGCCTTCGGCATAAGGCTCTTCGCCAAAGACGACAATTGCAAAGTCAGGTTTTTTAGCAAAACTACCATCAACGCTCAGTGTCGCGCTTCCGCCAGCTAAAGATGTTTGTTGATTAATACCGTCAAAAATAGACTGAGCACCAGGAAAATCAGAGTTTTTATTACCTGTACCTTGCCATGTAACCGACCAGCCACCTGACTGCTTGCCAATATTATTTGCCGCATCACCAGCAACCAAAATATGACTCTTTGGCGAAATCGGTAAAATATTGTGATTATTTTTCAATAAAACCAGTGATTCTCGCACGGCTTGACGAGCAACATCACGGTGACTTGTTTGGCCAATTAATTCCGTTTTACCTGATAACTTACGTGTTGCGGGACTTGGTTTTTCAAATAAGCCCGCACGTAATTTCACTCGTAAAATTCGACTTACTGCATCATCAATTCGGCTTTGCGAAATTTCACCTGACTTAACTTGCGCAATAGTATTTTCATAAAGTGGCTTCCATGCATCGGTTGGCACCATAAAAATATCTAGGCCTGCATTGACTGATTGCGGGCAGCTTTCATTAGTACAGCCTTTAACTTGCCCGTGACCATTCCAATCTCCGACCACAAAACCATCAAAGCCCATGCGATCTTTTAGAATGTCAGTGAGTAAATATTTATTACCGTGGTTTTTCTTACCATGCCAGCTGTTAAATGACGCCATAACTGACTGTGCGCCAGCATTTAAACCGCCAATATAGCCTTGAGCATGAAGTTCAAATAGTTGTTTTTCGGTTGAAATATTATCTCCTTGGTCATCACCAGCAACTGTGCCACCGTCGCCTAGAAAATGTTTTACGGTACTAATAACACGGTCGTCAGATAAAAAGTCTTTATCAGGTGAACCTTGTAAACCTTTAACCACTGCGCTGGCATAATTTCTCACTATAGTGGGGTCTTCTGAATAGCCTTCATATGTTCTTCCCCAGCGGTCATCTTGCACTACAGCAACGGTTGGAGCGAAAACCCAATCTATTCCGGTCACCATAACTTCTGCCGCGGTGATAGCAGCAATTTTTTTTATTAAGTCAGGATTATTAGCTGCACCTAAACCAATATTGTGAGGAAATAGCGTCGCGCCAATAACATTGTTATGACCATGAACCGCATCGGTACCCCACATAGTTGGAATAGCTGAGCCATCAATACTGCTATCAATAGACGCTTGGTACATATCTTCTGCAAGTTTTATCCAGTCTTGTGGTGTTGCCTGTTTGTTATTGTTAGGAAAAGACCCGCCACCATTTAAGTATGAGCCAAAGCCATACTTTCGCATGTCTTCAACGGTGATATCTCTTATTTCAGGCTGGATCATTTGCGCAACTTTTTGCGCCAAGGTCATTTCAGCAACTAAGTTCGTAACCTTGAGCTCAAGTGCTTCATCATAGGGTAATGCTTGCGGTAATTTCGGCCAAAACTCTGCAACTTCATCAACAGTTTGAATGTTACTTTTATCAATTTTTTTTTCGTTATCAGCACACCCCAGTGCACCCGCTAAAATCAAGCTCATAGTAAGCTTTACCACTACACTTTGAAACTTGTTACTTTTAAATGCTTTACTATTAACAGCATGTTTTTTATTAATTTTCATCGTCATTACTTTCCCGAAATAAATGATATAAATTTTATTTTTGTATATTAATTTTGTGACCATTAACGCCGTAATAAGCAATATAGAGATAGCAGAACATCGGCAGAATAAATGCGGTATGAACACCAATTTCATCAGCTAGAAACCCTTGCGCTAAAGGCACTATGGCACCGCCAACAATTGCCAAACACAAAATGCCAGAACCTTGGCTAGTCAACCTGCCCAAACCACTTAGGCTTAAACTGAAGATTGTTGGAAACATAATTGAGTTACATAAACCAATTAACAAAATAGCTACCATGGCAATGTCACCATTACTACATATAACAACTGCCAATAGAAAAACCGCAACAAAGGCATTAAAGGCTAGTACCTTGCCGGCCGCTATTTTTTGCATAACAATTGCGCCTGCAAAACGACCAACCAGTGCGCCGCCCCAGTAATATGCAATATACTTAGCTCCCTCAGATTCTACTAAGCCAGCAATATTCTCTAGCGACAAGAAGCTTACTAAAAAGCTGCCAATTGCCACTTCAGCACCCACATAAACAAAAATAGCGAATGCCCCTAAAGACAAATGGCGATGTTGCCAAGCGCTGCCTTTTGCTTTTTCTTCGGTTGCATCAGCAAGGTCTATTTGTTCAACTGCTGGTAGTTTCAACCATGAAAATATTGCAGCTAACAGCAACAAAAGCGCAGCTAATAATAAATAAGGTAATTGTACTGATTGCGCAGACTCTGCCGCCGACATAGCACTAGCAGCTTGATCTAAAATTAAATAGGCGCCAAAGAAAGGGGCAACCGTTGTGCCTAGCGAATTAAATGCTTGTGTCATAGTTAAACGAGAAGAGGCAGTTTCTGTTGGGCCAAGCGTACTTACGTAAGGATTGGCAGAAACTTGCAAAATAGTAATACCACTTGCCAAAGTGAATAAAGCAGCTAAAAATACCGGATAGCTATGGGATGAGGCCGCAGGGTAAAACATCGCACAACCTATAGTGGCAACAACAAGTCCAATCACAATACCTTTTTGAAAACCATGCTTTGAGACAATTTTGCTAGCAGGAATTGACACGAGAAAGTATGCGCCAAAAAAGCAAAATTGGATTAGCATCGCTTGACCATAAGATAAGTCAAACACCGCCTTTAAATGCGGGATCAATATGTCGTTCAGGCAGGTTATAAAGCCCCAAAGAAAAAATAGCGTCGTTAATGATGTCAACGCAAAACGGTAATCTTTACCTTTTTCATCGCTATCATTATTTAGTGTTGTCGATGGTGTTGATAGATTTACCATCATGCCCCCTTAGCTGATACCTGTTGATTTTGGTCATAGCTTTAAATAAGAATGATTAAATAAAAACCAGTTGACCTTTTAGTTATTAGCCACTAACATTTCAAATGTAAGCGCTTTCATTTGAATTTCATTCTTACAGAAGCTCAAATTTTTTTCAAGTGAAATGTAAGCGCTTACAGAAAAGAGTTGCTCGTTAAGAAAATGACTTAGCGACGCTAATTATCAATGTGTTGATTTTACTAAAAGAAGACAATGTAAAAATGATGAACTTATCTCTCCCCGTAAATTCGCCAATGCGCAGTAAAAATTTTACCTACGGCGTAGCAACGGCTGCTTTTCAAATTGAAGGCGGTGTCGCTGACAGACTGCCTTGTATTTGGGATACCTTTTGCGCAACGCCCGGCAAAGTTGTTGATAATTCAAATGGTGATGTTGCCTGTGATCATTACAATCGCTGGCAAGATGATATCGAGCTTATTGCTTCACTAGGTGTTGACGCTTACCGTTTGTCATTGTCATGGCCAAGAATTATTAAACAAGATGGTAATCTAAACCAAACGGGTATTAACTATTACATTGCCATTTTAGACCGACTAAAAGCGAGAGGCATTAAAGCCTATGTCACTCTTTACCATTGGGATTTACCACAACACTTAGAAGATGAAGGTGGTTGGTTGAATCGTAATACGGCTTATAAATTTCAAGATTATGTGAAAAAAACAGTCGTAGCATTCGGTGACAGAGTGCATTCTTACGCAACACTAAATGAACCTTTTTGTAGCGCTTACCTTGGCTATGAAGCCGGTATTCATGCGCCAGGTCACGCCGATATCAATTATGGTAAAAAAGCCGCACACCATTTATTGCTAGCACATGGTTTAGCGATAGAGACACTCAAGAAACATAGCCCTAATACACAAAATGGCATAGTGCTAAATTTTACGCCAGCTTACCCAGAAACAGACTCAATTAAAGACAAGATTGCTGCTGAATACGCCGATGACTATTTTAACCAGTGGTACATCAAGCCAATCATGGATGGTACATATCCAGCCATTAATCAACAATTACCTAAGCAACAGCAACCTGATATTTTACCCGGTGATATGGAAATCATTTCGCAAGAGCTCGATTTTTTAGGGATAAACTTTTACACCCGAGCAGTATATCGATACAACTTAGACAGTGGATTTGAAGAAGTACAAATACCTGATGTTGCGCGTACTGATATTGGTTGGGAAATTTATCCACAAGCATTTACCGAGTTACTAATATCATTAAACACTCGCTATACCCTGCCGCCAATATACATTACTGAAAATGGGGCAGCGATGGATGACCACTGCATAAATGGTGAAATTAACGACCAAGGGCGAGTGGATTATTACAATCAACACCTTAATGCGGTCGCCAGTGCAATTTCTCAGGGAGTTGATGTGCGAGGATACTTTGCTTGGAGTTTAATGGATAATTTTGAATGGGCTGAAGGTTATTTAAAACGCTTCGGTATTGTGCATGTTGATTATAAAACCCAAATTCGAACTATTAAAGCCAGTGGTTTAGCCTTTCGTAATTTGATAGCCTCAAGAGCAGACTAATAATAAGAATAAAATATGACTAAACTCCCATTTTCTGAAAAAGTTGGTTATGCCGTTGGAGATGCCGCTGCAAATTTAGTGTGGCGTGGCGCTCTTGCGTACTTAGCTGTTTTCTATACCGATACTTTTGGCATAACCGCAGCAGCAACGGCAATGTTATTTTTAGTTGTGCGTTTATCGGATGGTGTCACCGATATTATTATGGGGATGGTTGCTGATAGAACACAAACCCGATGGGGGAAGTTTCGTCCGTGGATTTTGTTCTCTGCCCCGGTTTTAGGTTTGTTTATGGTGCTTTGTTTTAGCACTCCAGACCTGAGCGAAAACGGCAAACTTGCTTACGCTTATTTTACTTATATTGGGCTAACGTTAGCCTATACCATCAACAATGTTCCCTATTCTGCATTAATGGGAGTGATGACCACTTCTGATACAGAAAGAACCAGTTTGTCTGGCTTTCGCTTTGCTGGAGCCTTTGCTGGTGGCTTATTAGTCATGGGTTTTTTACCAAAATTAGTTGCATATTTTGGTCAAGGTAATGATGCTGTCGGCTATCAAACCACCATGTATTTGTTTGCTGCCACCTTGGTATTTTTGTTGGTGATTACATTCGCCAGCACAAAAGAAAGAATTACCACGCCACAGCAAAAATCTTTAGGGTTATCTCAAGAACTCAAAGACTTAATGAAAAACTTACCTTTGATTGTTTTACCATTATTAGCCATGAGTTTATTTTTCTATTATCGCAACATTATCAGCGGGGCATTTTTCGTTTTAGTGATGGCAACAATGTGGTTCATTATCAAACGTTTTATCAAAACACCAACTGAGAAATTATCAAGTACTCAGCTTGATATGGTTGACTTACTCACCAATAAACCTTGGCTAATACTGTTAGCACTTGGTTTTCTCACTATGATGTTCAACGGCATTAAATACGGCGTTATCGCGTATTATTTCAAATATTATATTGGCGACGAATTGATGACCGGACAATATTTTGTGGCGCTATTGCTCGTGTCTATTTTAGGTGCGCTTTGCACTAATTACCTTGCTAAGCGCTGGGGTAAACCTCAGCTATTAATTATCGCCTTGCTGACCAGTACATTATTTACCATTCCTTTCTTTTGGTTAGAAAGCGATCAAATAACCGCCATCTTTATTTTGGGCTGCTGTGCAGAGTTTTTTGCCGCTATGATACCAACGCTATATTTCACTATGTTGGGGGATTCTGCTGATTACTCTGAATGGAAAAATAAACGCAGAGCTACAGGGTTAATTTATTCAGCAGGAACCTTTGTACAAAAGACTGGTGGAGGCTTTGCCGGAGCCTTAGTATTATTAGTCTTAGCTGGCTATGGCTACGATGGCATGGACTCAAGCACCATAGCAGCATCACTACAGGGGATGAAATTACTAATGAGCTGGATACCCGCAGCTTTTGCTGTACTAAGCGCGTTGTTAATATTGTTCTACCCACTGAGTAGTGAAAGAAATAGTCAAATCGGTGATGAGCTTGAATTGCGCCGAAAAAATCGAGTAAACAATTGATCATTAACGGATCTAGCGATTTAAAGTCCAACTATATATGATATTATTCAAAGCTTAGTTTTGACACTGAGTCTGAGAAACGAAAGGAAAATCATGGCAACCATTTACCAAGTATCTGAATTAGCAAAGGTATCACTTGCCACCGTTTCACGTGTGATGAATGGTAATGCGAAAGTCAGTGATAAAACGCGAGAAAAAGTTTTATTGGCAATGAAAGAACTTGGTTATCGACCAAATTCCATTGCTCAGTCATTGGCGTCTAGCCGAGGCAATAGTATTGGCTTATTAGTGTCAGAACTGCATGGTGCTTTTTTTGGCGAAATGATGGCCGGTGTTGAAAGTGAGCTTAGGTCGGCCGGTAAGCACATTATTGTTACTACAGGTCACAGCATTGAAGAAAAAGAAAAAGAAGGTATTGAATTTCTTATTAGTAGAAATTGCGATGCTATTATCTTACATGTTGAAGCCGTTTCAGATGAATACTTAGAAGAATTAAGTAAGGGTAAAACACCCATTTTCATCATCAGTCGCTATGTCGAAAACCTTGCCGAGCAATGTATTAGTTTAGACAATGAACTCGGTGGTTATTTGGCAACAAAATCCTTGTTAGAACTAGGCCACACTGACATTGCTTGTATTGCCGGACCACAGTACAAGTTTGATGCTAAAGCCAGATTTGAGGGCTACAAACGGGCATTGGCAGAATATAATATCACTTTCAATGAAGAGCTTTTTTATAGCGCCGACTTTAAAGAAACCGGTGGTAGTGAAGGTATCGCACATTTAATGGCGCAACAGCAAAAATTTACCGGCTTAGTATGTGGTAATGATGAAATGGCCTCTGGTGCAATGAACTTTGCCCGTGAACGCGGTTTATCGCTACCTGAAGATCTTTCTGTTGTTGGTTTTGATGATGTTATTTTTGCTCGCTATATACACCCGAAATTAACCACCATATTAAATCCAGTCAATGAGATGGGTCGAATGGCAGCTAAATTGGTATTAAAACAGATATACCAAACCAAAGAACAAACAATTCAGCAGGTATTTAAACCTTCACTCATTGTGCGCGAATCTACGCAATTAATTAACCGCTAAATGTACTTGTTAGGCTTCATGTTATGAATACACCTGTCGATCAGAGCCAATGCCCATTATGCCAACAAAGCAATTTATGTGGCGTTAATGGCAAAGAAGCGTGTTGGTGTGTAAGTAGTGATATTAAACGCGAACTACTGGCGCAAGTACCTGAAGAACTCTCGGGGAAATCATGTGTTTGCCAGCAATGTATTGATAAATTCAATGCCGTAGAAATTATCAATAAGACTTAACAAGTACTGTGAAAGTGTTAGTATTATTCGTTCAGTAAGCTGCTTCAAACATGGAGTGTTCTATGTCACATACTCAACAAGACGTGGTATTTAATATCATCACTGCGCCGCTCGGCGACCAACTAACATGGCGTTGGGAAGAGAAAATGTCAGCTTTATTAACTGAGTTTTCTTGGGAAAAAAAAGACCGTATTCTAATCACATTGCGTGAACTATTCAGTGAAGAGTGGAATAAGAAAACTATCAAAAAAGCACCTTCACCATTAAAAGATGAACTAGGTGAACTCACTCACCTAAGCAAAGAACAACTAATATTTACTCGCCCTGCTTCTGATGAAACACCAGCACTTGCTTTAATTTGGTGGCCTTGGGGTCATGGCGCAACCTATTCTATGCGTATAAAAGTATTAGATATTACTTATAGCGAAGCAGACCTTCAGCAAGCTCGAGCAAGTTTATTCGCCAAATTATTCAACCGTAATAAGGTGAATTGAGTCCAAAACTCGCTTGTTAGACGCTACAACTAAGCTACAATTATTGTTCAGGACTTCAAGCTCACAGGATGTTCAAATGATAACGCTAACACTTTATTTTGCGACCAATAGAAACCATATTGGCCAACGTTGGACTCCAGATAGTTACGGAAAAAACTTCAGTGCAGATCGCGCCAACAACTTACGTTTTGGCCATATAACTGTTGAAGCTAGTGCCAACAAAATAAAAGAATTTCTTAACAATAAAGTTAATAACCGTATTGGCGATGGTGAAGGGCTATCGGGTTATATTGAAGATAAATTACGCAAGAAAAATTCGATTACCGCTTATGAAGAGCCCTCTTCTCTATCAACCGATAAGCCACTTGCCTCAACCGCCGCTTTTCAAGCATTAAAAGTACAAATGGAAGCACAACGTGACGTTGTTGTTTTCATTCATGGCTTCAATGTTGACTGGGTTGAAGCAGTTGCTTCTGCCATGGCATTAGAACTGATGTTAAATCGAAATTCATCAGACCAATCGAATATAAAAGATACCAGTGTTTTTCTTTTTTCATGGCCATCAAATGGCGATATGCTAAAGAATAAAGCCTATCTATCAGACCGCAGAGATGCGCGTGACTCAAGCATTGCAGTTGCAAGAGGCTTATTAAAGTTGCGTGACTTTCTAATGACATTAAGACCCAAACACCATGACCCAGCATTAGCCGAATGTGGCCAGCAACTGCATCTACTTTGTCACTCAATGGGAAATTATGTTTTACAGCACACGCTAGCATCATTATATGAGCTTAATAACCAGAAACATTTACCGCAGTTATTCCAGCATATTTTTATGTGTGCACCCGATGTTGATGATAATGTTTTTGAACTTGAGCAATCGATGGCAAATGTGCAGCAATTAGCAAAACAAGTATCTGTTTACTATAACAATGGCGATGTGGCGATGTATATTTCTGACTACACCAAAGGCAATATTGACCGATTAGGTCACAATGGTGCCGCTAGACCGCAGCAATTACATAACAAAATTAAGCAAATCAATTGTTCAGATGTTGTTGGCGGCATTACCGAGCATAGCTATTACTTATGGGCAACGGTTAATGATGACATCAGGCAAAGTATTGATGACGTTGCAAACGACGACAGCACCCGAAAAAGGAAAGTACAATCGGCACAAAGTTGGCGCTTAACATAAGTTTATATTTAGATGAAAAGCCAAGTAATTTAAGAGTTGAAACTTTGCTTTTTTAAACAGAGCCCCAAACTGTTACCAACGACATTAGCCGTTAACGAGAAAGTGCACCCATATACTGGCAAAGTAACCTAACGCTATTACTGGCGTCCACTTCAAATGGCTGAAGAAGGTATACTGGCCGCGTGCTTGTCCCATAAGAGCTACGCCAGCTGCAGAGCCTATCGAAAGCAAACTTCCGCCTACACCTGCAGTTAATGTTACTAATAACCACTGCATTTGGCTCATATCTGGTTGCATTGACAATACAGCAAACATCACCGGAATATTATCAACAATTGCCGATAGTACACCAACGAGGATATTCGCTGTTGTTGGTCCTAGTTCGCCATAAATAAAGCTCGAGGTTAATGATAAATAACCAATAAAGCCTAAACCTCCAACAGCAAGAATAACACCATAGAAAAAGAATAGGGTATCCCACTCGGCTTTGGCAATTTTATCAAAAATATCAAAATCATCTTCTACTTCATGACTTGTGGGGATGTCTGATTTATCAATATGTGTATTACCAAACTTGCGCAGATAATAGCCATAAAATTTAAGGTAAGCGAGCCCTGTCATCATGCCGAATACTGGTGGTAAATGGAGGAAGTTATGAAAGCTTACGGCGGTAACTATTGTCGCTAAAAATAAGCCAACAATAACCAAACCACCTTTTCTAATTTTAACTTGCTCGGCGGAAATCGCATCAGGTTTCCCCGGTGGCAAAGCAAATTGCATAATCAATGCTGGTATTAAGAAGTTAACTATCGAAGGTATAAATAATTTAAAAAATGTTTCAAACTCAATAAGACCTTTTTGCCAAACCATTAGCGTTGTAATATCACCAAACGGACTAAATGCCCCGCCAGCGTTTGCCGCAACTACAATATTTACACAACCAATGGCAATGAATTTTGGTTGACCTTGCCCGACAGCAAGTATCACCGCGCACATAATTAATGCAGTTGTTAGATTATCGGCAATTGGCGAAATGAAAAAAGCTAAAATCCCTGTTAACCAAAATAATGCTCGATAACTAAAGCCCTTAATAATTAAGACATCCCGCAGAGCATCAAATACTTGCCGTTCTAACATAGAGTTTATGTAAGTCATGGCAACGAGCAAAAAGAAGAATAGCTCAGCATATTCTAAAAAATTGTGCCTAATCGCCACTTCAGCTGAATGGGTATCACCCATTTGCTGGTATACCGCAGCAATTAATAACCAAATAAGCCCTGCTGCAAGTAACACGGGTTTAGACTTTCGCATGTGAAACTTTTCTTCAAAGATCACGAACACATATGCTAATGCAAATATCGCTAACGCAGCGAAACCAACCCAGTGCGAGGTTAATGAAATAGCTTGAGTTAGTGGTTCACTCGCAAAAGAGGGAAAGCTGACGAATACACTTAGTATTATTAATAATAACTTCACAACCAACTGCCTTTTACTTTACCAAGAACTCATATAACACTATTTTTTCATTTAAGGCTTGGAGTTTAAGATTCTCCAGTATTACTACCGCCTATTTTTGGTGCGTGCTGAATAATACGATCAGCTAAGCGAGAAAACGGTAAACTCTGCAACCAAACTTTACCATGGCCAGATAGTGTCGCAATAAACATCCCTTCACCGCCAAACAACATACTTTTTAAACCTTTGGTCATTTCAATATCATAATCAATACCATCACTAAAGCCGACTAAACATCCGGTATCAACTCGCAAGATTTCACCATTTAGCTCTTTTTCAATAATAGTACCGCCTGCATGTAAAAATGCTAAACCATCACCTTCAAGTCGTTCTAAAATAAAGCCCTCACCACCAAAAAAACCGCTACCTAAGCGCTTATTAAACGTAATATCTATTTTTGTACCTAATGCCGCACATAGAAAAGCATCTTTTTGACAGGTAACACCACCACCAATATCAGCAAGATCAACACTAATAATAGACCCAGGGTATGGTGCAGCAAATGCTACGGTTTTGCGGTTATTATCATGGTTAGTAAAGTGAGTCATAAATACTGACTCCCCCGTCATCATACGTTTTCCTGCCGAAAACAGCTTGCCCATTATGCCTTGGTTAGCATCTGAGCCGTCACCCATTTTCGTTTCAAATTCAATGCCATCTTCCATGTAATTCATCGCGCCAGCTTCAGCAATGACAGTTTCATCTCGGTCTAGCTCAATTTCTACCATCTGCATTGACTGACCAATAATTTTATAATCTATTTCATGGCTTCTCATTGTCTTTCCTTGTTGATTGCAAATTAATAATTACATTAAGACTTTCTGTTATTATTTTCCACTGATTATCAACTTTTTATAGTTCTACAATAAGAATTCAAGGTATATGGCTACGAATAGATAGTGGTTCTGTGAATTAGCATTCTAAAACGCAATTTGACAAAAAAGTGGTATGAGTTAACTGACTAATCAAAAGAGAAGCCAGTATTTTTAGTTGTAAATGGTTCTATAGATTAAAATTAAGTTAACTAAACCTATTAACACTTTATATTTATTGAAATAATCTTTTTAAAGGTAAGATTAAAATAGCTACTACAAGTAACCATAGACTTTTAGGTTCGGGTACCGCAACAGCAGAAGCGATATCACGATACATTAACAAATGAATTGGAAAAGCAAGACTATTTCCATAAAGGTTGACTTCAGATTCATTTCCCCAATTTGAGTATGAGTACACAGTGCCAAAGCTCCGTATTCCTGCTAGACCAAATTGATGAGTTGCAGTTAAAGTATTGTTCTCAAATAGCCAATAATCATAATTTGACTCATATGAGAAGCCTAAATCACCTTCAGACCAAGAGCCATTATTTTCCAGAATGTTACAGAAACCAGCTGTTATGCTCATTTTAGTGCAATTCCCGATATTCCCATTCAATATTGAATTAATAAAGTCGAAACTAATTTGATGATCTGCAATCGAAAAGCTTTTATAGTCACCAGTTGTAGTGAGAGCAACTTGTTCTTGAAAGCTTGTTGCTCCAAGAATATCAAAGCGAAGATATTCACGCTGATTTAGGTGATCGACTATAAGAGTTGTATTCGTATCAGAAGTTATATTTCCATTGCCAAGAGAAATAATTCCGGCGCTTGCCACTATAGGAAAAATAGTAACTAGAGCAATGAATATTTTTAGTAATTTTTTTTTCATTAGCTGTGTCCAACATCTACAGTTAAAGCAGTTATCCTTTTATTTAAAACCCTTCAACCTTGAACAGCCATTTAATAAATATTTATATTAAGATTCAACTAGCTAATGAAGCTTACAAATATTTAGACGTTAATATAACCTAATACATACAAACATTTACACATTTATTTACATATTATTCACACACTCTATTCTGTTCTTGATAGAATAGGAATAATCTATTGAAAATTAAGCGTTTTATTTTATAAGCTTGAAGTCGAACCATTAATCATTCAAATAACGACCATTATGAAAGGGAAGTGCTTTATGAATTACCTTCACAGAAACATTATATTGTTAGTAGCCATAGTGTTGAGTATGTTTTCATTGCAAGCTCAAGCAATGAAATTTGAGGAAGGCAAACACTATACCGTCGTTGCTGAAAAGAAAACCTTATCGCCTGAGCTAAGTGAATACTTTTCTTATTATTGCCCTTCGTGTCGTGCCTATGAACCTTACCTTGAGAGTTTTAAAAAAGTAATGCCAGAGCAAGCCACCTTCAACAAAGTTCATGTAGATTTTATGAGCCAAACCTCAGCTGAAATTCAATTCATGCTAAGTAAAGCGCTCATCATTGCTGAAAAAACAGGCGTTGATAGTAAGTTTTCTCCCGCTGTTTTTAAATATTTACAAACCGATAGAGCAACAATTAACAATGAAAAAGACATTCGTAATATTTTTGTTTTAAGCGGTGGTGACGCCAAAAAATTTGATCAAGGTATGAAGAACTTTTCTATCATTGGACAAGCTAAAAGAGAGAAAAAAATACAGGATAAACTTTCAAAGAATCGTCAACTTACTAGCGTGCCAACTATGGTCGTTAATGGTAAGTATTTGATCGACAGTAAGTCACTAGATAAAAACAACTTCTTTTCTGAATACAATGAGTTAGTCGCGTATTTATTTACTCTTTAACTCCGATATAACTTACACGTTATCTGATATTAGTTATTGTCAGAAATATAAAAAGCCGAATAATAATTCGGCTTTTTCAGTTTTAATTTTAGCGATAGTAAATTAACGGCGACGAGGCTTATTAGGCTTAGCTTTCTTTTTATCACCAAATGCCTGTTGTCGACCGTGCTTCTTTTGTCGACCTAAGGTTTTTTTGCGTGCCGGGGCATCTGTTTTTGTTAAATCAGGTTCATAGCCAGGAAACCATTGCTGCATTAAACGGTTATCAAGTACTTCTTCTACGGCTTCAAGCAGCCATGTTTCTGATGGGCTCATTAGCGAAATCGCTAAGCCATCATTACCTGCGCGACCTGTACGCCCAATACGATGAATATAATCTTCAGCAATATAAGGTAGTTCATAGTTAATTACGTAACGTAAGTCACTAATATCAATACCACGTGCAGCAACATCTGTAGCCACTAACGCCCGAGTTTTCCCGGCTTTAAATTCAGCAAGTGCTTTATCACGCGCCCCTTGCGATTTATCACCATGTATTGACTGAGTTTTAACACCGTCTTTGCACATTTCCTTTGCTAGCTCGTCCGCACCTTGCTTTGTACGAGTAAAAATAAGCACTTGCTGCCAATTTTTTGAACCGATAAGAAATGAGGTTAATTCACGTTTTCTATCGTTATCAACGGTATAAACTATTTGTTCAACTTTGGCGGCAGCTGTATTGCGTTCACTGACTTCAATCAGTTCAGGTTCATTAAGTAAGGTTTTGCTTAGCTTAAATATTGCATCATCAAAAGTCGCTGAAAATAATAGTGTTTGCCTTGTTGGTGGCAATCTATTAAGAATTCGATCAATTTCATCTTTAAAGCCCATATCTAGCATTCTATCGGCTTCATCAAATACGATGGTTTCAAGGTGAATCAATAAAACACTGCCATTAATGATATGGTCTAACAGCCTTCCTGGCGTCGCAACTAAAACATCTACGCCTTTCTCTATCGCTGCTATTTGCGGTTTAATGCTAACACCACCGTATGCAACAGCAATATTGAGTTCAGTATTTTCCGCATAACGCACAAAGCTTTTATATACTTGCTGAGCAAGCTCACGAGTTGGCGTTAATACTAATGCACGAATGGGCCGCTGAGCTGGGATATTCTCCCCTAAACGCTGTAAAATGGGTAAAGCGAAAGCAGCTGTTTTTCCTGTACCTGTTTGTGCTCCGGCCATAATATCTTTATTGGCAAGAATTGCGGGAATTGCTTGCTGCTGAATAGGAGTTGGTTGTTCGTAACCTAATGCTTTAACAACATCAGTAAGCGATTTATCGAGGGCTAATGAAGAAAAACTCATCGTAATTTATCGCTTCTTTTTCGATTGTTGCTGTTTAAGATCATGCTCAAGTTCGTCAGGATAATACACTAATCCTTGCTCATTCTGACTTGGGAAAACTACCACAGCAAGTTCGTCATCTGCTAGGCCATGCGACCAGCGACTAAACCATTTATTGAGCGAAATAGCTTCTGGCTTGCACTCTTGCCATTCATCTGTTGCCCAAGCTTCGGCAAACTCTTGGTTTGGCCATACAGGTACACAATCTTCTTCTTCCGTGTTGAGCATAACGCAGCCATGTTCATCAGTGAGTATCCACAGTTGATTATTCTCAACGACTTCTTTTAAAAAGTATGTTGCGCGTTGTGCATCATCCATCTGCAGTATTTGCTTTATTCTTGCTTGCTCTAACACGGTTTTTCCTATGAAAAATGAAACTAGGTAATAGTAAGTCTATTCTACAAAAATTTGCATCTCTTCGCCGATTTGTTTACGCATTTCCATTAACTTTTTCGCACTTTCATGCTGTTTTATATCAGCTTCAGTCTCAGGAACCCACTGCGGTACGTGTTCAGACTGACCATTTTGATCAACAGCAACCATAATAACAATACAGTGCGTGGTTAAGCGCCGATTTAATGACTTCGGATCACAAGCATTTACTTCTAATGCAATATGCATCGAAGAATTTCCGGTATAAATAACTTTTGCTTCTACTTCCACTAGGCTTCCAACATGAATTGGCGCAACAAAGCGAATACCACCTGCATAAGCTGTTACGCAATATCTGCCACTCCAACCGGCAGCACATGCGTAAGCAGCTAAATCAATCCACTTCATTACTGCACCACCATGCACTTTACCACCAAAATTAACATCTTGTGGTTCAGCTAAGAATCGAAGCGTTATATCACGTTGTGGTTGGTTCATTTATTTTCCTATTAAATTAATTAACTAGAGAAGTCTAATCAATTGAGCTCGAAGCTTACAATACCTAGTGTTTAGAGGTACATTACCATCTGTTATGTCATAGTTAAAATTATAAAGGTAAACCATGAAAATTTGGGTTGATGCTGACGCCTGTCCAGTGGTAATAAAAGAGATATTATTTCGTGCAGCAGAACGTACACAAACACCAACGACCTTACTAGCAAATCACTATTTGAAAACACCACCGTCAAAAGTAATCAGGTTTATACAGGTAACTTCAGGTTTTGATGTTGCTGATGACGAAATAGTCAAACGAGCTGCGCCAAAAGACTTAGTGATCACCGCCGATATTCCATTAGCTGCAGAGGTTGTTGAAAAAGGCTGTTTGGCACTTAACCCTAGAGGCGAACTCTATACAGAAAGTAATATTCGTCAACGACTCAATATGCGCGATTTTATGGATACTATGCGTTCAAGCGGCTTAGATACAGGTGGTGCTCCACCAATCAGCCAAGCTGATCGACAAGCCTTTGCTAATAACCTTGATAAACTGCTAGCTCAACGCTAAAACAAAAATGCCAACACTAGGTTGGCATTTTTTATGATTGTATTACTTAGCTGAGCTTGGGTTAATTCGACGACGGCCGCCACTGTTACCACTTGGTTTTCCTGGACTATTCGCATAAGGGTTGCTGCTATTGCCATTACCCGTATGACGTCTATTTTTGCCTGTAGGTTTATGGCCACGAGCATTATCACCCGAGCGTTGACCATCTTTATGTTCAGGCTTATCAGCTTTAAACTTTTTCGGCTTTTTAGCTTTTAATGCTCGTAATTTACGAGATGCTGGCAGCGCATGCACTGGCTCAAAGCCTTCAACTATTTCTCGTGGTAAATGTGTTTGAATGACATGTTCGACATCATTTAATAAATCTATTTCATCTGCACAAACCAATGATACTGCATGACCACTCGCTCCAGCTCGGCCTGTACGACCAATACGATGCACATAATCTTCTGGTACATTAGGCAACTCAAAGTTAACCACTTGTGGTAACTGGTCAATGTCTATGCCACGTGCAGCAATATCAGTAGCGACTAAAACGCTAATAGTACCGTCTTTAAACTGTGCTAATGCTTTGGTTCGGGCACCTTGGCTTTTATTACCGTGAATAGCTGCCGCGCTTATGCCAGACGCATCTAATTGTTTGGTTAATTTATTCGCACCATGCTTTGTTTTCATAAACACAATAACTTGTTGCCAATCATGAGTTTTAATCAAGTGCGTTAACAATGGCGCTTTTTTATTTTTATCTACCGAGTAGATTAGCTGTTCAACAGTTTCTGCTGTCGTATTTTTTGGACTAACGGATATTTCTACAGGATTATTTACTAAGCCTTTAGCAAGTTCACGAATATCCGGGCAAAATGTTGCGGAGAAAAGTAAGTTTTGACGGTTCTTTGGTAGCAACGATAAAATTTTCTTAATATCACGTAAAAAGCCCATATCTAACATTCTATCGGCTTCATCTAGTACAAGTATTTCTAGTTGATTAAATCGAATAGCATTTTGATTGTATAAATCTAACAAACGACCAGGTGTTGCTACTAGAATATCGACACCTTGACGCAGACGTGTCATTTGAGGATTAATTTTCACCCCACCAAACACTACTGTCGACTTAAGCGGTAAATGCTTACCGTACATTTCCACATTTTCTGCTATTTGTGCTGCAAGTTCGCGCGTTGGTGTAACAATTAAGGTTCTTGCTTGATTAGCACGAACTTCATCGCCCTTTGATAAAATTTCTAAAATAGGTAGTGTGAAACCAGCTGTTTTACCTGTACCTGTTTGCGCCGCAGCCATAACATCTTTACCGGCTAATACAGCAGGAATTGCCTGAGCCTGAATAGGTGATGGTTCGGTATAACCTTTTTCAGCAATAGCTTTTTGAATTGGAGCAGAAAGGCCTAAATCGGTAAAACTCATAGAATATACTCTTTTTTGCAAGGGTTTGAGCAAGTGTCAAACAGCGGTGCAGAATACAGTATAGATGGTCTCAGTGCAATAATAGTACTCGCTCTTCATATTAAATTAAGAACTAAATCACACTAAACTCTGAAAGGGTATGTTATTCCGCCAAGGCTGGCTCAGTCATTGTTTTATAACAGAACTGATAACCTTTAGATCGTACTGATTGTATCAATGATGTTGGTAACCCTACTGCCTTTAGTTTGTTTCTAATTCTAGCTACTTTGATATCAATAGAACGATCTACACCGTCGTAGTCTGCTCCTTTTAAAACTTTAAGTATGACCTGACGAGAAACCACACTTTTGTGCTTAGTGGCAATAAAATAAAACAATTCATACTCTTCTTGAGTTAAGCCCAATGAGTTTGTTTGATAAAAACAATCCGTATAGGCTGGAACAAACTTTAGTTCGCCAAACTCCAAAATATCAGCAGGCTCATAATTACTAGGCCTAACACCCAATCGCTTTATTCTTTGATATAACACTTCAAATGGCACTGTTTTAAGTACGAAATCATCCGCACCAACCTCAAAACATTTTATTTCAGCTAGCGAGTCATCATTACCTGTAATGAAAATTATTGGACGTTGGTAGAATTCGCGTAGTTGTTTACAGACCTCATAGCCATTAATATCAGGTAAACCTATATCCAATAAAATCAAATCTGGGAAAGTATTTATTACCTTACGTAAAGCGGCCGAGCCATTAAAAACTTGCGTGACCCCAAAACCTTTACTTTCCAACTGATTTTTTAAAGTAAGAGACACCAAGTTATCATCTTCTATAATCAATATTTCTTTCATGATGGCGCTCCATAATCCTTCAAGTAAATACCTTCAAAAGACATATATAATTTAAGACTTTCGTACTACTTGTTTATATATTGATTTTCCTCCTTTTATCTTCACACAACAATACTGAAAACAGGGATAATTGTATCTATTATGTAACTCACAGGTCGTTAGATCACATTGTAAGTTTATTAAGATTTCGAGCTCAGCTAAGTTTATTATTTTTTTCACAACGAAAAAACCCGCAACATAAGTTGCGGGTTTTAAAATGATGGTGGAGGGAGGTGGATTCGAACCACCGAAGGCTGAGCCGTCAGATTTACAGTCTGATCCCTTTGGCCACTCGGGAACCCCTCCAAATTTTTATAACTCTTAATACATTATATGTAAAAGAGTATTAATGGTGCCGACTGCCGGAATCGAACTGGCGACCTACTGATTACAAGTCAGTTGCTCTACCAACTGAGCTAAGTCGGCACTACATTAAGTGGTGCGAATTCTAGAGTAATGTTTTCATGCATGCAACAGGAAAATGAAAAAAAAACCATGTTTTTATTTGTTTGATGATTTTTTATTCACATTCCCGATTTTATTGCGCATAAAACACTTTGTTAACTTGCTTGGAAGCAGCTTAAGCCGTGAAATAACAACTCAGGGATTAATTCACAACTATCAGGTATAAAATTTGCTATTTGCTCACCATTGCCACCGGTTACTATCACTTTATCAAGTATTAGTAGTTCATTAGCCTGAAAAATTGCCTCTTTCACTGAGCCAATAGTCATCGCCCAAACGCCATAATTTAAACATTCAGAGCTATTAACACCAAACGATACACTCACAGTCTTGATTGGCTCGGCGATAATTTTTCGAGTATTACTTAGTAAACTATCAAACATGGTTTGTACACCTGGCATGATCCAACCACCACGATGCTCGCCATCTGCAGCAAGTAAATCAACGGTTGTTGCGGTGCCCGCATCAATAATAAGTACATTTTGATTTGGATAAAGCTGGTGTGCTGCTACCAAAGCCAACCATCGGTCAACACCTAAGCGAGTGGGTTGTTGATAACTTGAAGAAATACCGAAGGCTTGTTTTTGACTATGTACCTGTAAAAACTTGATATTTTGCTGTGACGCCCAGGACTCTATTTTGGTTAGTATTTCGTTGCCTTGTACGTTAGCAACAATTACGCTGCTGACGTTAGAAAATACATTACAGGCAAGCTCTTCTGTAAATTCATGATAATCACGGTAAGTTACATCACTCAACAACTGAGTCGTGTTTTTTCGCTGTAATACGTATTTTATTTGAGTATTACCAATATCAACAAGTAACCTCATAACCCACCCCGTAAACTCACTTCTCCACCATAAACTGGACTAACTTTGCCATTAACTTCCAATAATAAAGCACCTTGAGCATTAATACCGCGGCAAATACCACGTGTAGCTTTATCTCCGGTAATTAAAGATACTGCCTTATTGAAGTAAACATCATGTTCATGCCATTGGGCAACCATAGTATTGATGCCTGTTTCACTATGTACTTCGAGCCGTTTTATTAGTGCACTGATAATACTCGCCGCTAGAATATTTCTATCAATTTCTCCCCCAATAGCACTTGATAAATCAGTCCATGGCTGGTCGACAAGTTCGGCACTTTTAGCTGGCATATTGATATTTAAACCAATGCCAATGACACAGTGGCAAGGCTCCATCGCTTGACCTTCAAGATCAATTAATATACCTGCGAGTTTTACACCTTTAAAATAAATGTCGTTTGGCCACTTTAATTCAACATCAGTTTTATAAAGCGCTTTTATAGCATCGCTTACCGCTAACGCTGCAACAACACTCAAGCCCATGGCTGAAGACATGCCTTCTTCTAACGACCAATACATTGACATATATATATGCGAACCAAATGGAGAAATCCATTGCCGCCCTCTACGCCCTCGACCAGCACTTTGATACTCAGCAATACACACTTGTCCTGGGGTATTCTGATTTGGCAAACGGCGCATTAAATAACTATTAGTCGAGTCTATAACATTGTGCACTTCAACTTTAGCGGTAATATTACTCTGCTCTATATGAGAAACTATTTTCTCTTCGCTTAACAATTCAATGGGCTCGGCCAAACGATAACCTTTACCTGTAACACTAAAAATATCAAAGCCCATGTCCTGCAATGCAGCGATGTGTTTAGAGATAGCAGCGCGACTCACCCCTAACTCATCACCTAGAGCCTGACCTGATAAAAATTCACCCTTTACCAGTTTTTGAATCAATGTCTCTCTTATAGCTTTCATTAACTATTCCCTGCACTTACATTATCAACTTCACCTTGATGACCAATAAAACGGACTTCGGTTACTAGTTCAATACCAAATTGCAATTTCACTTCCTTTTGAACATGTTGTGCTAATTTTACAATATCTTGCCCTGTCGATTCGCCATAGTTGATTAATACTAGTGCTTGTTTTTCATGTACACCGACATCACCTTGCCTATATCCTTTTAAGCCAGCTTGTTCTATCAACCAACCGGCAGCCAGTTTTACTTCACCACTATTTTGCGGATAAAAGGGCATTTCAGGGTATTGGCTCTTCAATAGACTAAAGCGGGCCTTTGTCACTAAAGGGTTTTTGAAGAAACTGCCCGCATTTGCTAACACTTTTGGATCAGGTAATTTGCTTTGGCGCAACTCAATAACTTTCAGCATAATATCTTGAGCTGAAACGGGTGAATTTAAACTATTCAAACCTTGGTAGCTTATGGCTGGTTGCCAGCTTTTAGGGAATTTGAAGTGTACGTGGGTGATAACTCCCGCGTCTTTTAACCTTTGTTTGAAAATACTTTCTCGATAAGAGAATTTACATTGAGCTTGACTATATTCGATCAATTCTTGCTTATTAAAATCAAACCAAGAAACACGGTCAATAAAATCACCAACTTCAACACCGTAAGCACCAACATTTTGCACTGGTGCCGCACCGACACTACCTGGTATTAGTGCAAGATTCTCAATACCATAGATTTCATTTTTAACACAAAACCTCACGAATTCATGCCAATTTTCAGCACATGCTACTTTGACATAAAAATAACTATCATCTTCATTAACTTCAATGCCTTTGAAGCAAGGCTTTACAATAATCGGAGCTTCATCTTCACAGAAGAGTGTATTACTGCCTTCACCTAGAACATAAAAACTACCTAAACGTTTGGTAGCAATTTCAGTTAATTCGGCAATATTTGATGGGAATAGCATCTGTGGAGTAATAGCCTGAATATTAAAACTATTAAATGTTTTTAATGAGAAGTGGTTGCGTATTTTCATAACAAAGGAATTAGAAGATTTTTACTATTGTACGCAATAATGCCAACTGCATAAACCGTAACGACTATTATTAACCGCGTTTTCTTGCCGCCAGCTTAATAATATTACTACGATTGTTATAATATTTATTTTGATATTTATCGGTATCGATATTTTCACTGTGGTTAATAACAACACCTTCTATTGGTGCATTAACTTGTTTTAACATGCGTAAACCGGAAGAGATTTGCTCTCTTTTGGTTTTATTCCCGTGTACAACATACAAAACGCTTTCAACTAGCTTAGATATAATAACCGCATCACTAACTGCGTTAACCGGCGGTGTTTCAATAATGATACGGTCGTAGAAGTTACCAAACACTTTAATCAACATATTGAAACGTTTCATTGATAAAAAAGCTAATGGGTTTGCTGGAGAAATCCCCGAGGTTAAAATATCTAATTTGACATTTTTGTCTCGAATAATACATTCGTTAATTTGGTGAGTTTTTGCTAATAAATTTGAAAGTCCTGGACGATGTTGGTTCAAGTTCATATTTTTAGCTATTGTGGGATGACGCATATCCGCTTCAATCAATAACACTTTTTCCATTTCACTAAACGAACGTGCAAGATGCAGTGCAACGGTAGACTTACCTTCATTTGGTACCGACGATGTTATCGCTATAACTTTCGGCGGCGTTTTCTCATTATTAAATAGTAGTGCGGTACGTAATGTTCGAATTGATTCAGTAAAACGGTTATCAGAAATGTAAGCGTCTTCTTTTTTATCACTTGAACTAGCTTTAATTTTAGGTAAAACAGCCAATATTGGTGCTTCATTAAAGTTATCCAATTTACGGCGAGAATTTAGCGTATCCATCAATAATTCGCGCATAATAATAATAATTGAGATAAATGCTAACGCTAAAACAAAACTGATAATGACCGCTAAAGATTTTTTTGGTGCGAATGGCGATTTAGGGATTTCAGCTTTATCAATAAAGCGAACATAAAAATTAGCTTTATAGTTCCCCATTGCATCCGCTTCTTTTAAACGTACCAAGTAGTTATTATAAAGCTCTTTATTGGTTTCAACTTCTCGATTAAGCTGCGAAAATTTATTTTGCAAACGGCTTAAACGTATATAATCTTTCTTCGCTTCTATTAATCGTTGCTCTGTGGCGTTAACTTTCTCTACCGCGTTGTAATAATCTTTTTCAACAGATGAAACAATAGCTAAAATCTTTGATTGAATGCGATTACCCAATGAATCTAACTCTGATTGAGCGGCAATTCTTTTGGGGTGTTTAGGCCCATAACGTTGAGATAGTTCATTAAGTTTACGCTCAACTTTTTCTTCATTGCGTTTTAATAAGACAAATGCCGATTGACTATTTACTTCCTGCATTTGTATTAATTTCTCAGCATCTAAACGATTTTTTTGAATTTCTTGATAAGTTACACCTAAATCATCTTTCAATTTAGCTGCTTTTAATGCTTCTGAAGTTAACTCTGATAACTGGCCACCAACTAAGCCAACAATGCCCTGAATATCAACTATCCCTTCTTTTTCACGGTATTCTTGTAATGATTGCTCTGAAAGTTCAAGCTTTTTACCTAACTCTTCAAGTTGATCAACTAACCATTGAGAGGTAGTTTCTTTTGACGCACTATGTATTTCGTCTTGATATTGCAGATAAGTAATGCCAACTTGGTTAGCCACTTTTTGAGATAACTTAGGCGAATATGAAGTAAAAGTAATTTTAACCAATTCAGTGCCTGAAATTGGGCTTATGTTAAGTCGACTTAGAAAACCTGCAACGATTTCACGTACCGATGGTTCATGCTCACGTTGTCCAATCTTAGTAAAAAATGAAATTTTATTATTATATTTACCATCATTAAACTCACTATGCTGTACAAGGTTTAATTGCGATATGACTCGTTCAGCAAACTTTCGTGAACGTAATAATTCGTATTGAGTTTGAATTTGCTCTTTACTGGCATTGGATTCATTAAAGGCATCATCAATTGATAGAGTATTGGCAGGCTTATTATTACCTATTTGTAATATTGCCGTTGCTTTGTAAGAAGGTTTAAGTAAAGAAATATAAAAAGCGACTAAGAAAGAAATAAGTAAAGTAAAAAAAATGATTTTCCAGCGTCGAGCCCAAAGCGGCGTTAAAATTTCTTTTAACGCGACTTCGTCATTAACAAAGGTAAGGTTTTCATTATCTGTTGTGTTCAAAAAAAACTTTGCTCTATCTCAATAATATCGTCAGGCAAAATCGAACTCGCAACATTTACTGAAAATGTCTGCTTTACTCCATCAATAACTCGAGTAACTTTCCAGTCCGATTTTGACGCTCTCGCTGCTAAACCACCCGCTATTGCGATGGCTTTATCCAGTGTTAAATCTTCCTGAAAGGGGTAACCGCCGGGGCGCTTTACTTGTCCGTGAATAAAAAATGGTCTGTATATCACAATCGAAACAGCTACTTGCGGATCAATAAGATAATCACCACGTAAGCCATCTGCAATTTTCTTCTCAAGCGCTTTACTCGATAGGCCAAGTACCTGAATATCATCTAAAAATGGGAATGAAACCATTCCCGATTTATCTATTTTTACTCGGGTTGTTAAATCTGCTTCACCGTAAACGACTATTTCTACTTGATCTCCGGCACCTAAACTATAATCACTTGCCGCTGCTTGACCACAAAACAGCAACAGTAAAAATATCAAAAAATTCAAAAATCGCATACTTTTCACCCAACTGAGTTACAAATAGTAACATCTTCTATTAGTTAAATACTAATTTTACTTACTAATTGCTAATTCTACTTAGTTTTTAATACCCCAAATATAGTACACACTACCTATAAGAATTTGAATATTAATAGTTAAGTGCGATTGATAATGTGATAAATATCACTTAACCAATAACCTTAAAAATTAGGCGGTTATTAAGGAGCTAGCTACAAATGAATTGTCATACCCAAGGTTAGACTATTATATTGATAGTCAATATCAGCATAATTTGCATCTAATGACTTATGTTGGTAGCGAAGATGATAGTTAACTCTTTCACTACGTTGATAATTTAGCACAATTTTTGATGAGAGATAGTTCTCATCTTGCTGGCGTTCGGGCGTAATAAACTGATCATGATTTAGACTAACAGCAACAAAAACATTAAAGCTATCGGTAAAGGCATGGGCAATATCAACTTGGTAGTTCTCTGCTAAACGATAACTATTCGTCAACCGGTTACTTTCATCAAACTTACGATTAGATACCGCATGTACAGTGGTAAAATCAGACGGACGCCAAGTGTAATCAAATCGCCATTTGAATGCATCATCATCCGCAGCACTATTGTTCTCAAACTTAAGGTTCTGGTAACCGACAAGAAAGCTTAACTCACTTATAACTGTCGTTTGCCATTTTACACCGACTAAGCCGGTTAAACTGTCGCGATTAGAAAGAGTAGCGTTAGGAAAGTCAATCATTTGATAACCAACATCAAATGCCAAATAAGTTTTACTAGAAAGCAAGTAGTCAAAACTCGACTTTATATGGGTAGCTTCGCTATCTAGTTGATTGGTCAATGCTCTTCGCGTGGTAAATTCACTTTCATTATAATTAACTTCAACGTTTAACTTGCCTTGCGAATCATCGTTTCCGTATTCAAACCCAACTCCGGCACCTTTAATTGCTTTTTTGTCACCCTCAGTTAATGCATTCGCCTCACCTAACGATAATCCGGTACCTCGATAAGCATATTGATTCTGCCATAGCCCTGACATATAAAGACGTTGATTTTGTGCAAACTTATACTGGTAAGTTGGTTTCAAGGTGAAATCGGTATGGTTATCATCGTCGAAGTCTTGAAAGATAAATGAATCTATTGTCCCATCAATATTAAAGGCAGATTGATTATTTTTAATTTCTAAGTCGAGCGCTGAAGAAAGATTATAAAATGCAGTACTTTGCTCATTTCGAGTTTGATATAAAAAATTATCAATATAGCCAGCATCAGCGGACAGCTTAAAACCTAGTTTTTTTTCAGATTCAGCAAATACCTGCGAGCTTAGACAGCCGCACGCCACCAATAAAGACGTCAATAGAAAAGAATTATTACCTGAATACAGAGGAAGCTTCATAGCCAACATTTGCCTATTATTCTTATAATTAAAGATATACTAACTACCAGTATGCACAAAAAAGGATTTCTTTAAAATCCTTAGTTATATATTTGTTATAAGAAATTTTTGACTTAAATAAAAAAGAAGCTATTTGTCACCAAATAACTCCCCTCAAATTGTATAAATTGTTATTACTACAATTGAAACTAGATGTTTTTCGTAAACGCTTTAGACTTTCGCTGTATGTTATACATTTTCTGCTTGCCTTCCGGCAGGTTCTCAATGGCTTGTTCAACGTAACCTTGCTCAATAAACCAATGAGCACTAACCGTGGTGAGAACGAATATTGACGAAAGTTTTTGTCTTTTTGCTGCTTGCTCTAACGCAAGTATCAAACGAATACCTCGGTTACCACCACGATAATCAGGATGAATAACTAAACAAGCGATTTCTCCAGTATTAGCTTCAGTGTATGGGTACAAAGCAGCACAAGCGATAATCACATCTTCTTTTTTTATCACGGTAAAACGGTCTATTTCAACTTCAAGCAGCTCTCGCGAGCGCTTCACCAGAACGCCCTCTTCTTCAAGTGGCGCAATTAACTCTAAAATACCGCCAACATCATCAATATTAGCGGCAGATAATTGTTCCTGATGATCTTTAGCAATCAAGGTGCCAGCACCATCTCGGGTGAATAACTCTTGTAGTAAGGCACTATCACTGGCATAACTGACACAATGACAACGTTCTACCCCTTGTTTAGCACTTTGAATTATCGCCTGCAGTAATAACTGACCAACATAATCTTTTTGTTCATTAAGCAAACTGGTAACCGTAGCAACACCACAGCTGCGGATCAGTTGACCTTGCTTATCAAGTAAGCCTGATTGCTTTGTTAAGGCGATTAACTTATCAGCTTTTAGGGCAATCGCGGTTTTTGCTGCTACATCTTCTAATGCTAAGTTAAACACCTCACCTGTTGATGAATAACCAACGGGCGATAATAAGACAATAGAGCCAAAATCTAATTGGGTTTTTATCCCTTCAGCATCAATCCGACGCACACGACCGGTATGTTTAAAATCAATTCCATCACGGACACCAATAGGCTTGGCAATAACAAAATTGCCTGTGCTAACACGAATTTGCGCGCCGTGCATTGGTGAGTTTACCAAACCCATGGTTAGTAGTGCTTCAATATGAATACGTAATGAGCCCGTGGCATCTTTTACCGTTAGCAAAGTTTCAGCACCAGTAATCCGCAAATTTTGCTCAATTTGCGGAGTAATGCTTTGTGCTTTTAAGCGCTTTTCCACTTGCGGGCGAGCGCCATGAATAAGCACGAGTTTAACCCCAAGACTTCTAAGCAAAGCAATATCATGAATGATATTGGCAAAGTTCGCGTGCTCAACCGCATCACCGCCAAACATCAGCACAAAGGTTTTACCTCTATGAGCATTAATGTAAGGCGCGGCGTTTCTAAACCACTTAACGTTATTTTCGTTGCTGTTCATATTATCTAACTACTACTTACTCTATAAATCATTTTCATGTTGAACTGAATACGCTCAGCGTTGAACAATATATTCCATCGCCACTTCATCGGCAGGGTCTTTATGTGGACTTGGTTCACTGTCTTCAATAATATTTTCAGCTAATGAACTTTTCTCAATGATATTGAAGCCTAACTTAACAAAATATTGCGGAATATAAGTTAAGACAATAATTTGCTGTAACTCCATCTGATGTGCAAACTCAAGTAAATACTGCACAAGCGCTTCACCCTGACCTTGTTTATGAGCGCTTTGCTCAATCACAATAGAGCGAATTTCTGCCAAGCTTGTTTGATAAATGTATAACGAAGCTGAGCCAACCACTTTGCCGTCAATTTCGGCAACGACAAAGTTTTGAATATCATGAATAATATTGTCGCGCGTACGAGGTAGTATTTCCCCTTTATCAGCCCAAAAGTCGGTTAAGGCATAAATACTGTCAACATCCGACATTTTTGCACGACGTACAGACATTGCCGCTGCTTTTTGTGCATTTAAACGCTGTTTAACTTGTTTTAATGCCACTTGTGTTTGTTGCTTTCCTGGCGCACCAACAACATTTTCATTCAGAATTTCACTGTCGCCTGATTGAATATTAGCGAGTGCCTGCTCAACTTGACCACGTGATGTGCCGCCAAGTGCTTCACGTTTATCGAGTGTTGATTCAATTGATAGATGTTGATAGACATCTTGACCAATTTTGTCGCTGTACTCTTGTAGTTGCGTTAGCGTTAAATCTTCTAACGGTAAACCTTTATCAATGGCCGCAAGCACGACCTCACCAACAATGTGATGCGCTTCTCTAAATGGAATATCTTTACTGACTAGATAATCAGCTAATTCCGTTGCATTCGAATACCCTTGCTGCGCTGCGGCTAATGTGCGTGAACGATTTACCTTCAAGCCATCAGCTACCAACACTGCCATTTCCATACATTCTTGCCAGGTATCTAAGGCATCAAAAAGACCTTCTTTGTCTTCTTGCATATCTTTGTTGTAAGCAAGAGCTAGGGCTTTCATGGTGGTTAGCATGCCAGTAAGCGAGCCAAAAACACGCCCGGCTTTACCCCGAATTAATTCACAAGCATCAGGGTTTTTCTTTTGTGGCATTAATGAAGAACCTGAGCTAACTAAATCGCTCATTTCAACAAAACCTGCTTCACCCGAATTGTAGAAAATTAAATCTTCGGCAAAACGAGATAAATGCATCATAGAAATACTCGCCGATGCCAGTAATTCAATCACGTGATCTCTATCAGATACCGCATCTAAACTATTTAATGTTGCGGTCCTAAAACCCAGATTTTGCGCTAAATTCTTTCTATCAATTGGATAAGCTGTGCCCGCTAACGCACCTGAGCCTAAAGGTGAAACATCTAAACGATACAAGGCATCTTTTAAACGACCAATATCACGGTTAAACATTTCAACATATGCTAAACACCAGTGACCAAAGGTAATAGGTTGAGCACGTTGCAAATGGGTATAACCCGGTAATACCGTATCTTTTTCACGTTCTGCCAAATTCATCATGGCTTGCTGTAAATTCACTAAGGCAAATAACAATTCACCGCCGGTTTCTTTACACCAAAGTTTTAAGTCTGTCGCAACTTGGTCATTACGACTGCGGCCTGTGTGCAGTTTTTTACCTAAATCACCGGTTTTTTCGATTAGTGCAATTTCAACCCAGCTGTGAATATCTTCAGCGTCAGAGCCTAAAATTTGCTGTGGGTTTTCTTCAACAGAAACTTTTAACTCATTTAATGCCGCCGTTAACTCAAGCAGCTCATTATCATTAATGATGCCAACCGAGTGTATTGCACCCGCCCAAGCAATTGAGCCAACAATATCTTGCACTGCCATGCGGTAATCAACAGGTAGTGAATCGTTGAATTTCTTAAACTGTAAGCTTGGTTGTCCTTTAAAGCGCCCGCCCCATAAAGCCATGACTAGTTCTCCTTCTTGTCTGACTGTGAGAGTGCAGTAATCCTGCTTGAAAGGCTGAACAAACGAATGAAACCTTCGGCATGCTTTTGGTCGTAAACATCATCAGCGCCAAAGGTGGCAAATTCTTCCGAGTACAAGCTGTTTGGTGAACGACGTTGAATAACTTGCGCCATACCTTTGTAAAGCTTAACAACCACATCACCGGTAACTTTTTCAGCAAAAGATGCCGCAGATGCTAGTTGAGCTTTAGCAAGTGGAGTAAACCAACGACCATCATAAATAACATGTGAGAACTCAAGGCCGACTGATTCACGATACTTTAATGATTCCTTATCAAGAATTAATGTCTCTAAGCCTTTATAAGCTGCCATTAATACTGTACCGCCCGGGGTTTCATAGCAACCACGCGACTTCATGCCCACTAAACGGTTTTCAACAATATCGATACGACCAACACCATGTGCAGCGGCTTTATCGTTAAGGTACATTAACGCTTCATAAGCACCAGCACCGTCAGAAGAAAAATCTTTACCATCAATAGCAACTAGCTCACCTTCAGCAAAGCTTAGCTGCACTTTTTCAGCAACATCAGGGGCATCCATTGGATCAACGGTCATGGTCCACACTTCTTTTGAAGGTTCGCACCATGGGTCTTCTAGCTCGCCACCTTCGTGAGAAATATGCCACGCGTTGGCGTCACGGCTATAAATTTTGGTTAATGACGCTGAACATGGCACATTACGCTCAGCCAAGTAATCTAATAAATCTTCACGAGATACCATGTCCCATTCACGCCATGGCGCAATAACCGTTAGCTCTGGCGCTAATGCGGCAAAACAAGATTCAAAACGCACTTGGTCGTTACCTTTGCCAGTACAACCATGACAAACAGCATCAGCTCCCACTTTCAATGCAATTTCAATATGTGCTTTAGCAATAATTGGTCGTGCCATTGAAGTGCCAAGTAAGTACTGACCTTCATAAACCGCACCTGTTTTTAAAATAGGGTAAATATAGTCTTTAACGTATTCTTCTTTTAGGTCAGCGACGTAGCATTCTGACGCACCTGAAGCGATGGCTTTTTCTTTAATACCTTCTAGTTCTTCTTCACCTTGGCCAACATCAGCACAAAATGCGATAACCTCACAATTATCATAATTTTCTTTTAACCATGGAATGATCGCTGAAGTGTCTAATCCACCTGAATATGCCAATACTACTTTTTTAATGTTTTTCTTTGCCGCTAAAGCCATGATTTTTTCCTTAACAAAATTCTTTAATTTACTTAACGATAAATGGTTATCGCTAAATTGATAATAGTTTCTAAAATGTTTGCATTTTTACTTACTAACTACTTTCTAGTCGCCTAAAAGTGTCACTAAAACGGCATTTTGTGCCCACATGCGATTTTCTGCTGATTGAAAAACCACTGACATTTCGCTGTCGAACAATTCAGTGGTAATTTCTTCTTCAAGGTGAGCCGGCTGACAGTGCATCACAATGTTAGCGCCTGCTTTTGCCATTAATTCATGATTCACTTGGTAATCAGCAAATGTTGCTAATATTGCCGCCTTTTTACTTGGGTCTTCATCACCCATTGATACCCAAGTATCAGTATAGATAGCATCTTGCTGACCGATAGCATTAATATCTGTAGTGAAGGTAAATGCCGAGCCACTATTTTTAGCTAACGCTTGAGTTTTCGTTAACATATCAACGCTTGGGCCATGTGCTTCTGGGCACACCAAAGTAAAGTCAACACCTAAGGTTGCTGCCATTAACATTAATGAGTTCGAGACATTGTTAGCGTCGCCAACATAAGCCAATTTCACTTGTGAAAGATCGGAGAAGTTTTCAGCTAAAGTAACAAAATCAGCTAGTGCCTGACATGGGTGATACAAATCACAAAGGGCATTTAACACCGGTACACTAGCGTGTTGAGCTAAACCTTCTATCGCACTGTTTTCGAAAACACGCGCAACAATGGCATCAGCATAACAAGAAAGGTTTTTTGCATAATCACTAACGCGTTCACGCTCACCTAATTTGCCATTTTGTTGGCCTAAATACAGTGCGTGCCCGCCTAATTTACTAATCCCCATGTCGAAACTAACATGTGTTCTTAATGAAGGTTTTTCGAAAATCATCGCCACTGATTTTCCAGCCAAGGCTTGGCTATATTTTTCGGGCTGCTTCTTAATGTCGATTGCTAAGGCAATTAGGGCTAATATTTGTTGCTTGTTTAACTGATCATCAGCAAGAAAATGCTGTAAGTTATTTAATGAGTTCATAGGTATTCCTGTGCGAAATTTAGTTTACAAAGTAATTTTTAACAACCGTTAGGCTGTATGCGGGTGCCAATATTGCCACCGTTTAGCAAATCAACGATTTGCTCTGGCGATTGCCAACTGGCAACCGCGATACTTCGTCGTAACTTATTCGCCGCGTGTAAAGCCGCATTTACTTTTGCTGTCATGCCACCAGAAATCACACCTGCTTGGATCAATTCTTCAGCTTGTTTGTTATTCAACGTGGCTAAGTATTCACCACTCGCATCTTTAACGCCGTTAACATCCGTTAGCAGTAGTAATTCAGCATTCAGTAATTGGCAAATAGCAACAGCAGCATCGTCAGCATTCACATTGACTAACTCACCACTACTTAAGGCACCGATAGAGGAAACAATAGGTAAGAAGTTGGCTTTCAATAAAGTATCTAGCAAAGCGCTGTTATAAGGTTTAGGCTCGCCAACTTGTCCTAATTGCAAAGGACTTAATTGGCATTTGACCATCTCACCATCGGTGAGTGATAAGCCCACAGCCGATAGATTTAAGCTTGCAGCACTCGCTACAATCGCTTTATTAACGCTGCCAGCAAGTGCACCACTAATAATCGGCATTTGTGCTTTAGGCGTAATACGTAAACCTTGTTTTTTCTCAGTGCTAAAGCCCGCTTGTGCCAGCATTTCATCAACCACACAACCACCACCATGTACGAGCACGACGGGTTGATTTTTTAAGTTAGAAATTACTGTTAGCAAAGCATTTAATGCCGCCACTTTACCTTGGTTGTAACCATCTAAAATAGCACCACCAATTTTTATTACCATTGGCTTTTTCATAAGCTACCAACTTGAGCGAGCAAACTATATTCACTCGGTAAGCCTAAACTGATGTTGGCACACTGCACCGCTTGTGAAGCCGCACCTTTTAATAAATTATCAATGGCGCAACTCACCACAACCACGTGTTTTTCTTCATCAACTTGCCAATGAATGTCGGCAAACGAGGTGTAAGCTACGTTGTCAATTTTTGGCCAAGCACTGACCAATCTTACTAAGGGTTTATTTTGATATGCTTGGGTAAATGCATTATCAATTTGCTCCGCGCTAACATCTGCTTTTAATTGCAAGGTAATCGTAACTAGCAAGCCACGTTTATAAGGTGCTAAATGGGGATTAAAGATAACATCAGCATTGGCTTCCTGACTAATTTCAGGTTGATGTCTATGCTGAAGAATATTGTAGGGAGTTAAGCTGACTTCATAAAAGCTAGTCGCTAGCGCAGCTTTTCTACCCGCACCACTAACACCACTAACGCCATTAACGACAATTAATGAATTTTCTAGTTGCAGGTGATTACTGGTTATCGGTTTTAGCGCTAATAAACTCGCGGTTGGATAACAGCCTGGAACCGCAATTAAGTCACTATTAGCAATTTCTTCTGCTTGCCATTCTGCCAAGCCATATTGTGCTTGTTGTAGTGCCGTTAATGATTGATGTTCAAAACCGTAGTGAATTGGGTATTGCTTTGCGTCTTTTAAACGAAAGCCACCTGAGAGATCAAACACCTTAATATTGGCATCGATAAATGCTTGTGCCCATTGAGCACTATATTCATGAGGTGTCGCAAAAAATACCGCATCAACACCGTGGTTGTCGATATTGATATGTTGGTCAAACCATTGTTGGGAAAAAGAATGCAGGGGTACTTCACATATCCCCTGCCAGCGAGCATGTAATTCCGCAAAAGTTTTACCACTAGAATCACTATTTTCTGATACCAACAAATGTTGCAGAAAAATTTTATCATGTTGCGTCAATAAGCCAATTAACTCAGCTCCGACATAACCACTTGCACCTATAACTACGACGTTCATTTACTTACCATACTTTATAACTAATACGTTGATGACGATTAGAATTTACGTTTAACGTAATTATTAATACGGTAAATTTGCAATTCTATTCAACTTTCTCTATTTATTTTAAGGATGTAAACAGCGATCATTGTTACATATCGTTAAAATAAAACCTTACAAGGCCTATTATTAATACTATCTTCGTCGGCTAGTTGAGTACATTACAAACTTTTTCATAGTGTGCTTTAATTAGGCTATTTACATTGTGTGGCTAAAGTATCACCATATAGCTACTTATGCAACTATTTAGCATAAATACCCATAATTATTTTTAGGTTCTTATTTCAATGCAAAAACTCAACAAAAGTTTACCCAATTTCTCTCAGGCGTTTAGTCAGTTAATTGCCCTGCCTAGTATCAGTTCATCACAAGCAAGTTGGGATCAGAGTAACCAGAGCGTGATTAATCTTTTAGCGGCATGGTTTGAAACCTTAGGCTTCGACATCACTATTCAAGTGGTGCCAAACACCACAGGTAAATACAATTTATTAGCAAAATTAGGCTCCGGCGATGGCGGACTGCTACTAGCTGGCCATAGTGATACTGTACCTTTTGATGAAAATCGTTGGTTATCTGATCCAATGAAAGTTACCGATAAAGACAACAAGTTATTTGGCTTAGGTAGCTGCGATATGAAAGGGTTCTTCGCCTTCATTCTCCAAGCTTGTCAGCAAATTGATCTATCCTCGCTTAAAAAGCCGCTGTATGTTTTAGCAACCGCCGATGAAGAAACAACCATGGCTGGCGCACGATTTTTTGCCAACAGTGAATTAATAAAACCTGATGTTGCCATTATTGGTGAGCCAACTAACTTAGTCCCTGTGGTTATGCATAAGGGCCATATGTCACATAAAATAACCATTAAAGGACAAGCAGGGCATTCTAGTAAGCCAGCCAATGGTGTCAACGCTATCGAAGTCATGCATCAGGTGATCAGCCAATTGTTTAAGCTAAAAGAACAGTTAGCACAAAGCTATAACAACGACGCTTTTGATGTACAAACACCTACGCTAAACTTAGGCGCTATTCATGGTGGCGACAATGCCAATAGAATTTGTGGCCATTGTGAGTTAGACCTTGATATGCGCTCATTACCAGGAATGAAAGATGACGAGCTAGTCGCTTGGCTAGCAGAAATATTAGCGCCAATTGCTGAAAAATATCCGGGTAGGTTGAGCATTGCAGAGCTTGATCCAAGCTCACCGAGTTTTCAGCAAAATTGCGATAGTGAATTAGTGATTACCGCTGAGAAATTTTCCGGTCATCAATGCTGCGCAGTGAACTACGCAACTGAAGCGCCCTTTTTACAACAACTAGGCTGTCAAACCATAGTAATGGGACCTGGCTCCATCGACCAAGCACACCAACCCAACGAATATTTGGCGCATAGTGAAATAGAAAAAACTGAGCAACTACTCATTGGGCTTATTCAGCATTATTGTTTTTAACTGACTGTATTCATTATTGCTGGAGGTTGAGTATAGCCATGCAATAATGAATACTACTGTGATCGATTCCACAGTTTCTGATGGTTTTTTGTCGAAAAATATTCCGTAGGCTGCCAGCACCTCGGCAGTAAATCTAAACTTTGCCTTTCCTGATAGTTTGACGATAATAACTCAAGAATTTCATTCAATCTTTCTTTACTTATTCGAGAGAATTTTTTCGCAGTTTCAACATAATACAAGTTACTGCTTTTTATAACCGTAACATCATGCCCATGACCGATAAAGGCTAAGTTCCTCGTGGCAGAGCGACAAACTGGCTCTGTTGGATTTTCAGGGTAAAGCTGCGTAACGACACCGTATTCATAACGTACATTACCGTCAATATCACTTGGAATAAACGTAACACCGTAACCTTGCGGAAAAGCGCCTGTAATCTTATAAAGCAAATCAACAACATCTTTTCGACAAATGCCCCGTTCCGCATTTTGATATAGTGCTTGATATACCTTAGGTAACAACTTGTAGTTATAGCTTTCTTTGGTTGAAAGTACGATGGAAGCATATATTTGCGGCACTTTTAGTAAATTGCCTAAGCCCTGTTTTGGTTGTACGCTACTCTTTAATAAGTGTTTAATAAAAAGTAATTTATTCGCTTCAACCTGATTAAAATTATCTCTTTCAGCCTTTGAGTTGCCTAAATACATGGGAGCGCCAATACCATCAATTAAATACTTCACAGTTTCACGATAATTGATTTGCAATAACACCTTACGCTCCTCTACTTTCAGCGTGCGAAAATGATCATTTTCGCCATTTCCACCCAAAATTATGTTTTGCGCGTCAGGGTGGTAAGTGCCAATATCTTGCAGAATTGCCGCCATTAATAATGGTATTTTCACACGTTCAACAAAACGTTGATAAACTTCATTATTTTCTGTGGCAAGGTTTTCGTAATTGACTGAATCTGTTTGCTGTAATATCTGATCGATATAGCTATTAGGTAATAATTTTTTTAAGCATAATTGGTCAAGTAATCGTAACGTCAAAATACCTTTGTATAAAGGCTTATTCACTTCATTTGTTAACGCGACTTTTTGACCTTCGGTAGGTGAAATTAGCTGTATGGTGCCGAGAAGTTTGGCAGATTTACGGTTGGTCTCATCAAAACTTTCGGCTTCAGATAACTCTAAAATCTCTAAGCATATTGCATGTAAATGTTGAAATCTTTCATGGCGCTCAAAAGCAAGTTCTCGGTAATACTCTTTTTGATCACGTTCAAGTTTAACTATTCTAACTGCTGATTTATCATCAGACTTAGCTTTCTGTGTCGCAATATTACGCGCTAAGTCGTCCAATTTAAGCTGGGTAAAGTCACGCAATTCATAATAAGCAATTGCTCGCTCTAATACTGAGTCTTTTAACGGGCTACTGCCATAAATTTTGTTAAGCAATGCTTTAACTTGCCCAGTAAAATTGGTATCACCTTTTGAATATGTCGACATGTGTTCCGTTATTTATACCTATCAATAATTACCATCTCACTGCCAAAAAAACTTAGTTGTGGCGAATAATCTCGTGACGAAAGCAGTTTGTGGTGTCCTTAAATTCTATAGCATCACTATAATCATTATAACGATAGGCGCCAACCTATAATTTGTAATTGAAATAGAAAATTAGTGACACTTGCTTCAGACTATTCATTAGAACATACTCATAAAATACCTTGTTTGATATACAATTATAAAATCGATATTTTTACTAAGGATGATTATGAGCTCACAAAATTTTAAAGAGACATTTAAAAGTGTAGGGGCAGCCTTTTTTGGTGTGCAAAGTGATAAAAATCGTGAAAGAGATTTTACTCAAGGCAAGTTTAGTTATTTTATCGTAGCTGGTTTAATTGCAGTGATACTTTTTATCGCTGCATTAATAACGATTGTTTCTTTGGTAATGCCAAGCTAACCGTATTAAAAGTAACTTAATATAGCACCAGTAGTTCAGACACTTTATTGCGCTTATTAGCCTTTTGGCTAATCGTTCTAGACACTTCTATTGAACGCTGCTTTTTCGCATGCTCATATATTTTACGTGTCCAAATCGTATCGTGATTACTGATCAGTACCGATATATTGCGCTTATTTGTCACTTCTTCAGCAGCATTTGCTAAATCAGCTTGCTCATCTAAACCAAAACCATTTCCTGAATAACTGGTAAAACTAGCGGTTTTACTTAATGGTACATAGGGCGGATCGCAATAAATAACATCGCCAGATTTAGCATGGGCAAATGTTTGACGATAGCCATCACAAATAAATACGGCTTTACTCGCTTTCTCGGCGAAGAAGTTTAACTCAGCTTCAGGGAAATATGGGCGTTTATACTTACCAAATGGCACATTGTATCCGCCCGATTTATTATACCGGCATAAGCCATTATAGCCATGGCGATTCATATAGAGAAAAATAAGAGAACGAAAATACGGATCGATACTGGCGTTGAATTCTTTACGAAATTGGTAATAACGTTCAGATTGATTATTTTCAGGTGAAAACAATCGGCGTGCGTCTGCAATAAATTTATCAGGAGTACGCTGAAGAATACGATATAAATTAATTAAATCTTGATTGATATCGCTGAGTAGATACTCATCGTAATCACTATTTAAAAATACCGAGCCGGCACCAACAAAAGGTTCAACAAGACGATTGCCTTTAGGTAACATGGTATTAATTACATCGCTTAGAGCGTATTTACCGCCTGCCCACTTTAAAAAAGCTCGATGTTTTTTCTTCATGATACCCACAAACCTAAAAATTCAACATCAGACGCTTAGCATCTGAAAAGTAAGCGGGGATTGTATCCTGATTTAATCTTTATTGGGAGTCTTGAAATGCATTGATTTCGCGTTTTACTAGCTTGAGAGACTTAATCCAAGGTTGACGAGCAATAATTGACTCAGGCAGGGTTAATAATGCTTGTTTAGCCAAAATTTTGTCAGCATAAATAGAGCTCGTGATGACAAAATTAGTATTGCTATTAAGTAAGCGCTGATAGACGTGAGAGTTAATTTTGGCCAAACTCATCATATAGTCATTAGCTAGCTCAATATCATCAAAAGCAGCAATTTGAATAACAAAACCAGAATTTTGCGATAAGTAGTAATTAGCTGCTAACTTTATTGAAGTTTCTTTAAGTAATGCAGCATCTGTTGCACTAGTTGAACTTACAGTGGTTTGTTGTTCTTGAACTATATCTACTGTTATTTCAGAGTCATTGTTAGTAGAGCTTTTGTTCCGTGCTGGCAACGATGTCATAGCAAGCATAATATCATTGGGCGTCGCGGGCGCGGGATCAGCTGTTAATTGCACTGCGTTCTTTTGCGTTTTATCTACTAATAATGAACTATAGATATCACTAGGGTTAGCCACTGCAATGTTAATATCAACTTCCTTATTCAATACGGTATGTTGAGGCTCGGTAAGTGCAGCATTTAAAGTAGTTTCATCATTTTTTTGTACTTTTGGTAGCGGAGTAAAGTTAAAACTATCTTGCTGTAATAACATAATAACAGCCGCGGCTAAGCCAAATAATAATACAAATGCTGAAAGTAACCATTTGTTCAATTTAATGCTATACCACTTAACTTTTGGTCGTTGGAAAATAGTTGAATTAGTGGAAATTAATTGACCAGACTGTGCTGAGAGCATGGTCAGTTTATTATGAAATAAGTTTTTGTTCGCTTGTACTTTAATGCCTGCTTGCAAGGAACCAAACATGATCACATTAATCACCAAATTGGCTTTTTTGGCAATCGCTGTAAGTTGCGAAACTTCATGTAAAATTTGTAATGATAAATGCTGACTATTGTCTAAAACAATACTGATCGCTTGTTGAGGCTTTTTGGCTAAATTAATAATGCTAACGGCTAATGAAACCTCAGGATCGAATAATTCCCCTGCAGATAGTTGTTCAATAATACGACAGCGAACTTGAATATCACTGAATTGATTTGATAAAGAAATATATGCTGCATTATGCTGTTCGGGAATTGTCGCGATGAACTGGTTAGTAATTTGAGCACTTTGCTCTACACTTTCATCAATTACCAATATCGCTTGTTTAGAAAAGCGCAGGATATAATCGATACGCGCATTAGCACTAATTTTAGTTACACTGGTGTTATCATCGGATAAGCCAATACTATTCATTAACGCAGACATACTTCACCTATTCTGATTTAAATTACAGAATTTGTTGAAGTAATTCCTCAGTAACATCATCGTTAATTTCAGATTGACCAATAGCTGTCGGAAGAATAAAGCGTAACTTACCAGCTAAATTCTTTTTATCACGACGCATATGACAAATAAACTCTTCAAAACCCATATTTTCTGGCGCGACTAACGGTAAGTCAAACGCAGAAAGCAGCGCTTCAATACGACGAAGATCTGACACTTCAAGCAAATTCATTGCGACTGCCAGTTTAGCAGCAAGTACCATGCCAGTAGAAACGGCTTCGCCATGCAACCATTTACCATAGCCTTGGTCTGCTTCAATGGCATGACCAAAGGTGTGTCCCAAGTTTAATAACGCACGCACGCCTGCTTCAGTTTCATCAGCAGCAACTATATCGGCTTTGCACTGACAGCAGCGTTCTATCATATACGCTAGGGTTTCGTTATTGCCGTTCTTAATGCCATCAACATTTTGTTCTAGCCAAGTAAAAAATTGACCGTCACCTAAAATACCGTATTTAATGACTTCCGCAATACCAGCGTTAAGCTCTCGAACTGGTAAGGTTGATAAAGTAGATATATCAATAATTACCGCTTTAGGTTGGTAGAACGCACCAATCATGTTCTTACCTAAAGGGTGATTAACCGCAGTTTTACCACCGACCGAGGAGTCTACTTGTGATAAAACCGTTGTAGGAACTTGAATAAAATCAATACCGCGTTGATAGCATGCAGCAGAAAAGCCTGTTATGTCGCCAACAACGCCGCCACCAAGTGCAAGCAAGGTTGTATCTCTGCCGTGATTACCGGCTAACAAATGAGACATTATTCGCTCAAAATTAGCTAAGCTTTTTTCCGCTTCACCATCAGGAAGAATAATCTCATCAACTTCAAAGTCTACAAGGCTATTTTTTATTACATCTGCATATAGTGGGGATACTATATCATTTGAGATGATACAAACACGTTTACTGCGGATGTGAGAAGACAGCAGAGCACTATTTGATAATAGTCCGCTGTCTATGTAGATTGGATAACTACGTATTCCAAGCTCAACCTGAAGTGTGGTCATGATGTTGCCGTTTAAAAGTCCAAGCGTTCGACTATTTTACTAGCGACAACTTTAGCGCTCTGGTCATCCGTTTGCACGATAACATCGGCAATTTCTTCATATAACGGATTACGTTCAACGGCTAAGTTTTCAAGTACTGTTCTTGGTTCTTCTTCAGTTTGTAGAAGAGGACGACGTCTGTCTCTTTGGGTACGAGCAACTTGCTTATCGATTGTAGTCTCAAGATAAACAACAATTCCACGCGCTGATAAGCGATTGCGAACTTGGCTGCTGATCACAGATCCACCACCTGTAGCTAAAACAATTCCTTGTCTTTCACTCAAGTCTTCAATTACTGACTCTTCTCTTTTACGAAAGCCTTCTTCGCCTTCAAGATCAAAAACCCACGCGATATCTGCACCAGTACGACGTTCGATTTCATGATCTGAATCGAAAAACTCTAGATGTAGCTTATCCGCCAATTCTCTACCAATGGTGCTTTTGCCTGCGCCCATAGGGCCCACAAGGAAAATGTTACGTTTTTCTGCCATTAGATTAATTAATACTCGTTTTATTTATTACGTGAACAGGTAAGAGGGAACCCCCCTCGAAAATTTTAAGGGCGCAATTATCGCAATTGTTGGGTACAAATTGCAAGCATGTAAGATGAAAACACTCATCTTACATGCAAATTAACTTAAAATCGCTCGGTAACTATCCGTGGAGTCACGAAAATTAGTAGCTCTTTTTTCTCATTAAAGTTATTACTATTTCTAAACATCCAACCAAAATAAGGAATATCACCTAAAACGGGAACCTTAGTGACTGAATTAATAATTTGTTGCTGGTAAATACCACCAAGTACAATCGTTTCACCATTATTAACTAAGACCTGTGTGCCAATTCTTTGGGTATCAATTGCTGGTGCAGTGCCATTCGTAACGCTTGATACAGTATCTTGTGTTACCACCAAATCTAAAATAATACGATCATCGGGAGTAATATGCGGTGTAACCGTTAAACTTAATACCGCTTTCTTAAACTGCACCGATGTAGCACCACTAGAAGCGGCTTCTTGGTATGGAATTTCAACACCTTGCTCTATATAAGCTTCTTTTTGGTTTGCCGTCGTAATACGCGGACTAGCAATTATTTCACCTTTATTTTCTTTTTCCATCGCACTTAGCTCAAGATCAAGAATAGTACCATCTGCTAATCGTGCGACTTGAAAAGCAATACTGCCTGCCGGTGTAGCTGCCGGTAAGTTAACATTTAATCGGTCACTTAACGGTGGCACAGTGCCATTACCTGCAGTATTAGCACCATCTAAAGAACCTGAAGTTGAAGATTCGCCATCAGTATCAGTAACCCCCCAACGAATACCTAACTCTTCATTAATGTTATCTTTCACTGTCACCATACGCGCTTCAATGATCACTTGGCGCACCGGGATATCAAGCACTGAAACCATACGTTTAATGTCCTCAATACTATTAGCAGTATCACGAATTAATAATGTATTGGTTCGTTCATCAACACTGACGCTGCCGCGATCGGTCAATATACTATTATCTTCACTTTTAATTAAAGCAGCAAACTCGGCCGCTACAGCGTAGTTGACTTGGACATATTCTGAGTATAACGGCGCAAGTTCTTCAACTTGTTGTAACGCTTGTAAATCGCGAGCTTCACGAGCAGCTAATTCATCACTTGGTGCGACCATTAAGATATTGCCTTCCATGCGTTTATCTAAGCCTTTAACTCTTAAAATAATGTCTAACGCTTGATCCCAAGGAACACCATCAAGTCTTAAAGTAATATTACCTGCAACAGTATCACTAGTGACTAAATTAAAACCATTGTAATCAGCGATAATTTGCAAAACTGTACGTACAGAAATATCTTGAAAGTTTAATGAGATAGCGCGACCGGTAAAGTCTTCTTCTTTATCAAGATAGCCAATTTCTTTTTCTTTAGTAAATACCGTTAATGAAAACACATCATTTAATTGCTGGTGTTTAAATTCAAATGGACCATTAATATCAACTACTAAGCGTGCATTACGCCCTTCTTTAAACGTTTCAACACCAGTTACGAGTGTACCGAAATCAGTAACATCTAATTTATAAATATAATCTTCTGGAATTTCTGTATTGTGGAATTCAATATAAAGTTTGCCAAGTTTATCACTAACATCAACAGCAACCTTGCTATCAAGAAGCTTAACGACAAGTTGTGCTTCATTTTGCTGACCACGTTTAAAATCAATATTTTCAACTTGGTTGATAAAACCACGTCCTAAAGGGATCAGTTGAGTAACAGCATTATTCACTTGACCAGTATTCAATGTTAAAGTGAATTTATTGTTGTTTTGATTAACATCAAATATAGATAACTGAGTTAAGTTAACTGTCGCAACCACTTTACCGGCCAATTTTTGTACGGTAATATTTTTAACACTGGCATGTTCAACTAAAGTTGTTTCAATTTCAGCGTTATATTGTTCAGCATCAAAGGTAATTTTTACCTGCGCAGGCTCTACTGAAGTAAATACCTGTGGTTGAATTACAATATCTTCGGATAGCTCAAAAACCAGCTCTATTTCGCTGTTTTGAATCGTATTATAAGAAATTCCAGTTAACTCACTTGCCCACGTAAAAGTAGATAATAAGCTTAAAAAGATAGTTGTGATTAACTTCATTTTTTTACAATGTGTCATAATATTTTTAATTTTCACTTTATTAAATTGCAACATTACTTCCCTTGCCCCTCTGCACTTGTCTCGGTCATGGCAACGACAGTTTCACGTTCCACCCAGCACCCAGCACCATCTGGGATTAATTCTAATACTTTCACATTATCCTGACTTACCGCAGTAATTTTCCCATGATACAAACCTACATAACTGCCAACAGCAATTCGATGTAAAGTTTTATCTGATGCTTCAACTAACGCCCAGGTAACCCCTAATTCCCCCAATGTGCCACGCATCACTAAATCGCTTAATGAAAATTTTTCCAATGGTTGTTTTCGTCGACGAGGGTCAGGGCTTAAACAACCCGACATTTGCTGAATTTTCTCTTGTATAGCTTCAGGTTTTGGCGCATCAAAAGGACTTCTCAATGCTTGAGTAGAGTACTCAAAGTGATCAAAAACTGTAACCGTCGGCATAGGGGCAATTGAATTACTAACATTTGCTTGAACATTAGCAATATGTACTTTCAAGTCGCTAGTATCATTAAAACAACCTGTTAAAAACAACGCAGTGAGTAAAGCTAATTTTTTCATTATTCTGTAGCCTCTCGATAGCGATAAGTTTTAGCTTGCAATTTCAACTTCAATTCGCCTGAACTTGCAGATTTTAGGTTAATGTCAAAGTTATGCAGTGTCACAATTCTTGGCAGACCGGCAATCTGGCTAACAAATTTACCAAAATCGTGATATGTCCCTACCACTTCAATATCAATAGGTAGCTCAATATAAATTTCTTGTTCAATTTCTGGTTGCCAGTTAAGTTTGACAAAATCAAGCCCTGTAGTTGTACCAACAAAAGTTATATCGTCAAGTAAACCAGGAGTTTCATGACTTTCCGGCAAACTTTTTAATTGATTAGCGAACATTGATTCAGCTTCAACCATTTGTTGTTCAAAGAGCTCTAAATTAGCGGCAACGTGATATTTGGCTTCATATTGTTGTTTAAGTGTTAACTCTTCTGCGGTAACCCTCTTTAAACTATCAAGTTGATTACTAATCATTAATGCGTAACCAAGCCCTAAGACCAAAACGACGGTAAATATTGATAATAAAATTTTTGCAGCTTTTGGCCATTGAGCAATATTATCGAGCTCTAAGCCACTAAATTGCTCCATAAATTCTGTTGAATCAAAACTCATTATGACGCTCCTTGTGCTGCAGAGCTATTAGTCAAACCTTTAATACGAATACGCATTTTAAAATCACTTAACAACTTGCTTCTAGCATCATTGGAAGTAATTGACTCAAGTACGGCATCGTCAAATAAGTCTGAACGCTCGATTTCTCGAATCATATTGGCTAAATGATTATTCGATTCACTTTTACCGGTAATTTTTAAACTATTATCTTGTTTTTCTAGGCGAATTAAATAAATACCTGTAGGTACAATTTTTGCTATTTCATCCAAGACTTTAGTACCAACATTACGACTACGCTGTAATTGCTCTACAACGCTAATACGCTTTTCAAGCTCTTTTTTCTTTTCATTAAGTGACTTTATTTTTGCTATGCGCAAATCCAACACTTGGATTTCATTCTTTAAAAACTGGTTACGGTCATTCTGGCCATCAACGCGCATTTGATAAAATTGATTCACGATAAATACCACTGCAAAAGCGCTTAATGCGACAGCAGTCAACGCAGTGAAAAACGCTCGCTGTTTAGCTTTTTCAGCCTCTTCTCGCCATGGTAATAAATTTATATATGCCAAGGGACAAAACTCCTTAATGCTAAGCCTGAGGCCACCATAAAGCGTGGTGCTGTATGAATCAGCTCTTCTTTATTAATATTATCTGAGATTTCCATGCCAGCAAATGGGTTTGCAATAACAGTATGAATTCCAAGCTCTTCAGTGAGCAATTGTTCAACCCCTTCGACTAAGGCACTACCACCAGAGATGACAAGGTAGTCTATTTTTTCTTTACCGCTAGCAGTTAAAAACATTTGAATAGCACGACGAATTTGTTGTACCAAAATAGTATGAAAGGGAGCTAATACCTCAAAGGTATAATTGGGTGCTAAATCATTCGTCAGCTTTGCCATTTCAGCTTCTTCAAATGACTTATTATAATAAGAAACAATTGAACGGGTGTATTGTTCACCACCAAATAATTGGTCACGGCTATAAATATGATTTCCTGACTCACTGACTGATAATAAAGTCATGGTGGCGCCCAAATCAACCGTTGCAATAATTTTATCTGCGGCATCACTAGGTAACTGCGCTAAGGTTAAATCATATCCTCGGCTAATAGCATAAGACTCAACATCTATCACTTTAGCTTCAAATCCACCAGCTTCTAAGGCAGCAACTCGAGCTTCAACTGATTCAGTACGTGCGGCACTGAGTAAAACATTAATTTTACTCGGATCAGATTCATTAATATCGAGTGATTCAAAATCTAAGCTTACTTCATCAAGAGGGTAAGGAATCAAGCTATCAGCTTCAATTTCAATTTGACTGGCTAATTCCTGCTCACTTAATGCCACATCCATATAGATGATTTTGGTGATAACTGTTTGACCTGATACCGCAGCAGCGGCTTGGTTAACCGACGAAGATATTTTCTTTCGTATTTTCGCAACAACTTTACCAACAGCATCAATATCTTGAATTTCTCTGTCAACAATCGCCCCTCGAGGCATTGGTTCAATAGCGATAGCCTCGAGAATATACCCGTTATCATTTTGATTCAATAAAACAGCTTTAATAGAGTGTGATCCAATGTCGATCCCAACCATTAAAGAGGCTTTCTTTTTCCATAAACTACTTAACATAGAATCCTACTAGAACATTTTATTATAATAATTTTGAGTATAAAATTCGTATAAATACATTTATTACATGCTTTTACAAGATATACTAGTACTATTACACCAATTTTATAACTTTTATTGAGCATTTTTTTGTGTTTTCTATAAAAAAACTATTAAAAGCAGCATCTGTATTGATATTTATCGGAATTTTGGCTTTAGCTGGAATTTATTTGTCAATGCGTTCAAATTTACCCAGTGTGGATTCACTACGTGATTTGCAGTGGCAAACCCCAATGCAGATATTTAGTGCGGACGGTAAACTCATTTCACAGTTTGGTGAAAAAAAGCGTATACCACTTACGTTAGAAGAAATGCCACAACAATTAATCAACGCTGTGCTTGCAACAGAGGACGATCGCTTCTATTTGCATTTTGGCGTAGACCCTATTGGCATGGCGCGCGCAGTTATCGGGCAACTCACCGGACAAAATAAAGGTGGTGCCAGTACAATTACCATGCAGGTTGCACGAAATTTTTTCCTTACACGGGAACAGACTTATGTGCGCAAAATACGCGAAATTTTCATTTCCTTTCATATTGAAAGCCTTTTGAGCAAAGATGAAATTCTTGCACTTTATATGAACAAAATTTCACTCGGCCATCGTTCTTTTGGCTTCGGCGCAGCGGCACAAGTATATTATGGAAAAGATGTTAAGGAACTGACATTAGCGCAAATTGCTGTGCTTGCAGGCTTGCCTAAAGCTCCTTCCACGATGAACCCAATCAGTCGTCCTATACGCGCTAAAAATCGCCGTGCCGTGGTACTTCAGCGTATGTATGTCGCAGGTTATATAAATTCGGAGCAATTATCAGTTGCCAACGCAGCGCCAATGACAGCAAAGAAGCATGGTGCTGAAATTGAGTTAAACGCTCCTTATATTGCTGAAATGGCACATAAAGAAATGATTGAACGTTTTGGTAAAGACGCTGCCTATACAGGTGGTTATAAAGTTTTCACTACAGTGCCATCGACATTACAACACGCAGCAAAACAAGCTGTTATCAATAATATTTTTACCTATGACCAACGTCATGGTTACCGCGGTCCAATTGCTTCTTTACGCCCAGAAGTCGCACAACAAAATAATACTAAAAATCCCGTAGCTAGCGTCGACGTTGAGCCGATTACTGAAGATGAAATAAAACAAGCACTTCGTACTGTAAAAAGTTATCAAACATTGGTACCTGGTGTTGTAACTAGCATAAGCGAACAATCTGCGACTATTACAGTTAAAGAACAAACATTAGTTGAAATAAATTGGCAAGGCTTATCTTGGGCTAGACCTTATTTAAATGACGACAAACAAGGCGTTGCTCCTAAAACTACTCAGGATATTTTAACTATTGGTGATGTGGTTATGATTGCACCATCAGAAAACGGTTATCGCTTAAGCCAACTGCCAGATGTTAGTTCCGCATTAATATCATTAAACACTGATAATGGTGCAATTAAAGCAGCTGTCGGTGGCTTTAGCTTCGCCCAAAGTCAATTTAACCGAGTCACCCAAGCAAAACGTCAAGTCGGTTCAAATATCAAACCTTTCATTTATTCTGCGGCATTAGATAATGGCTATACCCTTGCATCAATTATCAACGACACCCCAATAAATCAATGGGATAGAAGTTCCGGCGTAGTTTGGCGTCCGAAAAATTCACCACCGATATATAGCGGTGAGATTCGCTTGCGACTTGCATTAGCACAATCTAAAAACGTTATTGCGGTGCGTTTATTGAGAGACGTTGGCTTAGATAAAGTTATTCCTTATTTGGCGTCTTTTGGGTTTGATCCTGATGATCTACCTCGCAACGAGTCTTTAGCTTTAGGCTCTGCTTCCTTGACTCCACTTGAAGTAGCAACGGGTTTTGCAACCTTTGCCAATGGCGGTTTTTTGATCGAGCCGTACTTAATTGAGCGTATTGAAGACTCTTTCGGCAAGGTAATATTTCAAGCTAATCCTGCAATTGCCTGTGATGATTGCGATTTAGCCATTCATGACACCGCTGTAGAAACGTCAGAAAATGATGCAATCAACCAACTTGCTACACATAGCTCTGCTGTCGACAATGATAAACCAATTATTATCAATAAAGCAGAACGTGTCATTAGTGCACAAAATGCTTTTTTAGTTACCGAGGCACTTAAATCTGCCATTTGGGGCGCAGATTGGAACATCAAGCCTTTTTGGCAAGGAACTGGCTTTCGGGCACGTGTGCTAAAACGCAGAGATATTGCAGGTAAAACAGGCACAACAAACCAAGCGAAAGATGCCTGGTTCTCTGGCTTTAGTCGCAGACTAGTAACAACCTCTTGGATAGGCTTCGATAACCCAAGCCGAAACTTAGGGCAATCAACCTACAACAGTAATTTAGGTGAAGAGCAAATTACTGGCAAAGAGTTTGGTGCAAAATCAGCACAACCTGCTTGGATAAGCTTTATGAAGACTGCTTTAACAGAATTGCCTGTAGAGCCTTTCGAGCCGCCACAAGCATTAATGTCTGTTCGTATCGATAAAGCTTCCGGGAAGTTGTCGACTAAAACCGACAGGTCCAGTGAATTTGAGTATTTCGAATTAGGTACAGCGCCAACAGAATATATTAGCCAAGATCATAGTAGCGAAATTTTAGATGGTAATAATAATGAAGAAGACTCAGAAGAAGATATCTTTGATTAGTTATTAAAAGTTTCGTTAGGTAACAAGGCGAATGATAGATTTACTGTTATTCGCTATTTTTTTTGATAATACTTCACTTTTTTTATGGTCTTTACAATTCAATTACACCTTTAAAATCCTGACCATATAGTCAACAACAAAAACCAAGTAATCAATTGTTTTATAAAGATTTACTGAAAACTCAATCAATTTTAAAAAGCATAAAAATCAGCTACAGTTTTAGATCTTAATCCCCTTTCATTTCAATTTCATGAAAGTGTGACTGAAAACTTTCACAACGAAAGAAAAAAAACTTTCGTTTTGCCCTTCGATCGCCTAAAATTGCGCTCCACAATCGGAATACCGAAACTAATGATTACAAATCGTCATACTTTTAGGAGCGAATTCGCTATGGCAGCTTTAGAAAACTCAATTGATTTATCTTCGTACGGCATCACAGACGTTGCTGAGGTTGTTTACAATCCGTCTTATGAGTTGCTTTTCGCTGAGGAAACAAAATCTGACCTTACAGGTTATGATAAAGGTGTAGTTACTGAACTAGGCGCTGTTTCAGTTGATACCGGTATATTTACTGGCCGTTCACCTAAAGATAAGTACATTGTTCGTGACGATACAACACGTGATACTGTGTGGTGGTCTGATCAAGGTAAAAATGACAACAAACCTATGACTCAAGAAACTTGGGATAGCTTAAAAGGTTTAGTGACTGAGCAATTATCAGGTCAACGTCTATTTGTTGTTGATACCTATTGTGGTGCTGATGATGCTACACGCTTAAAAGTACGTTTTATTACGGAAGTTGCATGGCAAGCTCATTTTGTTAAGAACATGTTCATTCGCCCTACCGATGCAGAATTAGAAAATTACGAACCTGATTTTATCGTTATGAACGGTGCAAAAACTACCAATCCAAATTGGCAGGAGCAAGGGTTAAATTCTGAAAATTTCGTAGCATTTAACTTAACTGAAAAAATACAGCTTATTGGCGGTACATGGTACGGCGGCGAAATGAAAAAAGGTATGTTCTCTATGATGAACTACCTATTACCTTTAAAAGGTATTGCGTCTATGCACTGTAGTGCAAATGTTGGCGCTGATGGCGACACGGCGGTATTCTTTGGCTTATCAGGTACGGGTAAAACAACGTTATCTACTGACCCTAAACGCCAATTAATTGGTGATGATGAACATGGTTGGGATGAAAACGGCGTATTTAACTTTGAAGGTGGTTGTTATGCAAAAACCATCAACCTTAGTAAAGAAAATGAACCTGATATCTACAATGCTATCCGTCGTGACGCATTATTAGAAAACGTAACTGTTGATAGTAATGGTAAAATAGATTTTGATGATAATTCAAAAACTGAAAACACACGTGTTTCTTACCCTATTCACCATATTGACAACATTGTTAAGCCGGTATCTCGTGCTGGCCACGCAAAAAAGGTTATCTTCTTAACCGCTGATGCCTTCGGTGTATTACCACCGGTTGCAAAATTAACGCCGGCACAAACAGAATATTACTTCTTATCAGGCTTTACAGCTAAATTAGCTGGTACTGAGCGTGGTATTACTGAACCAACACCAGCATTCTCAAGCTGTTTTGGTGCCGCATTTTTAAGCTTACATCCGACACAGTATGCAGAAGTATTGCGCAATCGTATGCAAGCAGCAGGTGCTGAAGCTTATTTGGTGAATACTGGTTGGAATGGCACAGGCAAGCGTATTTCAATTAAAGATACTCGCGCGATCATTGATGCAATTTTAGATGGCTCTATCGATAATGCTGAAACGCAAGTATTACCGTTATTTAACCTAGATATTCCAACAAGTATCGATGGCGTTGATGACAGCATATTAGATCCACGTGATACTTATGCAGAAAAAGCTGAATGGCAAACCAAAGCTGTTGACCTAGCAAATCGCTTCGTTAATAACTTTGATAAATTTACTGATACCGAAAATGGTAAATCACTAGTTGCTGCTGGACCTAAGCTTTAACTAAGTTAAGTGTATAATTGTTACTTAGTTTAGAGTAATAACATACCATGCATTGAACATATAAAAAGCCATCGTAAATACGATGGCTTTTTTATAAGACAATTAATGAATTTGAAACTGGCTATTCAGCTTTTCTAAACTTATGACTATCAATCATGAGTAATTGGTAAGCATACTTTCGCGCTTAAACCACCTTCTTGCCTATTTGAAAGCTTAACGCGGCCACCATGGGTGTCTACAATACGCTTTATAATAGCTAAACCTAAACCACTACCTTCAGTACCTCTGGCTTTATCACCTTGAGTAAATGGCTGGAAAAGGCGCTCGATATCTGCATCGGGTATACCTGGACCTTCATCGCAAACTGCAATACAAACTTCTTTTTTACGTTTATTGTACGAAGTAGTCACAATAATTTTTCCATCACTATAACGTAGTGAGTTTTGAATAAGGTTTGCTAGTGCTCGTTTCATCGCGACATAGCGTAGAGGTAGTTTTGGTAAAGACTCCGCTTCAAATTCTATTACTCTGTCCAATATACTTTCAGACTGAACCACTTCATCAATCAAGACGTTAATATCGGCAAGTTCAGCCTTATCCTTACTGTCGTGTCGAATATAGTCAATAAACTGATCAATGATAGTATTCATATCATCAATATCGCCTTCAATACCGTCTTTTAAAAATTCATCTTGCTGAGAAATCATTTCCGTCGCTAATCGAATACGTGTTAATGGTGTGCGCAAATCATGTGAAATCCCCGCCATTAGCAAGTTTCTATCTTCTTCAAGTTGCTTAATGCCTTTCGACATGTGGTTAAAAGCCCGAGTAACAGCAACAATTTCGGTTGTACCTCGTTCGCTTAATGGCTCAGGGAAGTCTCCACGACCAACATCATGTGCAGCACTTTGCAAAGCACCTAACGGACGGTTAAGCTGACGAACAAATAGCCAACCGCCCATGACACTTAAAATACCTAGAATCATTAAAACTAAAATAAGTGGTGAAAAATTTTCTTCTTCTAAACCATTAATTGGTATTTTTACCCAGTAATCTGGTGCTTGTGGTGGGCGGATCCAAAAAAGGTATTCATCACCTTGTGAAATGCGTACCTCTGCAGGACCACCAAGTAAGTTAGACATTTCAGCTGAACGAAAAGCGTAATACACGGCGTCTTGTAAGCCAAGTTTCATTGCAGCCGCTTCACGGTAGACCCCAATTCCAGTTTCTCGTGTAAAAGCATCTCCCATTGCAGGGCTTAGCTCTTCTTCAGCAATATCAATAAAAACTACACGGACTTGCTTCGCTAATAATTGGTTCACTTGCTGCGCATTAGGTTGAATGATATATATCGACATCGATATAAAAGACACAACCTGATTAATTAACAGCAAGACACCGATTAATAACACCGTTTGGCCGAAGGCACTGCGCGGCAATATTTTCATAAACGTCTACTAGATAGGATTATTTTTAAGCTAAAGATCAGGCTACTGACTTCCCTTCAGGAACAAAAACATAGCCTAAGCCCCAAACTGTTTGAATGTAGCGAGGCTTAGCAGGGTCTTCTTCTAACATTCTACGCAACCGAGACACTTGTACATCAATACTACGCTCTAACGCAGAGTAGTCTCGACCACGAGCCAAGTTCATTAACTTGTCACGAGACAAAGGCTCTCTTGGGTGTGTTATTAAGGCTTTTAATACCGCGAATTCACCACTCGTTAGTGGCATATTAACATCACCTTTTAGCATTTCACGTGTGGCAAGATTAAGTTGGTAATCACCAAACGAAATTACATTTTCTTCTTGAGACGGTGCACCTGGCGCTTCTTGAACACGACGACGTAAAACGGCTTTTATTCTTGCCAGCAATTCGCGTGGATTAAATGGTTTTGGCATATAGTCATCAGCGCCAAGCTCTAACCCGATGATGCGATCTACTTCATCACCTTTTGCCGTTAACATTACAATTGGAATGTCATTTGAATTTTGTCTTAAACGGCGACAAATAGATAAACCATCTTCTCCTGGTAACATGAGATCAAGCACCAACAAATGGAAGTTTTCACGTTCAAGTAATCTATCCATTTGCTCAGAATTTGCTGCACTTCGAACCACAAACCCTTGTTCGACCAAATACCGTTCCAGTAAAGCTCGCAAACGCATATCATCGTCTACTACCAAAACCTTCGGTGTTTCATGTCCCATAATTCCTGTTCCATTTTGTTATTTTTAAACTTGGCTTAACTATAAGCCATATTGTTACAAATATAAAAAGCTGTTCTGTGTCAGTTTCCTAGCATTTGTTACAAATTATGTTACTGGCTTGCCATGTGAAGATATAGAGCTAAATAAAATTTTAATCAGTTTAACGCTGAATCCTGACTATATTGCTACATTTTGAAACAAAAGCCACAAATACGTTCAAGAAGCATGCTAGAGAAAATGTAATCAATATAACTTAGCTTGGCATAATTACTTACATTGGCTATTTATTGTGGGAGAATGACGAAATGAGAGTTTGGATTTATTTTCACAAAGCGCCTATTCGTGTTTTGCTAATTAGCAAAAGGCGTAATATCGTCCGAATTAAGCGCAGCATGCTAAAAGTTAAAATTGCCTTGGCGCAAGAAAAAGTCGAAACCAGAGAAATGCTGAGCATATATAAGCGCTATACAAAGCGCCAAGCTAGTGCGGAAGAAATGCAAATAGCCAACCAGCAATTTATCGACATATTAAAAGGCCTAGGCCTTGGTGTTTTTGCCGTATTGCCCTTTTCCCCTATTACCATACCCATTATGATAAAGGTTGGCCGTATGGTGGGTGTAGAAATACTGCCAAGTTCGTTTATCGATCAAAAGAACAACGAAAAGTAGTTGGTATTACTTCAAATAACTAATTGATTGTTCTGTAACACATTGTGTGAAACTTTTTTGCCGTTCAGCTCGAGAAAGTGAAGCGATAGCCTTTGTCACTAAAGCCATTTTCTGTTGTTGTTCTTCTGCAGATAAATTAGACAATTGCTCTTGAAAGCAACCTGTTAAACCGTAGTTTAAGGCAACATCTGACTTAGGTGATGCTCCAGCTAGACATTCAATTAAGTTTTCCGCCAAAACATTTCTATCAACTTTAGTGATCAAAGCCTTAATAGTTAGATTGTTATCCGCCTGTTTCTGCTGTTGGCAGCTAAAGTACATATCGGCAACGGCGACAATTGGAATAAGCTTTTCATGTTGGGCAGCAAAGCGATCTTTTAACCATTGGTCCATATTTAACTCTTGAGAGTCTTCAGCATTGGCTGGCACACTGATGCTGAAAGCTAAACAGACGCATATTAGCATTACACTGGCACTAATATTTTTTGTTAATAAGGCGCTTATTTCCATGGTTTTTTCCTTAGATTATCTGCAAACTATATAATATAAAAAGTAGCTCTGTGTGTCTGTAAGCAAATGAACAAAAACAGTAACCTACAACTCTATTAATGCTAGAGTTAAGCTTTCCGGTGCTCAATAGCATAGTTAAATGTGCATAGTTAAATAGCGCCATAAAACAATTGCTGGTGAAGATGAGAGTAAGTTTTGAGAATTAAAATTACATTTATTTTAATAATATCGTTGATTATTAATAAATTAGCATTTGCTGAACAGCCAGCTAATACAAATACGGTAGCGTTATTAACACAGCAATTACAAGCGCAAAAAGGCAATGTCGTTTACGTTGATTTTTGGTCTTCCTGGTGTGTCCCTTGTCGAAAATCGTTTCCGTGGATGAATGAATTACAAGGTAAATATCAAAAACAAGGCTTAACTATTCTAAGCATTAACTTAGATCACGATCGCAATTTAGCGAATAAGTTTTTAGAGCAAAACCCTGCGGCATTTCCAATAATTTATGATCCTAAAGGACGTATTGCGAGAAAATATAAGCTTAAAGGTATGCCTAGCAGTTTTATCATTGACAGAGCAGGCAACCTGGTGAGTGCTCATGTCGGTTTTAATAAACAAAAAAGTTTAGCGTATGAACAAGAAATCATTCAGCTTCTCAACAGGCCAGCAACGACTCAGAGCCCATAGCATTTTTCAACCTTACTAATCCTTACAGTAAAGTTTTTATACCACTGTTCTCGACCAAGCTGCTGGGCAACTAAATGCTCGCTATTCTGCTTCCACTGTCGAATATTATCAAGGCTTCGCCAATAAGATACGGTGATACCTACATCTTCTCTTGCAGACTCTATACCTAAAAAGCCTACTTGCTGCTGTGCTAACTCTACCATCACATTCGCCATGTCATGATAACCGTCATAATGCTCATTCATTACCGAACTAAAAATAACGGCGTAATACGGTGGAGTTGGCGTTTTAGCAAGTAAACTTTTCACCTCATCATTCCCTTATTCTATATTCAGCTTATTTAGGCTGAATCATGTGCACATCGCGTTGTGGGAATGGGATAGTAATGTTTTCACGATCAAACGCTAGTTTAACCTCTTCCATAACACCGAAATACACTGGCCAATAATTTTCTGAGTTTGTCCAAGGACGTACAAGAATATTAATAGAGCTATCCGCATGAGCAGACACAAAAATATCAACACCTGGTGTTTTTAAAATACGCTCATCAGCATCTACAACGCTTTGTAACACTTCTTTAGCTTTTTTAATATCATCGCCATAACTAATACCGAAGGTTAAATCGACTCTGCGTGTTGGTTCAACAAACAGGTTTTTCACACAACCGTTTGATAATAAACCATTAGGAATAATCACGCGTTGGTTGTCTAAGGTAAGCAATATAGTATTAAATATTTGAATCTCTTGTACTACGCCAACATAACCCTGCGCATCAATAACATCGCCAGCTTTAAAGGGCTTGAAGAATAAGATTAAAATACCGCCGGCAAAGTTAGATAAACTACCTTGTAAGGCTAAACCTACCGCTAAACCCGCTGCACCAAGCACTGCGATTAAAGAGGTCGTTTCAACACCAACCATCGAAGCAAATATAATAACTAATATCGCTTTAAGTAAAATACTCAAAATACTCAACATAAATTGATGTAAGGTAATTTCGACTTTTTTCTTGTCCATCGCTAAATCAAATAACTTCAGAATCCGTTTAATAATCCAAAGCCCGATAATAAGTACAATAATTGCGACGATTAATTTAGTGCCAAACTGAACAGCTAAATCTCCCATCATAGTGGCATATCGTTCGAGAGTACTGACATTCATTTCCATAGTATGTTCCTATTTATTGTTTTGATTTTATCGTTAACGCATTACTTTCAATAGTATAGCTATGGAAAATTTAATTTCACACATAAAAAAAGCGAGCTTAATAGCTCGCTTTTTTCAGATTTAGACAGTTGTTCTAAAAGCTATATTTATAACCTAATGTCACACTGCGTGGCTTACCTACCATAATCGAACCATGTGTACGTGTTGCCATATATTCTTTATCAAGTAAGTTATCAACATTGAAGGTGATTTCTTGATTATCTGCAACGCTATAATGAGCGGCCATATCAACAACGGTACGGCTATTAATCACTTCATCAGAAGCCGCAGCTCCTTGACCAGCCGTAGTGCGCATTTCATCCATATAACGTACTAATACATCACCACGCCATTTCTCACCAACAACACCAACAGTCAGTTGTAATTGGTTTTCTGGAACATAGGGTAATTCATCACCCGCTATTACCGAGCCCCACGTATCTAGACCAGATTTAAACGAATTTTGAAATTCTGTTTCGGTAAAGGTATATGTCAAATCAACAGGGATCGTTATTGCACCAGCGGCAAATTCATAGCCTGCTTTAGCTTCTAAGCCTGATACTTTAACTTCACCAGCATTATATTGATTGCCAATATTTTCTTCTTCACAACCTTGGCTAGCGGTACAGTTACCATGCATGTTGTCATAGTCAGAATAGAAGAACAAAGCCTCACCACGCAAAGCTTCTTTGTTATAACGGAAACCAAGTTCATAATTAATACTTTCTTCATTTTCTGTTTCTTCATTGCCCGGTGCAGGCGGCGCAAAACCTTTTTGTATACCACCGATAATAACTAAGTCATCAGTAGCTCTATACGTAACAGCCAAAGATGGTAATAGCACCTCAACATCGTTGCTAACATCTTTCTTTAATGGTTCATTTCTATCGATAACGCCTTTATCCCAGTCTTTACGTGAAATTGTCATATCTTCATAACGTAAACCAGCATTAATAATGAAATCGCCAACGGTATATTCGTCATGAACAAATAACGCAACTGCTTCAGCTGAATCAATACGGTTTGAATCTGCACCGTGAATACCTGCTTCAGTCAACGTCATCTCATATGCAGTATTATCTAAAGTATAAGTATCAACCCATTGAAAACGGTCCATTTCATCTTCATGATAACGAGCACCAAATTTAACTTGATGAGCGCCAAAATCAGCATCTAAAACTGTTTGAATACCTTTTGATTCATAATCACGACTGTTAGCTTTTACATCAACGCTAATTTCATCACTAGTAAATGAGCCGTTGTCAAATGCTGCGGCATAATCGATACCAGTTCTTTTTAGTGGATCATTTTCATCAAATTTACTTAAACTCAAGCCATTAACTTTACTAGTTTTGTACCAGTTACGGCTAAACTCATTAAAGTAAGCCGTTGTACCTAACGTAAACCGATCAGATAACTTAATATGGTGATTAACTTGTAATTGCTTATGACTGGTATCCATATTATCTAATTGCGAAGCAGAATAACGTGAATATGGATTAGATTTGAAATCAGCTTCAGTTAAACCCATATAAGTTTCATCTGAATCTTCATCTGAATACTTTAATTTGAATTCTAATTCTTGGTAGTATTTAGCGTCAGTATCGCTATTGATCATCACTTTCGCCATGATGTCATTCTTAACAAAACCAGTATCATCACCTGTGTGATTTACATCTTTAAAGCCATCAGCTTGGTAGCGAAAAACTTCAAATACTGAAGATACATTTTGACCAGCACCACCAACATAAGCATGCGCTTTACCAAAACCGTCTTGCCCTGCGCTTAAATTAACTTGTCCAGCTAGTGCGTCTTCTGGAATTGAACGAGATAACATGTTTACCACGCCACCTGTAGTACGAGGGCCGTACATTGCACTTGAAGTGCCTTTTAACACTTCAACTTGTTGCATACGACCAGCCGTTGGAAAGTAATACGCCGAAGGAGCTGAATAAGGTGCTGGAGCAGCTAACACACCATCTTCCATAATTGTTACTTTTTCACTGCGATTTTGACCTGTGCCACGCATACCAATATTAGGACGTAAGCCGTAACCATCTTCTTCAAGTACGTAAACACCGGGTACCGACGTTAATGTGCGCATAATGTCAGTAAAGTCGAACTTTTCTAATTCAGCTTGAGAAATCATATGCGCACTGCCTGGCACATCATTCACTGCCTGAGCACTGCCAAAAATAGCTAGGTGTTCCATATCATCATCTGCAATGGCAGAACTTGAAATAGCACTAACAACAGATAAAGCAATCAAAGCGGGTTGAAAAAGAGAAGAAATTCGCATAGCTACGCCTATAAAAGAAACAATTATTTTAATTGCGCGCATTAGACCACGAGATGTAATAGGAATCAATATCATTTGCATTATTTGTAATACCTAATTGATATAGGTCAATATTTAAATTTTATATAAAGAAAGGCTTAACTTCACAGTACATTGAATAACTTTAAATTTATTACAGCTTCTCTATTAAACGCTTCCCTATTAATTGTGCACTTCGCTCAATATATTTATGTGTCAAATTTGCGCAAATAATAACAAGTGAAACCAAAAAGAAAACCCAAATATTATTAACAAGGCCACTTCCTAAATCCATAGCCCTTCGAGTTTCACTCATTGGGGCTATGGTAATACCTGACAGTTTTTGTACTATCATCATAATATATATTGTTGCAGCTAGAATAGCGGCATGTACCATATAAATCGAATAGGATAACTCTCCTAATCTAATGAAAAATATGTTTTTTAACCAACTCGAAATCAGACCAGACTCAAACGAATAGAGTAATATTGTTAAACAAAAAATTAAAACAGTAATAGTCGATGTGTATTTCCCGGGAGAAGACACGAAATATACTATTATAATTATAGAAGTGACTTCCAAAAACGATGCAAAATAGAACCCCAAACGCTCCTTAGATAACTTTGTAAACAGCGCATACGTTAGACTGCCCGCAAAGAAACTTCCTAATCCCCTTTTAACTTCATCAACAAGTAAGTTTGTTTCTAAATATAATAAAGTTAACATTAAACCACTTATAAATACCCAAGAGGTTACGCGCAATTTCGGTCTAATAAGGGTCAAAAAAAAGACTAGATACATATAGAATTCTATACTGATACTCCACGATGGAAAATTAAATGAGTAAGGCTCTGTCAATGATGTCCATGCCTGCACTAAAAACAAATTGGGTATGATCTCATTAACAGCTCCAGGCCCTGTAAATGGAGGTGTTCCAAAATTAATACCATTTTTATAAGCAATGAGTTTAATGAATTCGAAAATTACAAATATCAGCAACATAAATATATGAAGTGGAAATATACGAAATACTCTTGAAATTAGGTACTTATTAAAAAATAGTTTTTGCTTATTAATATATCCATGCGCTAGCACAAATCCACTCAATACAAAAAAGAACTCTACAAATACCCAGCTACCTCGAAAAAAATTAAGGCTAGTTATGCTATCTAATACGTTCATATGATATATAACAACAAATATAGCAAATAAGCCTCGAAAACTATCTAATACTAAAAACCTTTGTCGCATATAAATCCAGTATTTACTTATTATCAAAAAAGTATTTAATAATTCTAATTAAATACTTATGTACAGTGACCTTTATTGGAAAAAAGAGGGATATTGGCCCCAAAACTAGCAAAACTATTAAAAACTTTGGGCGACTCAAAATACTTACTAACCTAACATCATTATTTCATCTTTGAATATGCTGCAACCATAATGTGGTAGGTTACCCACAAGAATCCAACATTCCAGAAAATAAATCTAGCTACTGTCACTAATTCTCCTCGAGGCCAAAGCATAAAGCCTAAAAAGCAAGAAAATGCGAATGCAGTATTAACAATATTGTTTTTAATCATTGCAAGTTTATTAATAAGGATACCAAGTAAGAATAATACAAACATACCAAACCAATAAAAATTTAGATAAAGTTCGGCAAAAATGGAAAAACCGTAACCTCCCCCTCTTTCAGCAATCCATGGATTAACTTCATGAACTAACCACAAGGCTAAACTTCCACTTTTAGCGGGATGTATATCCCAAAATAAGTTTGGAATAATTGTCGAAATCGCGAGTAAAAAGGAATGTCCATATTGAAATTCCATTTGTGAAGGCACTCTTTGCATTACCCATATTAGCGGGCTAATGCTATCAGACATTTCTTCAATTATTCTATAAATAGCACTCGTTTTTTCTATATCCTCCGAAATCTCTTGTCCTGTTCGCAGAAAAGACATAGCAGGAAAAACCACAACAAACATGAATATGACAACCATATAAATCGATTTTCGATTTAACGGTTTAATTACGCTATCCCAAAGGCTTAAAAAAATAATAAACGGAATCAGTGAAGCAAGCCGCATTCCTAAAGCCATTTTTATCAAAGCAATCGAAAGTGCAAAAATAAATATTAAGTTTAAAATTTTTTTATTTTTACTATACGCTGCAATCAACAGTAACAATGAAGGATATAAAAAGAATGTCAGTACCTTTATGATACCTGCAGCACCATAGGATTGCTCACCATTAAATAATGCAAAATATCCTCCAGATAAAACCTGTACTATCATTGTTTTTAAATCAAGCAATGACGCTGGTAACGAAAAGGTTAAGAACAACAAGCCAGTAAAACGAGCAGCAGAAACTTGTTCTTGCGTAAGCTCCATTAATTGCCTTGGTTCTCTCTTATGGCTAAAAAGCATGGCAGACGACAAGACAAAAAAGCCAACATAACCATATTCAAATGCTCGAACAATTACTTGTAAATCAAATTCAGTAAAAAAGCTAAAAAATGACGCTCCTTCATGATAATAGAAAACAAATAAGACAGATTTTCCGAGATTAAATATAAAAACCATGAGAAAAAATATAAAAGCGAGCGACAGGTCGTTCCCTCCAATGCGACTCCACGTATAACTGTGAATAACTATCAACGATAAAATCCCGATACTTTGGGTTACTAAAACAATCGTAATATGCTCATCCACTAGCCATTGGCGTGCCATAATGGCAACTAAACAAATAAAAAAATTTGTCGCTATAGCAAGAAAAACAATTTCTGTTCTACTATTCGTCATAAACTATTGCTGTAAATACGCTTTAGGTTTTTGATATGGTTAGGTAAATAAAAGTCTGTTTCCTTAAACTTATCATTAATTAACTCCCGATTAACACAAACATCACTTTTTTCGGCCATTGCTTGGGTTTTATCTGCCCAATTTTTAGCAGTGCACTTCAACGACATATAATCTACAAGAGCACTATTAAACTCAGCTTCCTTAGTTATATTGTCAGCGATCAAAATAGGAACTCCAACAGCTTGCGCTTCAACCACCGTTAAAGGTAGTCCTTCATATAGAGATGGAAAAGCAATAACATCAAAAGCTGAAGCCATAATATCAACAGCATCAGAACGGGCCCCTAACATCAAAACATCATTCGTTAATGCCAATTCAGTAATTGAATCGACAATTTCCTGATGTAGTTCACCATCCCCAACTAAAATTAACTTTGCGGGCACACTTTCTTTTAATGATTTAAAAATTTGTAGTAAGAATTTATGATTTTTAGGTTCTGACATTCTTCCTACATGTCCTAAAACTAATTCAGTATCTTTCAACCCCAGACTTTCCTTTAACTTACTATCATTTTTCACCCTGTCTAGATGCTTGATTCCACAGTAGAGGATTTCCAATTTAGCATTGTCGATTTCGCCTGTATGTACCGACTTATGAGCTTCGTGACTAACAGCAAGGTACTTAGTAGCAAAGTGCTTAATTAACTTTTTCATAAATTTTATATAGAGAGCCCTGATCCCTTTTTTGGGTTCTATGTCGCTTCGGTTACTGTGAGCGTGCGATATTCTAATAGGAACTCTTGCAAACCAAGCTGAAAACAAAACAATTCCACTAAAGTAAAGTACATGGCTATGCACTACATCGTATGGTTCTCTCGTTCTAAGAATTTTGATCAAATTAAATATATACTTCAATGGATTTTTGTGACCTAAGCATGGAATTAAATTAACTCCAAAACCTTCAAACTGGCTATCAAGTACTCCTGGCTTTGCTGAATGAACAAGAATATCAATTTGAATATTCGTTCCTTTAAGCTCTTCAGCTATACCCAATAGCCACCTTTCCACACCACCAAGGTTCATTTGGTTGGCAACATGTAACACTCTTATTTTTTTCATTTTATTCAAGCTCTTTAAGTATTTTGAAAAAGAATGCCACTGCAACAATTAAGGCTGAAAGCCCTCCTGTATAAAGTGCACCTTCGATACCATATAGTGAAATTAAATAATGACTACTGAAAAAACAAATAGGCAATGTAATAGCCATAACGTACATTTGAAACTTAAAAATACCAAACGATGTTAAAATCACGCCTCCAACAGCTTGAAATGCTAGTGAAAAATTTATCAATGACGCTACTAATAACAATTGTCCTCTACCAGAAAACGAGTTTCCGTAAAATAAAGTCAAAACAAATTCTCCAAAAGCATATGCCATTACAACGCCAAATAAACCATACGCTGCAGCCATCAAATAACTTCGCTTAATTAGCAAATGTAGAGTTGAAAAGGATTTAGATTTAATGCTTTTGGTTAATATTGGCGAGATAACTTGTATTGCTGACTGCAAGATCAAACTACCAGCAGTAACAAAATAAAATACTGATGCATAAAATCCTATATCTTGATCACTATGCAAACTTTTCAAAATAAACAAAGGAAGACTAGTCACAAGAATAACTAACATAGATGCCATTCCCATAGGAAAAGACTGGCGTGCAATTTGCCAAATTATCGACAGTTCTATCGAAATCATAGGTGCTATTTTATAAGCACTAAAAACTTTTTTATCTACTATATAAAAAGTTGTCAACATCGACAGCAACACTCCGACACCAGCCAAAGCTATATTATTTGAAAAATGATAAAAACCGAAAAATAAAATAGGTGTTAATAACGCTCGTAATATTCTTGATTTAGCAATTTCAACGATTGAAAAATGTTTTTGATGGTAGCCTTGACATATATCAGAAATGTTTTCGACTAATTTTGCAACTCCCAAAACCAAAATCAGCCAAAAATAAACGACATCAACGAAAAAATAACTATAAGTACATAAGAAAATTAACGCTAAGATAGAAGTTAGCAATCTAGTGTGTATGACATAAGGCTCTTCCTGCTCGGAGATAGTGCGTGACAATAAATATGGTCGAATACCAAATTGCCCGAACATTAAGAACACACCCGCTAAAGCAAGACTGTAAGCATATTGTCCTACAACATCTGTATTTCCAGCATAGTTCAACCCAGCAATGACTATCCACTGGGAAATTGCAAAAAATATATTTGCAAAAAGAGTGATACCAATACCTATTTTTAATTTCATTTCTACCCTAATTAGTTTTCCTTTGAACTAAAAGCTATGGAAAACTTATAGTAATAGATACAAACACTCAAAAGATTATTAGTGCGTTGTCATATTCCATCATCATTTAACGCTATTATAAGCACAATTTAATGGGTTCTGATTTATCATGCGAGAACTTTGTTAGCATTTTATAGTTTTCCACCTAAAAGAACTGTGATACATAATTATTTCTGAGCCATTCAAGCCTCTACTATCTAATTCGTGATACTGTTTTCATTTACCTAATATAGTGAAACATATAATATTATCTAAGATGTAAAAACATTTAACATCTTATAATACTGACGCTGAAGACACTGAATTCGAATGAGACTAAATTTTTATGAACCTGATAATCACAAGTGAATTTCGATTCTATCAAACACCTGATGGCGACATTTGGACTCCATCATCTTTTCCCTATGAATATTGGCTTAGGTATTTAACGGCATTCGAAAACATAATCGTAATAGCTAGAGTGCAATTGGTAAACCAATCAGAATCAACATGGTCGCACTCGAACGGTAAAAATGTTTCTTTTTTCAATTTACCCTATTATGTCGGTTTTACGGGTTTATTAAAAAACAGCATTAACTTGTTTTGTGCATTGAAAGAAGCAACTAAGTTGAAGGGACTTTTTTTATGTAGAGTACCGTCTCAAACAGCCAGCGTGCTAACTTTCCTTTTAGGAAAAAAACGTAATTACGCTCTCGAAGTCGTTGGTGATCCTTACGACGTTTTCTCAACAGGAATAGGAGGAAAACATCTCGCACCAATTTTAAAGTCAGTAAGTAAAAATATATTACAAAAACAATGTAAAAATGCTTTAGGTGCAAGCTACGTTACTGAGAGCTACTTACAAAAACGTTACCCTGCAGGACCAAATACTCATGTTAGTTTTTATTCGTCAATTATGCTGGATAAATCTCAAATAATTCCGAAAGCTAGACATTATACAGAACCTGCTAGAAAGCTCATTTTTATTGGCTCACTAGATCAACTATATAAAGCACCTGATGTTCTTTTATCATCATTTTCCAAGCTGTTTAAAGACGATAAAAATTATCATTTAACAATGCTAGGCACCGGTAAATTCAAGGCAAAGTTGGTCAAATTAGCCGATAACTTAGGTATCAGTTCCATGGTGAACTTTGCAGGTGAAGTTAGCAGTACTGAAGTAGAAAACTACCTACAGCAAGCTGATGTATTTGTACTGCCTTCTCGTACTGAAGGCTTACCTAGAGCGATTATAGAAGCAATGGCAAAAGGCTTACCTTGCGTAGGCTCAACTGCTGGAGGTATACCTGAACTACTACAACCTGAGTTTTGTATTAACATTGCTAAAAATAGTTCTTTAACTTTATCGCTTAATAGTGCACAAGAAAATGATGAAAAGGAAAGCATAATGCAACTTTACTCATCATTAAGAAAACTGTGCAACAATACAACAATATTAAATGCGCAATCAAAACGTAGCATTTCAAAAGCCCATGAGTACTCTAGTGAATTTCTAAGCATTAAACGTACTCATTTCTATAAAAAAATACGAGAATTAAACCAATGAAAGTTCTTCATTTGTTAAAAACCTCTACCGGGGCAACTTGGGCATTACGCCAATTACGTGAATTAGTTAAATTGGGTATTGACGTACACGTCGCATTACCTGATGGCCCACTAGTTAAGTCCTACCAAGAATTCGGTATTACGACACATATATTACAAACTGGCTTTGAAGTTAAAAATATCTGGCGCAACATTGCTCGTTTTCGTGCCTTTAAAAAGTTAGTTAACGAAATAAAGCCAGACATAATTCATAGCCACTTTGTCGCAACAACATTAACCATGCGTTTAGCTTTAGGCAAAAATCATCCGATAAAACGGATTTTCCACGTGCCTGGGCCCTTACATTTAGAGCATCCATTTTTTCGGTGGGCAGAACTAGCCACGGCAGGTACTAGTGATTATTGGATGGCATCTTGCCGTTGGACAGCGCTGGCTTATCAACGATTCGGTATCGACAAAGACCGAATCGGCCTTGCATATTACGGCGTAGACTTAAATCAGTTCCAAGTGGGTTTAACGGCTAACTTACATCAAGAATTAAATTTACCTCAAGACAGCCAAATTATCGGTAATGTGGCGTACTTTTATGCTCCCAAAAAGTTATTAGGACAAAAACGCGGCTTAAAAGGCCATGAAGACTTAATCGACGCCATTGATATTGCAAGTAAAACACACCCTAATATTGTTGGTGTTTTTGTTGGTGGCCCGTGGGACGGTTGCCAAGACTATATGCTGTCTCTTATACACATCTGACGCTGCCGACGAAGAGGATAGTG